>Ga0160457_1000051_pt1 | contig 188725 bp, 177 predicted proteins | sample HID1972M_E6MG_FD_108242 | JGI IMG/M metagenome (GOLD analysis project Ga0160457, IMG submission 108242) | Enriched pill bug-associated microbial communities from UW Madison campus, WI, USA - HID1972M_E6 MG | ecosystem: Host-associated > Arthropoda: Insects > Digestive system > Unclassified ...
ACTGGTGCGCTACAGCGACAACGGCAGCACCCTGTCGGCGGTCAACTTCCGGAAGTGACCCTGCCCGAGCACGCCGAGAGCCTGCGCCTGCTGCACATCCACCAGAACGTGCCGGGCGTGCTCTCCAAGGTCAACGAGATCTTCTCGCGCCACAACGTCAACATCGACGGCCAGTTCCTGCGTACCGACCCCAAGGTCGGCTACGTGGTGATCGACATCACCGCCAGCGAAGCCCAGGCCGGCGCGGTGCGCGACGAACTGGCGGCCATCCCCGGCACGTTGCGCACCCGCGTGCTGTACTGATTCAGCTTCGCTGACAACGTGCGTCATCAGTTGATGGTGCGGATCCACGGCGCCATACATCTGGTGTGGAGCCCCCCTTGAGTCAAGGGGGGCGCGCCAACGGCGCGAATGCGCTATCGCCGCGCCAGCCAGCGCTTGGCCATGCGCGGGAGGGAGTCATCCCCATCGGGGGTCTCGATCGCCGCGTTGGCCACGTCACGGATCTCGCGCCAGGCCAACGCCAGCGATTCCTCGCTGATCGCGAACTGCTCACTGCCCAGCGCCCGCACGACGTAGCGGGCGTCGTAGTGCCAATGCCCCGGCACGTCCTTGCGTTCGGGAATCCAGTGCTTGTCGATGTCGAACAACTCGCCATCCTCCAGCACCAGCGCGGTCAGCCCGGATTCCTCCTCGGCCTCCTTCAGCGCCACCTGGGCCAGATCGCGCTCGCCATCGGCGTGGCCGCCCAACTGCAGCCAGCGGTCCAGTTTGCGGTGGTGGGTCAGCAGCACGCGCTGCCCGTCGGCGCTCACCAGCCACGCGCTGCCGGTGAAGTGCCCGGCCAGGCGCTCGCGCAGGAACGGGTTTTCAGGATCATCCAGCAATGTGCTGAATTCGTCAGCCAATGCCGCGTGCTCGGGGTGCCGGCGAGCGTAAGCATCAAGCTGACTGCGCAGGGCGGCGTCAGGAATGGCAACGGATTCGGGGTTCAGCGACATGGCAGGTGCAGGCATCGTGCGGATTTGGCCGATTATCGCTCGGCCATGCTGCAATTGTGCTTGTACAGCGGCTTCAGCTTTGGCTAAGGTACAGCGGGCCCCGCACCGCTGGGGCGCCCAGTCGCCATCAGGGCGTGCGGCAATGTACCGCGCGCCTCACCTTTGTTCATTTAGGGAAGCACTGCATGCTGAAGTCTCTGTTGAGGGTCAAACCGGTCGCACCGGCACCGCACGTCGATGCCGGCGAGCCCATCGAAGGCAGCCTGGACGGCGAGCCCACACTGAGGCGGACCCTCACAGCGAAACACCTGATCCTGCTGGGTATCGGCGCGGTGATCGGTGCGGGTATCTTCGTCATGACCGGCCAAGCGGCCGCCTTCCATGCCGGCCCTGCTGTCACCCTGTCCTTCATTGCGGCCGGACTCGCTTGTGCCCTTGCCGGTCTGTGCTATGCGGAGTTCGCGGCAATGATGCCGGTCTCCGGGAGCGCCTACTCCTACTCCTACGCCACGTTGGGCGAAGGCATGGCCTGGTTTATCGGCTGGTGCCTGGTACTGGAGTATCTGTTCGCTTCGGCATCTGTCGCGGTGGCCTGGTCGGCATACTTGATCAGCTTCATCACAACGACCCTGCACCTGCCCTTCCCGGACGCGTTGGCGTCGGCTCCTGTGGCTTGGGAGGCAGGGCAATTCGTCTCCTCGGGCAAGCTGTTCAACCTCCCCGCCGTTCTGATCGTGGCGGCCGTCACCGGCCTGCTCTACGTCGGCATCACCCAGTCCACGTTCATCAACGCAATCATCGTCGCGATCAAGGTCGCGGTGATCTGCCTGTTCATCGGCGTCGGCGTGGCGTACATCGATCCCGCCAACTGGACCCCGTTCGTTCCGGAAAACACGGGCACGTTCGGTGAATTCGGCTGGAGCGGCGTCCTTCGGGCGGGTTCCATCGTCTTCTTCGCGTTCATCGGGTTCGATGCGGTGTCCACCGCCGCGGGTGAAACCAAGGATCCACAGCGCAACATGCCGATCGGCCTGCTCGGTTCGCTGGCCATCTGCACCATCATCTACGTGATCGTCTGCCTTGTACTCACTGGCTTGGTGCCCTACACCCAGCTCGGTACCGCCAAGCCGGTGGTGACCGCTCTGGAAGCCCATCCCCAGCTGTCGTGGCTGAAGACCTTCGTCGAAGTGGGCGCCATCGCGGGCCTGTCCTCCGTGGTGCTGGTGATGATGATGGGCCAGACCCGCATCGCCTACACGATTTCGCGCGACGGGCTGCTGCCCAGGCTGTTCGGCAAGGTGCATGCCCGGTTCAAGACCCCGTATGTGGCCACCATCATTGTCGGTGTCATCGCAGCGGCGCTGGCCGGCCTGATGCCCCTCAATGTCCTCGGTGAACTCGTGTCGATGGGTACGCTGCTCGCGTTCGCCACCGTCTGCGTGGGCGTGCTGGTACTGCGCTATACCCGCCCGGAACTGGAGCGGCCCTTCCGCGTGCCGGCTGTCTGGTTGATCTGCCCGCTGGGAGCGCTGGCATGCCTGACGCTGTTCGGCATGGCATTCCGTGAGCATTGGCACCTGTTTGTTGGCTGGACCTTGCTGGGAACCCTGATCTACTTCGGCTACGGCATCCGCCACAGCAAGCTGAACAAGAAGAACGCCTGAGTGCTGCCGGGCCGGCCCAGTGCCGGCCCGGTCGTTTGATACATCGCGCCTGAGAAGAAAAATCAAACCATGTTCAAGCAACTGTGGGCCACCAAGCATCCGCACGCCGCCCATGAAGACGCCAACGGCCTGAGCCTGCGCCGTACCCTCGGCCCCTGGGGCCTGACCGCGCTGGGCATCGGTGCGGTGATCGGCGGCGGCATCTTCGTGATCACCGGCCAGGCCGCGGCCAACCACGCCGGCCCGGCGATCATGCTGTCGTTCGTGCTGGCCGCGATCTGCTGCGCGTTCTGCGCGATGGCCTACGCCGAATTCGCGGCGATGGTGCCGGTCTCCGGCAGTGCCTACACCTATACCTATGCCACCTTCGGCGAGCTCTCGGCCTGGTTCATCGGCTGGATGCTGGTGCTCGAATATGGCGTCTCCGCCTCGGCCGTGGCGGTCAGCTGGACCGGCTATTTCCTGAGTCTGCTCAGCCATTTCGACATCCATCTCCCGGCCGCGCTGGTCAGCGCGCCACTGGATGGCCAGCTGCGCCCGACCGGCGCCATCGCCAACATCCCGGCCGCCGTGCTGGTACTGCTGCTGACCTGGCTGTGCTACGTGGGCATCAGCAAATCCTCGGCCATGAACATGGCGATGGTGGTACTCAAGACCGCGCTGATCCTGCTGGTGATCGTGGTGGGTTGGAAGTACGTGGATCCGGCCAACTGGACCCCGTTCATTCCGGAGAACGAAGGCCCGGGCAAGTACGGCTTCGATGGCGTGCTGCGCGGTGCGGCGATGGTGTTCTTCGCCTACATCGGTTTCGAGGCGGTCTCGGTGGCCGCGCAGGAATCGCACAAGCCGCAGCGCGACATGCCGATCGGCATGATGCTCTCGCTGGTGATCTGCACCGTGCTGTACATCGCCATGGCCGCGGTGATGACCGGACTGGTGCCGTACCAGCTGCTGGGGACCGATGAGCCGGTGGTGACCGCCGTGGCGGCGCATCCGCAGCTGGGCTGGCTGCGCGTGGTCGTGGAAATCGGCGCGCTGATCGGGCTGTCCTCGGTGGTGCTGGTCATGGTGATCGCGCAGCCGCGCATCTTCATGATCATGGGCCGCGATGGGCTGCTGCCGCCGCTGTTCACCAAGATCCATCCCAAGTACCGCACCCCCCACATCAACACCGTGATCACCGGCATCGGCATCGCGCTGCTGGCGGCGGTGTTCCCGCTCGATGTCCTCGGTGAACTGACCTCGATGGGCACGCTGATCGCGTTCGCGGCGGTCTGCGCGGGCGTACTGATCCTGCGCCGCACCCAGCCGGACCTGCCGCGTCCGTTCCGGATGCCGATGGCGTGGCTGATCTGCAGCCTGGGCGTGCTCAGCTGCATCGCGCTGCTGACGGCGATGACGGCGCACAACTGGATGCTCATGGGCTTCTGGACGCTGGGCGGTTTCGCGATCTACTTCAGTTATGGGTATCGCCATAGCCGCCTGCGCAAGTAGTGCCGGCCGCTGACCGGCGCCACGCACACCCAGGACCCTCATGGGGAGCCGGCCAGCGGCCGGCACGACCACGGACCGCGCGAAATCGATGGAAGCGCCGTAAAATAGCCCCTATGAACACCCCCACCTTCCCGTACGACACCGCGCGCCTGAGCGAACTGGCCCAGCTGCTGATCGACAACGTCCGCGAGCTGGCCCACGCCGGCTGGACCCCGGCCACCAGCAGCAACTTCTCCCACCGCCTGGATGACCGCCATGCGGCGATCACCGTGTCCGGCAAGGACAAGGGCCGGCTGGTGGAAGACGACATCATGGTGGTGGATTTCGACGGCCAGGCCGTCGGCCGCCCGCTGCGCCCGTCCGCCGAGACGCTGCTGCACACCCAGCTGTACCGCCGTTTCACCGAGATCGGCTGCGTGCTGCACACCCATTCGCCGGTGCAGACCATCGCCTCGCGCCTGTATGCGCCGCAGGGTCATATCCGTCTGGAGGGCTACGAGCTGCTGAAGGCCTTCCACGGCAACAGCACGCACGAGATGGCGGTCGATGTGCCGGTGTTCGCCAATACCCAGGACATGGACGTGCTCTCGGCCCAGGTCGACGCCCTGCTCGACACCCAGCCGCTGTGGGGCTATCTGATCGACGGCCACGGCCTGTACGCGTGGGGCCGCACCATGGCCGAGGCGCGCCGCCACATGGAAGCGTTCGAATTCCTGCTGCACTGTGAGCTGGAGCTGCGCAAGCTGCGTGGCTGATCGCGCTCAGATTCCTGAAGAGAATCTGTATTCCGCGCATCGGCATCAGTGCGTCGCCCCCACCCCGGCGCCGCACTGGTACCCTTTCCTTCCCCTCTTCGCCTCGATGCCGCCGCCATGAGCCGACTCCGTATCTTTGATGACACCGCCCCGGATGTCCCGCTGTTCGACAGCCGGGATGGCGAGGCGATCGCTGCCGAACTCAAGCGGATCGGCGTCACGTTCGAGCGCTGGCAGGCGGCCCATGAGGTCGCGCCGGGCGCCAGCCAGGACGAGGTCTTCGCCGCCTACAAGGTCGATATCGACCGTCTCGTCGCCACGCACGGTTTCAAGAGCGTGGATGTCGCCTCGATCGCGCCGGACAACCCGAACCGCGCCGAGCTGCGCAGGAAGTTCCTGGACGAGCACTTCCACAAGGAAGATGAAGTCCGCTTCTTCGTCGCCGGCTCCGGGCTGTTCACCCTGCACGTGGACGGCAAGGTCTACGAGATCGAGTGCGTCAAGAACGACCTGATCGCCGTGCCCGATGGCATCACGCATTGGTTCGACATGGGCGAGGAGCCGAGTTTCGTGGCGATCCGCTTCTTCACCGAGCCGGATGGCTGGGTCGGCCATTTCACCGGCAGCGACATCGCCCAGACCTTCCCGCGTTACCACCCCGCACAGCACCAGGCCGACTGATCCATGCCGCAACCGACCGTCATCCTCACCGATATCGAGGGCACCACCAGCAGCATTTCGTTCGTCAAGAACGTGCTGTTCCCATATGCGCGCAAGGCACTGCCGGCGTTTGTCGCCGCGCATGGCCAGGAGCCGCAGGTGCGCCGCTGGCTGGACGCGGTAGCGGTGGAGATCGGTGGCGCCTGCCAGGACAGCCTGATCGTGGAGACGCTGCAGGGCTGGGTCGACCAGGATCGCAAGCACACCGCGCTCAAGGCGCTGCAGGGCATGATCTGGGAAGCCGGCTACCGCAACGGCGATTACCAGGCGCATTTCTATCCGGAAGTGGCCGCCGTACTGAAGGGCTGGCATGCCGAGGGCAAGCCGCTGTACGTGTATTCCTCCGGCTCGGTGCCGTCGCAGAAGCTGTTCTTCGGCTTCAGCGAAGCCGGTGACCTGACCGGGCTGGTCTCGGGCTGGTTCGATACCGAAGTGGGCGGCAAGCGTGAGGCCGACAGCTACCACCGTATTGTCGAGGCGATCGATGTGCCGGCCGCGCAGATTCTGTTCCTGTCCGATGTGGTGGAAGAGCTGGATGCCGCGCGCGACGCCGGCCTGCAGACGCGCCTGATCGACCGCCTGGACGATTACCCGTTGCCACGCAGCGGCGAGGCCACACACGGGCACGACCGCGTCGAGAATTTCCAGCAGATCACGCTGTAGAGCCGATGGGTAAACCCGACCGGTAGACCCGAAGGGTAGAGCCGAAGGTAGAGCCGACTGTTAGTCGGCTAACGCCATGCCGATCGAAGAAGAGCAGCCGACTAACAGTCGGCTCTACCATCGGCTAACGCCATGCCGATCGAAGAAGAGCAGCCGACTAACAGTCGGCTCTACCGTCGGCTAACGCCATGCCGATCGAAGAAGAGCAGCCGACTAACAGTCGGCTCTACCGTCGGCTCTATCGGTCGCCTGTACCCCCATCGGCTGACGCCATGCCGGTCGCCCGTCGCGTTACCTTGCCTTCGTATCCGCAAGCGAGGTGAAGCGCAGCGCATCACGCAGCGTGTCCAGGTCCGCCTCACTGCGCAGGCGGATGGTGACGGTCTCGCCCGGCACCAGGTCCAGCGCGTTGTCGTCCAGGGTGGCATCCACGCCGTCGAAGTCGATCCACAGCGCACGCACCAGCTTCGGCGAACGCAGCGTCAACACGTAGCCGTCGCCGTTGCCGTCGGCGCGCAGCTCAGCATCAATCGTCGCAGGTGACAGCGCCAGCGCCTTGGCCGGGACGAAATACACCACCTGCTGCGACAACAGCGTCGCGCCATCGAACAGCTCGAGCACCGCCACGGTCCGCGCAGGATCGGCCCCCTTCAACAGGTCTGCATCGGCGAACCGGCCCACCTCCAGCGCGGACAGCGGCGGCAAGGCCACCGTATGCCGCTGCTCACTGCGCAGCGCGCCATCGAGATCCATCACGCGCAACCGCCAGGTCGCCTGCAGGCCGCGCTGGCGATCATTGAGCAGGCTCACCCGGGTCACCCCATCGTCGCGCAACGCCGCCACCGCGTGATCGGCGAAGAAGCGTTTGGCGTGGAAATGCAGCGCCTTCCAACGGCCGGCGTAGTCGATGCTGGACCACGACGCACCCGGCCACACATCGTTGAGCTGCCAGTACAGCGAGCCCATCGTGTACGGGCGCGAGGCCCGGTGATGCAGGGCGGCGAGCTGGATGCCGTCGGCCTGCATGACCTGGCTCAGGTAGACGAACGTGGGGAAGTCACGCGGCGTGCCGTACTCCTCCTCGATGTACTTGAGCAGGCGCTGGTTGCCCTCGCCCGCCATGAACTTTTGGTGGGCGCGCACCGTGGCGCTGTCCACCTGCTGCTCGGCGGCCGGAATGATGCCGTCCAGCGTGCGCAGCACCGGCCAGGCCTGCAGGCCGTACTCGGACATGAAGCGCGGGGTCTCGTGCAGGTACGCCGTTACCGGCAGCGCCGGATTGCCCCATACCTGCCAGTAGTGCTTGTCGCCGCGGGTGGAATCGTTGGCCTTCTCGTCCAGATCATTGCTCGGCGAGCTGGACCAGTACGGCACGCCCAGCCCTTCGTCGGCCACCACCTGGCGCAGATCGTTGCCGAACAGGTCCACATAGCCCTGCCAGACCTTCGCGGCGAACGCGGGATCGGCAGCGGTCAGGTCACGGCCATGGCCCCAGTCCTTCCACGCGGTCTCTTCTTCGTTGTTGCCACACCACAGCACCACGCTGGGGTGATGGCGCAGGCGGCGCACATTGTCACGCGCCTCATGCACCACATTCGCGCGGAACGCCGGATCGTAGCCGGGCTGCATGCCGCCCCCGAACATGAAGTCCTGCCAGACCAGCAGGCCGAGTTCGTCGGCGATGTCGAAGAACACGTCATCTTCGTAATAGCCGCCGCCCCAGTTGCGCAGCATGTTCATGTTGGCATCGCGCGCAGCGGTCAGCTCGCGCCGGATCCGCGCCGCGTCCACGCGCGCGGGAAACATGTCGAACGGGATCACGTTGGCGCCCTTGGCGAAGATCGGCACCCCGTTGATCACGAACGCGAAGCCCTGTCCGCCGTTGCGATCCACTTCGCGGCGCAGCTCGACGGTACGCAGGCCGGTGCGCTGCTCGATGTGCGTCGCCTTCGCTGTCTCAGGCGCCAAGGTGGCACGCACGGTATAGCGGGCCTGCTCGCCCTGCCCGGCCGGCCACCAGCGCCGCGGCTTCTGCAGCGCCACCGGCACCGCGATGCGGTTGTCCCCGGCCTTGAACATCGGCTTGCGGTCGATGCGCGCCACGCGCGTGCCCTCCGGATCCAGCACCTCGATCTGCACCGCAGCGCTGCCGACCGAGGCACTCTCGATCTCGACCGTGATCTCCAGATCCGCCCGGGTCGCATCCAGCGTACGGGTCTGCACGGCCAGCGCGGTCAGCCGCTGCGCGTCCCATTTCTCCAGTGTCACTGGCCGCCAGATGCCTGCGGTCACGTAACGCGGGCCCCAGTCCCAGCCGAAGTGGTAGCCCGGCTTGCGCACGAAATTGCCGACCATCGCGTCTTTGGGCTCATCGCCATACGGCGAGGGGTAGTTGCCGGCGATCTTGTGCGGCATCGCCTGCACGTCCGGCAGCAGCGTGCGGATCGGCGAACGCAGCACGATCCGGAGGTCATTGCCGCGAGGCCGCAGCTTGCCGTCCACCCGTGCACGCCAGGTGCGATGACTGTTGTTGGCCTGCAGCAGCGGCTGGCCGTTGAGCGTGACGGTGGCGAACGTATCCAGGCCTTCGAACGCCAGCTCGGCGTGCGCGCGTGCCAAGGTTGCCGCATCCACATCGAATCGTGCGCGGTACTCCCAGTCGGCCAAGCCGATCCACTGCAGCCCGGCTTCCGGCGCACCCACGTAAGGATCGGGAATCTGCCCCTGCGCCATCAGATCGGTATGCACGGCCCCGGGCACCTGCGCCGGGCGCCACTGCTGCAGGTCAGGGTGCGCGGCACCGCGCGCGTCACCGGGCAGCAGGCGGAATGACCACTCCGCCGCCAGCGGGGCGGCGGCCACGGGCAGTGCCCATGCTGCCAACAGGACCAGCAACAGCCAGCTGGCCAGTGCAACGACATGGAGACGGCTGTGCGCGCGCATGGGGACCTGCCTGGCTGCGGGAGCCGCCGACCAACGGTCGGCGCTACCGGGGTTGGGGCAGCCGACCAACGGTCGGCGCTACCGGGGTTGGGGTAGCCGACCAACGGTCGGCTCTACCGGGGTTTTGGGGCAGCCGACCAACGGTCGGCTCTACCGGGGTTTTGGGGCAGCCGACCAACGGTCGGCGTTACCGGACTCAACGCACCACGTTGAGCACTTCGTAGCACGCGCCCATGGTGTGGTAATCGGTCTTGCCGGCCGGGCTCTTCTCGTCGCTGTACGTGCGGTTGTCCGCATCCAGGATGCGATACCAGGCACCGTAGCGATGGTCGATCATGTGCTGCCAGGCGTAGCCCCACAGCTTGTCGTACCAGCCCCAGTACACGGCATCGCCGGTGCGCTTGGCCAGCAGCGCGGCGGTGGCCAGCGATTCGGCCTGCACCCAGAAGTACTTGTCGTCATCGCAGACGCTGCCATCCGGCGCGAAGCCGTAATACAGCCCGCCACGCTCGGCATCCCAGCTGCGTTCCACCGCCACATCAAACAGATGCCGCGCGGTCGGCACCAGCCAGTCGGCCTGTACGTGGCGATCCAGGATCAGCAGCAGCTTGGCCCACTCGGTCTGATGCCCGGGCTGGAAACCCCACGGACGGAACAGATGTTTGGGGTTGTCGCGGTTGTAGTTCCAATCGATCTGCCACTGGGTGTCGTAGTGCTCCCACACCAGGCCATCGCCCTGCGCCGCCTGGCGGCGGGTCATGTGGTCGGCCAGCAGCAGCGCACGATCCAGGTAGCGCTGCTCGCCACTGGCCTCGAACGCGGCCAGCATCGCCTCGCACATGTGCATGTTGGCGTTCTGGCCGCGGTAATCGCTGAAGGTCCAATCGGCGTCGGCTTCGTCCTTGTACAGGCCGAACGCCGGCTCCCAGAAGCGCGTCTCCAGCAGTTGCCAGGTCTCGTCCATCCACGCACGGGCGTCGTTGATGCCGGCCTTCAGCGCGCAGCTGTAGGCCAGCAGCACGAACGCCACGCCGTAGCAGTGGTTGGTCGCGTCTTCGACCACACCATCGCGCAGCGTCCAGGCATAACCGCCGGTCGCCGGATTGCGGTGCACCTCGCGCAGGTAGCGGATGCCGTGTTCGGCTGCGGCCAGATCTTCCGGCTTGCCAAACTCGCGGTAGGCCATGGCGTGGTTGAACACGAACCGGGTGCTGCTGACCAGATGGCGGTGGCTGGCGTCGTACACGCTGCCATCGTCACGGTAGTAGTGGAAGAAACCGCCGTTGGGGTCGATTTCATGCGGCTGGTAGAACGCCATCGTCTGGGCGATGTGGGCGCGCAGGAACGCGGGCGAGCGGAAGTCGGGGGTCGGCGGAACCGGCGTGGTCATGCGGCGTCATCCTGTTGTTGCTGCAGCAGTTGCTGGACTTCATGAAGGCTGGGCATCGCGGCGAAGGCACCCTTACGGGTCACGGCCAATGCACCGACGGCCGCACCGAAACGGATCGCATCCACCAGCGCCGTGGGGTCCTGGCAGAACGCGGCAAATCCGGTGCCGTCACCGCCGCGCTCGCCGATGCCGAACAGCAGGCCGCCGACAAAGGCATCGCCCGCCGCGGTGGAATCAACCGTGGTCACGCGGAAACCGGTCAGCACGCCGTGGGTGTGGCGGGTATGCCAGCGGATCGGCGCGGCGCCGTCGGTGATCACCACCGCCTGCGCCTGCGCACCCAGCAGCCGCTCGATCACGGCCGCGTCACCGCCCGGCACCGCGGCCGCGAGGTACTCCAGTTCTTCACGCGAGAGCTTGACCAGGTCGGCCAGCGACAGCGCTTCCCACAACCGCGGCAACGGGTCGACACCGGTCGGCCACAGCGCCGGGCGCAGGTTGAGATCAATGCTGACCATCGCACCGGCCTGATGGGCGCGGCGCATGCCCTCCAACGTGGCCTGTGCGATCTCGGCCTCGGTCAGGCTGTTGGAGCACACATGGAAGCTGCGCGTGCCTTCAAAGCAGTTCGGGTGGAAGTGCGCACTGCGGAACAGCAGATCGGCCGCCGGCGGGCGGTAGAAGCTGAAGCTGCGTTCGCCGCTGGCATCCAGTGCCACGAACGCCAGCGCGGTTTTGGCCGCGTCGGTACGCACGATGCAGTCGGTCGCCACGCCGGCACTGGCCAGGCTCTCGGCGAGGAAATCGCCGAACATGTCCTCGCCGAGCATCCCGGCAAAATGGGTGTCCGCACCAAGCCGCGCCGCCGCAACGGCGACGTTGGCGGGCGCACCGCCGGCATACTGCAGGAAGGCACGCGGGGTGTCCGGGGTGGCCGGCGGTTGGGCAAGTAGATCGATCAAAATCTCGCCGAAACAAACAATCTTGGACATCGTGGCCTCAAGCTCCCTGGCGGATTCCAGCGGCCGGGCGCGAGCCCCACAGGCCGTAGAAGATGATGTAGCCGTAGCACAGCAGCGGCAGGATGAAGGACGGCTGCAGGCCGATATGGTCGGCCAGCTTGCCCTGCAGGACCGGGATCAGCGCCCCGCCGACGATCGCCATGATCAGCAGGCTCGACGCCTTGGTGGTCAGCGTGCCCAGGCGTTCGATGCTCAGCGCGAAGATCGTCGGGAACATGATCGAGTTGAACAGGCCGATCGCCACCACCGAGTACAGCGCCACCTGCCCCTGGGTGAGCATGGTCAGCGCCAGCAGCGCCACGTTCATGCTGGCGAACAAGGTCAGCAGCAGGCGCGGCGAGAAGCGGGTCATGATGGCCGAACCGGCAAAGCGGCCGATCATCGCCATCGTCCAGTACGCAGAGACGTAATGCGTGGCCTGCTGTTCGCTGAAGCCGCCGATGTTCGGCAGCGACAGGTAGTTCACCAGCACGCTGCCGACCGCCACTTCCGCACCCACGTAGAAGAAGATGCCGAGCACGCCGAACCGGACGTGGCGGTGACGCAGCGCCTCCATCAGGGTGTGCTTGTCGCCGCTGTTCTGCTCGGTCGTCTCATTCAGTGCCGGCAGACGGAACAGATAGACGAACACGGCAAGCAGGACCAGCGCGATCGCCAGGCCGACATACGGGCCCTGCACCGACTGGGCTTCCTGGGTGCGATAGGCCAGCTGTTCGGCTATCGGCAGCACATTGATCTCGTCCGCACTCTTGACGGTGTTGCCCAGGATGAGCAGGCCACCGAAGATCGGCGCGATCGCGGTCCCCAGCGAGTTAAGCGCCTGGGCCAGGGTCAGTCGGCTCGACGCGGTCTGTTCCGGACCGAGCAGCGCCACGTAGGGATTGGCCGCCACCTGCAGGACAGTGATGCCCGTGGCCAGCACGAACAGCGCACCCAGGAAGGCTTCATACACGCGCAGCTCGGCCGCGGGCCAGAAGCCGAGCGCGCCCACTGCGGCGATGGCAAGACCGGCCACGATGCCGTTCTTGTAGCCCAGCCGTGCGACCAGGCGACTGGCCGGCACCGACATCAGGAAGTACGCGCCGAAGAAGGTGAACTGCACCAGCATCGCGCGGGCGTAGGTCAGATCGAACACGGCCTTAAGATGCGGGATCAGGATGTCATTGAGGCAGGTGAGGAAGCCCCACATGAAGAAGATTGTGGTCGCCACGGCCAGCGCCATGCGCGTGTTCACCACGGGCGCGGCGGCGGATGAGGATGGGAGGCGGGGCGTAGGAGAGATGGGCATTCAGGTACGCGCCTCAGTGCGCGAGCAGGTGATTGTGGGAGCCATCAGACGGTCATCGAGCCACTGCTCTCGCGAACGCGGAGCTGGACCGGTGCAACGGTACGGGCCGGCGCCGCGTCGGGATGATCCAGACGCAGCAACAGCAGTTCGGCCGCCTGTCGCCCGCGCTCGCGCGGGTTGACGGTCAGCGTGGTCAGCGGCGGCGATGCCACCGAGGCCTCGGAAATATCATCGAAACCGGTCACCGCGAAATCGCGGCCCGGCTGCACGCCACGCGAGGCCAGGCCCAGCATCAGACCCAGCGCGACGCTGTCGTTGTAGCAGACCGCTGCGGTCGGGACGGCATCCAGGCCGAACAGCTCCCCGGTGCGCGCGGCCGCATCCAGGCGGCTGGGCGAGGTTTCAATCAGCCACTCCGGTTGCACCGGCATGCCAGCTTCCACCAGGGCCTGCGCATAGCCGGTACGGCGCTGATGGCAGGAACTGGAGACCGCATGGCCGCCATAGAACGCGATGCGGCGGTGGCCCTGCTCGATCAGATGACGCGTGGCCAGGTAAGCGCCCTGCTGGTTGTCCAGGGTCAGGAAGTCCCAGTCGGCACCGGGCAGCTCGCGGTTGAACAGCAGCACGTTGGCGTGCCCGAGCACCTGGCGCAGCTGCCCGGCATCGCTGCCTTCGGCGGGCGACAGGATCAGCCCGGCAGGCATGTGCTCCATCAACGTGGTCAGCACCGCCTGCTGCCGCTCCGGCGATTCACCGGTGCTGCCGAGCAGGGTCACGAAGCCCTTGCCGCCCAGCGCTTCGTCCACCCCGGAGGCGAACTCGGCGAAGAACGGGTTGGACAGGTCGTTGATGACCAAGGCCACGCTTGAGGACGTGCGGCGACGCAGATTGGCCGCGCCGCGGTTGTACACGTAGCGTTGGCGTCGCAGTTCGGCCTCCACCTTGGCACGGGTGTCGACGTTCACCAGCGGGCTGCCACGCAGCACCAGCGAGACGGTCGCGCGCGACACGCCGATCGCTTCGGCGATGTCGGTCACGGTGACCGCGCGCGTGCCTTTGCCGGCGGGGGTGGCCTTGTCTTTCATCGGGTCGTCGGGTTCCTCAAGCAAGGTGCAAGCCTAAACGATCGCATTGACCAGCGGTCCGTGCCCGTGCCGACGGTCAACCCCGGTGGGCTGGCCACGGCGCGGGCCGGCGCGTGGCTCATTCCAGTACCGCGCCGGGGGTGGCGCAGAAGGACGCCGGCAGCGCCTCGGCCTGCGTACCCCAGCCGTTCTCCTGCGCGGTGCTGCCCAGGGCGAAGGCGATGGTGCCACCGCGCTGCAGCTGCGCCCAGTCCAGCCACACCGGCGCATGCGCGCGGCCATCCACCTGCACGTTCTGGACATACTGCAGCTGGCGGCCGTCGGCGCCCGGCGCCTTCAGGGTGAGCGTCCTGCCCTGGCCCAGATCGATCTCGGCGCGGGCGAAGCGCGGCGTATGCAACAGGAACTCGCCGCTGCCCGGCACCGCCGGGTACAGGCCCAGCGCACTGAACAGGTACCAGGCCGACATCGTGCCCAGGTCATCGTTGCCGGTGACGCCGTTGGGCGCATTGGTGAACAGCTGCTGCGCGGCGCGCACCACGGTGGCGGTCTTCCACGGCTGCCCGATCAGTGTGTACATCCACGGCGCGTGCAGGTCCGGCTCGTTGTTGGGGTTGTAGCGGAACTGGTTGTAATAGCTGTACGGCCCGACCACCCACTCCTTGCGCGCGGCGGTCAGCGGCGATGTCACGAGGGCGTCGTATGCGAAGAAGGTGTCCAGACGCCGCGCGGTCTGGTCGCGGCCGTGCATGGCCTGGACCAGGCCCGGCACGTCCTGCTGCACCAGCCACTGGTACTGCCACGCGGTGCCTTCATGGAAGCCATGGTGCGAGCGCGGGCTGTACCTGCCATCGGCGGGCAGGTACCACGCGCCATCGTCCATGCGCGGCCGCGGGAAGCCGTTGAAATCGCCCTCCTCGTCACGCACCGACGGGTCCCATACCTTGTGCCAGTTGCGGCCACGCTCACGCAGCACGCCGGCATCGGCGGCATGGCCGAGGCCATCGGCCATCTGTGCCAGCGCGCAGTCGGCCAGTGCGTACTCCAGCGTCGCCGAGCCGCCGTGGTGCGGGTCCACGTCCATGCCCTTGGAGGGGAAGGCGCGGTCGTACTGCACGTAGCCGTTGGCCAGGTAGCTCGGGTTGCCCGAACGACCCGCGTGACGCGAGTTCATCGGCGGCACCTCGAAGGCGTTCTTGCGCAGCGCGGTGTAGGCCTCGCCCTCGCGGCCGGCGAGCGCACCGAAACGCCACAGGTCGACCAGGAACGGCGTCACCGGGTCGCCGGTCATCACGTTGGTTTCGAAGTTGGCGTACCCCCAGCGCGGCAGCCAACCGCCCTGCTCCTCGATGGCCAGCAGCGTCCGGCCAATGTCGCGCGCGACCTCCGGCTTGGTCAGGGCCAGCCACTGGTTCTGCGCCCGGTAGGTATCCCACAGCGAGAAGTACTCGTAGTAGGTCCAGCCGTCAGCGCGATGGATGGTGTCGTCGTAGCCACGGTAACGGCCGTCGGCATCGCTGCCGGTCAGCGGCTGCAGCAACGCGTGGTAAAGCGCGGTGTACAGCACGGTGCGGTCGTCGCTGCTGCCGCCCTGGACACGCACGGCCGCCAATTCCTTGCGCCACTGCTGCTGGGCCATCTGGCGCATCTGATCGAAGCCGAGCAGGCGCTCACCCTGCATGCCATCGCTGCGCAGATTGGCGCGCGCACCTTCGGCATCCACGTGGGAGATCGCGCTGACCGCGGTCACCGCACGGCCCTTGGCCAGATCGAAGCTGAGCCAGGCGCCGCTGGGCTTGAGCTCGCCTTCCATGCCATGGCGTGCACCCGGCAGGCCGCCGCCCTCGCCCCAGGTCCCGAACGTCTTGAACGGGCGGTCGAACTCGATGCGGAACCAGGTGGTGTACTGATGCCCGCCACAGAAGCTCTTGGTGACCAGCTTGCCTTCCACCGCACGGTCGCCGACGACATCGACCACGCTGCCGATCACCGAATGGCGCTCGTTGGCCTGGCCGAGGTTGACCAGCACGTGGCCGGTGCCCGCATCGGCGGCGAAGGTGTAACGCTCGGCCGCGGCACGGGTGCGTGCGGTGGCCTCGGCATCGATGCCGCCGTAGTTGGTCAGGCGCACCTTGTAGTAGCCCGCCTGCCCGACTTCACCCTCGTGGGTGTAGCTGGAGGCGTAGCGCTTGTGGTCGAAGCTCTTGGCGTCGTCGGTATTGAAGTCACCGCCCGGGCCGATGCTGCCGGTCACCGGCAGGACCGAGACCTGGCCGCCCTGCTCCCAGCAGCCCGCGCCGGACAGGAAGGAATGCCCGAAACCGCGGATCTTGGGATCGTCGTAGCGCCAGCCAGCGTAGTGCTCACCGATCGGGCTGACCTGGATCAGGCCGAACGGCGCCGAGGCACCCGGGAACGTATTGCCATCGTCCTTGCTGCCGATGAAGGTGTTGACCTCGCGCTCCAGCGCCGCAGGCGCGGCCTGAAGCAACAGCGGCGCGCAGCTCAGCGCCAGCAGGCAGACCAGCCCAGCCAGCGGGCGGCGGCGGGCCCGGACGGCACCGGCGGCGGGAACAACGGAAAGACGTTGAGAAAAACGGGTCACGGACACGGACTCCTTGGCGGACGTGGCGGCAGCGCGAACCAGTGGCGGCGGGCGCCGCTGGTTCCCTGGACTGGGGCGACCCAATCCACACCCCGGTGAATTTAGATCGATTTAAGTAAAGCACGGAGATTTCAACGGATGCATTCTGCGCTGCAACATCGATGGCTGATCGCCAGCACCCGACTCCGCCCGAGGCTGCGCAGTGCCTGGCAGTGTCCGGTGCCGACAGCCGACAACCCGCCTCATCGGTCGATATACCGGGCTAAAGCCCCGGACCCAGCAACGTCGCGGGATCGGCCGGGGTCGACCGAAAGCACGCCCCGTGTCCATATTGCGGAGCAGCATGCTTCCCTCGCGCGGTCGTGCTAAAAATCCCCCGCCAATCGTTTAGATCGATCCAACTTAAAACGGTCACGATTGCCGGAAGTGGGGAGCCGGGGGACTGCCCACGCGATGCATGCGGGACGCGCCAGGCAACTCGACGCTCGAGAGAATTTGGCTCCACCCATTAGATCGATTCAAAGAATTCGTATCGCCACCGTTTCAATCCAGGAGAGGGAGAGAGTGGAATGAAGATGTCACGCATGCACCGCCGCGTTGCGTTGTCCGCGGCCATTGCCAGCGCCTTGGCCACGGCCGTCGTGCCGGCCGCGTTCGCGCAACAAGCCACCCCGGCCACCGGCACACCCGATGCCACCACGCTCGACAGCGTGACCGTCACCGGCTACCGCTACGCCATCGAAAAAAGTCTGCAACAGAAGCGCGACGCCAACGCCGTGGTGGAAGTGATCACCGCCGAAGACGTGGGCAAGTTCCCCGACAAGAACGTGGCCGACGCGCTGCAGCGCGTGCCGGGCGTGGTCATCGAGCGCAGCGGCGGCGAAGGCAAGACCGTCAGTGTCCGCGGCCTGGCCCCGGACCTGACCCTGACCCAGTTGAACGGCAACTACGTGGCGACCTCGGAAACCAACAACGAGGCCACCCGTTCGTTCAACTACACGCTGCTGCCGGCCAACATGCTCTCCAGCGCCGAGCTGTTCAAATCGCCGGAGGCGCGCCTGGATGAAGGCGGCATCGGCGGCACCGTGATCCTGCACACCCGTCGTCCGCTCGACATGGAAGCCAACTCCGGTTACGTGAACCTGGAGGGCACTTCCTCGGACACCAGCCACGACGTGGATCCGCAGGCGTCGGCGCTGTACTCCTGGCACAGCAAGGATGAGCGCTTCGGCGTGCTGGTCGGCGCGACCAAGCAGACCCGCACCAGCCGCACCATGCAGGCGAGCACCGAGGACTACCAGTGGTACGGCAACGGCACCGACGCGGTGGATGCGTACGGCAATCCGCAGCTGCAGGACGGTATCCACTACTGGTGGGGCCAGTCCGGCTTCAATGACCAGAGCGGCCGCAACTACAGCGAGTTCTTCATGCCGACCTCGGTGAACTTCGCCGTGAAGGAAGAGAAGCGCGAGCGCACCGGCGGCCAGTTGACCTTCCAGTTCAAGCCGACCGACAACCTGACGCTGACCGCCAATTACTTCCGCTTCGAGCTGGAAGGCAATTACACCCAGAACATGTTGAAGATCCCGGAATGGAACCTCGCCCGCTTCAACGGCGATGGCAACTGGGACGGTGGCCGCCTGCTCAACGGGCTGAGCTTCGACCCCTCCGGCAGCATCGTGACCGGCGCGCAGTACGAAAAGCTGGCCGGCAAGACGTATTACTGCAGCGAAGAACAGGCCGCGGCCGCTGGCATGGCACCGGGCGGCTGGGGTCCGGACGACTGCACCATCCCCACCCCGCAGCTGACCGGTACCTACAGCAAGGAAAAGGCGCTCTCGCAGACCGGCGACCTGACCGTCGAGTGGGATATCAGCCCGCTGTGGAAGGCCTCCTTCACCGGTGGCCGTACCTGGTCCGAAGGCGGCCCGTCGATGAACTTCGGCATGTCCGCCAAGCCGCGGCGCCAGGTCGACGGGGTCTGGCAGTCCGGCAACTCGTACAGCGCGTGGGATCTGACCGGTACGCCGAGCGCCACCTTCTCGCCGAACCTGCAGGACCAGTTGATGGCCGGCATCGCCGAGATCGACACCGGCTCGACCGGCTCGTCGTGGATGCAGACCGAGGTCAAGCAGAACTACTTCCAGGCCGACTTCACCAAGCTGTTTGAAAGCGGCTGGCTGGACTCCATCCAGTTCGGTGCCAAGTACCGCGACGGCGATGTGCACCGCAATACCGGCAACACCTACTGGGTGTGCCAGGGCAAGGATCCGGCCGACTACGACAACAACCGTTACCAGGCCGGTTGCGATGCCACCGCCGGTGTCGCCCAGCCGGGCTTCTTCCTGTCCAACCCGATCAGCAACATCGCCGGCGGCTTCAACGCCAACGTGTTCCCGGGCATCAACTATCCCGCCTACATCAACTACCTCAACGAGAAGTACGGCGGGTCGCACAGCCGCAAGGAAGAGGACTTCGTCTACAACGTCAACGAGAAGATCTACTCGGGCTACTTCCAGGCCAACTTCCGTACCGAGCGCCTGCGCGGCAACGTCGGCGTGCGCGTGGTCCGGACCAAGCAGTTCGCCGAATCCAGCGACTCGGTGGAGAAGTTCAACGACTACTTCCAGGACAACGCCGCCGGCTCGCCGATGGGCTGCAACGATCCTGCTGCAGCGCCGCTGATCGCCTCCAACACCGGCTACGTCTGCCAGAGCGGCTTCGTGCGCCTGCCGGACGGCCTGGCGCGCGAGAAAACGTACGCGTTCACCTCGATGGACAAGACCTACACGGACTTCCTGCCGAGCTTCAACATCGCCTGGGACATCACCGATACGCTGGTGCTGCGTGGTGCGGCCTCCAAGGTCATCGCACGCCCGAGCTACACCAGCATCGCCGCCCCCGGCGCGCTGAACTACATCAGCGAGGAGTACAGCAACGACCGTCGCGTTGCCGGCGGCACGGACACGCCCGGCTGGTACGGCTATGGCAGCAACAAGAACCTGGAGCCGTTCGAAGCGACCCAGTTCGACGTCGGCCTGGAGTGGTACTTCAAGCCCGGCGCGGTGGCGGGCCTGGGCCTGTTCCGCAAGAACGTGGACAACTTCACGGTCCCGGTGGTCCGCGACCAGCAGATGAATGTCGGTGGCGAAACGGTCACGGTGCAGAAGTACGAGACCCAGGCCAACGGTCGTGATGGCGTCTCCCAGGGCGTGGAGCTGTACGGTCAGTACACCTTCGACATGGGCTTCGGTATCCAGGCCAACTACACCTACAACGACACCAACCTGGCCGCCATCGTGCTCGATGGCGAAGAGATTGGTTCCTCGCCGCTGGTGGGCAGCGCCAAGAACCAGGCCAACGTCACCATCTTCTACGAGAACGAGACGTTCCTGGCACGCGCGTCGTACAACCGCCGCGGTGAAGTCGTGGGCGGTCCGGTCAATGGCATGAGCCAGTACTCCGAACCGTACGACCAGCTGGATCTCAACGTGGCCTACAACTTCACCGAAGCGCTGACCTTCACCGCCTCGGTGCTGAACGCGACCAAGTCCGAGCAGCGCATCCATCTGGGCAACGACACCAAGGCCCGCCTGGTGTCCAACACCTACACCGGCCGCCAGTTGTACTTCGGCGTGAACTGGAAGTTCTAAGCGTCACCCGCCCCCGCCTCCGGGCGGGGCAACGGTCCTCCACGGCAGCTGCGCTTGTACAGGCGGCTGCCGTTTTTTTTTTAATCCAGCGCCGCGCGCAGTGCGTTGACCTGCGCCACGTCGGTGGCGGTCCAGTCCGGTGACAGTCCCATCAGGGCGGGATTGTGGTGACGCATCGCCGAGGGCTGCGTCGTCTTCGCTGAGGCGTGAAGTTCGGTGCACCCACTGCGCTCGGCGACCTCCACGGCGTTGGCCGCCGTGATTCCCGCACCAGCCATGAGTGAGATGCGGTCGCCTGCCTGCGCCACCAGGGCGGCCAGCACATCGGCACCGGCCAGTGCACTGGCCTGCCCGCCCGAACTCAGGATGCGCTGGCAGCCCAGCGTCACGATCTGCTCCAGTGCCGCCGGCAGATCACGCGCCGCATCGAAGGCACGGTGGAAGGTGATGCCGAGTGGGCCTGCTGCGGACACCAGTTCCCGGCACAACGCCATGTCGATGCCACCGTCGGCATCCAGAGCGCCGATCACCACACCGTCGCAGCCGAGCGCACGGCAGTACGCGATATCGCGCAGCATGATCTCGGCCTCCAGCGCGGTGTAGAGGAAATCGCCGGGACGCGGCCGGATCAGCACGAACAGGGGAATCTGCAGGCGCTCACGGGCGACCGCGATGCTGCCCTGCGACGGCGTGGCGCCGCCCTCGGCGAGGTTGTCGAACAGTTCGATCCGATCCGCGCCGCCCTGCTGGGCGGCCAACGCAGAGGCCACCGAATTCGACGCGATCTCCAGCACCCGGCGCGACGCGCTCACGTCTGTTCGCTCGTGTACACCGAAGCGGAATCGCGCAGGTCGTCCTGCCGGTCCTTGTCGCAGACCGCGTAGACGAAACCGCGATGCAGCGCGTAGGCGCCGACCTCACCGTGCTTGTTCAACGCGAGGAAACACACCTGCAGGGTCTTGCTTGCCTCAGGGCGCTTGCGCACGACCCGGGCGATCGCCTCGCGGCAGGCCTCGGCCGGCGAGCGGCCCTGGCGCATCAGCTCGACCACCAGGAAGGAGGCCGCGTTGCGGATCATTTCCTCACCCACGCCCGAGGCCGTCGCCGCACCGACCTCGTTGTCCACGTACAGGCCCGCACCAATGATCGGGCTGTCGCCCACGCGGCCGTGCATCTTCCAGGCCATGCCACTGGTGGTGCAGGCACCGGCCAGACGCCCTTGGGCATCGATGGCGAGCATGCCCAGCGTGTCGTGGTTGCTGCTGTCACCGGGACGGCTGCGCCGCTCGGCATTGATCTCGGGGGTGTACTGCGCGGTCTTGAGCCACTCGCGCCAGGCCTTCTCGGCTTCCGGGGTGAGCAGCTTCCTGCGCTCGAAGCCCTGCTGCACCGCGAACTGCTGCGCGCCCTCGCCCACCAGCATCACGTGCGGGGTCTGCTCCATCACGCGACGCGCCACCGAGACAGGGTGCGCGATATCGCTGAGCGCTGCCACCGAACCGCAGCGGCCATCGCCGTCCATGATGCTGGCATCCAGGCTCAGCACACCGTCACGGTCCGGATTGCCGCAGCGCCCGACGGTGGGATTGCACAGGTCGCTCTCGGCCCAGCGCGCACCGGCTTCCACCGCATCCAGCGCGGAGCCGCCGGTTGAGAGGGTCTTCCAGGCGACCTGGTTGGCCCCTACGCCGAAATCCCAGGTGGACACCACGCGCGCACCGGAGGCGGAACGCGCCTGCAACGTCGGCAGCACGAGGGCGCCAGCGGCCAGGGCACTGGCCTGGAGAAATCGCCTGCGGTCAGTCATGGGTACGTCTCCAGTGAACGGACAAAGAGGGAATTACACGACGATACAGCGATGCTCCGCATGCCAGACCGCCGCGCCAAGAACACCGAGCTCGCCGTGGTCCACCCGCCAGATCGGCACCTGGCGCAGCACATCGTGCATCACGCCCTTGGTCAGGAACCGCGCGCGGAAACGGCCATCGCGCAGGAACCGGTCCACCCGCGTGGAGATCCCGCCGGCCAGGTAGACCGAGCGCGCACCGAAGGTCGTGGCCAGGTCGCCGGCCAGACTGCCGAGCCAGGCGCAGAACACCTCCAGCGTCTCGACCGCCACCGGATCCACGCCCTCGTGGGCGGCCGCGATCAGGGCCTCGGTGCTGGTCCAGTGGGGTGTGACCCCACGGATGTCGCACAGGCAGGGATACAGGTTCATCAGCCCGCCACCGGACAGCACGCGCTCGTTGTCCACGTGCTCCCAGCGCTGCAGCAGGCGCGAGAGCACCTCCAGTTCCAGCCCGTTGCACGCGTTCAATGCGGCATGGCCGGCCTCGCTGGCCAGCACCGGCCGCTCGCCGCCCTCGAAGCGCAGCGCTGCGCCCAGGCCGGTGCCCGGGCCGAGCACCAGCGCCGGCCAGCGCGGGGTAGCATCGGCGTCCCCGTTGAGGGCCACCAGCGTGTCCGGCGCCACGTGCGGAATCGCATAGGCCACCGCTTCGAAATCGTTGATCAGCGCCAGCGACGCCAGCCCGGAATCGTGACGGGTCCGGGCGACCGAGACCGGCCACGGCAGATTGGTGTTGACCAGGTGGTCACCATCCAGCAGGCCAGCGATCGCGACCACGGCACTGTCCGGCGCTGCCGGCAGTCTGGCGATGAAAGCGGCCAGGATCGCGGCCAGGCTGGGGTGCTCGGCGCAGGCATAGCGCTGCAGGCCGCTCAGCTGTGGCGCAGCGCCCGCCCGCACGGTGGCCAACGCGACGCGGGCGAACGTGCCGCCCACATCGGCCACGATCAGCGTATCAGGGGGGGAATCCCGGTGGGCCGCGGTCCGCGCCACATCAGGTTGAGCCGGAACCGGTACCGCTGCGCTCACTCGCTTGCCTTGGTTGAATCGATTGAATCCCGGCGATTCTCAGGCATCGCCGGGGGAATGCAAAGCCGCCCGCGCCATACAGCGCCGTACTGAACCCACGGCGCCGTAATCAGGGCTTGGCGGTCTGCAGGCGGTAGCTGGTGCTGGCCGTGGCCGTCGGGCCATCGCCCTGCACGGCACGCACCTCCACCTTGTGCTCGCCTACCGGCAGGTTGGTCGGCAGCGCGCCGCGCCACAGGTGCGGCGACGGCGTGGCTTCCGGCGAGCGGTCGAAACCGCGCAGGCGCTCGGCGGTATCGTCGGCGACGTTCTCCTGCAGCAGCCGCGGATCGGGCTGCTCGACACGCTTCATCGGCTGCCAGGCGCCATCGTCCACGCGGTACTCCACCACCGAATCGGCCTGGCCCATGAACACGTTGGCGTACACGCCCCATGCCGGATACGCGCCCTGGCGCAGCACCTTCGGCGCATGCAGGGCGATCTGGTAATCGTCCGGCGCACGCGCCACGTAATAGCGCAGGCCGTAGTCGCCACCGGGCTTGACCGACAGCACCGCATAGCCGTTCGGGGTGCCATCGCTCATGGTTGCATCGGGGATGCCGCTGCTGTCCTTCACGCCCGACCAGAATGCCCCGCAGGCCGCGCCCACGTTGTACTCGTGCAGCGGCTTGCTGCCCTGCCAGCCTTCGGCCGCGCCGTGGTAGTAGTGCTGCTGGGTGTGGCTGTGGCCGCTGAGCACCAGCACGTTCGGAAAGTCCTTGAGCAGCGCGAACAGGCGCGTGCGATCGGCATGGCGGAACGTCTCCCGGCCGGGTGCCGCATCGAACAGCGGGATGTGCATGCCGAGCACGATCAGGCGATCACGCGGCAGGCCCTTGAGGTAATTGCCGAGGAAGGTGAACTGGTCCGCGCGCAGGCCGCCCACGTAGCTCGGCTTGGCCTTGGGGTCGTAGACCACGTCATCGAGGAACACGAAACTCGCGCCCCCCTCTTCGACCGCATAGGTATCCGGGCCATACACGGCGCGCCAGCTGTCCAGCGAGTGCGCATCGTTGCCGGCGTCCATGTCCAGGTCATGGTTGCCCGGCACGTGGAACCACGGCACCTGCAGCTGCGCGGTGACCTTGTTGATGTCCGGGTACAGGCTCAGGTCGTCATTGACGATGTCGCCCAGGGTCGTGCCCAGTCGCGCCGGGTGTTTGCCGATGATCGGCTCGACGATGGCGCGCTGGTAGTAGCCGATGTCCTGGCGGCTGGCGGTCTGCGAATCGGTGAACACCAGCATCTCGAAACCGTTGCGTGCCGCATCGGTGCCCTTGGCCGGTTCCAGCGCGAAATCCCAGTTGCGGGTGGCGCCGCCGGTGGCGCGGATGCCGTCGTACTTCAGCTTCGGCGATCCCTGCGGCGCGTAGTGGCGCCAGTACGAGGGCAACCCGTTGGCGGCGGCCGGGAAGCGGTACTCGTCGGGCTTGATCACGAACACGGTCTGGCCCTCGCGCACCGGCAGGCTGTAGCTGCCATCGGCGGCGGTGCGCACGATCCTTTCGCCGTTGGAGACCTGCACACCGGCCAGCCCGGGATCGGTCGGGCCGCGCCCGGGCTTGCCGTCGCGCTCCTGATACACCTTGCCGGTGACGGTCGTTTCAGCAGCCCAGGCAGGCGAAGTCATCAACAGCAGGCAAGCCAGCCAGGCGGCAGTACGGGTCATCGGGGGCGGTCCGGTCGGGGGTGGGGAATTGTAGAGCCGCACATCATCGCCTGCACCGCGTTTCACCGACGTTAAACGATGTGCAGCCCTGCCTACCCGGCGTGGCGCGCCGCCAGCACCGCGACCGCATCATCCATCGACAGCCCACGCGCACGCAGCAGCACGGTCAGATGGAACAGCAGATCGGCCGACTCGCCCAGCAGCGCCGCATCGTCCTGCACCACGCCGGCCAGCGCGGTCTCCACCCCTTCCTCGCCCACCTTCTGTGCGATCCGGCGGATATCACCCTCGAACAGGGAGGTGGTGTAGCTGCCGGCCGGGCGCTGCTGTTCGCGCTCGCGCACCACGGTATCCAAGCGGCCCAGGAAGTTGCCCGGTGCCTGCGGGAAGCAGCTCTCGCTGCCGGTGTGGCAGGTCGGCCCGGCCGGGCGCGCACTCACCAGCAGGGTGTCGTTGTCGCAGTCGATCCGCACGGCGGTCACCGCCAGCACGTTGCCGGAGGATTCACCCTTGGTCCACAGCCGTTGCTTGCTGCGGCTGAAGAAGGTCATATGGCCCGTGGCCAGGGTCTGCTCCAGCGACGCCGCATTGGCATAGCCGAGCATCAGCACGCGCAACGTGTCGGTGTCCTGCACCACCACCGGCAGCAGGCCATCGCCCTTGCCCCAGTCCAGCTGCGCCAGCGCCTCGCGCGACGGCTGCACGTCAATGAAACCCACTTCAATAGACATCTCGAACCTCGATCTGCTGCTCGCGCAGGAACTGTTTGAGCGCGGGAATGGCGATGGCCCCACTGTGGAACACGCTGGCGGCCAATGCGCCGTCAACGTCGGCCTGGTCGAACACATCGGCGAAGTGCTGCATCTCGCCCGCGCCGCCTGAGGCGATCAGCGGCACCTGGCACAGCGCACGGGCCTGGCGCAGCTGGGCCACGTCATAGCCGCGACGCACGCCATCGCTGTCCATGCAGTTGAGCACGATCTCGCCGGCTCCCCGGCGCTGTGCCTCCACCACCCAGTCCAGGGTACGGACCGCCACCGCCTGGGTCTTGTCCGGATCGCCGCTGAAGCGGCGCACCCGCCATTCGCCGTCCGTCTCGCGCACCGAATCGATACCGACCACCACGCACTGGACGCCGAAGGCATCGGCCAGCTCCTCGATCAGCTCGGGCCGACCGAGGGCCGGCGAGTTGATCGAGATTTTGTCGGCGCCGGCATGCAGTACGCGCCGTGCGGTCTCCACATCGCTGATGCCGCCGGCCACGCAGAACGGAATGTCGATCAGGCGCGCGATGCGCTCGATCCAGGCCACGTCCACCGCGCGCCCTTCCGGGCTGGCGCCGATGTCGTAGAACACGAGTTCGTCGGCGCCCTGGTCGCGGTAACGCATCGCCAGTTCGGCGATATCGCCCATGTCCACGTGATCGCGGAAGCGCACGCCCTTGACCACGCGACCATCGCGCACATCCAGGCACGGAATCAGGCGGCGGCTCAACATGCCAGCGCTCCTTCCAGGGTCATGCGCCCCTCCAGCAATGCCTTGCCGAGGATCGCCCCGCCGCAGCCGACCGCCTTGGCCTGGGCGACATCGTCGGCATCCCGCACGCCGCCAGAGGCCTGCACCGCCACGCCGGGAAGCAGTGTAGCCAGATGCTGGTACAGATCGATGTTCGGCCCGGACAGCATGCCGTCGCGCGCGATATCCGTGCACAGCAGGTGCTGCATGCCGGCCTCGGCGTAGCGCTGGGCCAACACGTCCAGCGTGTCCTCGGCGGTCTCGGTCCAGCCATGCACCGGTAGCAGCCAGCGGCCATCCTCGGCCTGGCGCGCGTCAAGCGCGATGGTCAGCCGGTCCGGGCCGAACTCGCGCAGCCAGCCGATCACCGTCGCCGGTTCGCGCACCGACACCGAGCCGACCACCACGCGGGAGGCACCGGCGTCGAGGATGCGCGCGACGTCATCGCGCGAGCGCACACCGCCGCCGGTCTGCACCTTCAGGCCGGTCTGCGACGCGATCGAGGAGAGCAGCGGTGCCAGCGTGTAACCACCGGCACGGGCCGCATCCAGATCCACCAGGTGCATCCAGCCCGCGCCCGCCGCGGCAAAGGCCTGCGCGCGCGGCAGCGGGTCATCGCCGTAGGTGGTCTGTTGCGCGTAGTCACCCTGCAGCAGCCGTACCACGCGGCCTTCGCGGATATCCAGGGCGGGATAGACGATGAAACTCATGTCGGTTCGTTCTCGATGAAATTGCGCAGGATGCGCGCGCCGGTATCGGCCGAGCGCTCCGGGTGGAACTGGGCGCCACTGTGCCGGCCGCGCTGCACGACGGCCGCGAACAGCCCGCCGTGATCGCACGCCGCCACGGTGTCTTCGCCCAGGGGGGCGGCGTAGCTGTGGACGAAGTACGCGCTGGCCCGGGCCGGCACGCCCGCCAGCAGCGGCGACGCGCGCAGGGGCAGCAGCCGGTTCCAGCCCATGTGCGGCACACGGATGCCGGTGGCAGGACGCAGGTGGCGAACGACCCCGGGCAACAGGCCCAGGCATTCGACATGGCCCTCTTCAGAGCCATCGAACAGCAGTTGCATGCCCAGGCAGATCCCAAGCAGCGGCACCTGCAGCTCGCGCAGCGGCTGCACCAGACCCTGCGCATGCAGACGCGCCATGCCGTGCGGGGCCGCGCCGACGCCGGGCAGGATCACCCGCGAGACACCTTCTAGCCCCTGCGCATCGCGCACCAGCCGCACCTGCACGCCCAGCCGTTCCAGCGCATAGCGGACCGAACCGAGGTTGGCTCCACCCGCATCGATCAGCGCAACCTCGGTCACAGTGCCCCCTTGGTGCTCGGCAGCGCGGTGCCCTGCCGCGGCAAGGCCTGGCGCAGCGCGCGCGCCAGCGCCTTGAAGCAGGCCTCGACCTTGTGGTGGTCGTTGTCGCCGCGCACGCTCAGGTGCAGATTCAACCCAGCCGCATCACACAGCGAGCGGAAGAAGTGCGGCACCAGCTCGGTCGGCATGTCACCCACGCGCTCGCGCTTGAACTCGCCTTCGAACACGAAATACGGGCGGCCGCTGAAATCCAGCGCGGCACTGGCCAGGGTCTCGTCCATCGGCAGGGTGAAGCCGTAACGGCCGATGCCGCGCTTGTCGCCGAGTGCCTCGCGCAGGGCCTGGCCCAGCGCCAGGCCGGTGTCTTCAATGGTGTGGTGCTCATCGATGTGCAGGTCGCCCTCGGCCTGCACACTCAGTGCGAAGCCGCCGTGCTTGCCGATCTGCTCCAGCATGTGATCGAAGAACGGCAGCCCGGTGTGGGTCTGCGGCTCGGCGGTGCGGTCCAGATCGACGTCAACCCGGATCTTCGTTTCTTTGGTATTGCGCTGCACGGTGGCGCGGCGCGGCGCATCGGCCAGCTCATGCGCGATCGAGGTCCAGTCCCAGTCGCCGCCAAACTGCTCGGTGCGCAGCTGGAAACCGCGGATCTTCATGTTCTCGGCGAACTGGATATCGGTCAGGCGGTCGCCCACCATCGCCGAGCGTGCCCAGTCGATGCTGCGGTCCTGCAGATACGGCAGCATCAGGCCGATGCCCGGCTTGCGGGTCGGTGCGTTGTCCTGCGGCCAGGTGCCGTCGATCAGTACGTCACGGAAGGTGATGCCCTGGCTGGCGAAGATCTGCAGCATCAGGTCGTTGGGGCCATCGAAGCTGGCCTGCGGATAGCCTTCGCTGCCCAGGCCATCCTGGTTGCTGACGATCACGAACTGATAGCCCGCATCGCGCAGCTTGAGCATCGCCGGAATCACATCGCGCACGAAGCGCAGCTTCTCGTAGGCGTCGATCTGGAAATCGGCGGGCTCTTCGATCAGGGTGCCGTCGCGGTCGACGAACAGAATCGGGGTCATGCGGCAGCCCTCCGGGCCATCAGGGCGGCGAGTACGCGGTCGTTCTGTTCCGGACTGCCGAGGGTGATGCGCAGTGCATCGCCCAGCTGCGGCGCGGCACGCTGGTCACGCACCACCACGCCGGCCGCGAGCAGCGCATCAAACGCGCCTTGGGCGTCGGCAAAACGGACCAGCAGGTAGTTGCCCTGCGAGGGATAGACACGCACCACACCGGGCAGCGCGGCCAGGCCGGACTGCAGGCGGGTACGTTCGGCTTTGATCTGCGCGATGCGCCGGGTGGTCACGGCCAGGCTCTCGGCACCGAGACCGGCCAATGCCAACTCGGCACAGGGCGCGGGCACCGGGTATGGCGCCTGGCAGCGGCGCAGCAGCTGGATCAGCGCGGCATCGGCGATCAGGCTGCCAATGCGGGCGGCCGCCAGCGCATGCGCCTTGGACAGCGTGCGCAGCACGGCGATGTTCTCGTAACGGCTCAACAGCGTGGTCGCGGACGGCTGCTCGGCGTACTCCCCGTAGGCCTCATCCACCACCACCAGCGCCCTGCCCTGCAATGCCGTGGCCACCCGCTCGATCTCGGCCAGGGTGATCACGCTGCCCGCGGGATTGGACGGCGAGCACAGGAACACCAGCTTGGCGTTGCCCGACAGCGCCGCGGCAATGACGGCATCGATATCGGCGACCAGCGCATCGCCCTGATCGACCAGCGGCACCTCGATCAACGGCGCGTTCTGCAGGCGCGCGCAGACGGCATACATGCCGAACACCGGCGGCGTGGTCACCACCGCATCGCGGCCCGGCTCGCACAGCGCGCGTACCAGCAGATCGATGGCCTCGTCGCTGCCGCGGCCGATCAGCAGTTGTTCGGACGAGCAGCCGTACAGCTCGGCCAGGCGATCACGCAGCGCCGCTGGCTGCGGGTCGGGATAGCGGCGCGCGCCACCGGCGACGTCGGCCGGATTGGCCCAGGCCGATTCATTCGCGTTGAGCCAGACATCGCCGACCAGCGCACTGCTGCGCGCCGAGGAATAGCCGGCAAACGCCTGCAGGTCGGCACGGGCCAGGGACAGGATGGAGCCAGTGCTCATGCGGCCGCCTCCATGCGCAGGGTCACCGCGTTTTCGTGGGCGTCCAGGCCTTCGGCGCGGGCCAGCACGCGGGCACACTCGCCGATCGCTGCGATGCCAGCGGCCGTGGCCGACTGCACGCTGATCAGGTTCTGGAAGCTGGCCACGCTGACGCCGCTGTAGGCGCGGGCAGCGCCGGCGGTCGGCAGCACGTGGTTGGTGCCACTGCAGTAATCACCGAGCGCTTCGGGGGTGTAGTCGCCCAGGAACACCGACCCGGCCGCTTCCACCTTGTCCAACCACGCGCGCGGCTCGCGCAGCGCCAGGATCAGGTGCTCCGGCGCATACCGGTTGCTGATCGCGAAGGCGTCGTCCAGCGAATCGACCAGGATCAGGCGCGAGGACGCCAGCGCCTGCGCGGCGATTTCCGCACGCGACAGCTGCGCCAGCTGCGCTTCAACCGCCGCCTCGACCCGGTCCACCATCGCCGCGTCGTCGGTCAGCAGCAGTACCTGCGAATCCGGGCCGTGCTCGGCCTGCGAGAGCAGATCGGCGGCGACGAACGCCGGCGTGGCACCCGCATCGGCAATCACCAGCACTTCGGACGGCCCGGCCGGCATGTCTATCGCCGCGGCACCGTCCTGGGCAACCTGCTGCTTGGCTTCGGTCACGTAACTATTGCCCGGGCCATAAAGCTTGTCGCAGGCCGGGACGCTGTCAGTGCCATACGCCATCGCCGCGATCGCCTGGGCGCCGCCCAGCTTGAACACGCGGTGCACGCCGGTCAGGCGTGCGGCCACCAGCACGGCCGGATCGGCACTGCCGTCCTTGCGTGGCGGCGTGCACAACACGACTTCCCGGCAGCCGGCCAGCTGTGCGGGCACCCCCAGCATCAGCGCGGTGGACGGCAACGGCGCGCTGCCGGCCGGCACATACAGACCCACCCGACCGATCGGCCGCACCACGCGCTCGCAGCGCACGCCGGGCGCCGTCTCGACCGCATACCCTTGGCTCATGCCGGCCTGGTGGAAGGTACGGATGCGCGCAGCGGCATCGTTCATCGCCTGGCGCAGCTCGGCGGAGACGGCCTGCTCGGCGGCGGCGAACTCCGCCTCGCTGACCTCGAAGGTCGCCGGTGCCACGCCGTCGAAGCGCAGGGTGATCTCACGCAGTGCGGCATCACCGCCCTGGCGCACTGCCGCGATCAACGCGGCAACGGACTCACGGGTGCGCGCCGCCACGGCCTGGACCGGGCGTTGCAGCGCCTGCGCCTGGGCGCCGGCATCCAATTGGGACCACGTCAAACGATTCATGCCAGCGACCGCTCCACACTCAATACCATCAAGCCCTGCGCACCCGCGCGCTCCAAGTCCTCCAACCGCTGCCAGGTCAACGCACCGTGGCACATGGTCTGCAAGCGCAGGTGGCCGCCGTCATCGGGCAACTGCACCAGCGGATCGGCGTCGGGCAGCAGGCGGGTCAACTCGGAGACCCGGTCCAGCGCGGCGCGGAACATCAGCAGCTTGCTGTCCTGCACGTTCACCACGCCATCAAGGCGACGCAGCAGCATCGCCATCAGACCGGCGCGGGCGTCATCAGGCGTGCGGACCGGGCCGGCCAGCACCGCCTCGCTTTCCAGCAGGGTTTCGACCGGCTTGAGCTGGTTGGCGGCCAGGGTGGCGCCGCTGGACACCAGATCGCAGATCAGGTCGGCGGTGCCCAGGCGCGGGGCGATTTCGACCGAACCCGACAGCTCGACCACCTGGGCATCCACGCCGCGCGCGGCCAGCCAGTCGGCCAGGATCGCGGGGTAGCTGGTGGCGATGCGCTTGCCGGCCAGCTGCTCCACGCCCGTCCATTCCCACTCCTCCGGCACCGCCAGCATCAGCCGGCACTGGCCGAAGTTCAGCCCGCGCAGCGCCTGGTAGGCATCCGGCAGGCCGATCCGGCGGCGGGCGGCGCCCTGCTCGTCCAGCTCGTTGCGGCCGACGATGCCGAAATCGCAGACGCCATCGGCGATCAGGCCAGGGATGTCGTCATCGCGGACCAGCAGCAGGTCCACCGGCAGCGACTCGCCGTAGCAGAACAGCTTGTCGCGGCTCTGCCGCCAGCTCAGCCCGCAGGCGGTCAGCAGGCTGCGGGCGGGCTCGGCCAGCCGCCCGTTCTTCTGGATGGCGATACGCAGCCGGTCACGTGCCGGGGCGGTCTGGGTTGCACTCATGGGGAGGCTCACTTACTCGGATTCGGGAGAGGACGGCGTGGCGGCAATGGCGGCGGCATAGCCGCCGTGGCCATGCTCCAGCGAACGCGCCACGCGCCCGGTGGTGGTCACGCTGACGCCGGTCAGTTCGTGGATTTCGCGATACGGCACGCCGTGCTGCAGCAACGGCACTACCTTCCAGCGGTCCGACAGCGCCTCCAGCTCCGCCGGGGTGCACAGGTCGCGCAGGAACGCGGTGACCTGTTCGGCGCTGGACAGCGCGGCGAAGGCCGCAGCCAGGCAGGCCAGATCGGCCTGGGCGTCTTTTTCTCGGGGGACGGGGCGTAGTTTCATCGTATCAATGTAATAGCGTGCTATTACATTAGCGCAAACGAAGCTCCAGGGTCAAACCGGGTGGCTGCTCGGATCAGGTTGGTTCAGGGGCGGGAACGAAAAACGCCCGCGGAGCGGGCGTTTGTTTTGGGTATCGGGCGTTCAACGGCGTACCGACCAACGGTCGGTACCTACCGGCACGGTACGCTCATCGGCTTACCGACCAACGGTCGGTACCTACCGGCACGTTACCTCGGCGCGGAGGGCGCCGCTGCGCACGCACTCGCCGAACAGGCTGCCCTGGCGGCTCGGGATGGACTGGACGGCCTGCAGCTCCCCTGCCCCGTCCGGGCACTTCTTCCCGGCCAATCCGCGCAGGTCACGCTGCAGCTGCTCCCGGTCGATCACGTGGCAGCGGTCGACCGTCAGCCGGTACTGGCCCGGACCGATCCACTGGTCATGCAGCGCAGGATCGGTCCGGCACGCGGTCAGTAGGAGCAGCAGCGTTGCCGCCGCCCCCAGCCGCCTCACGGCATGACCTTGGCCTGCTCCAGTTCCACCTGCAGGGTGCTGGCCAGTTCCTCGCGCGAGACCTCGAACTGCTGCTCGCGCAGCAGATCCTTGACCGCGACCACGCCACGCGCCAGCTCATCGTCACCGGCCAGCACGACGAAACGAATGCCGGCCTTGGCCGCGTACTGGAACTGCTTGCCGATCTTCTTCGGCTCCATCTGCACTTCGGCGTTGATTCCACCGGCGCGCAGGCGGCGGGCGATATCCAGCGACTGCGGCAGGCTGGCGTCGTCCATCAGCGCCACCAGCGCGTGCACGCTGCTGTCTTCAATCCCGGCGATCAGGCCGGCTTCGCGCAGCTGCCAGAACAGACGGGTCAGGCCGATGGAAATGCCCACGCCCGGCAGCTTGGACTTGCTGTAGTGGCTGGCCAGGTCTTCGTAACGGCCACCGGAGCAGATCGAGCCGATCTGCGGGTGGTCGGTCAGCGTGGTTTCGTACACGGTGCCGGTGTAGTAATCCAGGCCGCGCGCGATGGAGAAATTCAGGCAGTACGCGGTTTCCGGCACGCCCAGCGCCTTGACCAGCTCCAGCACTTCGCGCAGTTCGGCCACGCCCACCTTCAGCGTCTCGCTGGCAGCCGGATCGGCCAGCAGCGCGTCCAGCTGCGCCAACGCGTCGGCGTGGCTGCTGGAGCGGACCGCCACGAAGGCCAGGATCCGCTCGACCTGCTCGGCCGGGATCTCAAAGCCTTCGCCCACCAGCGTCTCGCGCACGTAGTCGGGGCCGCGCTTGTCCAGCTTGTCCACTTCGCGCAGCACCGCCAGCTGGCGCTCGCCATCAGCCACGCCCAGGCTTTCAAAGAAGCCGCGCAGCAGCTTGCGGTTGTTGAGCTGGATACTAAAGGCGCCGATGCTGAGCTCGGCGAAGACCGCATGGATCACCGCCAGGACTTCGGCGTCATAGCGGATGCTCAGCGCGTCCTTGCCGATCACATCGATGTCGCACTGGTAGAACTCACGGAAGCGCCCACGCTGGGCACGCTCGCCGCGGTACACGCGCTGCATCTGGTAACGACGGAACGGGAACGTCAGGTCGTGCTCGTGCTCGGCCACGTAGCGGGCCAGCGGCACGGTAAGGTCGAAGCGCAGGGCCAGCTCGGGCAGCGTTTTGTCGCCGGCTTCGGCCGCGTTTGCCAATGCGCCGGTGGACTGCACGAAATACACCTGGCGCTCGGTTTCACCGCCGGACTTGGTCAACAGCACATCGGACAGCTCGAACACCGGGGTTTCCACCGGCAGGAACCCGAACCGCTCGTAGTTGCGGCGGATGACGTCCAGCATGCGCTGGAACGCGATCTGCTCGCGCGGCAGCAATTCCATGATGCCGGGCGGCGTACGGGGCTTGATCACTTGCGGGACTCCTGCGGAAACGGGGGGATGAGCGAGCGGCATATTCTAGCCGCAGCCAGCGCAACGAGCCGCATCCGGGCATCGGGACCGGGCCAATGGCGGCATGACGTATCATAGGCAGGTCCCGCTTGCTGACCTGACATGACCCGGCCTCACTCCGGTACCGCGCTTTCCGCTGTTGAAGACCCCGCCGCCCCCGGTTGCTCGCCGCTGCGCGACTGCCTGCATTGCTCGGTACGGCACCTGGCGGTCTGCTCGGCGCTGTCGCCGGATGAAGTGCAGGCGCTGGAGCGGGTCACCGTGTCCCAGGCACTGCCGCTGGGGTCCACCCTGGCCCGTGCGGGTGAGCCGCGCCAACATGTCTATACGATTACCGCCGGTGCGCTGCGCCTGGTCCGCACGCTGGCCGATGGCCGCCGCCAGATCAGCGGCTTCGTACTGCCCGGCGACTTCCTGGGCTTGAGCGGCAGCGATCACCACCGCTATGACATCGAGGCCATCGCCGACAGCCGGGTCTGCCGCGTGGCCCTGCCGCAGATGAAGGACCTGCGCTCGCGCTTCCCGCACCTGGAGCGCAAGCTGCTGCAACGCGCCTGCCAGGAGCTGGATGCCGCGCAGGATGCCGCCATGGCGCTGGGCCGGCTGCAGCCGGCCGAGAAGGTCGCCGATTTCCTGCTGCGCCTGGCCGCGCGCGAAGCGCTGCTCGGTGAGCCGGGCCTGCGCGTGACCCTGCCGATGGGCCGCGGCGACATCGCCGACCATCTCGGCCTGACCATGGAAACCGTCAGCCGCACCTTCACCAAGCTGCGCCAGCAGGGCCTGATCGCCCTGCCCCATCTGAACACCGTCGAGATCCTGGACGAAGCCGGCCTGCAGAAGCTGTCGGCCGACGAGTCGTACTGACCCCGCCTCACCCGCGCAACAGCACCTCACGCAGCGCCCCATACTCCGGTGCGCACGCTTCGGCCTGCGCGGGCCGCTCCAGCAGCGCGGCCAAGGCCGGCGGCACGTCCAGCACCTGCCCGATCAACGGCTCCACCACCGATTCGAACTTGGCCGGGTGCGCAGTCGCCGCCACCGCCCAATGCCCCTGTGCGCCCGCGGCCCGCAGGTGCTCCAGGCGCGCCACCGCCGTCGCCGTATGCGGGCAGAACACCTCGCCATGCAGGTCATGGCGCCGCTTGATCACTTCGCGGATCGCCGCATCATCCACGGCCTCGGCCGTGAACGCGCCCCGCAGTGCCACGTCATCGTCGTTGTAGAGCCAGCGCAGCCGCTCGAAATTGCTTGGCGCCCCCACGTCCATCGCGTTGGCAATCGTCGCCACGCTGGTTTGTGCCTGGTAGGCCTCGCCATGGAAATAGCGCGGCAACACCTCATTGGCATTGGTCGCCAGCGCGATCTGCCCCAGCGGCAGGCCCATCGCCCGCGCCAGGATCGCCGCCATCGCATTGCCCAGGTTGCCGGTCGGAATCACCAGATTGAGCACGTGGCCGGTCTGCGCCTGATGCACCAGGGCCGCATGGGCGTAATAGCTCATCTGCGGCAGCCAGCGGCCCAGGCTGATGCTGTTGGCCGAGCTCAACGGCACCGCGTGCTGCAGCTCGCGATCGCCCAGCGCCTGTTTCACCATCGCCTGGCAATCGTCGAACGACCCGGCGACGCGCAGTGTGTGGATGTTGTCGCCGAAGCACCCCAGCTGATGCGCCTGGCGCGGCGAGACGCGGCCATCCGGGTACAGCACCGCGACGCGGATCCCCGGCTGCCGATGAAAGGCCGCGGCAACGGCCGCCCCGGTATCGCCCGAGGTCGCCACCACGATCGTCAACGGTCGCTCACGGCCCTGCTGCAGGCGGGCAAGACACGCCGCGAGAAAGCGCGCACCGAAATCCTTGAACGCCGCCGTCGGGCCATGGAACAACTCCAGCACATGATCATCAGCGGTCGCCAGGGGGCGCAGTGGCGCATCGAAATCGAAGGCCTGCTCGCACAGTTCGGGCAGTGCTCTCTCCAGGGCATCGTCATGGAAATACGGGGCCAGCACCGCCGCGGCGGTCTGCGCGAAGGAACCCTGCGCTGACCAGCTCTGCAGTTGCGGGCGGTGCTCGGGAACGTACAGACCACCATCCGGGGCAAGGCCGGCGGCGAGCGCCTGGCTGAGCGAGGCGGCGGGCGCGGCGTGACGCGTGGAAACGAACTTCATCGGATATCCCAAAGTAGAAAGAGTGGACGTGTCACAGCACGCGCGCGGCGGGCGCATTCAAGGGTGACACCCAGCCTTGGCTGTCGAAGCCCGCGTCCGCGAACGCCTGCTGGACTGCCGCCTGCGCGGCAAGCGCGGCATCGCGCTGCTCGAACCAGGCAAACACGCTCGGCCCCGCACCGGAGATGCTGGCGCCCATCGCCCCGGCATTCAACGCAGCATCGCGGGCCGCCGCAAACCCGGCGATCAGACCGGCCCGACGCGGCTCGACCAGCACGTCACGCAGGCCGGCACGGACCAGTGCGGCATCGGAGGTGAAGCAGCCACTGAGCACCAGCGCCAGATTCGCGCTCTGCGCGACGAACTCGCCCAACGCGTAATGCCCCTGCAGCGCGGCGCGCGCGCGGCGCGTCTCCAGCACCGCGTCCGGATGCACCAGCAGGCTGTGCCACGCCGCCGGAACCGGCACCGGTACCAGCCGGTCCGCCGTGCTCAGTACCAGCCCGCCCAGCAGCATCGGCCCGAGGTTGTCGCCATGGCGGCCACCACTGGCCACCGCCTCGCCGGTCAGCGCGAACGGATACAGCGCTTCGCGCGACAACGGCTGCGGCAACAGCGCATTGGCCGCGACCAGCGCGGCCACACACGACGCGGCCGAACCGCCCATGCCCGAGGCCAGCGCGATGCCCTTGTCGATCTCCACCTCGAAGCCGAACGGCAGATCCAGCGCGGCACGCAGCGCAATCAACGCCGCACCGGCGGTGTTGTCCTCGGCCACCCGTGGCAGATCCACCGTGGTGCCGCGGATCGCGTGGATGCGAACCACGGGCTCGTCGATCCGCCGCACTGTCACAGTATCGCCAACGCCCTCGATGGCGTGCCCAAGGATGTCGAACCCGACCCCCACGTTGCCGACCGAGGCCGGCGCAAACGCGCGTGCTTCCGTCCTCCTGCCCTCACTCACAGACGTGCTCCTTCGCCCACCGCCACGCGCAGCACATCGGCGAACACGCCGGCGGCGGTCACCTCCGGCCCGGCGCCCGGGCCCTGCACCACCAGCGGATTGTCGCAGTAGCGGCGCGTGGTGAACTGCACCACGTTGTCGGTCAGGCGCAGGTTCGCGAACGCATGCCCGGCCGGCAGCGCGACCAGGCCGACCTCAGCCCCGTCCGGCGTGAGGCGCGCCACATAGCGCAGCACCGCACCGTCCGCCTTGGCGACTGCCAGGCGTTCGGCGAACACCGCATCGATCTGCGGCAGGCCCGCCATGAAGTCGTCCACACTGGCCTGGCGCAGTGCTTCGGGCACCAGGCTTTCCACGCGCACCTGCGCCAGGCTGAGCTCACGGCCCGCCTCACGCGCCAGGATCACCAGCTTGCGCGCGACATCCACGCCGGAAAGATCATCGCGCGGGTCCGGCTCGGTATAGCCCATGCCACGCGCCTGGCTGACCAGCGCGGAGAACGGCACCTGGCCGTCGTATTTGTTGAACAGCCACGCCAGCGTGCCAGAGAAAATACCGTCGATCGCCAGCACCTCATCGCCGGTGTCGACCAGGTCGCGCAGCGTGGTGATCACCGGCAGGCCCGCACCGACCGTGGCTTCGTAGCGGAAGCGCGCGCCACTGCCAGCCGCTGCCTCGCGGATCGCGTGATAGCGCTCCAGCGGGCCGGCACCGGCCTGTTTGTTCGGGGTGACCACGTGGATGCCTGCGGCCAGCCAGCCGGCATAGCGGTCGGCCACGTCGGCGCTGCCGCTGCAATCGATGATCAGGGCGTGCGGCAGATGGGCGGAGACCAGGTGTTCGGTGAATGCGTCCAGATCGCTCGGCTGCGCCGGGCCGGACAGCGCCGCGCGCCAGTCACCTTTCAGGCCGCGCTCGTCCAGGACCATGCGGCTGCGCGAGGCGACCGCACGCAGGCGCAGATCCACATTGGCGCGGCCGAGCAGCTGTACCTGGGCCGCCTGCAGCTGGTCCAGCAGCGCCGCACCCACATTGCCCGGGCCGATCACACCGACCGAGAACGTCTGCGGCGACAGCCAGAACCCGGCATGCGCCGCGCGCAGCGCCTTGGTCGCATGGCGGCTGTCGACCGCCACCGAGATGTTGCGCTCCGAGGAGCCCTGCGCGATCGCCAGGATGTTCACCTGCGCGCGGCCCAGCGACTCGAACAGGCGCGCGGCCACGCCGGGCTGGCCGGCCATGCCATCGCCCACGGCGGCCAGCACACTCACGTTGTCGGTCAGCTGCACGCGCTGCACCTGGCCCAGACTCAGCTCATGGGCAAAGGCCTGCAGCAGCGATTCGCGCGCCCGCACCGCCTCGGCCTGCTTCACCACGCAGCAGATCGAGTGCTCGGAGGAGCCCTGCGAGATCATCACCACCGACACATGCGCATTGCGCAGCGCCGCGAAGACGCGCTCGGCCGTGCCGGGCACGCCGATCAGGCCGGTGCCTTCCAGGTTGATCACGGCCAGGTCCGGGCTCAGGGTCAGCCCCTTGATCGGACCGGACGCGGTGCGCTCGGCGGTGATGCGCGTGCCTGGATGATCCGGGTGGAAGGTGTTGCGGATGATGATCGGCAGGCCACGCTCGATCGCCGGCGACATCGTCTGCGGGTGCACCACTTTGGCGCCGAAGTAGGCCAGCTCGCAGGCTTCGTCGTAGCTCAGCGCTTCCAGCTGGACCGCCTCGGGCACCACCCGCGGGTCGGCCGAGAGCACGCCGTCCACATCGGTCCAGATGTGCAGCTCATCGGCGTTGAACAAGGCGGCGAAGATCGCCCCGGAGTAATCGCTGCCGTTGCGGCCCAGCGTGGTGATGCGGTCCTGGCGGTCGCGGGCGACGAAGCCGGTGGCCACGATGCGCGATTGCGGGTGCTGCAGGCGCCACTGGGCCAGGCGCTCGGCGCTGCGCGCCCAGTCCACGTCCACGCCCAGTTCACCGCGTTCGATCACCAGCACATCGCGCGCATCCAGCACCGCGCAGTCTTCGCCCAGCGTCTGCAGGTACGTCCCGAGCAGTTGCGCCGAATACACCTCGCCCATGCCCTGCACGCGGTCCAGCACTTCGGTGGGCAGGCCGCCGATCACCGCCAGCGCACCCAGCACCTCGGCCAACTGATCGAAGCGCTGGTCCAGCCACTCCACCGTCGCCCCGGCGTGCTCGCCGAGCAAGGCAACGGCGGCACCGCGATGACGTGCCCGCAAGGCGTGCCACTGTTCGCGCCAGGCCGAGCCGTCTTCCGCGGCCAACGTGGCCACCCCGATCAGTGCATCGGTAACGCCCTTCATCGCCGAGACCACGGTGACCTGCATCGTCTCCTCACGCGCCAGCAGCAGCTGCGCCACATGACGATAGCGCTCGGCATCGGCCACCGAGGTGCCGCCGAACTTGTGGACCACGGTGGTCACCCCGGCCCGCGCGGCGACGGAGACGGCGGGCTGGGCGGAAGGTAGAGCGGAAGCGGCGACAGAAGACATGCTGACCTCGATGGGAGGCCCCGCGTCACATCAGGCTTGAGAGTATCCCCCGCCACCTGATCTGGGTGCGGGGCCGTGGTTTTCGGAAATTACGCGAAGACGACGGGCCGCACCGGGCGAGTGGTGGCGGTGGTAATGATGGTGGTACCGGTCGACACGGCCTGGCCGCCCGCGGAGGCGGGAACGAGCAGGTAGGCGTGGGCGGCGGTGATGACCATGGATCAAGAAAACTACGCCGCCGCCCTGCTTGTCAAGTGCTGCGCCGCAAAAGATCCCGGCACGTAAATCGCGGCGATCGTCGGCCAACAAGTTGCGATTGTGACCATCCAGGCGGGGCAAGGCCTGCCCTACCCCACATGCTCCGCCACCGCCGCAGGGGGCCGATGCGCGTGCGCGCACATCAGCACGCCCGACACCAGGCAGACGATGGCCACCGTTTCCATCAGCGTCGGCCAGCGTTGCTGCCAGGCAAAGCCATACAGCAGGGCGAACAGGGTTTCGAAGACGATCATCTGCCCGGTGAGGGTCAGTGGCAGGTTGCGGCTGGCGCGGTTCCAGCAGGCATTGCCGAGCACCGAGGCGACCACCGCCACGCCCGCGCTGATCAGCCAGAAGTTCAGCCACTCGCCCGGCGGATGCACCGTCGCGCTGGTCAAAAACGCACTGGGCACCAGCACGAGCGCGAGCCCGCCGGTGGTGATGCCGGTCAGCAGCGACCAGTCATGCCCGGACAGATCCGGCCGGCGCGCCAGCCAGCGGCTGTTGCCGATGGAGTACACCGCCCAGGACAGCAACGCGCCGACCGCGCACAGCAGCCCGAGCAACCGGCGCCCGGCCGAGCTCTGCGCATGTTCGGCCATCAAGGCTTCATAGCCCACCAGCGCCACGCCAAGCAGGCACAGCAGCAGCGCCGGGGCCAGGCGACGCAGTGGCACCGCGCCTTCCTCGCGTACGCCGGCCAGGGTCACCACCACCGGGATCAATCCCACGATCAGCGAGGCGGCCGCACCACCGGCCCATTGCACGGCATTGGCCAGCAGCAGGAAGTAGACCAGGTTGCCGGCCAGGCTCAGCCACAACAGACCCCGCCACTCGGCCCAGGCCAGCCGCTCCTTGAGCTGCCGCCAGCGCGGCGCAAGCAGAACGACGGCAATCAGGCCGTAGACCAGATAGCGGCCGGCGGAGAGCTGTACCGCGTTGAAGCTGTGCAGCATCGCCGGGGCCAGGAACACCACGCCCCACAGCGCGCCGGCGGCAATGCCGTTGGCGATGCCCACTCCCATCGATCGTTTCATTGCGGCTCACGCGGTATGCATTGGCCGCGCAGTGTAGAAGCCGCGCACCGCGACGTCTTGACCGAGCCTACTGCCGCCGGAAGGCCTGCGGGGTCAGCCCGGTTTCCCGGCGCAGGGCTCGGGTCAGCGCACTGTGCTCGGAATAGCCGGCATCCAGCGCGATCGTGGCGATGCTGTCGCTGCTGGTGAGCAGCCGGTGCTTGGCCCAGCGCAACCGGCAGGCACTCAGCCACGCCTGGGGAGGCACCCCGAATTCCTGGACGAAGGCCGCATGCAGGCGGCTGCCGCTGATGCCGACCAGCGCGGCCATGCGGGCCACGTTCCAGTCCGCGCCGGGGTTGGCCGAGAGCCGGGTACACAGGGCATGCAGGCGTGCCGCGCTGCCAGCGGGCGCGTACTGTTGCAGCAGGGTCGCGAGCAGACCCTCACTGCCGTGTGCGGGCGCACCGGCCAGGCGCTGGCGCACTCCCTTCGGCAGTGCCAGCCAACGCTGCCGGCGCAGGTGCTCCAGGGTGTGGTCATCGATCACCCCCGCCGGGCAATCGACGATCACCATCAGATGATCGCCATCGCCGGTCTGGGCATGTCCCTCGCCGGGCGCCACGAAGGCCCCCTGCAGCACATCCAGGCGGCCGCCAAACGCATCGACCTCGACCTCCAGATCGCCGCGCAGCGGCAGCACCCATTGCGCAAAGTCATGCCGGTCCACATCGGTGGACGTTCCGTAACACCGCAGGTGGCAGGCGCTGGCGTGCATGGGGATAGTCTGCGCGCTGGGTGAAGGCCGCTGCAAGCGGCGGCGAAACGCCCGCGCATCCGCGTACCATGGCAGCCGACCCGTCCAACATGGAGCGTTCACCGTGGCCTGCACCATCGTTCCTCTCAGTGACCGCCCCGACCTGCTGCCGATCCTGGCCGAGTGGTATTTCCAGGAATGGGGACGCCACGTGCCGGACCTGACCCTGCTCGATCAGCAGCAGCGGCTGGAAGTGTTCCTGCAGGACGACGAGTTGCCCCTGCTGCTGATCGCACTGGATGACGCGGTGCCGGTCGCCGCAGCGCAGCTCAAGTTCCATGAGCGGACCGAGCGCCCGGAACGACTGCACTGGCTGGGCGGCGTCTATGTCCATCCGGCGCACCGCGGGCGCGGCCTGGCCGAGAAAGTCATCGAAGAATTGCTGGTGCGCGGTCGCGCGCTTGGCGTACGCGATCTCTACCTGCAGACCGAAGCCGATGATGGGGGCCTGTATCGCCGGCTGGGCTGGGCACCGCTGGAATCACTGCAGCATGCCGCGGGCATGCCGGTTCGGATCATGGTCCGCAGCGTGGCCGCCGACCGCGTCGACTGAACGCGCGGTTGCGGCACCTTGGTTGAAGAATGAATGCGACGCCGGTGAACGGCGTCAGCGGAAGCGCACCGGCTGCGGTGCCGGGCGGTCGGCCAGCGAGCCGAGCGTGAACGTGTATCCGGCCTCTTCCAGCAGCTTGCGCATGCGCAGCTCCGCGCGCTTGGGATAGGCCAGCGAGGTCGGTGCGTGCAGGGCGTAGGAGGTCGATTTCCCGGGCAGCGTTTCGCGGGTCACCGAGGACTGATTGGTCTCGCACGCGTTGGCCCACAGGTCCATCAGCACCTTCGGGCCGATGGATTGATTGTTGCTGAGACGAAGCGTCAGCCAACGCATGTGTTCCATGACAAATCCAAGCGGCTCTTTGTCCCGAGTATGCACCAATTCCCCCACTACCGTTCGGGGCCGTCCGGTGCGCTGGCAGCCACCCGGCAGTGTCGGACAAAAACGAACAGCCCCGGCAGGGCCGGGGCTGTTCGGGTACCGCTCCAGGAAGCGGACTACTGGCAACCGTGGGGAATCGCCAGCGCACCGCCTGTCTGAAACTCAGTGCTTCATGGCGTGCTTGCGGTCGCGCATGACGGCATGGCATTCCTGCACCTGCGGCAGCAGACGCTGGACTTCCTGCCGCGCGGCCGGCGAGGTATCGGCGTCGGTCAGGGTGTCCTTGAACGCCTTCAGCAGGCGATCTTCGGATTCTTCCAGCTCGGCCACGTAGCCGTACTGCTTGTCGCCCAGGGTGGCGCGCACCTTGCCGTAGAACTGCTGCATGGAACCGACGAAGGTGCCATGGTCGGCCGGCTTGCCGCCCGCGGCGACAACGGTGGCGCTCAGCGAGCGGACGATCTCATTCTTGACACCGGCGATACGGGTGAAGAGCGCCGCCAACTCGGCATCTTCGACCTTGCCTGCGGCCTCGGTGTAGAACTCCTGGCCATCGCGGGCGATTTCGATCAGGTCGTTCAAGTTATGCGCGGTCTTCGATTCGGTATTCACTGCGATGTACTCCTGTTGGTCCGGTTTGGCCCGTGTGTTGTTGTCGGGGTGAGTCGACTTTTCCGCATCGGCCATGAAGTCGGCGTGACACTGAAATGCGAGTGTTCAGCGAGCTCAACGCACTGCGCGACAGATGTGCACGGCGCGTCGTCGAGGCGCGAAATGCGTGTTACTTCCCTGCCCGTCTGCGCTTGATCCAGGCCAGACATTGCCCGGCAATCGCCGTGAGCAGAATCAGCGAATTGGTCACCACGAAAACGATCGAGCCGGTCGCCGCGCTGTACGCAATGAACAACACCGAGGCCGTGATCTGGCCAACGAACAACCACGTCGATACCGCCTGTGCATCCTCGGCCGTCCACTGCTTCCATATCTGCCGCCACAGCGTGGCGATCAGCACGGCGGTCGCCGCCCAGCCGAGCAGATCAATGGGCGCCATCAGCGCGCCAGCAGTGACAGCGGGGCCACGTCGCCCGCCACCTCATCTGCCACCAAGCCAACGCGCTGTTCCAGGCGGCGCAGGAAGTCACTGAAACCGTGCGGTGCACGCGCGTGCCGGCGTGCGCTGGTCATCACCCGTGGGCTGGCCAGCCGCGCCACCTGCATGCCGGCCCCGTGCATGGCCTGGATCAGCGCGACGTCCTCACCGGTGGCCAGCGGCGCAAAGCCGCCGGACTGCCGATACGCCACTGCGCTGAAACCCATGTTCGCGCCGTGCACGTGCGGGTGCCCATCCACCGCATGCTCGCCCTGCAGGAACTGCTCGCGCACGGCCTGCGGGTAGTCCAACCAGTCACCCACCGCCACCACGCCACAGAAGGCATTCGCACCACACTGCAGCTGGCGCGCAAGCCAGTCCGGCGGCACCACGCTGTCCGCGTCGGTGCAGCCGATCCAGCGGGCCCCCAGCGCCAACGCGCGCTCACTCGCCGCCGCCCGTGCGACACCGACACACCCGGCGTCCACGCTGACCACTTCCACGCCCATGCGCTGGCAGATCCATTCCGTGGCATCACGGCACCGATCCAGCGCCACCACGATCACCACCGGCTCGTTGCGCAGGGCCGGATGCAGCGCCGCCACCTGCAGCGACTGCAGGCAGGCCGCGATCATTTGCTCTTCGTTGTGCGCGGGAACGGTCACGGCAATCATCGCAGGCCCTCGCGTTCGGCCACCGAGGTGGTCTCGGCCGACCAGCCTTCCAGCAGCATGTCCTCGTCGCGATACGAGAACAGGCGTGGCAGGCTGTCATCAAACTGCGCGTGCACGAACGCGGCGCTGCAGCGCGCCTGCTCGAACGGCACGCGCCAATGGCAGGCGATCACCACGCCCTGCGGCGTGAGCGATTGAACCACCTGCGCCGCCAGCTGACGCATGTCGTCTTGTGAGAGGTAGTAACCCATTTCACCCACCACGATCAGGTCGAACCTGCCTGCTGGCCAGTCGTGTGGATGACGCGCCTGCTCGACGGAAACGTGCGCCTGGCGCCGGGTCATCGCGCGCGCCGCGGCGACAGCGCCTTCGCTCAGGTCGGTGGCGAGCAGGTGATCGCAGCGCTCGGCCAGGGCCGCGGTCAGCACGCCGTTGGAGCACCCCAGCTCCCAGCCACGGCCAAAGCGCTCGCGCGGCAGGCTGGCCAAGGAGAGCGCGCGCTTGCGCTGCTCGTACCAGCGGGTCCGGTACTGGAAGGGGTCCTCCTTCTCATACAACGCGTTGAAGTAGGCGACATCACTCATCCGATCAATACCTCGTAGTTCCGTTCAAACCGCTGCAGCACAGCGGCAGGCAGGATGGGCTCGCACTCGAGCCCCGCCACTGCGCCGGTCTGGGTCACGAACTGCTGGATCGCATCGCGCTTGCGGTCCAGCAGGTCGTCCTCCAACGCATAGCGCGTCGCCGGCGCCCAGGCGGACGGTGCCGCCTGCGGGTCCAGCCAATGCCAGCCCCACACCGGGTATTCCTTCAACGCGGCGCCGCGCGCGGTGCAGGCCTGGACGCAGGCACGCGCGACCGCTTCATGGTCCGGGTGCCCATCGAAGCGCCACGGCGCCAGCACCAGATCGTCCGGCTGCAGCAAAGCCGCCAGCTGCTCGCCCATCCATGCTTCGCTGGCCGTCACCGCGCCATCGCCGATGTGCCAGGCAATCCGCGCTGCGCTCGCCAAGCCCAGGCAACGCAGCGCATCGTCCAGCTCAGCGGCACGGGCCACGCGCAGCCGCTCGGGCGACCACGCAGGCTGATCGGGATAGCAGGCTTCGCCGTCCGTCACCGAGACCACCGTGACCGCCAGCCCTGTCTGCTGCGCAAGCGACATCAGGCCGCCGCAGGCGAGCACTTCATCGTCCGGGTGCGGCGACACCACCACCAGCCGCCGCGCATCGCCGAACAGCGCCGCAGGGGACGCAAGCGGCAGCGACTGCAACCACGGCGATGCTGCCCACTGCGCCTCGGTCACGCCGCCGCCTTCGATCTGACGGCTCACAGCGTCCACGTACGCCCCTCGCGGTGCATCAGGTTGCCAAGATGCTGCCAGTCGCGGTCGGCATGGCTCTGGCGGATGAAGACGGTCAGGTCAGCCCAGCGCCGGGCGTGCGCCGGGTCCAGGCACATCGGGCCCGGCCCAAGTGCCCTGCCGACCCGATCCAGCGTCAGGGAGGCGGCGCGCTCCACCGCACTGCGCGCCCGCACGATCTCACGCTGATGGGGTTGGTCGGGCTGTGCATCGATCAGCGCGGCCAGCTCGCGCAGCAGTGAGGCGCATGGCGACAGCGCCAGATCGATCTCACCCAGCAGGCCGGCCGCCGTGCCCGGTTCGTCCGCGCGCGCGCTGTGCAGCAATGGCTCGGCCAACGCGCTCGCCCCGCCGAACCAGCACGCCGCGATGCCTGCGCCACCATGCCAGAACCCCGGACGCTGCAGATAGGCATCCGCCGCGCCGATCTCGACGGCCGGCACCTGATCGAAACAGGCGGTCCCACTCGGCACCCGCCCCATGCCCGTGGCCTGCCACGTCTGCGGCAGGAAACGCAAGTTGGCCCGGCGCACCGGCACCAGGAACAGCCGCGAGCGCCCGTCATCGCGCACCGTCACCAGGGCATGGTCCACCCAGCCGGCACCGGAGCACCACGGCTTGTCACCGGACAGCGTGCCGCTGGCGCGATCAAAGCGCAGGGTTGCCGCCGGCCCTTCGGCCGCCCATACCGCGCCCAGCCGATCGTGGTCCGGCATCGCGGCGCCCAGTTCTTCCAGGATCGCCTGCGCGTCGTAATGTGCTTCCAGCACCTTGGCCAGGCAGAGATCCCGCGCGGCGATATGCGCCAGCGCCTGCCAGCGCAGCAGCGTGTCCCCGCTGCCAGGGCGCGGCAAGGAGGGTTGATGCTCGATCCAGGCGCGGGCCTGCGCCTGCAGGTCGTCGCCATCGGTCACCGGCTGCGGTGCCGCCGGCGGTACAAGAGAAGCCACGACATTCATGTCAGGGCGTCAGGATCACCTTGCGGCAATCCTCCTCTTTGCGGTCGAAGATCTCGTAGCCACGCACCGCGTCTTCCAGCGACAGCCGGTGGGTCACGATCACGCCCGGATCCAGCCGGCCTTCGCCGATATGGTCGAGCAGCTCTGGCATCAGCTTCTGCACATGGGTCTGCCCCATCTTGAAGGTGAGGCCCTTGTCGAACGCATCGCCGAGCAGGAAGCCATGAATGAACCCGGCATACACGCCCGGGATGCTCACCGTGCCACCCCGACGGGTCGCAGCGATGCACTGGCGGATCGCCACGCCGCTGCTGCCTTCCACCTTGAGCGTCGTCAGCGCCGATTCCAGCGCACTGCCCTCGGCCTCGAAGCCGACCGCTTCGATCGTGGCATCCACACCGCGGCCGTTGGTCTGGGTGATGATGTATTCCGCCGGATCCTCCACCTGGGTGAAATCGATCGGCGTCACGCCGTAGGTCTGCTGCGCGAAGGCCAGGCGATACGGCAAGTGGTCGACCATGAAAATCGTCTCCGCCCCCAGCAGGCGGCAGCACGCCGCACTCATCAGCCCGACCGGGCCGGCACCGAAGATCGCCACCGTGGAACCCGGCTTCACGCCTGCGTTGATCGCGGCCTGGTAGCCCGTCGGCAGGATGTCGGAGAGGAACAGTACCTGCTCATCGGACAGCGCATCCGGAATACGCAACGGCCCGACATTGGCCTTCGGTACGCGCACGAACTCCGCCTGCCCGCCGGATACACCACCATAGAGATGGCTGTAGCCGAACAGCGCTGCCGGCGGGCGGATGCCCTTCTGGTTCACCGCGGCGCCCTTGCCGGTGTTGGTGGTCTCGCAGGCCGCGAACTCGGCGAGCCGGCAATGGAAGCACTCACCACACGCAATCACGAACGGAATCACCACGCGGTCGCCCGCGCGCAGATCGATCACGCCCGCACCCACTTCCTCCACCACGCCCATGAACTCATGGCCGAGCACGTCGCCGGTATGCAGATCCGGGATCTTGCCGCGATACAGATGCAGGTCCGAGCCGCAGATCGCCGTGGCGGTCACGCGCAGGAGGATGTCATCCGGGGCGGCCAGCGCGGGATCGGGCACGGTATCGACCCGTACATCCTTGCTGCCGTGGTAAGTCAGTGCGCGCATAGCAGACTCCGTTATCCAAGTACCTCTGTGGTACGTGGTACGGCGTGGCAGCGTCGTGACCGCACCGTGTGCGGCGTGTCTATCCGGGTGAGCGCGCCGCCCAGCAGAGGCTGGCGCGCATGGCGCTGCGCAGCGCATGAGGACTGAATCATTCATTCTGCGCGCGCGGCGAGCGCCGCACGCGACGGTCGCTTACTCCACCGAGGGCGCCGAAGGCGTCTCCGGGTCCGGCGGCAGTTCCTGCGGCGGCGATGCGGGTGCGGGGTCGCCCTCCGGTGGGATTTCCTGCGGCGGCTCCTGCGCAGGCGGGTCGCCACGGCCCGGTTCTTCGACCGGCGGCGCGGGCGGCACGGGTTCCTGGGTCGGGTCCGGCACCTGGGCGATCACATCATCGAATGGGGCCATCGTTTCACTGTCCAGTGCCATGTACATCGCGCGTGTTCCTGTTGTGGGACTGCGCCCGACGCTACGCGGCGCACCGTCAACATCCGGCGAGGGCGAGCGTGACCGGCGAGCGCTCCCGCTCAGTCATCGCCTTCAGCACGGCGCTTGTTCACCGTGATCTCGCCGGAGGTTTCCAGCACGGCCAGCTCGACCTGCCCGAAACCTTCACAGCCGTTGGCGCGCATCGCCACTTCCAGATCCGCAGGGCTGACATTACAGCGTTTCACCTGCTCCCAGTAGATCGTGCCGTGCCGCGCGAGCACCACCGGCACGCCCTCCACGATCTCGTTGAGGCGCTTGCTGCGCGCCCCCAGAAAGCCGACGAACCAGTTCAGACCGATCAGCGTCGCGGCCAGAATGAGCCCGCCGGGCAGCGAGGTGTCCTCACCGATCAGCGAGTTCTGCACGGCCGTGCCCAGTAGCACGATCACCAGGATGTCGAACGGGGTGGACTGCCCCATCGAACGCTTGCCGCTCATGCGGGTCAGCAACAGGACCACCACATACACCGCAACCGCGCGGACCACGAACTCCCACCATTCCATTCCCAGCTCGAACATCTCATGCATCGCGGCAGCCTCCGTGTGGCGAGGTCTGGACGATAGGAACTCCCGGGTGAAGCCGATGGGAGCACCCGCCCTTCACGGCACCCCCGCTCCTTCGTAACAGCGGCAGGGCTAGCGTCGAGGCATCACCGCCCTACCCGTTCGCGCAGGAGACACACCATGCAGCACGACAAAACCCCGCCCGCCTCCACCGAAGACGCTCACGCCGCGCACAACTGCCCGCCGGCGGAAGGCACGGTCGACAAGCAGCGCACCTCGGCGAACCATGACGAAGCGCTGGAAGAGACGTTCCCGGCCAGTGACCCGATTTCTCCGTTCGTTGCGGCCAAGCCGCCCAAGGATGACAAGGACGAGAAAGATCCGGATGCAGCGCGGCTGAAGACGGAGAACGAGGGCTACAACCAGCGCGGCCACGGCAAGGGTGGCAAGGCCGGTGAAGGGGAACCGGATGGCGTCCGCGAGGATGACGGCATCACCCAGCCGAACTTTGGGCAGGGTGGTACGTCTGGCAAGCAGACGTTGGATCGCTGACCGAACGAGGACCTGTCATGACTACTGCACCGCGAGCGCCGGCTACGAAAGAAGACGACCAGCAGAAGAGCCACACGCCGGACAAGCTGAGGAACGATGACGCCCGCTGGAAGGACAAGGACATGCCGGAGGCGGAGCATGGGGCTACGCCTGAGGATTATGAGCGGCCGGGGAAGGTGTGAGCGCCAGTGGCCTATCGGCCCCACCGGATTCGCACGGCTGTGGAGCAATCCGCCGCCGGCATCGCGTGTCTCAACGGAGGTGGATGGTGACCCCGGCCCGATTCGAACGGGCGACCTTCCCCTTAGGAGGGGGACGCTCTATCCAGCTGAGCTACGGGGCCACTTAACGGCGTGAAGGATACTCTGAAACGGGCGTAGATGGCCAAGCTGAGCTTCCTATGACAACAGGATCAGAGCCTGAAAACCGCGAATCCGGCGATTGTGGCAGCCCACTTTCCGGAACAGTCCCCTGGCGCCTCTGCGCTGAAAGATGACGGTGGTCCAGGTTCAGTGCCAGTCTTTGACCATTGGGTTTCATAAATCGTTTAAGCCCCTGGGTTCAATTGGATCTGATCTTGCGAAGGGAAGCATGCAGTCTGGACGCAACACGACAAAGACACCGGCTACGATATTCGCCGTTTCGATCACCTCCACACTGCAGGCAGGCAGCGCTTGGGTAAAGCTCCCCGCCCTGGGGAATCAGCGGTGTATGTGTACGGCGGTGAGTTCATTGTAGAAGACCTGACCATTGAAAGTACCGTCGGCTGGATCGGCTAGGCGTTGGAGTTGCATACCGCGCCTCCACGGGGCGACTCCCAAATTGTGCGGCTGCTGGGGCACCAGGACACCCTGTTCACCCGCGAAGGCAGCGTCCAGCAATCCAATGACTGCTACGTCGGGGACGGCGTGGATTTCATCGTTGGCGCTGCCACTGCCCCGTTCGATGACTGCACGATTATCCCCAAGAGGAGCTCGGCTTTGTCACCGCCGCCTCCAGCGTGGAAGGCCAGCACTACCGCTACGTCTTCCGCCGGGCCGTCCTGCGCGTGTAAGCGCGCAACGACCTGCCTTGGGCGGGCGCCCGTTCGCGCGGACCGTCTTCATCGACAGCGGCCTGGGCCCGCAGATCTAGCCCAAGGGCTGGCACAACTGGGACAACCCGGATGCCGAGGACACCACGTACTAAGGGAGTTCCGCAGCAAGGGGTCGGCGCGTTCCCCGAGAAGCGCTCGCGCTGTCATATCCGGCGATGAGGCCAGCGGTTACACCGCCGAAGCAATTCTGGGGGCACGGCAGCCGCTCAAAACGCACTAGGGATTCGGCCAGGGCTCAGCCTGCAGGCGTGCGCCTGCTCTATGCTTAGCCATCCCGCGTGAGTCGCTTGCCCTATGACGAATACTTGGGCGATTCTGTCCCAACTGGGCGACAGCCGCCTGCTGCTGCCTACCGCTGCCGTGCTGGTCGCCGCGGGCGCGTGGCGGCGCCACGCCTGGGCGCGGCGCTGGGCGCTTGCCCTTTTCGCTGTTGGGTTGATCGTGCTGACCTCCAAGCTGGCCTTCCTGGGCTGGGGCATCGGCATCGCACGGCTGGACTTCACGGGATTCAGCGGACACGCGGCGATCTCGGCGATCGTGTGGCCGGTGGTGCTGTGGCTGCTATTCGACAGCGGCCAGCGAGGCAGATGGGGCGCTGCTGTGGGCCTTATGCTCGCGATCGCCATCGCGTATTCGCGTTTGCCGCTGAATGCACACTCCTGGTCGGAAGTGATCAGCGGGTTCGTGCTGGGGGCGGCAGGCACCGTGATTACCATCTCGGGAAGCGGCTCATCCCAGCGCCTGCACTGCGGATGGGTTGCAGGTGCGCTTCTGGCTGGCGCGTGCGTTCCTATCGCCATTCCCCAGGTACATACGCACCAGATGGTGGTAAGGCTTGCGAAGGCGCTGTCCGGCACCGTGAAGGAATTCGATCGGGAAATGTTGCGCCACCGAAAACAGCACAAGACTCACTGAACTCCCGGCACGAACCACACACAGGCCAAAGAAAAAGCCCGGCGCGTTGCGCCGGGCTTTTTGGATTCAAGCCGGTGAACGGCCTCAGCTCTTGTCGTCGGAGGCGTACTCGTAGTACCCGTAGCTGTAGTACCCGGTTGCACGCTTCTCCACCGCGTTGAAGATCGCACCCTTGACCTGCACGCCGTTCTGCTCGAAGCGCTGCATGGTGAGCAGGATCTCCTTCGCCTGGTTCACACCGAAGCGCGTGACGAGCAACGTGGAGCCGGCATGGGTGGAAACGAGCGCGGCATCGGTCACGGCGAGGATGGGCGGCGTATCCACGATCACCAGATCATACTGCTGCGAGAGAGACTCGAGAAGCTGCTGGAAACGGGGATGCATCAACAGCTCAGCCGGATTTGGGGGAACATCGCCGCGCACCATGTAGTGCATGTTGTCGAGAGCCGGCAGCGGATGAATGGCCGCTTCCACTGCAAGCTTCCCACCCAAGACGTCAGACAGACCATGCTGATGCGAGATGCCAAGCAACTTGTGCAGGGTGCCCTTGCGCATGTCCGCATCGATAACCAGCACGCGCTGACCGGCCTGGGCGATGACCCCGGCAAGATTGCTGGACACAAAGGTCTTGCCAACGCCCGGCCGGGGACCAGAAATCGCGAGAATATTGTTCTTGGCCTCCAGCATTGCGAAATGCAAGCTCGTACGCAGGCTGCGCAGGGCCTCCACTGCCGGATCCGCAGGGTCAGTGACTGCGAGCAAATGCTGTCGACCATCGGCAACGACGCGCGTGCCGTGCTTGCCCTTGCGGAGCTTGGGCATGGAGCTGGACACGCTGAGCGGAATCGCTGCATAGATCGGCAAGCCTAGCTCTTCGATCTCAGCTGGATCTTCGATGCCCGGGTTGAGCATGCGCTGGAGGAAGACGACGCCGGCTGCCAGACAAGCGCCCAGCAATGTCGCGATCAACACGATCAACTTCTTTTGGGGCTTGACCGGGTTGGCGGTGTCCACCTGGGCCGGGTCGACGATTCGGACATTGCCCACCGCGCCGGCACGCGCCACGTCCAGCTGTTGAGCTTGATTCAACAGCGCAGTGTAGAGCTCATTGCTAACTTGCAGATCACGGGTCAGACGCAGCAATTCCTGCTGGGTGTCAGGAAGATTGCCCACCTCGCGCTTGAACCCCGCCTTTCGCGACTCGAGCTCGCCGATCTGATTCAGCAGCGCTCGATAGGCCGGATGTTCCCGCGTGAATGCGCGATCCATCTCCGCCTGTTTGAGTCTCAGCTGCTGGATGCTGGTCTCAACGGCCACCTCCTGCTCAAGCAGTCCCTTGGTCTGCATGGTGATATCAACTGAGTTGGCACGCGACTGATACGTGGTCATTGCCGCCTGAGCCTGCTCCACTTCCCGGCGAACCGCCGGGAGTTGTTCCTTCACGAACTGCAGCTGAGAGGCCGCCTCCGCGGAGCTCCGGTCCACGTTCTGACGAACGTACGCCTCGATGACATGCTGGACGACTTCTTGAGCCAGCAGAGGATCCGTATCCTCGAACCGAACCAGAAGAATACCGGAATCCTTGCCCAGCTCAGAAGCACGAACACCCGACTGCACCGTCCCGATGACGTCCAATCGCCGCAGCTTGCTCACCGCGAAACGCATGCCGGCGTGTGCGTTAAGGCTCGCGACTACAAGCTTGACGCCGCGCCCCTGAGCCTCCTCGCCCACCCGACCACGGAGCAGTTCGACACCGTCTTCATCCCGAAGGACATAGCTACCTGAGGGCTCAATCACCTGCAAGGTGAGAGGTGCACCGGCCAAGTTCGACGGAACCTCAAAGCGCTCTATCGCCAAACTCTCGCCACCCCAACCGTAGCTGGACATGCCCATCAGCGGGGAAGCTATCTCGCCAGCGGCTTGCGGCTGGAACCGACGGGAAACGAAGTTTCCGATCAGTGGGAATCGATAAGGTTCAACCTGCGTGTCGAGCTTCAGCTGATCTACCGCCGAGCCGATCACTGTACGCGACGTCAGCAGCGCGACCTCCGTCGTGGCTGCTGTGCTGCCTCCGCCCGCCAGAGAGGTAAGGTCGGCAAGCCCTGGTATGGAAGGCACCTTCGACTCAACCTGAACCATCGCTTGGGACTGGTACACAGGCGATGCTAGCAACGCGTACGCGACGCCCACCACGAAGAAAAATGCTGTCGATCCTATGATCCACCACTTACGATCAATGAAGATCCCCGCTAGCTCGCGCAGATCAAACTCGTCATCCTTGATTGCGCGTGATTCCGCTTGTTTTGTCATCGCTTCCACTTAATTCAGGTCAGCCACAGTTGCAGTGTGCCGGTCGGTCAGGTATCTAAATCAGGCAGGCCTCGCAGACTCAACAACCTGCCAAAAGCTCGCATGGGAAAGCCAGGTCGAACGCGAACCCCCAGCTGGATCAGGCTCATAGCGTCGCCCTCCCGCCCCAAGCATGGCAGTTTACCCTATCGCATTGGCACGCGAGCACGAGCTCGACCGGTTCCACGAAACGAGAGCGAGCCAACCCCACTGTCCGTGAACAGACCCGCTCGGCCGATGGCCTAGGCGATTGCCTGCGCTGCTATCATGCCCCGCCAATGGACTCCAGCTCTGCCCAATCACAGCTCGAGGCAGAACACAAGCAATACGGGATGCAAAAGTGACTGAAGGAACAGTTTCATCGCCAACAATTAGCCATGGCGCGGAAATCGCCGCCGACCTGGTGTGCGCTCATCGTGAGCACAAGGATTCGAGGCGTCCAGGCATCACGCCATGTAGTACGATCCCCTACGCTCGTGGTGGCGCTCCCGACACGTCAGGTTAGCGAACTGGTCTTGCTCGGCCTGCATCGTTCTTAATTCTCCGGACGCAACGAAGCATGCTTGCCCATCCTGACACGCTTCGGGACGTACTCCTTTTGGAAGTGATTGCATGGCCGAAGGCTGCAGGCCGACGAACTTCGGATCATCGAGCGCCACCTTGCGGCAGCAAACGCGCGTACATCGCCCAACTCCCGCGGCATCGCCCCGAGAATTGAGAGCATGGCCGATGTGTTCAAAGAACAAGAATAGAAGAGTCAGAAAGGCGGGCGAAACCATCCGTATTGAATGCGCGACGAACAAGATGCATCAGCTTGCCACCCTTCCCTATAATCGGCGATCCCCCACCAGCATGGCGCTTGCAGAGCGGACAACATGAATCTTAGAACCGCTACTGCGGCAACTGCTTTTCTAAGCATCAAGACCCAATTTGATAATGCTGGCGACGCACTCATAAATCGCGAGCTATCACGTCTGGTCGCGCGCCGCGCGAAGACCTACGTCGACTTCTCGCGCGCCCCTGCAGCGTTTGAAAAGTCCATGGGCATCGACGAGCTTCCAAATGCCACATCGCTGAGGAAGCATGGGTTCGCACTGCTCGTTCTCATGATTCTGAGGGAACGCATGCATCGTAGAGAATGCTTCCTTTTTCTGAACCCGGGCGGCCTTGGTGGCGGCAGACTTTCATGGAAAGCAAGATTCTCTGCACTCGCATACAACATGATCCTCTCATTCCTGGCAGCCCTTGGGGTCAAGATCTGTCAGGTCGGGATTTCCTATGAACGCATGGGAAGAATTGAACGCGCGATTGCACAATGGCGGCGCCGCGCAATGTTTTCATTCTGCGTTCGAGATCGACTGAGTCAGCAGTATGTAAACAGCATAGACATGCCGTCCGACGCAATAGTTCCAGATCTGTCGTTTAATCTCTATCGGGAAGACGCGATACCAAGCCAGGCCAGAAGCAGGATTGCAATATCTTTCCGCTTTGACGGAAAAGCGGAAGCAAGCAGAATTCTGGAAGCCGTCCAGCAGATCGCGCAGGTCATCGGCGAAGAGCACGAGTACCTTTTCATCGTGCAGGTAGCCAGGGACCTGAAGGGTATGACGGAGTTGCAGGCAGCCTGCCAGGTCGCAGGCATGCGCACCAGATTGATAATTTGTCACGATGACATCGACTCTCTCGCCACGACATATAGCGAGTGCAGTGCCATCTACTCCAACCGGCTACACGCACTCCTCCTGGCAGCGCACTCTGGAGCGGCCCCCTACGCCGTCATCAGCAGGGGCTCGCAACCCAAGATAGAAGGAATGCTCACGGATCTGGGCATGGCCGATCGAATCTTGTTCCTTGGCGAGCCCACGACCAGCTTCAGCGAACCAACGGAGCTCGATAGAACGATTTTCCATCCCGAGTTTACGCGCCTGAATGAGTATTTTGACAGAATCCTTGGGCCACCGCTGACATAGCGAATCTCAAGTCGCCAGCAAATCGAACTCACAAATATTACAAACTGATAATTGATGATCGCAACAGCCATTCACCAGAAACGCTCACGCATCCAGCCACCCGCAGGAATGGTTGGGCTTTTCATCGGCCTGGCTGCCGCGACGCCAGGCGCGGCATCGCCGATATCCGGCCTCCCCGTCCGCCCTTGGCATGTGTTCATCCTGCTGGCGTTCTTCAGCAGCCTCCTCTACCACCTGCGACGCAACCGTCCGACAATAACTCGACGAATCCATCTCGACCTTGCAGTCATGGCTTTTGCCTTCGCCACATTGCTGGTGGAGATCATCAATGCAAACGACCTGAATTTCACCCCTGATTACGCGACGGTCACTCGGCCCGTCTTCTGGCTGATCGTCTATTGGTCAGTAAGAATGGTGCTCTTCTCCATCGAGGATGCCCAGCGACTACTCAAGGGCTTTGTCGCCCCGGTCTTCCCCTCTGTGCTGCTGGGATTCGGGCAGGTATTGGGCGTCGATGCCGTTCAGCAGTTGATTCTCCAACTGTCCCCGGACAGCGGCGGCTTCATGGCACGGCTTGAGGACGGGAGACTTATCCGAGCAACGGCACTGGTCCAGCACTGGACATCTTTTGGCTCCTACCTGTGCACGATCACCGCTGCGGCAGTCTCACTCCTCATTCTCTCAAGGGTGCAAAAGATAGGCAGTGAGCTTTATGCATGGATGGCCCTGGGCGCTGCCGGCCTGGGGGCGCTCACCACCTTCACGCTATCCTCGATCATCACCGTTTTTGCAATCTTCGTCCTCTGCAGCAAGGCCGCGCGGTCGATGAGCAAGACGATTCCCCTGCTTATCCTGATCGGGGTGGCAGGCGTTTTCTCCGTCGGCTCACTGCTTGGGGAGCGGCTTGATCAGCAGTTCGCGAACGCCGACGCAAGCAGTAGCGATCTAGTGCCATCCACACTGCAGTATCGCTATCGGATCTGGCAAACTGAGACCATCCCGATGATCAGCGAACGCCCTTTGACGGGCTGGGGAAATAACGTCTATGACGTCGCGCTCGGGGCGGGCGATCCCAAACGCATCTATCCCGTGCAACTGGCGTGGCACTCACCCGAGTCGCAATGGCTGAATCTCCTGATGAACTCCGGAGCGATCGGACTGATTGGGTATCTGCTGATCCTGGGACTGATGGCCAGACTGATGATCCGCTCGCAACTGCGCCGGGACCACTGGTCGAGCAAGCCCATCATCCTGCTGTTCGTGCTGATGCTACTGGCCGCCTTCACAGCACCGGTGTTTACCAACCATGGCCTGCCGATCGGTCTCTGGGCACTCCTCGGCATTCTAGCCGCCTATGACAGGCGTGGCGCCCATGAGCCAGAACATGACTGAGGCCTCGCGAATCTTTGCAGCGATAGCATCGTACCCAAGCCACATTTCAGCGGCGCCAATTTCCCGATGACGCGATCGTCAAAAATCCTAAAGAACTCCGCGTACCTGTATTTCAGGATGCTGATCGTTCTTGCCGCCAGTCTGTACACCGTACGCGTCGTGCTCAATGCGCTTGGCGTCCAGGACCTCGGCATTTACGGGATCGCGGGAGGAATGGTAGCGATATTTGCCTTCCTGAACTCCACCATGACCCGCGCTGCGCAGCGCTTTCTCGGCCTGGATATCGGCCGGAATGATCCTGCTGCGCTGCGACGAACCTTCAATGCGGTACTGGCCGCAAACACGTTCATCGCGGTAGTTACGGTGGTCATCAGCCTTACGCTTGGGCTCTGGCTGTTGAACTACAGACTCGAGATACCATCCGACCGTCTGCATGCCGCGAATGTGGTGCTCTTCTATTCTGTCGCCACCACCGTAGCCATGGTGCTCAGGACGCCTTACAGCGCCCTCATCATCTCGCACCAGAAGATGTGGTTTTTCACCCTCACCTCCGTGGTCGAGGCGCTGCTGAAACTCGGCGTCGCTTTCATGATTTCGCATTCCGACGATGATCGCCTAATGCTCTATGCCGCCCTGATGTGCGGCGTCTCCTGGGCGCTGTTCATCTGCTACGCAGCCTTCTGCCGCGTAAGCTTTCCAGCATCCAAGATATTGTTCGAACGGAATCCCGAGCTCTACAGGAGCCTGTTGGCATTCACCAGCTGGAGCTTTATTGGGAATCTCGCGCATGTATTCAGGACGCATGGCGTCAACATGCTTCTGAACGTGTTCTTCGGAACGTCCCTCAATGCAGCGCATAGTGTCATGACACAGGCGCAAGGCGCCGCTTCCCAGTTCACAAGTAGTTTCGAGCTGGCCCTGAGCCCCCAGATCTATAAGAGTTACGGCCAAGGAAACGTCGAGGAGGTCCGCACCCTGGTCTTCATCGGAGCAAAACTGAACTTCTTGATGCTTGCAATTCTGGTTGCGCCGACCATCTATGGCATGGACTTCATCCTGGATTTCTGGCTCGGTAGACAGCTCGACTATCTAAGTGCGTTTGTCTCGTGGATGCTGATCACACAACTGATAGAGACACTGTCGCAGCCACTGATGGTGGCCGCCTTTGCCGCCGGAAACATCAAGCGCTACCAGCTTGCCGTAGGTGGCACGATACTGCTCAATCTTCCGTTGAGCTGGGCCGCATTTCATTTTGGAGGCTCCCCGACATCCTTCCTGTATGTAGCATTTGCAATACAGATTGCGACCTTCGCTCTGCGCGTGTGGTTCCTCAAAGGCATGATTCAATTGCATGTCCGCGGATTCATAGCGAGAGTCGTAGTACCGCTGATGCTCCTGAGTACTGTCGCAGTCGCGATAGTGGCGCTCGTGATGGAAGTGCTACCCTCCCCCACCAGTCCTTGGAGCTTCGTGAAGGGCGCCATCGCCATTGAGATACCGCTCTTGGTTGGCTGCCTTTTCATCGGCTTTACCAGCGCAGAACGTCATTCATTGTGGAAGAAACTACTGAACGCGCGCGGCAAGCTGCGGAAGAATGCGACCTAATGAATAGTAAGATCAGCCATCACTTCGTATACATTGATCCGGTCCACTTGGCCGAGTTGCGTTCGCGCTGCCGCAACGGGGATCCGACAGCACATCAGCGGGCCTCGCAACTGTCGGCCGCTGCCGAGGCAGCGCTTGCAAGGAAGACTTCATCGGTCCTGGATAAGACAGACGTCGCCGCGTCAGGTGACAGACAGGATTTCTTCGCAATCGGAGCTTATTCCTGGCCAAATCCCGCTACTAAGGACGGGATGCCATACGTTCGCAGAGATAGCGAGGTCAATCCCGAAGCATATTCCTCAGACAGATTCGACAAGGGCCGCTTCCAGACAATGGTCGACGACGTAAAGAATCTTGCGCTGACGAGCTATCTATTCGATTCAGATGCCCATGCCGAAAAGGCTGTCGAACTGCTGCGCTCATGGTTTGCCACGCCGTCCACGCGCATGAACCCAAATCTCAATCATGCGGCCGCTCAACCTGGCGTAAACAGCGGCCGTTATTCCGGAATCATCGAAGGCGTGATTCTGATCGAGATGCTCGACTACGTCGCCCTCCTTGGCGAGTCCGCTGCCTGGAGCGACGCGCTGGAGTCGGGGCTGAGGGCATGGTTTCGGTTGTTCAGCGATTGGCTGGTGGACAGCGATTTTGGTCGCCAGGAAATCCGCAGCGACAACAATCATGGCTCCTACTATCTCGCGCAAGTGATGTCCTTTTCATTGTTCGGCGGAAATGCGGAGCGAGCGCGATCGGCGATACCGCTGGCCAAGATCCAGATGGCCAAGCAGTTTGCGCGCGACGGCAGCATGCCTCGCGAGACTGAGAGACCGAACTCGTTCTTCTACTCGCTGTATGGCCTGAGGGCATTCGTGGTCCTCGCAAAGCTGGCGGACGTGTTTGATGGCAACCTTTGGATGCATAGAGTCAACGGCCAACAGAGTCCCGCCATTGCCAGATCCTTTCATTTTCTCTCCCCTTACCTGACGGGGCGCGCAACGTGGCCCGGTCCGAGGAAGGATACTGGCTATTCTTCATACGCCCTCCAAACGTGTTCCATCGCCTGGCCTGCCTATCCCGAGAAGCTGCTTCGTCAGATGATTCAGTTTCTTTCGGCGCAGCGCGACGGCACCCAGGCGGCATGTGATCTGGTCATCGACATTCCCCGCGCTACAGAATCGTCAAGCGGGATCATCTCCCTCAGCGTGCAGCAAGAAGACCTGAAACCCGAGTCAAGAAAGTACTTGAGAGAGATCGGAAGCCGGGCGAGCAAGGTCCTGAGCCGACTGGGTCTTCACATCGGCCCTAAACTTGACTGAGCCATCGACTGCCGCCTCAGGTCTAATTTCTGGAACTAATCGTATGATCTTTAAAAAAGCTAAGACCTCGGCCAAGCCGTTCGTCAAGAAAATTCGCGCTGCAGCTGAACTCGCGAGACTGGTGACCTATGACGCCATGCGGTTTATGCGTTACTCAGGCGTATTCCGTAAAGGCGGACATCAGCCCAGTACCGCCGCACTGATTACCAAGCAGTATCATCGAATCGAGAAAGGCCTGGCACTTGCCGCACCCAGGCCGGGATTTGGTGAGCCAGGTATCAAAGAGCTCTGCGAACTGGTGTCCCGATCGATCAGACAGGGAACGTCCACGAACGAGACAACCTTGGCCATTGACGCGTTGGCGGGCTATCGCGACTTCAATATCGGCCATGGCATCCAGCCCAAGGTCTGGCTCGTCGAGACCCTTGCCTTGGCCGCAAGCGCAGGAATACATCCCAACGGGCTACCCACGAAGCGCGGCACCGCCTCTTGGGCTGCCTCCGATGGAATTGCGATGATTACAAGCCGAGCATCGGTACGTCACTACTCTGACGCCCCCGTGCCCGACAGTGTCATTGAATCTGCAATCTCTGTCGCCCAGCACGCGCCATGCGTGTGCAATCGGCAGTCGGGCCGTATCCATGTGATCAGGGACCCCGCGATCAAAGCAATCGCGCTCTCCCACCAGAACGGCAATCGCGGCTTCGGTGAGAGCGCGCCGGCCGTGGCGATTGTGACCGTGGATCAGTCAGAGATGCTTGAACCAACCGAGCGCTATCAACACTGGATCGACGGCGGGATGTTTGCTCAGAATTTCCTACTCGGCCTTCATGTTCAGGGCTACGGCGCCTGTCCGCTCAATTGGTCGGCGTCGACGGCCAAGGACCGCGCCATCCGCAAGGCTTTGGGATTCATCGATGACGCTGAAACAATTATAATGATGGTCTCCATTGGAGTTCCCGCAGAAGGCCATAGCGTCGCACGCTCCGAGCGTCGCCCCAGCTCTGAGGTCGTCACGATCGCATGAAAATCGCCATTCTCACACTCTCGCTTTATGCAAACTACGGCGGAAACCTCCAGGCCTATGCCCTGCTCACCGCGCTTAAAGAAATGGGGCACGATGCCTGGTATCTCAACCGTGAACGTCATCGCGTCCCTTCGTGGCAGGTGCCGGTCGTCCTCGCCAAGAGGATTTTCAAGAAATTCGTCCTGGGCGGCAAGGTCAAACTGCGAAGCGGTCTATTTAACCAGCGTGAGCGCGCGATCGTTGCGAAACATTCCCGTGAGTTCATCAGCACATACATCCAGCCGCAGACGCCGGAATTCTTGAGCACAGCCAGCCTGGTCACTGGCTTTGGCAAGCTTGATTTCGACGCTGTGATTGTTGGAAGTGACCAGGTCTGGCGTCAGCGCTTCGTCAAAGACAATCTCACGGATTACTACCTTGGATTCCTTGCGCCGTCCGATTCCACCACGAAACGCATCTCCTATGCTGCGTCCTTCGGAACCTCCGATTGGGAGTATTCAGACCAGGAGACGAAGGATTGCCGGGCGCTGATTCAGCGGTTCGATGCCGTATCGGTGCGTGAGAGCTCTGGCGTTGAGCTTTGCGAGCAGAAGTTTGGGAGGCAGGCGGAGCATGTCATTGATCCCACGATGTTGCTTACCGCCTCGCATTACACGGCCCTCATTCCGAATCCGGGCGAGAGTTTCAATGGAATACTTGTTTACATCCTCGACCTTGATGATGAGAAGAAAAGAGTCATCGATGCAGTAGCCGAAAAACTTGGACTGCCAGTGTTCCAGGTCAACGGCAATGCCGCAGATCGCTCGGCGCCCCCACACCTGCGGGTGGCCCCTCCGGTAGAGGAATGGCTTCGCGGATTCAGGGATGCACAGTTTGTGATCACCGATTCATTCCATGGCAGCGTCTTCTCGATCATCTTCAACAAGCCGTTTTTGGCTTACGGGAATCCTACACGCGGCATGGCGCGATTCTCTTCGCTGCTGGATATGTTCGGGCTGGGGGAGCGACTGATCAGCAGCAGTGCCGATCTGAACGGCGATCACTTCTCCAGTCCTGACTGGGAGCGAGTGAACGCACGGCTCAGCGAAGAGCAGCAGCATGCGAGATGGTTCCTGAAGAAAGCGCTTGAGTAATCGGAAGTTCGGCGGGTTTTGACAGCACGCGTCCGGCGCGTGGCATCCATTGGGGAACATTGCTTGAAGAATCGTTACCGCGCTGAGATTGACGGATTGAGGGCATTGGCAGTCCTACCCGTCGTTCTCTATCATGCACAATTCCCGGGATTCTCCGGCGGCTTCGTTGGTGTTGATGTCTTTTTTGTCATCAGTGGCTTCCTCATTACCGGCATCCTGCTGTCGGACATGGAGGCTGGAACCTACAGCGTCTCGGGATTCTACGAGCGTCGCATACGACGCATCATGCCATCGCTACTTGTCGTTCTCCTTTTCGTAGTTGTTGCCGCCCCGCTCTCCCTTCTACCCAGCGAGCTTTCACAACTTGGCAGTGATTTGCTGGGTGCCCTTCTATTCGTCGCCAATATCGTGTTCTGGCTTGATTCGGGATATTTCTCTTCCGGGTCCGAAGCTAAACTATTGCTGCACACTTGGTCGCTCGGGATAGAAGAGCAGTTCTACATCTTTGCTCCTGTGATTTTCCTGCTGCTTACCAGACATGCACGGAGGCACCTGACCTGGTTACTGGCTGCAGCACTGGCAGCCTCACTGCTTGCATGCGTCCTTCTGACCCGCAGCAGCGCAAGCACCGCCTTTTTTCTGCTTCCAACGCGTGCGTGGGAGTTGTTGGCCGGTGCGCTTCTTGCTGTCGCAATGCGGAGTGAATCCGGCGCGGTTCGTTTGGGCACTCGATTCAACCAGGCACTAGCACTGGCGGGGCTGATGCTTGTCGTCCTGCCAGTATTCTTCTACTCCAAAGCCACTTCATTTCCAGGGTACGCAGCGCTCGCACCGGTCGTCGGCGCCGTGCTCGTCATCGCATACAGCGAGGGGACCCTGGTCGGCAGGTTGCTTTCGTCCCGTGCAGTCGTTTTCGTCGGCCTCATCTCCTACTCGCTCTACCTATGGCACTGGCCCCTGGTCGTGCTCTTCCGTAACGCGGGTTGGTTGATACCCTGGACCGGGAGTGTCGCCGTCGTTTCAGTGTCTCTTTTCCTGGCATGGCTCACATGGCGATGTGTAGAAAGGCCGACTCGTGATAGAGCATTGTTCCCCTCACGGTCTCTATTGATCTGGATCGCGCTGGGCTCAGCCATTGTGGTGCTTTCCGCTCTGATCTACCGCACCTCGGATGGATGGAGCTCGCGCGTATCCGAGCACACCCGGCGTATGGACCAAGCACGCTTTGACACCAGCCCGTCCAGAGACAAGTGCCATATACGCTCCGGCATCAGGACTCCCGACACCTTCTGCACGCTCGGACAGGGCGACCTTCACGTGGCTCTCTGGGGCGACAGCCACGGCGTGGAGCTGGCACAAGCGCTCTCAGAGCGCGGCATGCGCGTTACCAGCGTCACCTATTCCGCATGTCGACCGGCGCTGGTTGATCTCTCAACCCGCAGCCGGAATGACTGCAGTGAACAAAACCGCATCACGATGGAAAGTTTGCTGGGTGACAGCAGCCTCGCCGCGATCGTACTGGTCGCCAACTATTCGGGGAAAGTCAGCCGCCTGGATGGCCTGCTCCAAGTCGCGGATCGACTGCAGACGGCCGGGAAACGCGTCGTCATAGTTGGTCCTACGCCGTCATTGCAGGGGAGAGCTGATCTCCCGACGTATCTCGCACGAGGTGGTGCCGATTCAGTGCCGTTCGGGGACATATCCTCGGACGTCTTCCTTCGTCACGCAGGACCGCAAAGGGAGACGTATCTTCCTGAGCACGTGTTCTGCACGGCATCCAAATGCGACTTGACCCCGGAACATAGCGTCCTGCTCTTCGACGGACATCATCCAAGCATGTCAGCATCTCGCATGACTGCAAGAGGGCTCTCCAGCTGCTTGCGGAACGCACCCTGCCGCTGAGCCCTCCTACACGCCTCACACAGAGGGAACACTCTGACTCCTCCCCACTAATGCGCGACGAACGCGCGAATCGTCGCCAGCAGCTTGTCTTTTTCGGGCGACGATGTCGCTGCCTCACCACCCCTCCAAGCCAATGCGCGCATCATGGCCACCGTGAACTCCTCGTATTCGGTAGCGACAAAAACACCGCTGTAGCTCTTGAACTTCGCCGCGGTGTCCAGTTGGTGGTCGTTTCTGTGCTCACCAAATCGCGCGACGCGCGGCACGATGACGATGGGTCGGCCAAGCTCAAGCGCTGTGATGATGTTACCCATGCCTGCATGTGACACCAGGACACCGCAGCGCTCCACCCGCGCCCGGAAATCGTTCAATTCAATGGATTCCACCGAGGGAAACCCGACGACCCGTGAACTCGGCATTTTGGCCAACTGCCCGAATGCAGGCACGTCGCGACCATCAAGCCATTTCTCCACGTAGTCGACCAGACGCTCAAAAGGCAGCTGAGTGCCAACAGCAACAAAAATCATACAACCTTGCCCCCATACACCGCAGACCGACTGACGGCCGCCACCTCTTCCCACTGCGTCAGCGTCAGATTGGCAATCCTGCTCGCCACGCGTCCGGACAGCGACAACTGCCTTGCGTTCGCGATGCTGTCCAGCCATAGCGTTTTTCGACCAAGAATGCGACCGGCGATAATGGCTACAAGACCAGGCGCCGCCCCCGTGGATATGATGTGGGTGGACGGACTCTTCAACACGACCGAGATTATGTTGAAGACGCCTACCATAGCCTTCAGGGGCGTATCCCGGTTGAAATCCCGAATCTCATAGAAATTCCGGTACTTCAGCCCGCCGACGACCGTTGGATCCACCGTCGCCACGTCATACTCAACACCGTCAAGCCCTTCAACCAGCTTGGATATCTGGACCCAATGCCCGCCGGACGAGCTGATCAGGAGAACAGAGTTGTTTTTCTTCATTTTGCCTCCTGCCGCTTTCCGCGCAGCTTGACTACGCGCGTCGCGATTCGCTGATACATGGCCTGAGGCAGCATTATCTGCGCAAATATGGTCAAAGCAACCCGGGGTGAGAACGCCCCCCTTGCCAATGCGCCACAATATATCCCCAGGGCCGTGACGCGACATGTGTAAGAGGCCACCCTCGCACCTTGCCACCCCCGGTAAGCCCAATAGCTTTTTTCCGAAATGACGCCATCCGCCCGCATCGACTCGATCCATCGAAGCAGCGGACGATAATCGCGCTGCTTGGATACGCGTGATGGATCATACCGGTCATCCATGATGACTAGCGGCTCATCGACAAACACGATGGCCGCGCCGGCGTTGGCGCACCGTATCGCGAAATCCGTGTCCTGCGAGGATGGCAGGCGCTCACCGAACCGCACTTGCCGCGCAAAGGCAGCAGGTAACAACATGGTTGACGTCTGCATCCAACCTGCATCCGCCATCAAGTACTCATCTATCCGCTCACCGGACGCTGGTCCGCGCGGCGGCTTCACCCAGTACTTGCCGATGCCCCTGTCCACGAGCAGCTTTGTGTAGCACAGGAACGGCGCATCACACAGACCACGAACGGCATCGACCTGCCTGGCCAGCTTTTCTGGCAGGAACTGGTCATCAGAATCAAGCAGTGAAACATATCTGCCACGAGCCAGGTCAATTCCCAGGTTCCTTGCGGCGCTCGCACCTCCATTCGATTTGCGAACTACGCGAAAGCGCCGATCGTAGGTCGAGACCAGCTCCTCAAGCGTATCCACATCGGCAGAGCCATCGTCCACTACGAGGCACTCGAAATCCTGAAATGCCTGATCGCGGACAGAGTCAAGCGTGGGCGCTATCGAATGCGCTCGGTTGAACACCGGAATTACGATGGAGATAACCGGATCAACACGTGCGGAATCCGAACCTTCTGTACTCGCCATACCATTCATCTCGGCCAGACCCGCGTCTACCTTCGCATCCTTCTGCATTGATCACCGCTTCCTCATGTTCTCGATCGCCAACTGATAGGCGGAATGATGTCTCTCACCTACGACACGCCAATCTCGCCCACTCAGCCTCGGCTTGGACGAGCGAGCTACGGAGCGGATCCCTTCGAGCGCCTCTTTGACGAGAACCTCAGTCAATTCACCCTCGAACATGTTCACCCATCCTGGTCCGACCTCCTCCGCGAGGAGAGCGTTGGTAGCCGAGCGGGGCACGAGGACAGGCCGCCCCAATGACAGAGCGACCAGAATCGCGCCCGAATTGTGCATCTCTTTGTAAGGAAGGATCACAAGCTCGCTTTGATAGATCTCTGCAGCGAGCACGTCATCGGCGACGAACTCCAAGCGGCTGGTAATGCGCTCGTCGTCTCGACAAGCGGCCTCCACCAGGGCCTTCAACTCAGAGGTCGGACGCCCCACAACCCTGAGTGCCAGGTCCGGATCATGAATGGATCGGAATACCTGGATAAGCCGCTCGACCCCTTTATAGGGCCTGATGAGCCCAAAGTACAGAAGACGCCCGCGTTCGCTTTCCGACTCACGCGCCCCCGGGTATCGGCCGATGTAGTGACCATGAAGAATGGTCACCCCCTTGTCGGGGTCCATGGGAGTAGCCGCGTTAAGCCGGATGCTCAGGTCGGTTGCCTTATCAAGCTGCTTCAGCAGTTGCTCCTCTCGACGATCTCCACCTTCGTGTGGATGCAAGTTGTGCAACGTTCTCACAACTGCGATGCGCGAAAGCTTGATCCGGGCCATGAACAGCCTGAACAGAAGCCGCTTGATGCCGCGGACGATGGGATTGCGCGCCCTGACCAGTTGTTCGGGCCAGTGAACGTGGAACACGTCATATTTCCCGAACAGGGCTGCGCGCCAAGAGAAAAACATGTAGCGCGTATCCGTGCACTTGCCCTCCACCAGCTGCACGACAAACTTGGTGGTGCCATCCGGTGGCGCCAGCGAGAGCAAGACAGTGACGGGCATGATGAGTACTCAGTTGAACATCTTGTAGTCTAGTGAATAATCACTCAATTGTCCGTTCCAGGATCACACCCGAACTTCCCTGGTCCCACCCGAGTCAAGCCAGCTACGGCTGCCCCACTCGCCTCAATCGAGGAACACCCGCGATGCTTAAGGCCCTACTCATCCTTGCGGCAACGTCATTATTGGCCGCTTCCGCCTTGCCGGCCACGGCGCAAAATGACCCACCAACTGAAAGCAGGCACGTGTATGCCACATTCCGGTCCGAAGACATCGACTGGGTGAGAAAGCGTGCAAACGCTGGCGATCCCACCGTACAGCCGGCGATAGCGCAGCTCAGGAGCGAGGCAGATCGAATGCTCGCAATCAAAGCGCGATCGGTGATGAGCAAGAAAGGGATTGCGAGCTCCGAGGATCGTCACGATTTCTACGCGATGGGTAAATACTCGTGGCGTGATGCCAACGCACCTGAGTCAGCTTACGTCCGCCGCGATGGGTCGCGGAACCCCGAGGCGATGGAGGATAAGTATGACAAAAAGAACTTCAATGAAACCGTCCGCTTCATCAACGCCCTGTCCTTGGCTTACTCTCTGACAGGTGAGCGCCGCTACGCACAGAAGTCCGCGGAACTGATCCGGACCTGGTTTCTTGATCCCGCGACCCGAATGAACCCCAACTTTCGGCACGCTGCAATCCAGCCTGGCGTGAACGACGGCGGCTACGGCGGAATCATCGAAGGCGTGGTCCTGATCGAAATGCTCGATTATGTAGCACTGCTCGACGGCAGCGCAGCCCTGAGCAAATCCGAAGAAGACCAACTGAAGAAATGGTTTGGATCTCTCTCGGAGTGGCTGGTGAACAGCGACTTCGGGAGAAGCGAATCGCGAATGAAGAACAATCATGGCACCTGGTATCGCGCCCAGGTTGCCGCATTTTCCCTCTACTCAGGCAACCCTGAACGTGCGCGCTCAGTCATGGCGTCGTCCCCCGACCTTTTGACCCAGCAGTTCGCGAAAGATGGAAGCCTGCCCTTGGAGCTGAAGCGCGCGGATGGCGAGATGTACTCCGTGTACGGTTTGCGGGCATGGATCACACTAGCGCGCCTCTCGGAGGGCTTGGGCGAGAGCCACTCCCTATGGCGTGTGGAGCGTGAAGGCCAGCCAATCCTGAAGAAAGGCCTGCTTAATCTGGGTGCTCGTTACGTAAAACCTGCCTCCTCTACATCAGGCGACGGGCGAGCGAAGATAGACCCCTATGCAGTTCAGGTTTTCCGACTTGGAGCAGAGCAGTATCGCTCGAGCGACATCTCGGCAGCGCTTGTCTCCATCGCGGATCAGCTGCCGCCGACGGATCGAAGGGCGAGACTGCTGGGGCCGGTACCTCAACCCTCAAGGAATTGAGCTGGATCTCGGATTTCGTTCAGGTTAGCGCGAGTCCGGTGAGCTAATTGCGGATGATGCCTTGACATAAAGAGTCGCCTGACGCGACCATAGGGCCGATAGAGAGCCCCTTCACGGAGTAGGAGACCCCGATTATGAACAAGATGTTTGCAGTAATGGCCCTCGTTGGTCTTTCTTCGCCCGTCATGGCCCAAGAGGCGCCGCAGGCAGTGGCTGCCCCGGAAGCCGTGAGCAGTGAGACCGCAGGCGCCGAAGCTTCCACCTACTCTGCCGCTCAGATCACGGGTGCGGTTGTTGCAGCCGTAGCTACCGGCGCGGTGCTGTACAGCATCGCTGGCGATAGCTCCAGTGGCGAGAATGATGCTGGCGGCGGCGGCGGCGGCGGTGGCGGTGATGGTGGCGGCGGCACGGGTGGCACCGGTGGCACGGGTGGCACGGGTGGCACCGGCGGCACCGGCGGCACCGGCGGCTAATCGCCACGTAGCTTGAATGGAAGCCCTCGCCGGGCGCTGCTTGGCGAGGGTTTTTTTTGCCCGCTGGAAGCAGACTACCCCATGAAAAAGACGCTCAACTCCATTGCAGCTGCCCTTCTGGCGACCACCGCCCTGTCGGGATGCGCCCTCGCGCCCGGCCAACACCTGCGACACAGCGATGTCTCACGGGAACGCCATAGCGATGACGGCCGACTGGAGCTGGTGACGATCACGCCGAAGCTCATCGCAATGGATCGCGCAACGCAGGCCGAACGCGTGCTGCCCGCTGCGCTCTTTGACTATGCGCCGGAAGAGTACCAGGTCGGGGTTGGCGACATTCTTTACATCACCGTCTGGGATCATCCGGAGCTTACCGTCCCCGCGGGCTCGCAGCAGCAAGGCAACCTTGCTGGCCGGCTGGTGCAGAGCGACGGCACTCTGTTCTACCCCTACATCGGGAAAGTCGACGCCAAGGGCAAGACACCGGCAGTACTGCGCGAGGAGATCACCCGTCGGCTCGCACAGTACATCGAGTCTCCGCAGGTAGATGTTTCGGTACTGACATACGGCAGTCAGCGCGTCTGGGTCACCGGCGCCGCTGAACGCTCTGGTCCGATTGCGTTGGGCACTTCACCGATCACTCTGTCTGATGCCATCAGCCAAACGGGATTGAACGCCAGCCAAGCGGATCTTTCCGGTATCCGCCTGAGCCGAGCCGGGGTTACGTACACGATCAATCTCGAGACTCTGGCGAACCAGTACGGCGGTCGTCAATTGTTCCTGAAGGACGGCGATTCGATCTTCGTACCGTACCTGGATCGAAAAGAAATCTTTGTTGTGGGTGAGGTTGGACTTCCCGGTGCGTACAGTTTCCGCACGGGGGACGTGACATTGAATCAGGCTCTTGGCCGCGCCCGCGGTCTCAGCCAGACGACATCGAAGGGTAACGCCGTCTATGTAATCCGTGGATCGCAGGATCTTCAGGCGGAGCCGTCCGTGGTCTACCAACTCGAGGCACGTTCACCTACTGCATTCGCTGTCGGCAGCCAGTTCATGCTGTCACCGGGGGACGTTGTTTTCGTAGGCGCAGCAGGCGTCACGCGCTGGAGTCGCTTCGTAAATCAGCTGCTTCCGTTTACGTCGATCATCAGTAATGCAGCGCGCGCTAGCAACGACCTCGATAGCAACTGACATGGCCGGCCCTGATGTTGCGGTTCGCCGATCGCGGATGCGTGCCGGAAAGTGGTCCCTCATTGTTGCATCCTCGATTGCGCTGCTCTCGGCGGGTTGCACTACTGCCAGCCGCAGCACAAGCGAATCGTTTCGCCTGCTCCTCAATCGGCAGATCGATGTAACACCTCAGCAAGTTGCTGCGAATAGATTCCCCCAAGCCCAAGTCCGTACACCAGACCTGTCCGCGCTGATTGTGCTCGGCTATATCGATGACGGTGAGCAGGCCTGGTTCGCAGGGAATCATGCTGTGTTCCGGATGGATCGCAATGGGCTCCTGGTTGGCACTGCAGGGCTCGGGCAGACCCTCCGGGCGCGCATCGTGGGTACCTCCCCGTTCGAACGTATATTGGATGTATCTGCTCCCGTGGTAGTCAAGCGTGAGTACGATTGGCTGCCCGGATACAAGATGGGCGTGCAGGTCACAGGAACGCTGACCCGCGAAGGCACGGAAAGCGTCAGCATATTGGGCAGGAAGCGGGAATTGGCTCGCTTTGAAGAGGCCCTGCGGGGCGGCGGCATGAATGTGCGAAACATTTACTGGGCCGACCCGGCTACGGGTTTTATCTGGAAGAGCAGACAGTATCTTGCACCCGGCTATGCAGTAGATCTGTTGCAGTTGAAGCCTTACCGGCAGGCGAGAAATTGATCGTGAAATTCCAGACAGCTATGTGTGCGGCCACTCTGCTCTTCTTCGCACAGGTCAATGCGCATGCCCAACAATCCGTCGGGGCATCAAATATTCAAATCGAGGTGACTGGCAGCGTCATGACGCCTGGAACCCTCAATGTTGCGCAAGGCAGCCGGTTGTCAGATGCGTTGATTGCAGCCCAGCCGACATCAAAAGCGTACCTTCCGGGGATCATGTTTCTGAGCGGGCAGGCCAAGGGCAACCAGGTAAGACTGCGCGCCGGCCTTGAACACGATCTCGGAGAGCTGCAGCGCAGTACTCGCCCCCCTGTTCAAGAAGCTGCCGCGGTCCTGGCAGCTTGGCTTGAGGGCGCCGAGGCAACCGGGCGCGTACTTCAAACTGTGGACATTCGTCTGCTGCAGGTACAACCACATACAAACCCGGTCCTTCAGGACGGTGACTCCGTGGAGGTCCCGGAACGCCCCACGACCATCCGCGTCATGGGTGCTGTGAAAGCCGAGTGTCGCTTGCGCCATGAACCCCTGAGGGACGCCAGAGACTACCTGCGCGATTGCGAGACATCTGCAGCCGCTGATCGCAACCATCTCTATGTCGTTCAACCGGATGGAATCGTGCAGAAACTGGGAATCGCTTCATGGAACCGCGCTGATCCGCAATCTGTTGCGCCCGGCGGTACCGTCTATGTGCCATTGAGCGAATCCGCAGCAAGCATCGTGGATGAGACGTTCAATGCGGATTTCGCGGCGTTCCTCGCCACCCAGCCCATCATTTTTTGACGAGTCGTCTCTTGAAGCATCCGAAAGTCAATCGCTCGGTCGCACTCTCTTTGACCATGCTGGCGATGTCGATGTCTACGGCATTACACGCCCAGCAGGCGCCGCCGCCGACGGCAAGCGAATGGGGTGGTATCGGCCTGTTGCAGACGCCTACGGCGCGCATGGCTGACGATGGAGACATCTCCTTTACCGCTTCGCACAACTCACCGTATAGCAGGTACAACCTCACCATGCAGCCGTTCCCCTGGCTGGAGGGTTCATTCCGTTATATCAACGTGTCCAATATTCGCTATGGGCCAAGTTACGCAGGCGATCAGAACTACAAAGACAAGTCGATCGACTTCAAGGTCCACCTCTGGGACGAGTCGCGCTGGCTTCCTGATGTAGCCTTCGGCGTTCGAGACCTTGGCGGCACTGGCTTCTTTTCAAGCGAGTATCTGGTGGCCAGCAAGCGCATGGGGTCCTTCGATGCATCGCTTGGTCTTGCCACGGGGTACATCGGAAATCGAGGCGATTTCTCCAATCCACTTGGCGCAATCGCTAAAAAATACAGAAATCGACGTGCGGATGCCGTCAGTAGTACGACCGAGGCCGGCAAGTTTGGCGTGAGCAGCATGTTCATGGGCCCCGTGGGCGTGTTCGGCGGCGTAACGTGGCAGACACCGCTGGACTCACTGCTGGTCAAGGTCGAATACGATGGTAATGACTACAAACGCGAGCCCCGCAAGAACAATCTGACTCAACGCACGCCGATCAATGTGGGCTTCGTTTACATTCCCAACAAGAACGTCGAGTTCACCGCTGCCTGGGAGCGCGGTGACGCTGCCATGTTCTCTCTCACGCTGAGGGGGAATCCGGGCCATGCCAGTCCTGCACCAAAGCCATTCGATCCGCCACCGGCTCCGATCGCTCGCTCCAACGCTCAAGTCGACAACCCGACCGCGGCCGACCAGCGTGCACTGGCATCCTTCAGCAGCGAAGAAGGTGCCCTGAAACCTGGCACGACCGACTGGAGCGCGATCGCAACAAAACTGCGACGCAATGCCGGTCTTCGCGTCGACTCCATCTCCGAAAGGAACGGCGAGCTCTTCATTGACGGCTACCAGACGCGCTATCCCAGCGCGGCAAAGGGCCTCGGGCGCGCGGGGAGGATCCTGAGCACCACGCTGGGTGACCAATATGACTGGTACACGGTGCGCAGCACCCGCTTGGGCATGCCAATCGTCGATATGTCCGTGAGCCGGCATGCACTGGAGGGCTACCTGGACGGCACGGTTACTGAGGACGTTCTGCGCCGTAGTACCGAGCTGGAAGTTCCTGCAGAAGTCGACCGTAATGAGCTTTATCGAGCGCCGGCCGGACCGTTCGGCGGCGGCTTCAGCGTGGGCTACCGCCAGAACCTGGGCGGGCCTGACGGCTTCATCCTGTATCAGGTTGCCGCCAATTACTCGGCAAGTTACTTCTTCCGGCCGGACGTCTGGCTGACAGGGACGACGAGCGTCGATCTTTTCAACAACTACGACAAATTCAAGTACAACGCACCCAGTCGTCTGCCGCGTGTGCGTACTGATCTGCGTCGTTACATGATCAACAACGACATCACGTTGCCCAACCTGCAGCTGACGGCTGCGCGTCGCCTGGGCCGGGACACCTACGGGTTGGCCTATGCCGGCTACCTCGAGTGGATGTACGCGGGTGTCGGTGGCGAGCTGCTGTATCGTCCCATGGACCAGCCCTGGGCCGTTGGCGCCAACGTCAACTGGGTAAAACAACGCGACTTTGACCAGCATTTCGGGCTGCGTGATTACAGCATCACTACGGGTCACGCGACGCTTTACTACACGTTTGATGCAAGGGAGCGAATCGTCGGCTCGCTTTCGCTGGGACGTTATCTGGCAGGCGATTACGGCGCGACAGTGAACATAGCGCGCGCCTTTGACAATGGCGTCACGATGGGCGCCTATGCAACGAAGACCGATGTCTCGGCCAGGGATTTCGGCGAAGGCAGCTTCGACAAGGGCATCTACTTCAGCATTCCTTTCGACATCATTCTGCCGCGGTCTACGCGCGGACGGGGAACCATCAACTGGAACCCGCTGATCCGCGACGGCGGCGCAATGCTTTCGCGCAAATACTCCCTGTACAACGCTACGGGCGAGCGTGACGAACGCTATTTCTACGACAACTTGGAATCGATCGGCGACTGATGCGATCAAGGCCGGCGCAGAGCGCCGGCCTTGTGTTTTACAGGTGGCGCGACCAGCTCTGCACACCTTCGGACATGAGCTTGTACACATGCTCGAATGCCGGCCGTTGCTGCCGGTATGGGTCGGGGATTTCGCGCTCCTGCTGCCACTTCCCAAGCAGGAAGGTCTTGCCTGAGGCCTGGGGCGCGATCTCTGCGATCCGCCGCACGTGCTTGCGCTCCATGGTCAAGACCAGGTCCGCCTGCGCCAGGATTGCATCACTGATCTGACGTGCCCGATGATCGGCGCCATCCAGCCCCTGCTCCACCAGCAAGGCCTGCGCCGTAGGATCAATCGCGTGATTCACCAGCGCGCCCAGGCCAGCCGATGACACCTGGATGCCCTTCCCTGCCACCGCGTGGCGCAGCATCACCTCAGCGGACGGGCTACGGCAGATGTTGCCGACGCATACAAATAGGATGTTCTTGAACAAAACCATGCTCTCTTCGGTCGCAGCGAGGCGACGTGTCAGTAGGCCGACTTTTGCCCTAACACCTTGAACGCCGTCAGCGCGATGATACGGACGTCCAGCGTGGGGCTCCAGCGGCGGATGTAGTCGATATCGTACTGCACCCGCTTCTTCATTGACCGCAACTGAGGTGTTTCACCACGAAGCCCGTGTACCTGCGCCCAGCCGGTGATGCCGGGCTTCACGTAATGCCGGTGCATGTAACGCTCGATGAGCTTTTCGTACTGGTTGTTGTGCTGAACCGCGTGCGGGCGTGGCCCAACTACCGACATGCTGCCACCCAGCACATTGAAGAACTGCGGCAACTCATCCAAGCTGCTGCGTCGCAGGAACGCGCCAAACCACGTAACGCGAGGGTCGTTGCGGCTCGCCTGGGTAATCTTATCTGGCGTTTCAGCATGTACCCGCATGGAACGGAACTTGAGCATCCAGAATTCCTTCCCCCCCAGGCCATGACGGCGCTGGCGGAACAACACAGGTCCCGGCGAACTCAGCTTCACACCGGCAGCAAGAATTACAAAAACAGGCGCCAGCATCAGGACCGCCAGGCCTGCGATGAGAAGATCTTCGATGCGTTTGATCAGCCTGAAATGCTGATCGGGAAGCCCTTGGCGCACCCCGATCATCGGCACGCTGCCGACCTGATACACCCCAGGGTTCAGCGTGCCGTAACCACTGATATCAGGAATAATCCGCACTGGGACGGGATAGCGCTCAATCTTCTTGAGCATGTCCTTGATCTGTGCGCCACTGCCCATCTGCAGGGAAACCCATATCTGATCGAACTCGCCCCGATGCCGATCCATGTACACAGGCAAGTCATCGATGCTCCCCAAGCAGTCGGGCGTATCAGCACCGCGGCGGCTAGCGATATCGCCAGCACTAGAAAAGTACCCCACCACTTCCTTGCCCAGTTCCGGCTTGCCACGCAGCAGGCGATGCAGCTTCAATGCGGGCGCCCGCAGCCCAACCAGCAGAACACGCTGACGGTCGAGACCTCTCGAACGGAGACGGTGCAGTTGAATCCGCAGCCCGATACGGACAGCAGCCATTCCGACCAAGCCGCTCACGTACCATCCCACCAGCCAGAAGGATGGTATCGCGTCGGCCATATCGACCAGCACCGCATACGTAGAGAACAAAGCAAACGCTGCGGTCCACGCAAGCAGCAACACCCATAAGTCTGCAAGCAAACTGCGCGCCCGCCAATTGCGATAGATCGGCGCTATACCAAAGCAGATGATGGCGCTCATCAGCATCGCACCAAACACAACCCGTTGCGACTGAGACGGAACCTCAGGACCCCAGCGCAGGACATGCGTAAGAATTGCTGCACCAGGCACAATAATCAGATCTGCGAGTCGCAATCCAAGCTCAAGCGCGGCGCGCGCCTCTACTCGGGTACGTGGTTGAGAGCCCTTCTTGGGCAAACCATCTACGGATCCTTGTAACACTCTACCTCTCCTCGACTCGGCATCGGCCAGCACTATCCCTTCTATGACGCCGGCTCCCCAGCCAGCCCTGTATGAATGAATTTCCGTCAAAACGTTGATTTACAACGCAAAGATAACAGAAATCCCCAGTACTCTGTCGCAACACGAACGTGCACTACATCACACTTCCCCGCAAATGCCTATGCTTTCGTCAATTAGTTGACGGACGTCGCGCGCCGTGGACCGCCGAGCTGCGTCACGACGGACGATCTCACCGTCAGGCGCATCGCTCGACCTCTGACGATTACCCCCAATCGCCCTGCCTGATGAACTCGTCGGCTAATCCCCACCTTAATTAACATTCGCCGTACCGCACAAAAGAGCGCGTCTGCCCCCCTCTGTTACCATTCGGGGTTCAGCTTGCCGCCCCCCACCCTGCCAGCGGCCAGCGCCTTACAAACGCAACGCAACAGGAGTTTGCATGTCCTCTGACCTGCTCAAGGCCCTCGGCCTCGACGCGACCAACGCTGGCACCTACCTTGGCAACGGCGAGTGGTCCTCGGCCACCGATGCCGGTGTGATCACCCCGGTGAACCCGACCACCGGCGAAGCCATCGCCAAGGTCTACGCGACCACCGACGCCGACTACGAAACCATCGTCGCCCGCGCCCAGGAGGCCTTCAAGGTCTGGCGCACCACCCCGGCCCCGCGCCGTGGCGAAGCCGTGCGCCTGTGTGGCGAAGCCCTGCGCGCCAACAAGGACGCCCTGGGCTCGCTGGTCGCGCTGGAAATGGGCAAGAGCAAGCCCGAAGGCGATGGCGAAGTGCAGGAGATGATCGACATCGCCGATTTCGCCGTGGGCCAGAGCCGCATGCTCTATGGCTACACCATGCATTCCGAGCGCCCGGGCCACCGCATGTATGAGCAGTACCAGCCGCTGGGCCTGGTCGGCATCATCAGTGCGTTCAACTTCCCGGTCGCGGTGTGGGCCTGGAACTCGTTCCTGGCCACGATCTGCGGCGACATCTGCCTGTGGAAGCCGTCCAACAAGACGCCGCTGACCGCGATCGCTTCGATGCGCATCTGCAATGAGGCGCTGCGCGAAGGGGGCTTCCCGGACCTGTTCTTCCTGATCAACGATGCCGGCACCGAGCTGTCGCAGAAGATGGTGGCCGACAAGCGCGTGCCGCTGATCAGCTTCACCGGCTCCACCCAGGTGGGCCGCCAGGTCGCCGAAAAGGTCGCCCACCGCCTGGGTCGCTGCCTGCTGGAGCTGGGCGGCAACAACGCCATCATCCTGGACGAAACCGCCGATCTGAAGCTGGCGATCCCGGGCATCGTGTTCGGCGCGGTCGGCACCGCCGGCCAGCGCTGCACCACCACGCGCCGGCTGATCGTGCACGAATCCATCCATGACGACGTACTGGCCACGCTGATCAAGGCGTACAAGCAGGTGGAAGGCAAGATCGGCGATCCGACCGACCCGGCCAACCTGATGGGCCCGCTCAACAGCGACGGCGCCGTGCAGCAGTTCCTGGCCTCGATCGAGAAGGCCAAGGCCAGCGGCGGCACCGTGCAGACCGGCGGTACCCGCATCGACCGCGCCGGCAACTTCGTGCTGCCGGCCATCGTGACCGGCCTGAAGAACAGCGACGAGGTCGTCCAGCACGAGACCTTCGCCCCGATCCTGTACGTGATGAAGTACAGCACGCTGGACGAGGCGATCGACATGCAGAACGGCGTGCCGCAGGGCCTGTCTTCCTCGATCTTCACCACCAACCTGAAAACCGCCGAGCGCTTCCTGTCGGCAGCCGGTTCGGATTGCGGCATCGCCAACGTCAACATCGGCACCTCGGGTGCGGAGATCGGCGGTGCGTTCGGCGGCGAGAAGGACACTGGCGGTGGCCGTGAGTCCGGCTCGGATGCCTGGAAGGTCTACATGCGCCGCCAGACCAACACCATCAACTACTCCGACTCGCTGCCGCTGGCCCAGGGCATCAAGTTCGACCTGTGATGGATCCCGTGCCCCACCTGCCGGCCGGCCCGCGCCTGGAGTTCACCGGGCGCCGGGTGCTGATTGCCGGTGGCAGCAAGGGCATCGGGCGCGCCATGGCGCTGGCGTTTGCTTCGGCAGGCGCCCGCGTCTCGGTCTGCGCACGCGGTGAGGCCGGTCTGGCCGCGCTGCGTGAGGATGCCGGGGCGCTCGGCTTGGCCGTGCATACGGTCAGTGCCGACCTCTCCCGGCTGGACGACATCGGCCGCTGGCTGGCCGATGCTGCGCAGGCCTTGGGCGGCATCGACGTGCTGGTCAACAACGCGACTGGTTATGGCATGGCCGACGATGAGGCGGGCTGGGAGGCCAGCTTGAACGTCGACCTGATGTCGGCGGTGCGTGCCTCGCGGCTGGCGCTGCCCTGGCTGCAACAGTCCAGCGATGCCTGCATTCTCAACCTGGCTTCGATCGCCGCCCAGCAGCCGCGCCCGGGTGGCGCACCGTATGCGGCGGCCAAGGCCGCGCTGATGCATTACACCACCTCGCAGGCCCTGGCCCTTGCGCCGCAACGAATCCGCGTCAATGCCATCGCCCCGGGCTCGATCGAGTTCGAGGACGGGCTGTGGGCGCGCCGGCGCGAACAGGACCCGGAGCTGTATCGAAACACCCTGGCGAAGATTCCGTTCGGTCGCTTCGGCGAGCCGGCGGCCGTCGCCAACGCCGCGTTGTTCCTGTGCTCGCCACTGGCGGGCTGGATCACCGGGCACACCTTGAATGTCGATGGTGGCCAGGTCCTGATGGGATAAAACCGCCGCTGGCCCTATCATCGAACCACCCCACCGCGACCAGGACCTGCATGAGCCTTCCGCCCCGACAAACCAGCGCCATGGCCGTGGTCAGCCTGATCATGGGCATCCTCGGCTGGACCGCCCTGCCCTTCATCGGCAGCGTCGCGGCGATCATCACCGGCCACCTGGCCCGCGCCGAGATCCGCCGCCGCCCGCTGGAGCTGGAAGGCGACGGCATGGCCTTGGCCGGCCTGATCCTGGGCTGGATCATCGTGATCGGCAGTCTGCTTGCCCTGGTGGTGGTGCTGTTGTTCTTCGGCGGACTGGCCTGGTTTGCCGCTACCCAATCGTGAGGTGCACATGAGCCGCTCGGATTCGACCGAACGCTTCAGCAGTCGGGTGGCCGATTACGTCCGCTACCGACCCGACTATCCCCCGGCATTGCTGGATTGGCTGCACCAGGACATCGGTGTACCTGCCGAGACCCTGGTCGCCGACATCGGCGCCGGCACCGGCATTTCCACCCGGCTGTTTCTGGCCGCTGGCCACCCGGTCATCGCGGTGGAGCCGAACGCGGCCATGCGCGAGGCGGCCGAGCAGCTGCTGGCGCCGGACTATCTGCGCCTGAAGGTCGCCGACGGCACCGCCGAGGCCACCGGCCTGGCCGACAACAGCGTGGGCCTGGTTGCTGCAGCGCAGGCCTTCCACTGGTTTGACACCACCGCGGTGCGCCGCGAATGGGCGCGCATCCTGCAGCCCGAAGGCATGGCGCTGGTGTTCTGGAACTCGCGTCTGCTCGATGCCTCGCCGTTCCTGATCGGCTACGAACAGTTGCTGCTGGAGTTCGGCACCGACTACACCGAGGTGGCCGAGCGCTACCAGGACGATGACACCATGCGCGCGTGGTTCGGCGAAGGCCTGCGCGGCATGGCCCGCCTGCCGAACGTGCAGCGCATGGACTACGACGGCCTGCGCGGGCGCCTGTTGTCCTCTTCCTATGCACCGCAGGCCGGCCACCCGCGCCACGCGGCGATGCTCGATGCACTGCAACAGCTGTTCGACGCCCATGCGGTGGACGGCCAGATTGCCTTTGAATACCAAACCCGTGCCTTTGTCGGCACGCTGGACTGATTGAACGCCATGTACTCGCTTGCCCGCCCCTTCCTGTTCGCCCTTGATGCAGAACGCGCCCACGGCCTTGGCCTGAGCGCGCTGGACCTGGCCTATCGCACCGGCACCACGCCGCTGATGGGCCGCCGCATCGACCCGCTGCCGACCACCGCGTTCGGATTGAGTTTCCCGAATCCCGTGGGCCTGGCCGCCGGCCTGGACAAGAACGGCGAGCACATCGATGCGCTGCTGGCCCTGGGCTTCGGCTTCGTGGAGATCGGCACGATCACCCCGCGCCCGCAGGCGGGCAACCCGAAGCCGCGGCTGTTCCGGCTGCCGGACCACCAGGCCATCATCAATCGCATGGGCTTCAACAACCTGGGCGTGGATGCACTGGTCCGCAATGTCGAGCGCGCCAAGCGCCGCACCGGCCTGCTCGGCATCAACATCGGCAAGAACAAGGACACCCCCAACGAGCAGGCGTTCGACGATTACCAGCACTGCCTGCAGAAGGTGTATCCGCTGGCCGACTACATCACCGTCAACATCTCCTCGCCGAACACCGCCGGCCTGCGCGAGCTGCAGGAGGAGACCGCGCTGCGCCAGCTGATTTCGCAGCTGCGCGAAAGCCAGGAAAGCCTGGCCGCCCAGCACGGCAGGCGCGTGCCGATGCTGGTCAAGGTGGCCCCGGACCTGAGCGACCGCGACATCGATGCCGCCGCGCGCGTGCTCGGTGAGCTCAAGGTGGACGGCGTGATCGCCACCAACACCACCATCGACCGCAGTGCGGTGGCCGGTGACCCGCGGGCGAACGAAGCCGGCGGCCTGTCCGGTGCGCCACTGCTGGGCCAGTCGACCCTGGTGCTGCGCCGCCTGCGTGCACGCCTGCCCGAGTCGATGCCGTTGATCGGCGTGGGCGGCATTCAATCCGGCGCGGATGCGGTGGCCAAGATGGCGGCCGGCGCCGCACTGGTGCAGTGCTACAGCGGCCTGATCTTCCGTGGCCCGGAGCTGGTGCATGACTGCGTGGAGGCGATCCGCCGCCGCAGAGAGGCGCCCAGCCGCGGCGCGGTGGCACCACTGTGAACGACGCCATGACTGCCTGGGCCATCACTGAAAACGCCTCGCTGAAGGCGCTCAACACCTTCCACGTCGACGCCACGGCAGCGCAGCTGCTGGAGGTGTTCGATCCCTCCGTATTGCCGGAGGTGCTGGCCCTGCCACGCGTCGCAGAGCAGCCGCTGCTGGTGCTGGGCAGCGGCAGCAATGTGCTGATCGCCGACAACGTGGAAGGCACCGTGCTGGTGTTCGCCAACCGCGGCATCGAGATCCTGGAGCACCGCGCCGACCACACCATCGTGCGCGCCGGTGCCGGCGTGAACTGGCATGGGCTGGTGATGTGGTCGCTGCAGAACGGCCTGTCCGGCCTGGAGAACCTGGCCTTGATCCCCGGCACTGCCGGCGCCTCACCGATCCAGAACATCGGCGCCTATGGCGCGCAGGTCGGCGAGTTCATCCAGGCCGTGGATGCCTGGGACCGACACGAAAACGACTGGGTGCGCTTCGATGCGGAAGGCTGCCAGTTCGCCTACCGCGACAGCATCTTCAAGCACGACCCGGACCGTTACCTGATCACCGCGATCGAACTGCGGCTGCCGCTGCTGCATGGCCTGCGCCTGGGCTATGCCGGGATCGCCGAAGAAATGGAGGCGATGGGCGTTGAACTGCCGGTGGCCGCCGATGTGGCCAACGCGGTGATCAACATCCGCCGCCGCAAGCTGCCCGATCCGGACGTGCTCGGCAATGCGGGCAGCTTCTTCAAGAACCCGATCCTGCCACTGGAACAGGTGGAGGTGCTGCTGCAGCACTTCCCCGAGCTGCCGGTGTTCCCGGCCGACGACGACAGCCGCCGCAAGATCTCCGCTGCCTGGATGATCGAAAGCTGCGGCTGGAAGGGCTATCGCGATGGCGATGCCGGCGTGGCGCCAAGCCATGCGCTGGTACTGGTCAACCATGGCCAGGCCACCGGTGAAGAACTGCTCGCGCTGGCGCGGCGGATCTCCGCCTCGGTCCTGGAGAAGTTCGGCGTGCCGATCGAACCGGAGCCCAGGCTGATCGGCGCACAGTGGTGAACCCCGCCCCCGCGTTACCGGTGGCCACGCCGTTGCGGGCCGCCTTGCTGATGCTCGGCAGTACCTTGGCCTTCGGCCTGATGGCGATTGCGATCCGCTACGCCACCCGGTACGTGCCGACCCAGGAAGTTGCGTTCTTCCGCAACGCCTTCGGCCTGCTGGCGCTGCTGCCGATGCTGATCCGTCCCGGCAGTGCACCGCTGAAGACGCAGCAGCTGCCGCGCTACTTCCTGCGCAGTGCGATCGGGCTGGCCTCGATGCTGTGCGCGTTCTGGGCGATCGGGCATCTGCCGATCTCCCAGGCGATCTCGCTCTCCTACTCCACGCCGCTGTTCGTCACCATCGCTGCCGTGTTGTGGCTGGGCGAAACCGTGCGCATGCGCCGCTGGGCGGCGGTGATCATCGGCTTCATCGGCGTGCTGATCATCGTGCGCCCGGGCTCGACCAGCTTCACCCCCGGCACCCTGGTCGCCGTGGGCGCCGCGGTGCTGAGTTCGCTGGTGGCGATCCAGATCAAGCAGCTCACCCGCGTGGACAGTGCCGATACGGTGGTGTTCTACACCTATGTGTTCTGGGTGCCGCTGTCGCTGGTGCCCGCGCTGTTCGTATGGGTCTGGCCGACCGGCCTGGCGTGGGTCTGGCTGGTCGCGACCGGCGTGCTCGGCACGCTGGGCCAGCTGCTGTGGACCCGTGCGCTGCGCCTGGGCGAGGTCTCCGCATTGACCCCGATCAGCTTCATGCAGCTGCCGCTGGTGAGCCTGTTGGGCTGGCTGCTGTTCAATGAAGCGCTGGACCGCTGGACCGTGATCGGCGCCGGCATCATCCTCGGCGCCAACGCCTACATCGCCCACCGCGAAGCGACGCTGGCACGGCGGGCGAAATCACAGGCAGTCACAGCGGCCGCCAAGCCGGGGGAATAGCCCCCGCATGGGGTGATGCGGGGCCCGGAGCAGTCGGCCACGCACGGCGTGGCCCTACCGCGACAAACGGTCGCCTGCGGGTAGATCCACGCCATGCGTGGATGCTCTCCAGGCTCAATCCGAACCGAACAGATCCCGCGTGTACACCTTGTCCGCCACGCCCTCCAGCTCCGGCGTCAGCCGGTTGGCGACGATGATGTCCGCCTCGGCCAGGAACGCGGCGAAATCATTGACCACGCGGGAGCGGTAGAAGGTCGGATCGGTCAGCACCGGCTCGTGGACGATGACCTCGATGCCCTTCGCCTTGACCCGCTTCATCACGCCCTGCACCGCCGAGGCGCGGAAATTGTCCGAGCCGGCCTTCATCACCAGCCGGTAGATGCCCACCACCTTCGGATTGCGGGCCACGATGTCATCGGCGATGAAATCCTTGCGCGTGCGGTTGGACTCGACGATGGCGTGGATCAGGTTCTGCGGCACCTTGCTGTAGTTCGCCAGCAACTGCTTCGTATCCTTGGGCAGGCAGTAGCCGCCGTAGCCGAAGGACGGGTTGTTGTAATGACCGCCGATGCGCGGATCCAGGCTGACGCCCTCGATCATCTGGCGCGTATCCAGCCCGTGCGAACTGGCGTAGGTATCCAGTTCGTTGAAGTAGGCCACCCGCATTGCCAGGTAGGTGTTGGAGAACAGCTTGATCGCCTCCGCCTCGGTCGCGTCGGTGAACAGCACCGGCACGTCCTTCTTGATCGCGCCTTCCTTCAGCAGTTCGGCGAATACCGCGGCGCGCTCGGAGCGCTCGCCGACGATGATCCGGCTCGGGTGCAGGTTGTCATGCAGCGCGCGGCCTTCGCGGAGGAACTCCGGCGAGAACAGAATGGCGTCGGTGTTGAACTTGGCCCGCAACGCGGCCGTGCAGCCGACCGGCACGGTCGACTTGATGACGATGACGGCAGACGGATGGATCCGCAGCACATCGCCGATCACCGCCTCCACGGAGCCGGTGTTGAAGTAATTCGATTTGGGGTCGTAATCCGTCGGCGTGGCGACGATGACGAAATCTGCGCCCTCATAGGCCTGCGCCGGATCCAGCGTCGCGGTGAGATTCAGCGCGCGGTTGGCTAGGAAGTCTTCGATCTCGACATCTTCGATGGGCGACTGGCGGGCATTGATCATCGCCACTTTGGCCGGATCGATGTCCAGCGCCACCACCTCGTGATGCTGTGCGAGCAGCACCGCGTTGGACAGGCCCACGTACCCGGTACCGGCGACGGCAATCTTCATTCAAGGTCCTTTTTTTTACAGCATCCAGAGTGAACTGCGAATTTTAGCAAACACCGTGCACTGAACGCCGGCGCAGGTGGGCGGCATTTCGACCCGATCCCTGTGATTGCCGCTGCCTGGCCCGATAGGCATCGTGCGAGCGCAGGGTTTCGGGGTCCCAATGGCCTCGGTTAATACATGTATCTTTAAACGTCATTTGTGGCGCTTTATGCGATTTTTGCCAGTTAAATAGCCATCTGTGACGCTTTCGATTAATCTCATTTAAGCGCCACAAAGCGTCATTCTTGACGCTACATCCAAATAGTGGATGATAAAGCGTCAAGAGGGCCACTTTATGACGATCACACATCTGATGACCGACGAGGCTGTCCTGGTGGAGCTCGGGCACCGCCTTGCCCGCATGCGCCTGTCGCAGGGCATCACCCAGGAACAGCTCGCTGATGCGGCCGGCGTCTCCAAGCGCACCGTGCAGCGGCTCGAAGACGGCACGCCCGCCCAGCTGGCCAACCTGATCCGTTGCCTGCGCGCCCTCGGCAGGCTGGATGCGCTGGACGTGATGCTGCCCAGCGACGGCCCCAATCCGCTCGATCTGCTGAAGCGCCGCGGCCACCCGCGCCAGCGCGCGCGACCGGGGGCGGCCGCGGCGGCACCGGCCAAGCCGTGGACCTGGGGCGATGAGCAATGAGCACCACGGCCGAGGTGCGCCTGTGGGGCAGCCGGATCGGCGCGGTAACGCTGGCCGACGGCGAGCGGATCGCACAATTTGCCTACGACCCGGCCTTCGCACGTTCCAGCATTGAGGTCGCCCCACTGACCATGCCGCTCGCGGCGGATCGGATATACGGTTTCCCCTCCCTCAACCCTTCCGGCTTCCATGGCCTGCCCGGCCTGCTCGCCGACGCCCTGCCGGACAAGTACGGCAATACCCTGATCAACGCGTGGCTGGCGACCCAAGGCCGCACGCCGGACAGCTTCAATGCGGTGGAGCGGCTCTGCTACACCGGCACGCGCGGCATGGGGGCGCTGGAGTTCTCGCCTGTGCATGGGCCGCGCGTGCGCACGGCACACAAGATCCAGATCGATGCCCTGGTCGCGCTGGCCACCGAGGTCCTGAGCAACCGCGACAACCTGCGTGCCTCGTTCGGCGATGAAGAACGTGCGGATGCGCTGCGCGACATTCTGCGCGTGGGCACCTCGGCCGGTGGCGCACGGGCCAAGGCCGTCATCGCCTGGAACGAAGGCACCGGCGAAGTCCGATCGGGCCAGGCCGCGGCGGCGCCAGGCTTCAGCTACTGGCTGCTCAAGTTCGATGGCGTACAGAACAACCGCGACAAGGAACTGGCGGACCCCAAGGGCTACGGCGTGGTCGAGTACGCGTACGCGCTGATGGCGCGTGATGCGGGCATCCAGATCAGCGAGTGCCGGCTGCTCGAGGAAGGCGGCCGCCGCCACTTCATGACCCAACGCTTCGACCGCACCGATGCAGGGGGCAAGCGCCATATGCAGTCGTTGGCGGCGATGGCCCACTTCGACTTCAATGATCCCACTGCCTACTCCTACGAGCAGGCCTTGCTGGTCATGCGTCAGTTGCGCCTGCCCATGGCGCAGCTGGAGGAACAGTTCCGGCGGATGGTGTTCAACGTGATCGCGCGCAACCAGGACGACCACGTCAAGAACATCGCCTACCTGATGGACCGGCAGGGCCAATGGTCGCTGTCCCCGGCGTTCGACATCACCTGGGCGTACAACCCGGACGGCGACTGGACGGCCCAGCACCAGATGTCGATCAACGGCAAGCGCGAGGGGTTCGACGTGGCCGACTTGGCCGCCTGTGCCGCGACGGCCTCGATCAATGCCCGTCGTGCCCGGGACATCATCGAGCAGGTCCGGCAAAGCGTGCTGCGCTGGCCACACTTTGCCGACGAGGCCGGCGTCGCCGAGATCTGGCGCGATCAGATCCGCGGCAGCCTGCGTACGGACATTCGGTGAGTTGCAGCCTCAGCCCTGCGCGGCCTGCCACGCACGGGTCGCACAATCGGCCGCGTTGCCGGGCGCGAACTGCTCGGCCATGTAGCGCAGGGCCTGGTGTCGCTGTGCAGGTGGGCGGGCGGTGGCGCCGGGCTCGAGCAGCAGATCATGGAACTCCTGCAGGTCCTGCAGGATCCGCCAGTGACGGTAGTAGGCCACCCGAAGCGGATCCACCGTGACCGGCCCGCTGCAGCCACGCGCCCACCCGCTCCACGGCAGTGTCGTCGTCGAAGCCAGGGCAAAGCAGGCGATCGGACAGCTCGGCCGGCAGACGGGTGTCGTGGATCTGGCGCAGCAGCCAGCCGAGCCGTTCCCAATGCCCGCGCGAGAGCGCTTCCTCGAAACCGGAGAACGCCTCGACATACGGAAACAGGGTCCACTGCAGACCGGCCCAGCTCGCTGCCGCCGCCCCATCGCGCGTGGGCAGCGGTGCGATCACTTCGCGCAGGCCGACGTGCTCACGCAGGTGGTGCAGTACTTCCCACACCACCGGATCCACGGCATAGCGGCGGCATTTGAGCCACCAGCGCGCGCCGTCCGGGCCCGCCACCTGGTACACCGTCGCGCCTGCATCGGCCCCACCGGCGCGCTGCAGCACCGTGCTGGCACGCACACCAAACACCTCGGCCAGCACCTGGCTGATCTGCGCCGCGGACAACTCTTGTGGATGGAGCATCAATCCAACGCGCGTAATAGATATATCTCGACTATCGCAGACCGGTCCCGTACCGCCCAGCGCAGTGCATCACGAAAGCGACAACGCGTGCTACCGCGTTGTCGCAGCCCAAAGCGTAATGCAATCGGCTCGCGGTTCAGTCAGCGATGTGGATCACTGCACCGGTTTCACCCGGCGCAACCTCCGGCCGCAGCGTCAAGGCGGGGATCTCGTAGTCGCCGCCATTCTGGTGCCGGTACGGAATCGGGGCATCGGTCGCCAGCCCGTCCAGCCGCTTGCCCAGGTCCTCCAGCAGCACCGGGAACGAGGTTTCATCGACGCGGCTGGTGCGGTAGATCACGTGCGGCGGCAGCACCTCGAAGCCGGGGTAGAACAGGATGCCGTGCTGGATCGGGAACAACACATCCTCGATCGAACCGTTGATGCCACGCGGTGCGTAGTGCGACGCCCAGCCGCCGGTCGTGACCACCAGCATCGCGCGCTTGCCGCTCATCGCACCTTCGCCGTAGCGATCGCCCCAGTGGCGGTCTGAATGCTCGCCCACGCCATACGCGAACCCATAGGCGTACACCCGATCCACCCAGCCCTTGAGGATGGCCGGCATCGAGAACCACCACAGCGGGAACTGCAGGATCAGCGCATCGGCCCAACGCAGCTTGTCCTGCTCGGCGGCGATATCGGTACTCTGCTGGCCGCTGGCGTAGGCCTGGCGAGAATCCAGCGAAGCATGGAACGGGACAGAGGGATCGCGGCCAACGTGGTCGGCCGCATCGATCTGCGCCTTCCATTGCATGGCATACAGATCGGAGACCTGCACGCTGTGGCCGGCCTGTTGCAGGCGTTCAACGGTGAAAGTGTTCAGCGCGCCGCTGAGCGAGGTCGGTTCTGGGTGGGCGTAGACGATCAGAACGTTCATGGCAGTTCCACGGAGGAGATGCCGCTACGGTAAGGATGGCGGCGCTATAGTAGAAATGAATTCCCGCAATCACCGACATTGCCATGGACAATACCCTGCGCCGCATCGACGTCAACCTGCTGGTCACCCTGCAGGCCCTGCTGGAAGAACAGAACGTCACCCGCGCGGCGGCCCGCCTGCATCTGGCGCAGCCGACGGTAAGCGTGCAATTGCGGCGTCTTCGCGACCTCTTCGAGGATCCGCTGTTGCTGCCCGGCCCGCGCGGCATGCGGACCACCGCACGGGCCGAGGGCCTGCGCGCGCCATTGGCCGAGGCCTTGGCGGCACTGGAACGTGCAGTGGCCCCGACCCAAGCCTTCGATCCGGCGCAGGCCAGCAACACCTGGCACGTAATGGCCTCCGATTACGGCGAGACCACCGTGCTGCTGCCGGCATTGCCCGGCCTGCGCCAGGCCGCCCCTGGCACCCGGCTGGCCGTGGTCGAACTGGCGCCACGGCGCATGGTCGAGCAGGCCGAGCGTGGCGAGATCGATCTGGCCTTCCACATCGCCTCCGATGCGCCGCCCGCCCTGCATCATCGCCCGTTGTTCACTGAGCGCTACGTGCTCGCCGGCCGCGCCGGCCATCCCCGGTTGAAGCGTCGACCCACGCTGGCCCAGTTCTGCGCATTGGACCATGTGATCGTCTCGCCGATGGGCGGCGGGTTCCACGGCGTTACCGATGTGGCGCTTGAGCGGGCAGGTGCGCAGCGCCGGGTGGCGCTGTCAGTACCCCACTTCCTATATCTGCGCAGTGTGATCAGCCGCACCGACATGGTCGCGATGGTGCCGGCTCGGCTGGTCGCCGATGATCCGTCACTGCGCGTGATGGAGGCACCGATCGACGTGCCTGGCTACCAGATGGTGATGCTGTGGCACGAACGCGTGCACCGCGATCCGGCGCACCGCTGGCTGCGCGAACAGATCGCGGCGGCGGTGGCATGACGATCTGCTGTCAGGGGGATGCTGCGGTGCCCGCAGCGCGTTCGAACAACGCGGCCAGCCACTGCGCGAACACCCGCACCCGCGCGGACAGTTGCCGGTTCTGCGGATACAGCACGGACACCGGCATCGGCGGTGGCGGGTGATCCGCCAGCACGATGCGTAACTGATCCTCCGCCAAGGCCTGTGCGATGCGATAGCGCGGCACCTGGATCAAGCCCAGCCCCGAGAGCGCCGCGCCGGTGTACAGGTCAGCGCCGGTCACCGAGATGCGCGACTGCAGCTGCCGCTCCACCACGTCGCCATCAAGCTGGAAATCCAGGCCTGCCGAGTGCGCGCCGCCGGGGCCGTAGTCGACCGCGTAGTGCTGCGCGAGATCGTCCAGGCGGGTCGGCACACCCTCGCGCGCCAGATACGCGGGGCTGGCCACGGTGACCTGCTCCAGCAGCGCGACCTGCCGGCCGATCAACGACGAATCCTGCAGAACGCCTGCGCGCAGCACGCAGTCCACGCCCTCGCGGACCAGGTCCACGAGGCGGTCGTCCTCGCCCACGTGCAGGGTGATGTCGGGATAGCGTGCAAGGAATTCGCCCATGGCCGGCATCACCACGTGCCGGGCCAGCGTGCCCTGCAGATTGACCCGCAGCAGCCCCTTGGGCGGGGCATCGCGGAAGGCGCTTTCGGTTTCTTCCAGATCGGTCAGCAACCGCACGCAGCGATGGTAGTAAGCCTCGCCGTCATGGGTCATGCGCACCTGCCGGGTGGTGCGTTCCAGCAGGCGCACGCCGATGCGCTGCTCCAGCCGCTTGATCAGGTTGGTCACCGTGGCGCGCGGAATCTGCAGATCCTCGGCCGCCAGGGTGAAGCTCTGGCGTTCGGCGATCCGGACGAAGACCTGCATTTCCTGGAAGCGGTCCATGACTGACCTATTGTTGATGAAATTGGAATTGTGATCGCAACTTTAGCAGGATTATCCCTGCCGCCGAATGATCCATCCTTCCTTCCGTGCCCACCACTGAAGGAAGCCCCACCATGTCCACCTCCTCCCGCGTCGCTCTGATCACCGGCGCCTCCCGCGGCATCGGCGCCGCCATCGCCCGGCGCCTGGCCGCCGATGGCTTCGCCGTCGCCCTCAACTACGCCTCCAACACCGCCGAGGCGGACGCGCTCGTCGCCGAGTTGACCCGCGGCGGTGCGTCCGCCATCGCGATCCAGGCCGATGTCTCCCAGGCCGATCAGGTCGGCGCGATGTTCACCACGGTTGAACAGCAGCTGGGCCGCATCGATGTGCTGGTCAACAACGCCGGCATCCTCAAGACCGCCCCGCTCGCACAGACCAGCGACGCGCTGTATCTGCAGAACTTCGCGATCAACACCCAGGGCGTGTTCAACACCCTGCGCGAAGCGGCAACGCGCCTCAACGACGGCGGCCGCATCATCAATCTGTCCAGCACCACGCTGGCCCTGAATCTGCCGGGCTATGCGATCTACAACGGAACCAAGGCCGCGGTGGAAGCGTTCACCCACGTCTTCGCCAAGGAGCTGCGTGGCCGCGCGATCACCGTCAACGCGGTGGCCCCGGGCCCGGTCGCGACCGCACTGTTCCTCGACGGCAAGACCGAAGAGCAGATCAACACCTTCGCGCGGATGCCGCCGTTGGAACGCCTCGGCCAGCCGGACGATATCGCCGGCGTGGTCGCCTTCCTCGCCGGGCCGGACGGCGGCTGGGTCAATGGCCAGATCCTGCGCGCCAACGGCGGCGTGGCCTGAGGTCGCCCGGATGTCGCCCCGTCACCTGGCCGTGCTGCTGCCCCTGCTCTGCGCGACCGTCATGACGGCATCGTGCGAAGCGCGCACGCCCTCGCAACACCCCACCATGAAGCCGTCCATCACCTATCTGCACCTGCTGCGCAACACCCCGTTCTTCACCGCGTTGACCACCGCGCAGCTGCGCCACGTGATCGACCATTCGCGGGAATGGGAGGTGAGCGCCGGCGCCCCCATCCTCGGCAACGCTACCGCCGAGGGCCGCGATGACGTCTGGGTGTTGCTGGATGGCGGCTGGGAACTGCATTACCGCGGCCAGGTACTGCGCAGCGGACATGCCGATGCCGGCAAATGGTTCAGCGCTGCCTCGCTCGGTCCGGAGGCATTCGAACTGGTCGCCAACGAACACAGCTACGTCATGCAGATTCCCGCGCAGGACATGGACGCGATGCTGGCCCAGGGCTTCGATTTCACCCCCCACCTGGATGCCGGTCGCGCGCTCTACCGCCGCCTGCGCGACAGCACGCGCCCTCTCACCCCCTAGTTGTCCTTCTCCCTTACCGCCCCCTTTTCAACCTGGAGATTCCCATGCCGCACACCATCCTTGTCACCGGCGCGTCCTCCGGCTTCGGCCTGATGAGCGCCAAAGCCCTGGCCCAGGCCGGTCACACCGTCTACGCCTCGATGCGCGACATCCGCGGACGCAATGCCGCGCGCGTTGCCGAGATCGCCGCGTGGGCCGCGCAGCAGCGCGCCGACCTGCGCACCGTTGAACTGGATGTGCAGTCCGAGGCTTCCAGCAACGCTGCCATTGCACAGGTACTCGCCGAGGCGGGCACGCTGGATGTGATCATCCACAACGCCGGGCACATGGTGTTTGGACCGGCCGAAGCGTTCACGCCTGAGCAACTGATGCAACAGTACGACGTCAACGTACTCGGTACGCAGCGGGTCAATCGTGCCGTGCTGCCCTTCATGCGCGGGCGCGGCAGGGGTCTGCTGCTGTGGGTCGGATCGTCGTCCACGCGCGGGGGCACACCGCCATTTCTCGCGCCGTACTTCGCTGCGAAGGCCGCGATGGATGCGTTGGCGGTGGCCTACTCGACCGAGCTGGCCCGCTGGGGCATCGAGACCGCAATCATGGTGCCGGGCGCGTTCACCCAGGGCACCAATCATTTCGCGCATTCGGGCACGCCGGAGGATGCCGACATCGCCGCCGAATACGAGAACGGTCCGTATGCCGGCGTTGCCCAGCAGGCACTGCAGGGCCTGGCCAGCCTGGAGCCGGCCGATGCCGACCCCGAGCAGGTCGCGCGCGAGATCGTGCGCGTGGTCGGCCTGCCGCATGGCAAGCGCCCGTTCCGCGTGCATGTGGATCCGTCGCAGGACGGTGCCGAAGTGGTCAATGGTGTAGCCGACCGGATGCGCACCGAGATGTACAGGGCGATCGGCCTTTCCGACCTGCTCTCGCCGCGTGCCTGATACGGCTGTGCGACGTTCCATCACGGGCACCTGCGGGTGCCCGTGCCGCTTCAGCCTGGACGACACGCCTGTTCAGTATTGCGACGCGTCATGTAAACGGTTACAGCCCCTGCTAGCGTGACCTCCACCCCGCCGTCGGGGCCGTTTCAGATCAGGAGCGCATTGATGGGGCTGCATGCTGACCGTTCGACTGTTGTGCACCGGCCGCGCCGCGTCATGGCCGCTACCCTGCTCTTCTCCGCGCTCGCGCTGAGCTTCGTCGCCGCCGCCCAGACCCTGCCGCCGCGCAGCCAGTGGCAGGCCAGCAGTTCCTCGCAGCAGGTGCCGGCGATGGCGGTCAGCCACCTGATCGATGGCGACCCGAAGACGGTGACCGGCGGCGCCTTCAGCCCCGGGCACTGGTTCCAGGTGGACCTGGGCACGCCGAGCACGCTCAGCGGCGCGCAGATCACCTGGGACGTTTCCAATCCCGAGGGCTACACCCTGCAGACCTCGCTGGACGGCCAGCAGTGGCAGCCGGCTTACACCATGCGCGATTCGCTCGGCGGTATCGAGACGCTCTACTTCGCGCCACGCCAGGCCCGCTACCTTCGCCTGGCGAGCCCGGAGCGCACGTCGGACTGGGGCGTGTCGATCTTCGAACTGGAGCCGTTGGACAGCACCACCCGTGCGCGCGTGGCCGGGGTGGATGCAGCCCAGGCCGCGGCGCTGTGGCAAGGCGGCAGCGCGGTCACGATTCCACGTGGCAAGGACGGTACGCACACGCTTGAGATCACCTTGCCGCGTGCCGTGGCTACCACCGGCCTGGCCGTGGACTGGACAGGCGCGCATGGCGCCGCACGGCTGCAGGCACGTGATGCGAAGGGTAGCTGGGTGGAGCTTGCGCGCGATCCGCAGGCCGCTGCACGCCAGCAGAGTTGGCTGGCCGGCACTGCGGCCGTGACCGCCACGGCGCTGCGGCTGACGGTGGAGGGCGACGCGCCACAGGTCGACCGCCTGCGCCTGCTGGGGCCGAAGGCGGTGATGACGCCCATGAAGCGTTACCAGATTGCCGCCAGTGGCGCGCAGCGCGCGTTGTTCCCGGCCTCGCTGCACCTGCAGCAGACCTACTGGACCGCAGTCGGCATCCATGCCGGCCGGCAGAAATCGATTTTTGACGAGTACGGCAACATCGAGGCCTTCAAGGGCGCGCCGCTGGTGCAGCCGATCTGGCGCAATGCCGACGGTGTTGCCGCAGGCGCCGCCGACCAACCGGTGCAGCACGCACTGCGCGACGGCTGGAAGCCGATGCCCTCGGCGACGTGGTCGCCACAACCCGGGCTTGAACTGCAGAGCGAAGCGTTTGCGGTCGAGCTCGATGGCCAGCCGGTCACCTTCGTGCGTCACCGCCTGCGCAACACCGGCAGTGCGCCCGTTGACGGCACCCTGACCCTGGCGGTACGGCCGATGCAGATGAATCCGCCGTGGCAGAACGGTGGCCTCTCACCGATCCGCGAGGTCGACATCGAGGGGCAACGCGTACGCATCAATGGTCGCGCCCTGCTGCAGTCGCTGACGCCGGTGGATGCTGCCGGCGCGGCACCATTCGGCCCGGACGGCAGCAGCGAGATCACCGCAGCGATCGCCAACGGCACCTTGCCCGCCGTCACGCAGGCACGCGATACCGATGGTCTGGCCTCCGCAGCGCTGGCCTACCGCGTGCAGCTCGCACCCGGTGCCAGCCGCTCCGTGGTGGTCGCCTTCCCGCTCGGCACCGCGGCAGCAGCCAAAGACGGCTCCCTGCCGGATGCGCCCGCGCTGGGTCTCTCCGGCATACCCCGTGCACCCGATGCCGCGTACGACGCGCTGGCCAAACGTGCATCGGACGACTGGCAGGCGCGCCTGGGCCAGGTCGGCCTGCGCCTGCCTGACCCCTCATTGGTGGACATGCTGCGCGCGCAGGCCGCTTACATGCTGATCAACCAGACCGGCCCGGCGATGCAGCCCGGCCCGCGCAACTACAACCGCTCCTTCATCCGTGACGGCATGGCCACCTCGGCGGTGCTGCTGCGCATGGGCGAATCCCAGGTCGCCCGCGATTACCTGGCCTGGTACAGCGAGCACGGTGTACACGCCAATGGGCTGGTCTCGCCGATCCTCAACGACGATGGCAGCGTCAACACCGGCTTCGGCTCGGATATCGAGTACGACAGCCAAGGCCAGTACATCAGTCTGGTCGCCGACGTCGCGCGGCTGGATGGCGGCCCGGAATCGGTGCGCCCCTACCTGCCCAAGGTGAAAGCAGCGATGCGCTTCCTGCAGGAACTGCGCGAGCGCACGCTGGTGCCGGGCTACATGGCCAGCCAGCCCGCGCCCGAACGCTTCGCCGGCATCCTGGCGCCATCGATCAGCCACGAGGGCTACCCGTCGCCCACGCACAGCTACTGGGACGACTACTGGGGCCTGAAGGGCTGGCATGACGGCGCGTGGTTGGCCGAATCCCTCGGCGATCACGAAACCGCCGCATGGGCGCGCGAACAGTACGCCGCCCTGCACGATGCGCTGGCTGCTTCGATCCGCGCCACGATGGCGTGGAAGGGCATCGACTTCATTCCCTCTTCGGCCGACCTTGGCGATGGCGACCCGACCGGTGTGTCGATCGCGCTCGACCCGACCGGCGCACAGGATGTGCTGCCGGCGGAGGCACTGCGCACCACGTTCGCGCGGTATCTGCAGGATGTGCGCAAGCGCGGCGAGCCGGGCGCGTTGTACGCCTACACGCCGTATGAAATCCGCAACGTGCTGAGCTACGTGCACCTGGACCAGCCCGAGGCGGCCGACGAACTGCTGCAGGGCCTGCTGCACGACCGCCGCCCGCTGGAATGGCAGGTACTGGCCGAGGTGGTGCACTCGCGGCTGCGCTTTCCGCGCTACCTCGGCGACATGCCGCATACCTGGATCGGTGCCGAATACGGGCGCACGCTGTTCGGGATGCTGATGCGCGAAGACGATGACGCACTGTCACTGCTGCCGGGCACCCCGCCGTCATGGCTGGTCGGCGATGGGCTGGCCGTGGATCGCCTGCCGACCGCCTATGGCACCTTGGCGCTGCAGGCCCGGCAGCGCGACGGAGCGCTGCAGGTCACGCTGGGCAAGGGACTGCGCAAGGACACCGCGGTGCGCGTGTGGTGGCCGAGCCGGACACGCCCGACGTCCGTGCGGGTGGATGGGCGCAGGCTCACTGACTACGACGCACGCGGTGTACTGCTCACGCAGCCGTTCCGCCGGCTGGAGGCGACGTGGTGAGACTGGGGAAGGTCAGACCCCGCCCTCCTGCTCATGCAGGGTGATCAGCGATTCCATCAGATCCTCGTCCGCGCTGGCACAGACGGCCAGCAGCACCGCTTCCTCGCAGCCGGTATCGACGATGTAGGCGTGGCCCATCTGGCTGTCGATGTAGATGCCCTGCCCGGTCTCCAGCACCACCGGATCGTAGAACTCGGTGTGGACCTGGATGCGGCCTTCGATCACATGCACGTACTCCTCGCCCGGGTGGCGGACCAGCTCACCGAACTCGGCGGTGGTCTTGGCCCGCACCTTGGTGAGGATCGGGATCATCCGCTTGCGCCGCAGTTCGGTGCACAGGTAGTAGTAATCGTAGTTGTCGGTCTGCACCCGCAGCGCTTTGTCGAGCGAGCCGAGGCTGCGCCGCGCGGTGACCGGCTTGGGCGCGCTGTCGGTCTCCGGCTCGGAGAACAGCTCGGACATGCGCAGGTTCAAGCGCTGGGACAGGTGCTGCAGCTTGTCGTAGGTCAAGGTCAAGCGGTCATGCTCGATCTTGGACAGCGTGGACAGCGGAATTTCGGTGTGCTCGCTCATTTCCTTGAGCGTCCATCCCTGGCGGGTGCGCAGACCGCGCAGCAGGGTTCCGAGCGTCGGGCTTTTGGGGCTCATCGACAGGACCTTTGGGCTATTGCTGGTGAAGTTGCCGATACGATACTACGTAGAGATGAATGCCATCCTGATCAGGATGCTTTCTTGTCGCGTTCGCCGCGTTAAGCGCTTCTCTGCGCCCTGAAAACGTTCTCAATGGCCAAAAAACGGCCTGCGCTGGGCGTCCAAACGTCACATTCAGCCCGGTTCGCGGGATCCAATCACGATCACGCGCATTTGACATTTCTCTGATCAGGAATATTGTTGTCTGATTGAGATGGTTTGAAGGGGATCGTCACATGCGTGCGTTGTCAGGGCTTGTCGGCTTGTGCTGTGGGCTGTTGCTGTCTTTCCAGGCCGACGCACAGCGGCCATCCTCCCCACCCCAGGCGGCCACACCGCCTGCCGGCGTGGATTCCGTTGCCCGGCTGACCGCCGACGATGCGACCACCTGGCTGGATGGCTTCATGCCGTATGCCATCGCACGCGGCGATATCGCCGGTGCGGTGGTCACCGTGGTCAAGGACGGCAAGATCCTGGTCCGCCGCGGCTACGGCGTCTCCGATGTGGAGAAGCAGACGCCGGTGGATCCGGACCGCACGCTGTTCCGGATGGCCTCGGTCTCCAAGCTGATGACCTGGACCGCGGTGATGCAGCTGGTGGAAGCGGGCAAGCTGGATCTGGACGCGGACATCAACCAGTACCTGGATTTCAAGGTGCCCGAACGCGGCCTGCCGATCACGCTGCGCCAGCTGATGACGCATACCGGCGGCTTCGAGGCCAACATCAAGTACATGTGGACCAGCGAGGCCGTGGCCGAAGCCGGTGGCATTGAACTGGGGCCGTACCTCAAGCGCCGCGTGCCGGCGCAGATCTTCGCGCCCGGTACCGTGCCCGCGTACTCGAACTACGGCACCAGCCTGGCCGGCTACATCGTCGAGCGCGTGTCAGGCCAGCCCTTCGCCGAGTATGTCGAACAGCACATCTTCGTGCCGCTGCAGATGCAGCACGCCAGCTTCCGCCAGCCGTTGCCGCCGGCGCTGCGCGCCCTGGTCACCAAGGGCTATGCCCTCGGCTCGGGCAAGCCGCGTGAGTTCGAAGTGACCCCGTCCGCGCCGGCCGGCGCCCTGTCGGCCACCGGCAGCGACATGGCGCGCTTCATGATCGCGCACCTCAGTGCGGCCGGCGGTCACGACACCGCCATCCTGAAGGCCGCGACCAGCCAGCTGATGCTGACCCCGCAGACCCGCTTCGCGCCGCCACTGAACACCATGGCGCTCGGCTTCTACGAGATCGATGTCAACGGCCAGCGCGTGGTGTCACACGCCGGTGACACCTACTCGTTCCACTCACAGCTGTTCCTGTTCCGCGATCACGATGTCGGCCTGTTCGTCTCGCTCAACAGCGCCGGCGCCAATGGCATCACCGGCCCGATCCGGCGTGAACTGCTGGAAAACTTCGCTGACCGCTACTTCCCGGCGGGCACCGCGGCCCCGGCAGCGGCCGTCGACGCGGCGCTGGCCAAGGCGCAGGCACGCCAGCTGGCCGCACCGAGCTATCTCGATTCGCGTCGCGCCGAGACCGGCATCGGCCGCACCGGCATCCTCACCCAGACGCGCCTGGAAGCCCTCGACGATGGCAGCCTGCGCTTGCCGCGCCTGAAGCAGCCCAACGGGCAGCCGACCACCTTCAAGCCGATCGGACCGTGGCTGTGGCAGGCGAGCAACAGCGAACTGCGCTTGGCCGCCATCCTCAAGGACGGCAAGCCGGTCGGCTTCGCGGTGGATTCCTCCTCCCCGTTCAACGTGTTCCTGGTCGCGGAAGGCTACCGCTCGGCGCTGTGGCTCAAGCCGTTGCTGACCGCTGCGGTGGCGGTGTTGGCACTGGCCGCGCTGGCGTGGCCGATCGCCGCGTTCGTCCGCCGCCGCCATGGCCGCGTGCTGGGCTGGCCGCGCAGCACGCTGCGGGCCTATCGCCTGAGCCGCGCCGCCTGCTGGCTCCTGCTGCTGGTGCCTGCCGCCGCGATGGCCGTGATGGCCTGGGCGTCTGCCGATTTCGCGCGCCTGGATGATCGTCTGGATCCGGCGGTGATCGGGCTGGGCATCGCCACGGTGATCGCGATCATCGGCGGAATCGGCGCAACGGCCTGGAACCTGGTGCAGACGGTCCGCGCTGAACGCGGCTGGCTGGCGCGCCTGTGGGCCGCGCTGCTGCTGCTGTCGGCCTGCGTGCTCGCTTACGCCCTGGTCCTGATGGGCCTGGCCGACTTCGCTCTCAACTACTGACCCATGGCCCCGCCGTGGGGCTGGAGACATCCTGTGAAACTGACCCTGCAGATCGACTCGCTTGCGTTGCTGGCCCCGTTCCGGATCAGCGGTTACGTGTTCGAAAACGCGCCGGTGCTGCGCGTGGAACTGGAAGAGGACGGCCATCGCGGCCGTGGCGAAGCCAGCGGCGTGTACTACTTCAATGACACGCCCGAGCAGATGCTGGCCACGCTGGAACTGCTGCGTGCGCGGATCGAAGCCGGCATCACCCGCGCCGAACTGCAGCAGCTGCTGCCCCGCGGCGGTGCGCGCAACGCGCTGGACTGCGCGCTATGGGATCTGGAAGCAAGCCGCACCGGCAAGCATGCCTGGGCGCTGGCCGGACTCTCACAGACCCGGCCGCTGCTGACCACCTGGACGCTGGGCGCCGATGACCCGGCGACGATGCAGTCGATCGCCACCGGACGCTATGCGCCGGCTAAGGCACTCAAGCTCAAGCTCAGCGGTGACCTGGATATCGACATCGAGCGCGTTCGCGCGGTGCGCAAGGTGCGCCCGGAGGTGTGGATGGGCGTGGACGCCAACCAGGGCTACAGCGTGGATGTGCTCGATGCGCTGATTCCGGTGCTGCTGGAGAACGACATCAAGCTGCTGGAACAGCCGCTGCCGCGCGGTCGCGAAGCCGAGCTCAACGGCTTCGCGCGGCCGCTGCCGTTCGCCGCCGACGAAAGCGTGCAGGACGCTTCAGAGATCGAAGCGCTGGCAGGCCTGTTCGACGTCATCAACATCAAGCTCGACAAGGCCGGCGGCCTCACCGAAAGCCTGGCGATGGTCGGCAAGGCGCGCTCGGTGGGCATGCAGGTGATGGTCGGCAACATGATCGGCAGCAGCTGGGCGATGGGCCCGGCCTTCATCGTGGGCCAGCATTGCGACGTGGTGGATCTGGATGGCCCGCTGTTCCTGCGCGACGATCGCGTGCCGGGCCTGCGTTACGACGAGGGCCTGGTGCATTGCGAAGATGCCGTGTGGGGCAAGGGAGTGCAGGCATGAGTCTCTGGCGCCCCCTGATCTGCGGCCTGCTGCTGGCCTCCACCGCCGCGTTCTCGCCGCTGCATGCGCAGGCACCCACGCCCGTCGCGACACCCGCCGCACCGGTGGCTGCCGAGACGCCGGACACCCTCACGCCCGCACCGGCCGCCACCGGCACGCTGGATGCGGCCCGTGTCGATACGTTCCTGGATGGCCTGGTGCCTTATCTGATGGCGCAGGGCGATCTCGCCGGCGCCGTGGTCACCGTGGTCGAGAACGGCAAGGTCGTCACCGAGCGCGGCTTTGGTTTCTCCGATGTTGAAAAGCGCACGCCGGTGGATCCCAAGACCACCCTGTTCCGCCCGGGCTCGATCTCCAAGCTGTTCGTCTGGACCGCGGTGATGCAGCTGGTGGAACAGGGCAAGCTGGACCTGGACACCGACATCAACACCTACCTGGACATCAAGGTCCCGGCCAAGGGTGAGCCGATCACGCTGCGCCAGATCATGACCCACACCAGCGGTCTGGAAGAGCGCATGCGCTACCTGATCGTGCTCGGCCCGGACCATCCGGCCAACCGCGACAACTACCTCAAGGAATGGGTGCCCAACCAGATCTCCGCACCGGGCACCACGCCGGCGTATTCCAACTACGCCACCGGCATCGCCTCGTACATCGTCGAGCGGGTCAGCGGCCAGCGCTTCGAGGACTACGCCAGGCAGCACATCCTGCAGCCGCTGGACATGCAGTACGCCAGCTTCGAACAGAAGCTGCCGGCCGAGCTGCTGCCGCACGCCGCCAAGGGCTATCTGCTGGGCTCGGGCAAAAGCTACCCGGCCGAGAAGAACACCGCGCCGGGCGTGGGCGGTCTGTATGCCTCCGGCTCGGCGATGGCACGTTTCATGATGGCCACGCTCAATCATGGTGAGCTCGACGGCCAGCGCATCATGCGCGCCGAGACCAACGCACAGATGCTGACCCCGCAGCCGGCGATCCTGCCGCATCTGCCGCGCATGGCCCTGGGCTGGATGGCCTCGGACACCGGGGGCTACGACACGCGCTCGCACGGCGGCACGATGCTGTTCTTCTACTCGTGGCTGTGGATGATCCCGGAACGCAACATCGGCGTCTTCGTTTCCACCAACAGCGTGGGGCGTGATGCGGCCGGTTCTGCCCTGCGCGCCCAGGTGTGGGAGCGCTTCGTCGAGAATTTCCTGCCGACCCTGCCGATCGAACGCGCCGGCCCGGGCGTGGATGCTGCCACGGCCCGCGAGCACGCCGCTGCGCTGGCCGGGACGAGCTGGCAGAGCACGCGCCGCTCGGACAGTTCCTATCTGCGCATGCTGACGCTCTTCGCACCGATCCGTGTGCACCCGCAGGATGACGGCACCATCACCGTGGATGGCCAGAAGGGCCTCAACGGCCAGCTGCTGCGCTGGCGCGAGGTGTCGCCGTGGTTGTGGCAGCAGGAAAACGGCCGCGGCCTGTTGGAAGTGAAGGTCAAGGACGGCCGGCCGGTGTACTTCTCCAGTGGCCCGTTCGCCTCGGTGTTCGGCTTTGAACCGATCCCGGGCTGGCGTTCGCCGGCGTGGCTGCGCCCGGCGCTGTTCGTCGCGCTGGGGTTGCTGACGCTGTCGGCCGTGCTGCGCATCGGGGGCGTGTTCGTGCGCCGCTACTACCGTGTCGGCGCGCCGGCAGAACGCCGCGGCCTGCGCTGGCTGCAGACGTTGTCGATCACCACGCAGCTGGGCACCGTCGTCGCCTGGGCGCTGTACGTGAAATCGATCGCTGGTCCGGGCGCGATCTCCTCGTACACCAACGGGCCGTTGATCCTGGTGCAGGCGTTGTCCTGGCTCAGCGTTATCGCCGCCCTCGCACTGGTCTGGGTGGCCGTCCGCGCGCCGGCCAGCTGGCCGCGCGTGCGCCGCCATGGTGCCTGGGTCGTCGCACTGGCAGGCGTGGTGGTGGCGTTCGTCGCCATTACCCAGCGCCTGATCAGCACCGGTCTGCAGCTCTGACCTACGGACGCCCTGCCCGATGACCCTCGATGCACCGCGCAAGGCCTGGTTCGGGCAACCGCCAGGCCTGACCATCCTGTTCCTCACCGAGATGTGGGAGAAGTTCTCCTATTACGGCATGCGGGCGCTGCTGGTCTATTACATGACCAAGCAGCTGCTGTTCTCGCAGGAACAGGCCTCGATGGTCTACGGCCTGTACACGGCGCTGGCCTACCTCAGCCCGGTGTTCGGCGGCATGCTCGCCGATCGCTGGCTGGGCAAGCGGCGGGCCGTGATCCTGGGCGGCGCGATCATGGCGTTCGGCCACTTCCTGATGGCCTTCGATGCACTGCTGTATCCGGCATTGCTGGCGATCGTGCTCGGCAACGGGCTGTTCCTGCCGACCTTGCCCGGCCAGGTCGGCGATCTGTACCAGCGCGATGATCCGCGCCGTGGCTCAGCGTTCAATGTGTACTACGTGGGCATCAACCTCGGTGCGTTTCTCGCCCCGCTGATCTGCGGCACGCTGGGTGAGGTGTATGGCTGGCACGTTGGCTTCTCCGCGGCTGGCATCGGCATGCTGCTCGGCCTGGTGATCTACATCACCGGCCGCCGCCATCTGCCGCCGGATCCGCCGCGCAGCGAGCGCGCCACGCTGCCCTTCTCCGCCCTGTGGCAGCCAGCCTACCGCCCGCTGCTGCAGGTGATGGCGATGATTGCCGGCTTGATCGTGGTGTTCCGCCTGGCCTACGAGCAGATCGGCAACACCATCGCGATCTGGCTCGACACCGGCGTGGACCGCGTGCTCACCGCCGATTTCACCCTGCCGATGACCTGGTTCTTCTCGCTCAATCCGCTGCTGGTGTTCCTGATCACGCCGATGCTGGTGCAGCACTGGACCCGCCAGGCCCGCAACGGCCGCGAGCCGGCCGCACTGACCAAGATGGCGATCGGTGCTGCGGTGGTCGGCCTGTCCTTTGCCCTGGTGGCGATGCTGGGCGGTGAACCGTCGGCCAAGGTGGGCTGGCTGTGGGCCGTCCTGTTCTTTGCGATCTTCACCTTCGGCGAGCTCTTCATCCTGCCGGTGGGACTGGGCCTGTTCGCACGGCTGGCGCCGGTCGGTTTTGGTGCCACGATCATCGCGTTCTGGTTCCTGGCCTCGTTCGGCGGCAATCTGCTGGCCGGCGCGGTCGGCACGCTGTGGTCAACGCTCTCCAGTGCCGTCTTCTTCTCGCTGATGGCCGGCACCTGCATGCTGGTTGCGGTGCTGATGCTGCGCCTGGAGCGACGTGCCCGACCATTGCTCGCCGGCAATGCTGCACCTGCACCACAGCGTGCCGCCGCGGCCGACGGTGCCGTGACGTCGGGTTGAGCCGGCAGCGTTGAGCATCGCGATCGGCCGCAGCGACGATCGCGGCCGATAGCGACCCGTTTCCCGGCGTACGCCCCTGGGACAGATCAGGCCGCGCGGCAACGCCGTTCGGCACCCGCTGAAATGCTGCAGCGCAATAGTCCGCAATGGGATGATGTTTTCTGATTGCGCTTGACATATACCTGATCAGGCTAAATATTCCTTACATAGGATTTGTAGGGATGTCGAAATGCCCGATCAGTTTCCGTACGACCCCAGCCGCCGGTGTGCCCGCGCGCGCGCACTGACCGCCAGCCTCCGCGCCCATCGCGCCGCTGGCCAGCAACACGGCCTTGCACCTGCCAACGCCCGTTACCTGCCGTTTCCTTCCCCCACGCCCCCTCCCCTTACCGACGTGCCAACCCGGCGCGGCTGCGACAGCGCGCGCGTCCCTACCCCTGCACGGCGGTTACCGCCGTGCACGGCCGTCGTTTTTCCTGTTTGACCCCGTTCCTGATTCCGGAGAGCCCGCCGCATGCGCAAGCCGATGAAACGTTCGATCCTCGCCTCCACCGTCACCCTGTGCTGCATGGGCCTTGCCACCGCGGCGATGGCCCAGGATGCCGACGCCGATGGCAGCCGCAGCACACCCGATGTGGTGGAGCTTGATCGCGTGGTGGCGACCGCACAGAAGCGCGCCGAGAACGTGATGGAGGTGGCGGCCGGGGTCAGCGTGATCAGCGAAGAACGTCTCGAGGCGTTCGGCGCCACCCGCCTGAACGACTTCGCCGCCTACGTGCCGGGCTTCCAGGTGGACAGCGGCGGCGCACCGGGTCAGACCACGATGGCGCTGCGCGGTGTCGCGCCCCTCGGCGGCGGCTCGATCATCGGCACCTACATCGATGACACCCCGATCGGCCCGAGCAGCAACAAGCAGCGCGCCACCACCTATGCACTGGATCTGCTGCCGTATGACATCCAGAGCGTGGAAGTGCTGCGCGGCCCGCAGGGCACGCTGTACGGCGCCAGCTCGATGGGCGGCCTGTTCAAGTACGTCACCAAGGCGGCTGATCCGGATGGTTTCGAGTTCCGCGCCGGCATGGACGTCAATGCCACCAAGGAAGCGGGCGACGTGGGCACTGGCGTGCGCACCTCGTTCAACGTGCCGCTGATCGAAGGCAAGCTGGGCCTGCGCGCCAGCCTTTCGCGCCAGGGCACGCCCGGCTATGTGGATCAACCCGACCTCACCGGCGAGGACGCCAAGGACAGCAACGGCTACTACCAGCTGGCCTCCCGCCTGGCGCTGACCTGGCGCATCAGCGACACCGCCAACCTGCGCGTGCAGGCGTTGTCGCAGATCGTGGATGCCGACAACTCCAGTGCGGTGGGCTTGACCTATCCCACGCTGGAGCCGATCCGCGGCCCGCTCGAAGGCATCCTCCAGCGCGCCACGCCGTACCGGATGGAAACCGACTACTACTCGGCGATCCTGGACTGGGATCTGGGCAACGTCGATTTCGTCTCCGCCACCAGCTTCTCCGAAACCCGCATGGACGAAGTGCAGGATTCCACGCTGGTCTATGGCGTGGCCTGGCCGCTGCTGACCCCGTACCCGGCCGGCCAGGCCCAGTTCGATGTCTTCCTCGGCACGCGCAAGTGGACCCAGGAGTTCCGCCTGAACTCCAAGGAGAACGAGCGCTTCGAATGGTTGCTCGGCACCTTCTTCACCGGCGAGAAGAACACCAACCGCCAGCAGGTCAGTGCCTACGATGCGAACGGCGTCCCGCTGCCGTTCAACCCCGGTGCCGCCAGCCTGCCCGGCACCTATGACGAGCAGGCGATCTTCGCCGACGTCACGTATAAGTTCAGCCCACGCTTCGATGTCTCCGCCGGTGTGCGGCACGCGCGCAACCAGCAGGATTTCGAACAGCACAGCACCGGGCTGCTGTACGGCCCGCGGCCGATCGATCTGGCCGACTCCGCCGATGACAGCGTGACCACGTGGAAGCTGGCCTCGCGCTGGCACCTCAACGACAGTTCGATGATCTACGCGCGCTACGCCACCGGCTATCGCCCGGGTGGACCGAACGTATCGACCTCCGGCGTGGTGCCGATGACCAAGGCCGACACGCTGGACAACCTCGAGCTCGGCTTCAAATCGCACTTCTGGGACCGCCGCGCGATGATCGACCTGGCGCTGTTCCGGATCGACTGGGACGACATCCAGGTGCGCGTCTCCGAGAACGGCTTGAGCTGGATGGGCAATGCCGGCAGCGCGCGCAGCCAGGGCGCGGAACTGAGCTTCATGGTCCGCCCGGCCGAGCGCCTGACGATCGGCCTCAATGCCGCCTACATCGATTCGAAGATCGGTGATGTACCGCCGTCCAGCGGACTGGTGTCCGGCAGCCGGATGCCGATGACGCCGCGCCTGAGCTGGTCGAGCACGATCGACTACGACTTCGATGTGAGCGACCAGTGGCAGGGCCGGGTCGGCGCCGGCTACCGGGTCACCGGCGAGCGCGTGGCCGGCGCGTACGACATCGACAGCTACAACGCGCTGGACCTGCATGCCGAGCTGACCAACATGACCTGGACGGTCCGCCTGTACGCCCGCAATGCCACCGACGAGCGTGCCTACGTCTCCACCGGCTCGGTGCGGGACGCGCTCAACCGCTACGTCGCGGTGACCGGCGTGCCGCTGCAGCCCCGCACGATCGGCATGTCGATCGACTATCGCTACTGAGTGCCGTAGCGCCGTGCCCGGTGGCGCGCACGCCGTCGCCGGGCCCACCGTCGGAAGAGACTAAAGGATTATCCTGATTGGGTTGCATATTCTCTGATTAGGACTTATACAGATCCAACCAGGTCTAACAACTGCGAGCCCCTCGTCGTGAATGCCTCCCCTCTCTTCTCTCCGCCGACTACTGGATCCCTCATGAGCGCAACGCCCACCGCAGCCGTACAGGCTCTCGCCGCCCTCCCCCAGCCGTACCTGCTGTTCCTGGGCGATACCACCGAAGCGGGCTTCGCCAAGACCGCGATCGGCCTGCACGACTGGGCGCCGGAAGTGTGCGTGGCCGAGTGGAGCCTGCCCGGCTGCCCGATCACCACCGGCCTGCCGAGCATGACCCCCGCGCAGGCGCGCGCCGCCGGTGCCCGTGCGATGGTGATCGGCGTGGCCAACGGCGGTGGGGTGATTCCCTCGCAGTGGCTGCCGGCGCTGGTGGACGCACTGGAAAACGGCCTGGACCTGGTCAGTGGCATGCACCAGAAGCTGGATGACATTCCGGAACTGGCTGCCGCGGCCGAACGCCACGGACGCGAGCTGATCAACGTGCGCGTGCCGCCGCGCGGCATCCCGGTTGGCAACGGCCGCAAGCGCACCGGCAAGCGCGTGCTGACCGTCGGCACGGACTGCGCGCTGGGCAAGAAATACACCGCGCTGGCGCTGGCACGCGGCCTGCGTGGACTCGGCGTGGATGCCGACTTCCGTGCCAGCGGCCAGACCGGCATCCTGATCGCCGGCAGCGGCATTCCGATGGACGCGGTGGTCGCCGATTTCTCGGCCGGTGCCGCCGAACTGCTCAGCCCGAATGCGGCCGACAATCACTGGGATGTCATCGAAGGCCAGGGTTCGCTGTTCCATCCCGCCTACGCCGGCGTCAGCCTCGGTCTGCTGCATGGCAGCCAGCCGGATGTGTTCGTGGTCTGCCACCAGCCGGGGCGCAAGCACGTGCTGGGGTATCCAGACTATCCGCTGCCCTCCATCGAGGAGGTGATCGCGTTGACCGTACAGCTGGGACGCCGTACCAATCCTGATATCCGCTGCGTCGGCGTCAGTCTCAACACCCATGGCATGACCGAGGCCGCGGCATCGGCCGCCTGTGCCGAGGTCAGCGCGCGTCTTGGTCTGCCGGTGGCCGACCCGATGCGGCAAGATGGGGAATTCAACCGTTTGCTGGAGGCCTGCATCGCATGAAGATGACATCCCGTACCTTGAGCCTGTGCGTTGCCGCGTTGCTGGGCCTGAGTCCGCTCGCCGCGTTCAGCGCCAGCAAGACCAGCCCGGTGGAAACCGAAGTCGCGCGCCTGGCTACCCTGGTCGACGGCAAGGTGGGTGTCTCGGCGTGGCGCCTGGATGGCAAGGGGGCGCAGGTCCATCTCAATCCCGACGAAGCATTCCCGATGGCCAGCACGTTCAAGGTCGCCGTGGCGGCCGTGATCCTGACCAAGGTCGATGCCGGCGAACTGGCGTTGACCACGATGGTGCCGGTGCCGAAATCGTTCTATGTCGATTCGGAAGTGATCGCCGATCGTTTCATCCACGACGGCGTGAGCCTGTCGGTGCACAACCTGCTCGAAGTGATGTTGACCCAGAGCGACAACACCGCCACCGACGTGCTGGTGGCGCAGGCTGGCGGGCCGGCTGCGGTCACTGCCTGGCTGCGCGCGCAGGGCATTGAAGGCCAGCGCCTGGATCGCAACACCCGGCAGCTGCTCAGCGATATCTTCGGCCTCGGTGACGAGCCGCTGACCAAGGAGCGCGTGGCCGAACTGACCCTCGACCCCGAGGTCGTCAAGCGCACCAAATCCGGCAATGAAGCCTTCGACAAGGATCCGCGCGACACCTCCACGCCACGGGCGATGTCGACCCTGCTGACCCAGCTGTTCACCGGCAAGGCGCTGAGCCCGGCCAGCACCGAGGTGCTGGTGCAGATCATGGAACGTTGCCGCACCTGCAGTGCACGCCTGCGGGGCAGCCTGCCGCCGGGCACCAAGGTGGCCGACAAGAGCGGCACCGTGGCCGGCACCGTCAACGATGTGGGCGTGGTCACCCTGCCCGATGGCAGCCAGTTCGCGATCTCCGTGTTCGTCAAAGCCAGCAATGCCCCGCGCAGCGAACGTGAGCGTGTGATCGCCGAGATCGCCCGCACCGTGCGTGACTTCTACCTGCTGCAGCCCACGGCCGCCCGCAAGTGACCGCCGCCGCCAGCCGGTTCCAGCGGTATCTGTTGCCCGGTCTGGCGTTCAAGTCGGCCGTGATCGGCGGCGGCTACGCCACCGGCCGTGAGCTGGCGGAGTTCTTCCTGCCCTCGGGCCCCTGGGGCGGCCTGGCGGCGATGGTGTTGTCGATGCTGATCTGGAGCGTGATCTGCATCCTGACGTTCCTGTTGGCACGGGCGATCCGTGCCAACGACTACCGCACCTTCTTCCGGCATCTGCTCGGCCGTGGCTGGTGGACCTTCGAGGTGGCCTACCTGGCGCTGATCGTGGTGGTGCTGGCCGTGTTCGGCGCCGCCGCCGGCGAACTGGCCGCGACCATGTTCGGCTGGCCGCGCATCGTGGGCACCCTGCTGCTGGTGGCGATCATCACCGGCGTGGTGCAGGCCGGCACCAATGCCGTCGAACGCATGTTCAAGCTGATGTCGGCCTTCATGTATCTGGTCTACGCCATTGCCGCGTGCCTGATCCTGTACCGCTTCGGTGGCGGCGCGATGGCACAGCTCTCCAACACCCATGAACTGGGCAAGGACTGGGTGCTCAACGGCGTGACCTACGCCGGCTACAACATGTTCGCGGCGGTCTCGATCCTGCTGGTCGTGCGCCACCTGCTGTGTCGGCGCGATGCGGTGATCGCAGGCGCCCTGGCCGGCCCGCTGGCGATCCTGCCGGCGATCGTGTTCTACGTCTGCATGATCGCGTTCCTGCCGGACATCGCCGACGCGCCGCTGCCGTCAGACCTCATGCTTGGCCAGCTCGGCCTGCCGTGGTTCCAGCTGTTGTTCCGCCTGATGATCATGGTGGCCCTGGTCGAAACCGGCGTCACCCTGATGGCCTCGGTGGACGGCCGCATCAGCGTCAACTGGAAGGAACGCACCGGTACCGCACCGAAGCGCGGGGTCCGCGTGGCGATCATCGTGGCGATCCTGCTGATGGCCGTGTTCATGGCCGATGGCATCGGCCTGGTCGCACTGATCGCAAAGGGCTACCGACTGCTGGCCTACGCCATCCTGGCCACCTACGTGGTGCCGTTGCTGGCCTATTCGGCGTGGCAGATCTGGTCACGCCGCGGGCAGGCCTTCACCGCGCCCGTGGGTGAACTGCCCGATCCGCGCCCCGCGCTGGCCGATGCCATCGGCGCTCATCCGCCACAGGCGAAGACCAGGAACTGATGCAGTGCGCGTGCCGGCGCGGACAGGTCTTCGTCCGGGCGCCAGACCAGGCCGACTTCCATCGGCGGTACCGCATCGGTGAGGGTGCGTACGTCGATCCGGCGCCCCTCCAGCGACCACGGTCGATAGACCATGTCCGACAGGATGCTGACCCCGAAGCCGTAGGCGACCATGCCACGCAGCGCTTCCAGCGACGAGGTGCGGAACACCACGTTGGGTTCGCGCCCGACCGAGCGCCAGTAGCGCATCGCCGACTCCTGCCCTTCGTCGACCATCAGCATGATGTACGGGTACGGCTCGACGTCGGCCGGGCTGATCACCGGCAGCTGCAGCAGCGGATGCGACTCGGCCAGCCACAGCTGGCGGCGCGAGCGGATCAGCACCTGGCGCCGCAGCACATAGGGCTCGGCCATGTTGGAGATGATGCACAGCCCGAAATCGAGCTCACCACTGCTGACGCCCTGTTCGATCGCCGCGCGGTCCATGTCGACCAGATCCACCTCCACCTGCGGGTAGGAGCGCTTGAAGCGCGCCAGCAGGCTCGGCAGGAAATAGCCCAGCACCGTGTAGGAGGCGCCGATCCTCACCCGGCCTGGCAGCGTGTTGGCCAGGAACATCGGCTCGCTGAGCGCGTCCTGCAACGTATCCAGGATGTGCCGCACATGCTGGTGGAAGCGGTGCCCCTCGGCGGTCAATCCGACCCCGTGCGGCATGCGGTCGAACAGCTTCAGCCCCAGCGAGGTTTCCAGCTGGGCGACCGCGGTGGTGATGACCGACTGGGAGACGTGCAGCTTGCGCGCAGCCTGCGAAAACTGCCCCAACTCGGCCGCTTCGGCAAAGTACCGCAGCTGGCGCAGGGTCATGTTGGCGGGGATTTGCATGCACGGGCTCCCACGGAATGAAGATATCTGAATAAACAATACCTCATACGCAATTAAACAAATTTACGATAAGCCGCTGTGCCTCTAGACTTCACACCGGGTGCAATGCGCCATGGCCCCAGCCGCCTTGCAAGCGCTGGCCCTTACCCGCTTCGCGACGAGATCCCGCCCGGATGTCGGCGCGCCAACATCGCCATTACCGTTGCCCCCCGCCTGCGGTATGCCTGTAGCTCCATGACCCAAGCCCAGCGAGGCCCCTGACATGTCATCACCCCAGATCCCCGCCACGCGTGAACCGTTGCGTTTGCACGTGCCCGAGCCCAGCGCCCGTCCCGGCGAGGCCACCGACTTTTCCTATCTGAAGCTGAGCCCCGCCGGCGCGGTCGACAAGCCGCCCGTGGATGTGAGCGCCAGCCAGACCGCACCGCTGACCGGCCAGCTGATCCGTGTGCTGGACGACAACGGCGACGCCGTGGGCCCGTGGGCCGCCGACATCGACGACGCCGTGCTGCTGCGTGCCATGCACGCCATGCTCAAGACGCGCGCCTATGACGCCCGCCTGCTGATCGCCCAGCGCCAGAAGAAGACCTCGTTCTACATCCAGTGCCTGGGTGAGGAAGCGATCGCGGTCGGCCAGACCCTGGCGCTGCGCGATGACGACATGCAGTTTCCGACGTACCGCCAGCAGGGCATCCTGATCACCAAGGAAGTGTCGCTGGTCGACATGATCTGCCAGGTGCTGTCCAACGCGGCCGACCCACTGAAGGGCCGCCAGCTGCCGATCATGTACTCGTACAAGGACTACGGCTTCTTCTCGATCTCCGGCAACCTGACCACCCAGTACATCCAGGCGGTGGGCTGGGCGATGGCCTCGGCGATCAAGGGCGATACCCGCATCGCCACCGCGTGGGTGGGCGATGGCGCCACCGCCGAGGGCGACTTCCACGCCGCGCTGACCTTCGCGCACGTGTACCGCGCCCCGGTCGTGCTCAACGTGGTCAACAACCAGTGGGCGATCTCCACCTTCCAGGCGATTGCCGGCGGTGAGAACACCACCTTCGCCGCGCGCGGCGTGGGCTACGGCATTCCGTCGCTGCGTGTGGACGGCAACGATCTGCTGGCGGTGTACGCCGCCTCGCGCTGGGCTGCCGAACGCGCCCGCAGCAATCTTGGCCCGACCCTCATCGAGTGGGTGACCTACCGCGCCGGGCCGCATTCGACCTCGGATGATCCGTCCAAGTACCGCCCCGCCGATGATGCCCAGCAGTTCCCGCTCGGCGATCCGATCGACCGCCTGAAGCAGCACCTGATCAAGCGCGGCCTGTGGAGCGAGCAGCAGCACGACGAACTGCGCACCGAACTGGATGCCGAGATCCTGCGTGCCCTCAAGGAAGCCGAGACCCACGGGTTGCTCGGCAGCGACAACCGTCCCGGCGCGGCCCTCATGTTCGAAGACGTCTACAAGGACATGCCCGAACACCTCCGTCGCCAGCGTCAGCAGTTGGGAGTCTGAACACATGAGCGGGATTGAACAGAACAACACCGGCGGTACGCCGATGACCATGATCCAGGCGCTGCGCTCGGCGATGGACGTGATGCTGGAACGCGACGACAACGTGGTGGTCTTCGGCCAGGACGTGGGCTACTTCGGCGGCGTGTTCCGCTGCACCGACGGCCTGCAGACCAAGTACGGCAAGCAGCGCGTGTTCGATGCGCCGATTTCCGAGAACGGCATCGCCGGCGCGGCGATCGGCATGGCCGCCTACGGCCTGCGCCCGGTCGCCGAAATCCAGTTCGCCGATTACATCTACCCGGCCTACGACCAGATCGTGTCCGAAGCGGCGCGCATGCGCTATCGCTCCGGCGGCAGCTTCACCTCCTCGCTGGTGTTCCGCACCCCGTGCGGCGGTGGCATCTACGGTGGCCAGACCCACAGCCAGAGCCCGGAAGCGATCTTCGCCCACGCCACCGGCCTGCGCACGGTCATGCCGTCCAACCCGTACGACGCCAAGGGCCTGCTGATCGCCTCGATCGAGAACGACGATCCGGTGATCTTCCTGGAGCCCAAGCGCCTGTACAACGGCCCGTTCGACGGTCACCACGACCGCCCGGTCACCGCGTGGTCCAAGTACCCGGACAACCTGGTGCCGGAGGGCTACTACAACGTGCCGCTGGACAAGGCCGCCATCGCCCGCGAAGGCAAGGCACTGACGATCATCACCTACGGCACCACCGTGTGGGTGGCCAAGGCCGCCGCTGAAGATGCCGGGATCGATGCTGAAGTGATCGACCTGCGCAGCCTGTGGCCGCTGGACCTGGACGCCATCGTCAATTCGGTCAAGAAGACCGGCCGCTGCATCGTGCTGCACGAAGCCACCCGCACCTGCGGCTTCGGCGCCGAGCTGGTCGCGCTGGTGCAGGAGCACTGCTTCTACCATCTGCAGGCCCCGGTGGAACGCGTTACCGGCTGGGACACCCCGTATCCGCACGCGCAGGAATGGGACTACTTCCCGGGTCCGTCCCGGGTCATCGATGCAATGCAGCGCGTGCTGGAGGACTGAACCATGGGACATCACGTCATCAAGATGCCGGACATCGGTGAAGGTATCGCCGAAGTCGAACTGATCACCTGGAAGGTCGAGGTCGGCGGCCCGGTCGCCGAAGACCAGGTCGTGGCCGAGGTCATGACCGACAAGGCCATGGTCGAGATCCCCTCGCCGGTGTCAGGCACCGTGGTCTCGCTGGGCGGCACGCCCGGCCAGATGATGGCCGTCGGCAGCGAGCTGATCCGCCTGGAAGTGGAAGGCGCCGGCAATGCCAGTGCTGCCAGTGCACCGGCTGCTGCCGCGCCGGCCGAACCGGTTGCTGCGCCCAAGGCGGCTGCACCGGCCGCTGCACCTGCCACCGCCGCCGAGGCCGCACCGGCTGCGACGCCGGCCAAGGCCGCCGCTGCCTCCGCACCTGCCTGCGCCGCCAAGCAGGACGCGCGTGGCGCGGTCACCAACGGCGTGCTCAACGCCGGTGAAGCCCCGCTGGCCTCGCCGGCCGTGCGTCGCCGCGCCTGGGACCTGGGCATCGAGCTGCGCTACGTGCCGGCCACCGGCCCGGGCGGCCGCATCCTGCAGGCCGATCTGGATGCCTACGCCGCCGCCGGTGGCAAGGCGCAGCCGGTCGGTGGCAGTGCCGGCGGCAGCAGCTACGCGCGCCGCACCGGCGAGCAGCAGGTGCCGATCATCGGCCTGCGCCGCAAGATCGCGCAGAAGATGCAGCAGTCCTGGACGACCATTCCGCACATCACCTATGTGGAAGAAATCGACGTCACGGAAGTGGAAGCCCTGCGTGCCAAGCTCAACGAACGTTGGGCCAAGGAGCGCGGCAAGCTGACCCTGCTGCCGCTGCTGGCACGCGCCGTGGTGCTGGCCGCACGCGACTTCCCGCAGATGAACGCCCGCTTTGATGACCAGGCCAACATCGTGACCCGCTATGAGGGCGTGCAGCTGGGTATCGCGACCCAGAGCGAGGTCGGCCTGTCGGTGCCGGTGGTCGCGCATGCCGAGTCGCTGGATCTGTGGCAGACCGCCACCGAGATCGCGCGCCTGGCCAATGCCGTGCGCGTGGGCAAGGCGACCCGTGAGGAGCTCTCCGGCTCGACCATCACCATCAGCAGCCTCGGTGCGGTGGGCGGTGTGGTGTCGACCCCGATCATCAACCATCCGGAAGTGGCGATCGTCGGTGTGAACCGCATCATCGAACGCCCGATGTTCCGCGAGGGCCAGGTGGTGGCGCGCAAGCTGATGAATCTGTCGTCTTCGTTCGACCATCGCATTGTCGATGGCATGGATGCGGCCGAGTTCGTGCAGGCGATCCGTACCCGCCTGGAAACCCCGGCCCTGCTGTTCGTGGAGTAAGCGATGTCCAATACCCTTCAAACCCAGTTGCTGATCATCGGCGGCGGTCCCGGCGGTTACATCGCCGGCATCCGCGCCGGCCAGCTCGGCGTCAAGACCATCGTGGTCGAGGGCGTCAATCCGGGTGGCACCTGCCTCAACATCGGCTGCATTCCCTCCAAGGCGCTGATCCATGCCGCCGAGGAATTCGCCAAGGTCACCGCCTATGCCGCAGGCACCTCGCCGCTGGGCATCAGCGTGCAGGCCCCGTCGCTGGACCTGGCCAAGACCGTGGCGTGGAAGGCCGGCATCGTCAAGAAGCTGACCGGCGGCGTCAGCGCGCTGCTGAAGAAGAACGGCGCGCAGCTGATCAAGGGCTGGGCCACGATCGTCGACGGCAAGACCGTCGAGATCGCCGGTGCCGCCGAAGACGGCGGCACGCTGCGCATCAGCTGCGAGCACCTGCTGCTGGCCACCGGGTCGGTGCCGGTGGAACTGCCGTTCCTGCCGTTCGGCGGCAAGGTCATCTCCTCGACCGAAGCCCTCTCCCCGACCTCGCTGCCGAAGCAGCTGATCGTCGTCGGTGGCGGTTACATCGGCCTGGAGCTGGGCACGGTGTACCGCAAGCTCGGCTGCGAGGTGACGGTGGTCGAGGCCCAGGAACGCATCCTGCCGGCCTACGATGCCGAGCTGACCAAGCCGGTGGCCACGCATCTGGAGAAGTCCGGCGTGAAGCTGCTGACCGGCCACAGCGTGCTCGGCCTGGCCGACAACGGCCAGCTGCGCGTGCGTGACAAGGACGGTAACGAAATCGCGCTGGACGCCGACCAGATCCTGGTCGCGGTCGGCCGTCGCCCGAAGACCGACGGCTTCAATCTGGAATCGCTGCAGCTGGATCTGACCGGCAAGGCGATCAAGATCGACGACCAGTGCAAGACCTCGATGCGCAACGTGTGGGCCATCGGCGATGTCGCCGGCGAGCCGATGCTCGCGCACCGGGCGATGGCGCAGGGCGAACTGGTGGCCGAGATCGTCAGCGGCAAGAAGCGGCACTTCGTGCCGGCCGCGATTCCGGCGGTGTGCTTCACCGATCCGGAAATCGTGGTGGTCGGGCTGTCGCCGGACGAAGCCAAGGCACAGGGCATCGAGACCAAGGTCGCGCTGTTCCCGTTCGCGGCCAATGGCCGTGCGATGTCGCTGGAATCCACCGATGGCTTCGTGCGCGTGGTCGCACGCAGCAGTGACCACCGCATCCTCGGCTGGCAGGCCGTGGGCGTGCAGGTCTCGGAACTGTCCATCGCCTTCGTGCAGTCGATTGAGATGGGCGCCACGCTGGAAGATATCGCCGGCACGATCCACCCTCACCCGACGCTGGGCGAGGCGGTGCAGGAAGCGGCGCTGCGTGCGTTGGGGCATGCGTTGCATATCTGAGGCATCTGCAAGGCGCTGCTGAGGCATCGGCAGCGCTGGATGTCCAGGCAGGAAAAGAAACGGCCCGCACTGCGGGCCGTTTCTTTGTGTTGCTTCCGGTACGCCCCAACGAGCGGCCGTGGCTGTTGGCTGTGGCGGATGGGCCACCGGCTGTCCATCCCATCCTGCGTAGTGCCGCCGATCCCAATGCTCTCCGCCCTACTGCGCTCCGCCCTCGTGGCTCACGCGCGTCGCGCCCAGAATCCAGGTCATGTCCGAGGTCGACCACGGCACGATGTGCGCAGACCGCGCAGGCAATGGCGCCGCATCCCTGGGCCAGCCATCGATCCCGGCTGCGGCCTGCACCTCGACCGGGCCACTGTCTGCCGGCCAGCGCAGCTCGATCCCGTCCGGGCCCGGCGCCTGCCAACGCAGTCGTGACCAGCGGCCTGCCTCGTCCAGCAGGGGCGCGCCCTCGCCCTGCAGCTGCACATTGCGCACGATTGCCCCGCTCTTGAGCCGTACACGGAGTTCGCGCGTGCCTGCTGGTGCCAGCACGCGCAATATCGCCTGGCCCGTATCGGCATCGTAGGAGCGCTCGAAACGCACCGGCCCTGGCACCGCAATGGCGTCCGCCGTCGTTGCCCAGACAGATGTCAGATCCATCGCAGGAATCGGCAGGCGGGCAGGTTCAGCCTGCGCGCCGCCCAACGCACGCCGGCTCCAGTCAGACAGCTGCGGCAGTGAACTGACGCGGTGGTAGTGCTGGTTGTCTGGGTCCGCAACGAACAGCACCTGGGACAGCTCGGGGTAGCGCGTGCGGTCCGCCTCGGTGAATGACGCGGCGGCCAGTACACCCGCAGCCGCCAGCAACGTCACGAGCGCAGCGATCGCGAACCCGCGTCCACCCTCGGCTATACGTACCCACGGCAGCAGCAATACGGCCAGCCACGCGAACGGCAACGCCAGCACCTCCGGCGTGCCGAAGCCGATCGCCTCGAACAGCTGCAGGGCAAAGTGGAAGACGTGCGCCAGAGCAAACGCGGTGATCACTGCCGCGACAAGGACACGCAATGCGGTCAGCGGCGCGTGCGCCGGCAGCAGCCAGACCACCGCGGCCACCGCCAGCAGCGGCCACAGCAGCAACGGCGCCAGCTCCGGCGCCAGCACCTGCACGGCCGCACCGATGATCCAGGCCACCAGCAAGGCGCCCAGCCGCACGCTTTCACCGCGTGCAGCGGTTCCCGCGCTTGTCCAGGCCAGCAGCGCAACCAGCACGCCCAGCACCAGCCCGATCACATCGAACCCACCCCGCAGTGAGGCGCACGCACCGGCCAGCAGCGCCAGTGCGGCAGCCGGTTTGCGCGCAGCCTTGCAGGCCAGCAACGCACCCAACCCCACCACCACCCCGATGGACAACAGCCCCTCGCCCGCCGCCAGCGTCGAGAATGCCGCCAGCAGGTCGCGATTGATCACCAGCGTGGCATCGCCACCGCCCAGCAACCGGTAAGACACACGCACCGCCAGCGCGACCGACAGCAGTGCCAGCGGCCACCAGGCCACACCACTGACCACGCCGCGCCATCCGCCCAGGTTGAACGTGGCACGCCGTGCGACGACGACAATGACCAGCAGCCCGACCGCCAGCACGCACCAGCCTGACCACACCGGCACGCTGATCATCCAGCCGCCAGGAAGATCGCTGTAGATCGCATCCTGGGTGGAGGTCGGCAGTGTCGCCGAGGTCGCCAGCCGGCGCACCAGCGGCAGCACCTGCGCGCCCATGTGCTGCACGCTGCCCGGGTCGAGATTGGCCACGCTCGCGGTGGCGGCGTGGTAGTCGATCTGGCTGCCGATGATCGCGAAATTGAGCCCCGGAATGCCCTTCTGCGCCGGCACGGTGAAGTCGGTGCCGTTGGGCATGTAGCGGTAGACGAAACCGGTCAGCGAATTGCCCAGCGGCTGCGGCGCGAGTTTGGCGAACGTGCCCAGCAGCGCCGCGTTGCCCGGCCCGGTTTCAAACAGCACCGCACGGCCGCTGCTGCCGCGGGCTTCCAGATTGACGACCGTGCCGATACGCGACGACAGCGGATGCGAGGCGAAAAACGCACGCGCGCCAAGCAGGCCGGCCTCCTCCGCATCGGTGAACAGGAAGACCACGTCACGCTGCCGCAGATCGTTCTGCAGCGCACGCGAGATCTCCAGCATCACCGCCACGCCGAGGCCATCGTCGGCTGCGCCGGGCGAATGGGGAACGGTATCGTAGTGCGCCATCAGCACCACCGCCGGCAGGCTGCGATCGCGGCCCGGCAGCACCGCAACCACGTTCTCGACATTGGCCGCCCGCACACCGCGACCGTCGCCCTTGCCGTACTCGGCAGCCGCCTGGCCACGCTGCACGGATACCTGGAGTCCGGCCTGCTGCAGGTGGTTCACCAATTGGTCGCGAACCCTTGCCGCAGCCGCTGAGCCGGTGGGATGGGGCTCGGCCGCGATCCAGCTCAGGTGCTGCATCGCGCGTGCGGCCGAGAACTCGGTGGTGGCGATGGTGGCTGGCTTTGGCGGCGGGGTTTTCTGCGCGCTCCAGGCGGACCAGGCGGCGATGACGATGCTGAGGAGCAGCAGTGGCAGCGTGTAGCGTGCGACGCCGCGGGATGACCGGAGCGCGCTCATGCGCGCACCCTGTGGTCTAGGTCATTCGCCAGGCTGCAGAGGCGCGGGATAAGGAGCACAGGGGCAATCCAGCAAGGGGACCTTCACAGGATTACAAAGCAATTTCCGATCTGTCAAACAATTTTCTGATCAGCCAAGATGCGGGTTCCCCTCGTGATTCACTGCGGAACTGGGAACGCCGAAGCACCGGTCGAACGCCCAGTTGTAGGCGAACGTATAAAAAGGGATGTAGACGATGAACACCAGGTCCAGTACGAACGCCTGCGTCAACGTGATGCCCAGCCACCATGCGATGAGCGGGACCAGAAAGCACACCAAGGTCAGCTGGAACGCCACGGCATGCAGCACACGTCGGCGTACCGTGCGGGTGCGGTCGCGCTGGCGCCGCTCCCATGCCTCGAACAGGTAGTTGAAGCTCACGTTCCATACCGTGGCTATCCCCGTGATCATCAGCGCCAGCAGTCCGGTCGTGGCCGGTGACTTGCCGGTCAGCACCGTCATGACCATCGTTCCCACCGCGAGTCCCAGAAGCTCATAGCCCCCGACGTAGATCACCTTGCGTTTTACGCCCTGCATCACATCCTCCTGCTTGGTCACTGGCGAAGGGTGTGGATGCTATATTCAGAATCACTGACTGAAAAAGTCATCTCCTTTCAGAATTATTGAAAGATATATGTCCCTCTCCAGCGATGACATCGATCTCTTCCTCGCTGTGGTCGACCACGGCTCCTTCTCCGGCGCGGCCCGCGCGCTGCGTCGGGTGCCCTCCGCAGTGAGCATGGGCATCGCAAACATCGAGGCCGGATTGGGTTATCCACTGTTTGATCGCTCGCGCCGCGAGGCGTTACCGACCGCACAAGCACTGGCCCTGCTGCCCCACGCGCGCTCCGTCGCCAGCAGGTTGCGGCTGTTGCAGATCCATGCCGTGGAGCTTTCGCAGAATCTGGAGAGCACTCTGACCGTCGCTGTCGCCGCCGGCGTTCCGGACCAGACGTTGCTGGAGGCGCTCGCCCGGGTGGGCTGTCGGTACCCTCTGCTGCGGGTGAACCTGCTTCGACTGCCCCAGGACCAGGTTCGCGAGATGCTGCACCAGGAGCGGGCCGATCTGGTCCTGCTGCCCGTCTCCACGGAGGTGGATCGGGAAGAGGCCTTCACCTATGTCACCAACGTTCTTTTCATCGCCGTCGCTTCGGCCACGGCGGACACGCCCGGTCTCCCGGCGGACCTTCGGCGTCTGGAGGATCTCAGCGGCAGCCGCCAGATCGTGGTGGCTGGGCCTGACGACGACGTCGCAGATCGTCGGCTGCTGGTGTCCGACGCCCGCTGGCATGTGGACTCTGTGGAGGCTGCGCTGGGGCTGGTGGAACGCGGTGCTGGCTGGGCCAACCTGCCGGCGGATGTCGTTGAGGTCGCCGTTTCTGCTGGACGCGTGAAAGTGCTGGCGTTCGACAACCTGGAGAACGGCGTGACGATGCCGGTGCACCTGGTGTGGCTGCGCAGGAAGCCGGTGCGACGTGCCGCTGGCGATGTGATCGCGCTGATGCGCGACCACCTCTGACCCCGTACACCCGAAGAGAACAAAAAAGCCCGCATTTCTGCGGGCTTCCGTGTACGTCCGTGTGTCTAGATACCAGCCAGGGCTGGACGCAGACTCACTCCCACTCGATCATCAACAGGTCTCGCAAGCCCGCGTAGTTAAAGGGATTTGCGATGATCGACATGGGCCATTACCGTCGCTTGTACCGTCATCCGACAAGAGCTATGTCTGGCGCGGAAGATGGAGAGATTTGAGGGGCGACGACTCTAGCAACACCATCGTCAATCGCCTTCTAGGATAGCGCAGACAGGCGCGGCAGTCTTCCTCCAATCTTCACTTCGTTGCGGGCTTTGGAGTTGCGTGCCCTCCCCTCCTGAAGCCACGATCCCCCGCCATGAATGCCTCCAGCATGTGCGGGATCAACGTCGCCGCATCGACCATCTCGCCGTAGGCCTGCGCATGCAGCGCGGCGTAGCGGTCGAGGTCGGCCTTGAGGCTGGCTGGGCACGCGAAGGTCAGCTTGACGTGCTCGGTTTTGGGCAGCGGCCCGAGCCGCAGCTTGCGCGTCGTGCTCATCGTGCGATCCCCCGATTGAAAAATAGTGGCTGATACGGCCGCAGCACCAGATCCCGGTTGACGATGATGCGCACCGGCAGGCCGGGCCGTTCGGTCAGCGTGGGCTGGATGTTGAGATTGCGTCGGGTCATCTCCTGGCCAACCTGGTTCACGCTGTCCTGCGCGCTGTCACGTCCCGCGATGATGATGCGATCACCGTCCTGGCGGTTCTCCGGCGCGGCCAGCTCGGCGCCGACGCCCAGCAGCGTCGTCAGCGCCGCGCCGGCGAAGATGCGATCCCAATGCCAATCGACACCATCTTCCAGGCCGGCATAGCCGGCCGGATCGGTGCCGGCCAGGTTATCGAGCGTGAGCGAAGACGTGTCCGGCAGAATCACCCGGTTCCACACTACTTGTACTCGGCTTTGCCCGTAGCTCACCTGGCTGTTGTATTTACCCAGGATGCGCGATCCCTGTGGGATCAGCAGATAGCGGCCGGTCGCCGAGTCATAGACCGGCTCCGTCACCGTGGCAATCACGTCGCCAGGCAGGTCGGACTTGATGCCCGTGACCAATGCCGCCGCGACCACCGTGCCGGCCATCACCTGATAGGGCGAACTGGGCATTTGCAGGTTGCCGACATTACGGGTTTCTGTGGAACCGGCTTTCTGGAACGCCTCTTTCTGGTCCTGCCGGTTCTGCACGGCAGTCGGATCGGCCTGCGCTGCCGTCGAAGCCGGGCCGGCTGCTTGCGGATCGAAGGCGGCCAGGTTGGGTGCGGTAGAAGTGGATGTGGGTGACGCAGTAGCCTGTGCAGCGGAAGCGCGTTGGCTGCCGCTGCGGAAGAACACCGAAGAACCCGCGGCTTCTTCGGCCTGCTTGCGCAGTGCGTCGCGCTCGGCCGCCGCCGGGTCTTGCCCCGCCGGCGTGTAGCTGGCCATCGCCGGCTGCTGCGACTTCACGATAGCTGGCCCCAGGTCGCCCGGTAGCGGCGGTCCCAGTTCAGGAACCTTGGGCGGCAGCTTGGAGTAGTCGGTCGGAAGCTGGTCGAGTCCTTCGGAGCGCGAGACGCGATCGACGTTGTATAGCTCCGCGGGGTCGTTGGCGCTGCGTCGTTGTGCGGGCTGCAACGACCAGATCGTGGCGCCGAGGACCGCGATGCCCAAGCCACCAGCCAGCACCGCCAACGTGCGCCGATTCAAGCGCGTGACCGGGCGCGGCTGGGCGCGTAGCACCACCGCATCGGGCGCCTCCTTCGGTGGCACGGGAATATCGGCAGTCGTGTCCTGGCTCATAGTCAGTTCCTCCGCGATACGCCGTCCGTGCGTTCAATGCGCACCACGTCGCCCTTGTCGCCACCCAGGCGCAGTTCGGCCGCGCCAAACAGCCGGTCCACGATGTAGTACGGCGAGCGGAAGCGGTAGTTGACCAGTTGTCCATCGCCTTGCGCCCCAATCACAAACAGCGGTGGCAGCTCGCCTTGGGCGATGCCGGCGGGAAACTGGATATAGACTTTCTCGCCGTCGTCGAAGGCACGCAACGGCTTCCACGTTGGATTGCTGCCGCTGACCGTATAGCGGAAGCGAATCTTCTCCAGCGACAAGCCGGTATCGACTGGCGCGGTCGCCTGCGTGGCCTGCGACTGGCGTTGCAAAGCGAGCATCCGGTCCTTCGGGTAGTCCCACGACACCGATGCCATCCAGGCACGTTCGGTCGAGGTCAGTTCCAGCAGGTACGTCCGGCGGCTGGTGGTGACGACCAGATTGGTCTTGAGGCCCGAGCGGATCGGCTTCACCAGCACATTGACGCGCAGCGCATCGCCTGCGCCGCTGGAGGTATCACCCACGATCCAGCGCACGGTATCGCCAGAGGCGACCGTCACCAGTTCCTCGCCGGGCTGCAACGAAATCACCGTCACGCGGCCTGGCGCGGCATAGACCTGATACAGCGCGCCATCGGTGAAGGGCCAGACCTGGATCGCATTGACGTAGCCCTCGCGCGTGGGCGCGATGCGTGCCTCGGCATTGGCACGCGACACGCGCACGGTTTCGTCGGCGGGCTCCCGCGCAGGCTTAGCCTCGTCAGCCTCCGGCAGCGGTTTCATCTGCGCCGGCATCGGCAGCACCTTCGGCACCTCCACGACTTCGACCGGCTTGGGCGGTTCCGGCAAGAGTTGCGCCTGCACCGGCTCATCGAGCGAAATGGCCGGAGGCGGCTTGCCGCGACTAGCGCAGCCGGCAAGGGCCAACAGGATAATGGGCAAGACGGATGTACGGAAAAGCGCATTCATGGCTTGGCTCCTTCAGACGCATCGAGTTCGCGGCTCCACGACAGCCCGTTGACGTAGATACCCAGCGGGTTCTTGCGTAGGCGCTGCTCGGTGCGCGGGGTTTGCAGAACGATGGACACCACAGCGGTCCAGCGCTCGGTGCCGGTCGGCGCGCCGTTGACGAAGCGCTGTTCGGTCCAGCGCACGTTGAACGAGGCATCGCTGGCCCGCACGACGCTGGTGATCTGCACCGTCACCGACTCTTTGCCGACGCGGGCGAACGGATTGTTGGTACGCGCGTAGTCGTTGAGCACCGCCGCGCCACGGTCGGTGGTGTAGTCGTAGGCATCGAGCCAGTTCTGCCGCACCACAATCGGGTCGATCGACAGCGAGCGCACCAGCGTCACGAAGTGCGCCAAGTGGTAGGCGATCTGCGCATCAGCGGGGCGGTACGGCAAGGCGGCTTCGCCGACCGCGCGCACCTGCCCGGCCTTCTCCACCTCCACTACGTAGGGCGTGACGATGGACTGCGCGGAGCGCCAGACCAAGCCACCCGCCATTAACAGCGCCAGGACCAGGCAGCCGAAGGCCATCAACCGCCAGTTCTTCGCCTGCACGCGGGCCGAGCCGATACGCTCGTCCCACACCTGCGCTGCGGATTGGTATGGGGTGGCAGGCTGCGGCGTATCGGCATATCGCACCTGCGGTCGCTTGAATCGCATGGCTCGTTCTCCTTATGAATCGGAATCGCGCAAGCTCGGGCCTTGACCTGAGCCGCCGCTGTCACCACCCCGCAGCGTGTGGGCGGCGGTCGTGGCGGCATGGGTGATTTGCTGGCGGCGATGCAGGCGCTTGGCCCAGGCCGGTTGTTCTTGCGGAGCACCTGCGCTGGAACCATCCGCACCACTCGCTGACGGCGCGGCCGAAGTCCCGGCGATACCCGCCGATGAGGTGGACGCCTCGCTCGGGCGGAATGCGGCGGCTGCTCGATCCTTGATCGAACGCGCGCCATCGGCGACCTTCTGGCCGGCCGCTTGCGCGCCGGATTTGGCGACATTGCCCAGACCTGCCATCGCACCCTTGGCGCCGCCGCCTGCGGCAGCGGAGCCTGCCTGGAATGCCGACCGCGCACTGCCCGCTGTTGAGGCAGCGGCACGCGCACCGCTGGCGGCCATCTTCGTGGCGGCTGGCGCCATACGCGCTCCGGCCGCGACAGCACCGCCCACCCCGGTCGCGGCGGCGCCAACCACAACGGCCGTGCCTGCCGCGCCGATCGCTGCACCGGCCATCGCACCCGCGCCCAACTGCGGCGCACCCGACACCAAGCCGGTCGCAATGCCCGGCCCGAAGATCCCGAGCGCAAGCAGGGACAGCGAGGCCAGCATCACCACCAGCGCGTGTTCAATGGAAGGCTCGTCCGGCGTGACCTGGAACTCGGCGAACAGGCCGGTGCCGATTCCGACGATCACAGCCAGTACCAACACTTTGATGCCGGAGGACACCACGTTGCCCAACACCTTTTCCGCCAGGAACGCGGTCTTGTTCCACAGCGCGAACGGCACCAGCACGAAGCCGGCCAGCGTGGTCAGCTTGAACTCGATCAGCGTGATGAAAAGCTGCACCGCCAGCACGAAGAAGCAGACGATGACGGTCAGCCAGGCGAGGAACATCACTACGATGGGCGTGATGTTGATGAACACTTCCGGGAAGCCGGCCATCTCGTTGATTTGGTCGAGGATAGGCATGCCGGCATCGATGCCGGTCTTGGCCAGGCGGCCCGGTTGCAGGAAGGTCTCCATGCTTACGGCCGAGCCGGAGGCCGTCAGGCCCAGGCCGGCGAAGGATCGAAAAACAACGCTCGCGAGCCAGTTGAAGTTGCCGATGATGTAGGCGAAGGCGCCGACGTAAAGCACCTTGCGAATCAGCTTCGCCATCACGTCCTCGCCCTGGCCGGTGGCGTGGCCCAGTGCCCAGTAGAGGCCCGCCAGGGTCATATCGATCGCCACCAGAGTGGCGGTCAGGAAGGCCACTTCCCCCTGCAGCAACCCGAACCCGGAGTCGATGTAGGTCGAGAAGGTATTGAGGAACCGGTCGATGATGGCAACGTCGTTCATGGCTGCGGCTCCATCGAAGGGATGGGTTCGTCGAAACTGGCAGGGATCGGCGGCAGGTCAGCCAGGGTCTGGTATTCGTCCGGCCCGGCCTGTCCGGAGAGGAAGCGCCGCAGATCGGCTTGATCTACCCGCGCGCAGAACGCGCCGTCGTGTTCCCCACGTGCACACTGCGCGCGCAGCGCGTGCAGCCTCACCGGATCAGCCGCCAACGCCTCCACCGACAGCATCTGCGGCCGATCGCAACCGGCCAGAAGGCAGACCAAGGCAACGAGAACGGGCGCGCGTGTCATGGCCGTGTCCGTCAATTGCCGTAGAAGTGGACGGTCTGAGGCGTGTACGACGCGCCGTTGCCGAGGAAGCGCCGCGTCACCTCGCGCCCACGTTCGACGGCGGCAGCTTGCCGCGCCAGTTCCAGCGCCGTCGCTCGGCCTTGCGTCAACTGAAGCTGCTGAGCTTGGATGGATTGTTTGGCCTGCAAGGCAAGCAACTGGTTGGTCGCCTGCATCGCTTGCAGCGCGCCGGTAGCCGACTGGCTGCGGTCCACTAGGTCGGCCAGCACGCCTTCATCTTCGCTCAGGTTCTGCGATACCTGCGCCTGCATCTGCATGGCGGTCTGCAATCCACCCAACGTGTTCTGCCAGCGCTGATGCGCATCCTGGTACATCTGGTTGCCGCTGACGGTGGCGGTGTATTGCTGGGGATACAGACGCGCGAACTCGGCATCCATGCCCTGTACTTCAAAGGCCAGGCCCTTGGCCTGCGCGATCAGCCGCTCGGTAGTGGCAAGATTCGTGCGTAGCCGGTTGACCACGCTGGACGGCAGGCTCGCCAGGTTTCGTCCCTGATTGACGAGCATCTGCGCTTCGTTCTGGAGCTGGTTGATCTGGTTGTTGATCATTTCCATCGTGCGGATCGCGGTCAACGTGTTCTGCACGAGGTTGGCTGGGTCGATGAAAGTGATGGCTGACGCCGGCTGCGCGAGCATGAGCGAGCCAACCAACACGGCAGCGAGCGAAGCGGAAAGCGCACGGGTCTTCATGGCAAGGTCTCCACGGGTTGAGAAGCAAGGAAAGACGCAGCGGCAGGCGCGGACGGCAGCAGGTCGGCTGCCCAATCCAGGCCGCGATGGCGCAGCCACGCACCGGCAAATCCTGGTGCGCCTGCATTGGCCAGCAGGCGGTCCATATCGCGCTGGTCCTGGGGCGTGGAGGCACCGGCGAACGCCAGCGCGACCGGCCCCAGGTCGAGGTCGAACAGGCGGTTGCCTGATCGGGATTGGTAGTAGTAGTCGCGCTTGGGCTCGGCGGTGGCGACGATCTCGATCTGCCGGCTGTTCAAACCGAAGCCCTCGTAGATCGTGCGGATCTGCGGCTCGGTCGCCTGCGGATTTGGCAGGAAGATGCGGCTGGCGCAGCTCTCGATGATCGCCGGCGCGATGCTCGAATCCTTGATGTCGGCCAGCGACTGTGTGGCGAAGATGACGCTGACGTTCTTCTTGCGCAGCGTCTTCAACCACTGACGGATGCGCGCGGCAAACACCGGGTCATCCAGAAACAGCCAGGATTCGTCGAGGATCAGCAGCGTGGGCGCACCATCGAACCGCTCATCGAAGCGTGCGAACAGATAGCCCAGCACGGCCAGCACCGCGGCCTTGCTTTGCATCAGCTCCTCCATCTCGAAGCACTGCACGTCGCTATTGCCCAACCGGTCGTGATCGGCATCGAGCAGCTTGCCGTGGGCGCCGCCGAGCACATAGGGCGCGAGTGCCTGGCGCAACGCATTGGACTGGAGCAACACCGACAGACCGGTGAGCGTGCGCTGTTCCAATGGCGCACCGGCTAAGCTGCCGAGTGCCGACCAGATGGCCGCTTTCTCGTCCGGGCCGACGGCCACGCCTTCGTGCAGCAACCGGCCTTCGACCCACTCGGCGGCCCAAGTGCGGTGGCCCTCGCGGTCGATGCGCGCGAGCGGCTGGAACGCGATCGCGCCATCGGCGCCTAGGTCGTAGTGCTCGCCGCCCAGACCCAAGATGGTGGCGCGCATCGAGCGTCCCATGTCGAAGGCGAAAATGCGCGAACCGGGATAGCGGCGGAACTGCATCGCCAGCGTGGCCAGCAGCACCGACTTGCCCATGCCCGTGGGGCCGACCACCAGCGTATGCCCGACGTCACCGATGTGCGTCACCAGCCGGAACGGCGTCGCGCCTTCAGTGCGGGTGACGATCAGTGGCGGGCCGTCGAGGTGGTCGTTCTTCTCCGGCCCAGCCCACACTGCCGACACCGGCATCAGGTGCGCCAGGTTCAGCGTGGAAATGATCGGTTGGCGCACGTTGGCGTAGGCGTTGCCAGGGATCGACGACAGCCACGCCTCCACGGAGTTGAGGGTTTCCGGGATGGTCACGAAGCCCCGGCCCTGGATGACGCGCTCCACCCGACGCAGCTTTTCATCGGCCACGCCGGCATCCGCATCCAGCACGGTGACGGTAGCCGTCACGTAGCCGAAGGCGACTTGATCACTGCCCAGTTCCTGCAAGGCGGCATCCGCATCAGCGGCCTTGTTGCTGGCATCGGTATCGACCAGCGGCGACTCCTGCTGGAAAATGGTTTCGCGCAGCAGCGCCACCACGTTCTTGCGCTTGGCGAACCACTGCCGGCGCACTCGGCCCAGCTCTTTCTCGGCTTCGGCCTTGTCCATGCAGATGAAGCGCGTGGACCAGCGGTAGGCGAAGCCCAGGTGGTTGAGGTCGTCCAGCAGTCCCGGCCAGGTCGAGGTCGGAAAGCCCCGCACCGAAACCACGCGCACATGCGCATCGCCCAGCATCGGGGCCAGTCCACCGATCAGCGCCGAATCGGCCAGCAGCGCATCGAGGTAAAACGGTACGTCCGGCACCTGGATGCGGTAACGCCGCGTCGAGACGGTCGCATGTAGATAAGTCAGCGTCTGGCTGTCGTCCAGCCACGCGATCTCCGGCATCACACCGTCGATCAGATCGAACACCCGATCGGTTTCCGCGACGAAGGCCATCAGCCGCTCGCGCCAGTCCACACCGCCGGTCGGCGTGTTCTCGTAGAGCAGCTTGGCGGCGCGGGCGCGCGACTCCTCGGGTGGCAGGTATGCCAGCGTCAGGTGATAACCGCTTTCGAAGTGGTTGCCCGATTCCTCGAAGTCCGCGCGGCGTTCCTCGTCCACCAGCCAGGACAACGGCTCAGGGAAGTCCGAGTGCGGGTAGTCCGCCGCCGGCCGTCGTTCGGCTTCCACGAACAAGGCCCACCCCGATCCCAGCCGGCGCAACGCATTATTCAGGCGTGCCGACGTGGCGATCAACTCGCCCTGCGTCGCGCTGTCCAGATCCGGCCCACGGAAGCGTGCCGTGCGCTGGAACGCGCCGTCCTTGTTGAGCACCACACCGGGCGCGACCAACCCGGCCCAAGGCAGCCAGTCGGCAAGCAGCGCGGGACGCTGACGGTATTCGGCGAGGTTCAGCATGCTGTGGTCCTCACACGTCCAGCAGCGGTTTGTGCTTCAAGTGCCTGGCGAACACCTGCATGAACTGCGGATCGACGCGCGCACCCCAGACCGCCAGTGAATGACCGACGATCCAGAGCACGGCGCCGGGAATCCACAATTGCAGGCCCAAGCCCACGGCGGCGGCCAGCGTGCCGTTGGCGATCGCCACGGTGCGCGGTGCGCCGCCCAGCAAGATCGGCTCGGTGAGCGAACGATGCAGCGGCACCTCGAAGCCCGGCAGGTCGTTGGTCGTGCTCATACGACGGCCCCACCGGAGAAGCTGAAGAAGCTCAGGAAGAACGAAGACGCGGCGAACGCGATGGACAGGCCGAAGACGATCTGGATTAGCTTGCGGAAGCCGCCCGACGTGTCGCCAAAGGCCAGCGCCAGACCGGTGGAAATGATGATGATCACCGCCACGATCCGGGCTACCGGCCCTTGGATCGATTCCAGGATGGATGTCAGCGGCCCTTCCCAGGGCATGCTGGAACCGGCGGCCTGTGCTGTGCCGGCCAGCGCCAGCATTGCGACGGCCAGCAGCAGCCCTTGTTGAGCGGGCCGAAATAGTTGCGTCAGTCGCTGAAGCCGGCCAAGCGGATTTACAGAAAGGCGGAAAGCATGGGTGAGCGTCATGGAAGGTCTCCAGGAGCGGTTGAGGACGGGGATGGAAGGGATTGCAGCGGCGGCCCCAACGCGTCGTCGAGCCGATAGCCCACACCGTCGAAGCCGACCACGCGGACGATGCTGTCAATGCGGCGCATGCGACCCCGGCCGGCGATGTAGATGACGACGTTGACCGCCTCGGCGATCAGCGCACGCGGTGGGTTCACGGCCACTTCGAGAATCAGTTGCTCTATGCGCAGCAGCGCGCCCAACGCGGAACCGGCGTGGATCGTGGCGATGCCGCCGGGGTGGCCGGTGCCCCACACCTTGATGAGATCCAGCGCCTCGCCGCCACGCACTTCACCGACGACCACGCGGTCGGGGCGCAGCCGCATCGAAGACCGCACCAACTCGGTCATGGACACGACGCCTGCGCGGGTGCGCAGCGGTACGTGGTCGCGTGCCGCGCATTGCAGTTCGATGGTGTCTTCGAGCACCAGCACGCGGTCGCCAGTAGCGGCGATCTCGGCGAGCAAGGCATTGGCGAGCGTGGTCTTGCCGGTGCTGGTGCCACCGGCGATCAGGATGTTCTGCCGCTCGTGCACGGCACGCACCAGAAAGCCCGCTTGGCCGGCGGTCATCATCCCGTCGGTGACGTAGCGTTCTAGCGGGATCACGCCCACGGCGCGCTTGCGGAGCGCGAAAGCCGGGCCGGGTGCTGCCGGTGGCAAGATGCCCTCGAAGCGTTCGCCGGTTTCCGGCAGCTCGGCGGTCAGCAACGGCTGGCCGCGATGCACTTCAGCGCCAACGTGGGCGGCAACCAGGCGGATGATGCGTTCACCGTCCGCTTCGGACAGCTCCACACCCATCGGCGCGCGTCCGCTGGAAAGCCGATCGATCCAGAGCGTGCGGTCGGGGTTGAGCATGATCTCCACCACGTCCGGATCTTCCAGTGCGGCGGCAATGACCGGCCCCATCGCCGTGCGCAACATTCGGATGCGCCGGTCGAGCGAGGTGCTGGCGAAGGTCTGGGGTTGTGCGCTCATGAGGCACGCTCCTGGGCCTCGGCCAGCGCCGCCGTGTCGTCCAGCCGTGCACTATCCGGCTGCAACTCCTCCACCACCTCGCGCACCAGACTTCGGCCGCGCAACAGGTGACGACCGAGCTGTTCGACGAACTGCTCGAAGCGCGCCTTGCCCTGCGCCTTCGCCGCTTCCTGATGCGCCTCCGGCACCGGCGTACTGACCGTCAGGTAGTAACGGACAAACAGCGCCAGCGTCTCGATCTGGATGTTCTGATCACGCTCCAGGCGCTCGAACTGGCGCGACAGCCGATCCAGCCGCTTGGCGATGGCCGCCTCGCGCTGATCGCCTGCATCCGGCGACAGCCAAGACGCCAGTGCGGCCGCCACGATGGACGACTTGGACACGCCTTTCTTGACGGCCAACTCGTCCAGCCTCCGGGCGTGGTCCGGCTGGATGAACAGATTGAGGCGGGCTTGGCTCATAGCTGGATTCCGTCGTCGGGGTCGAGGGATGCCAGCCGGGCCGTGCGTTGCATGCCCGGGTCGAACTGGCTGGGAAGGGGCAACGGGAAGTCGTCGTCATCGAGCAACGCCAGGTCGCTGGCCGATGGCTCCAGCTCGGGGCTGTAGGCGGCGACTTGGGACAGCTCCGGCTGCCGGCGTGGCCCACCGTCATCGGTGGTGGCATCCATCAGATCGGCGCTAGCAACAGCGGCAGGCACCACCGGCGCGGCGGGAATCGCCAAGCCACTCCAGTCGTCGGCACGCGGCGGCGGCGCGTCCGCATAGCGCCCGGCCGCGAACACAGGCGGTGGCAGCAGGCGCCGCTTGAAGTTGGCGTCGGCGTAGTAGCGCAGCTTCTTCGCTCTGATCGGTGCGACGCTGGACACCATCACCACGGCGTCGTCAGGGGGGAGCTGCATCACTTCGCCCGGCGTGAGCAGCGGACGTGCGGTTTCCTGGCGCGACACCATCAGATGCCCGAGCCACGGTGCGAGCCGGTGACCGGCATAGTTGCGCTGCGCGCGCAGCTCGGTGGCCGTGCCCAGCGTTTCGGAGATGCGCTTGGCCGTGCGCTCATCGTTGGTGGCGAACGTCACGCGCACATGGCAGTTGTCCAGGATCGAATGGTTCTGGCCGTAGGCCTTGTCGATCTGGTTGAGCGATTGCGCGATGAGGAAGCTGCGGATGCCATAGCCGGCCATGAAGGCCAAGGCCGTCTCGAAGAAGTCGAGCCGGCCCAGCGCCGGAAACTCGTCGAGCATCAACAGCAGCTTGTGACGGCGTGCAATGCCGTCACTGCCATCAAGTGATTCGGTCAGACGCCGGCCGATCTGGTTGAGGATCAAACGCACCAGTGGTTTGGTACGACTGATGTCCGAAGGCGGCACCACCAGGTACAACGAAACAGGATGCTCGGTGGAAATCAGATCTGCGATGCGCCAGTCACAGCGCGAGGTCACTTCGGCCACCGTAGGATCGCGATACAGGCCGAGGAAGGACATGGCGGTGGATAGCACCCCTGACCTCTCGTTGTCGCTCTTGTTGAGAACTTCGCGCGCAGCCGACGCAACGACGGAATGCGGGGCGTTGCCAAGATGCCGCGTGGTCATCATCCGGTGTAACGTCAGATCAAACGGGCACGCGGGGTCGGACAGAAAGTTGGCGACGCCGCGCAGTGTCTTGTCTTCACCCGCATAGAGCACATGCAGGATCGCGCCGACCAGCAGCGCATGCGAGGTCTTTTCCCAATGGTTGCGCCGCTCCAGCGCGCCTTCGGGATCGACCAATATGTCGGCGATGTTCTGCACGTCGCGCACTTCATGCGCGCCACGCCGGACCTCAAGTAGCGGGTTGTACGCCGCCGACTTGGCATCGGTGGGGTTGAACAGCAGACAGTGCGAGAAGCGCGAGCGCCAACCGGCAGTGATAGCCCAGTTCTCGCCCTTGATATCGTGGATCACGGCGGACGCCGGCCATGACAGCAAGGTGGGCACCACCAGGCCGACGCCTTTGCCAGAGCGCGTCGGCGCAAAAGTCAGGACATGTTCGGGGCCTTCGTGGCGCAGGTATTGACGCTCATGCAGTCCAAGGAAGACGCCAGCAGCGCCGGTGAGGCCGGCTTTGCGGATATCGGCGGCATCGGCCCAGCGTGCGGAGCCGTAGGTGGTGACCATGCGCGATTGGCGCGAGCGCCACACCGACATGCCGATGGCCACGCCTACGGCGACCATGCCACTGGCTCCCGCAATGGCGCCGCCGGTATCGAAGACCTCCGGTGCATAAGCACCAAAGAAGAACCACCACTCGAACAAACGCCAGGGGTGATAGACCGGGGTGCCCAGAGCATCGAACCAGGGCGAACCCAGGCGTACCTGATAGCCCAGGGCGGCGGCTGTCCACTGTGTGGCGCCCCACACACCAGTGATCACGATGCCGAGCACGACACCGATTTGCCCAAACAGCACGCCCTGACTTTGCATCCCGGCCTCCGATTGCTCCTGCACGACACGCGGCACAAAGTCGTGCCGTAGCCGTGAGGTTCGTCGTCAGGTCAAGGGGCGGTCAAAGACCGTTATCGGGATAAACGTCGAGGAGAAAACAAGAATTCGCACAAGGGCGAACCCAATAAAAACGCCGCAAGCGACGGCGCATTGCGGCGTATCGAACGAGAAAACGCGAAATTTATGGTGAGACTCGCACGATCAGAATTTGGGCGATTCTTTGGGCGGGTTGTAGGGCGTCTTGCCGTTACCTAGGAAGCGTCGATTCGTCGCCTCGGCAACCCGATTGCAGAGTTCATCGCCGAGCTTTGCTCGATCTGTCTTGCATTGCTGGCGCAGCTCCTTCAACCGAGCTGGATTGGCCGCAAGGAACTCCACCGTATCGGTCGGTTCGGCTTTTCCGCAAGCGGTCAACATCACGACGAAAAGGAACAGCATGATTCTATTCATGGTTCGACTTCCTAAGACTGGTCTGACTGGATGGGCAAGCCACCATCGCCACTTTCAGGCGACTCAATGCTCCCGACACGCTCAATGAATCGGGCCAGGGATTCTGAAGGGTCACGATCCAGCCGTAGAAGATAGGTCGTAAGCCTTGGCGAACGCCCAGCGAGCGGTCGCGCCACGACATCCGGTTCGCGGCTGGAGGCGATCTGCGAAAAACCTGCCAATCCCAAAGCAAAACCCGCCGACACCAAGGCCATCATTAGGTCGACGGACGTGACCTCTTCGGCCACTAGCGGCTCCCTGTCAATTGCGCGCAGCACGCGTGCTATTTGGCGTGCATGGCCCTCGCACACAATCGGATCACCCAGAACCAGTGGATAGCGCAGCAACTCGTCCAGCGGAATTCGCTTATATGCCAGCAGCGGGTGCCGCGCTGGCATCGCGACCATCAGCCGGTCGGACCAAACCGGCTCGGCCAGGATGCCATCACCTGTGTCGTCCGACTGCGCGAATCCCACGTCATACAGATCGCTATGCAGGCCTTTGATCTGCTGAGACAACGGAACCTCGAATAGGCGAATGTCGACCTCAGGCTCATCCTGCCGACACTGCGCGAGCAAGGCGGGAAATCGCGAAGGCGTGATGCCGTCGGACAAGGCAATTCGCAACTGACCATGATAGCCGTTGGCAGCGGCCCTCACGCTGTCGCGGGCCTGCTGCATGGCAGTAAAAACTCGCGGCATGTGCTCCAGGAGCAATTGCCCTGCGCGAGTCAGGCGTGTGCTCCGAGTGGTGCGCGCAAACAGCTGCACGCCGAGCTCTTCCTCCAGCTCTTTGATCGCACGCGACAGTGGAGACTGCTCGATGTGCAACCTCTCTGCGGCGCGGGCGAAGTGAAGTTCTTCGGCGACAGCGACGAAGTACCGCAGATGACGAAGCTCCATGCCTTTCCCCAACTCTCAATTTAACGGAACACCTCTCAAGCTTTATGTCTCTCTTTCACCCGTTAATTTGGTGGTCCTAATCATTTATCGAAGATTGAACGACGATGGCTTCGCGCGATTTGCTGTATTTAACGAGTTGCCTATCAAATCATTCAGCAGCGGATATATCGGACAGTCCATTCGGAAACAGTGCCTTGGCAGCAGACACGGTATCCAATGACTCGCGTAGCAGCTTGATCCTGCCGTTGTCGGCCACCAATCGGCCGGCATATGACTGGCGATAGACCTTGTTGGTAGAAAGTACCCGAGCCTCCACGTCGTACTCGGCGAATACTTGCTCCGGCGTAACGATGTGGTAACGGATGTTCTTGAAGGAGAAATCCGGAACGTTGCTCAGCAACGACACCAGAAACGCTTGGATTGCCGCCCGACCTTCCGTGCGATAAGGAATGCCGAGCGAGGTCAAATAAGGGAGTTCTATCACGCCGTCCTCCGCGAAAAGTGCGGCCGCCGTTTCCGGATCACCTACCGAACTGAGATAGGCGCTAAAGAGGTCCAAAGCCGATTTCATACAACTCTCCTTTTGTGATATCGAATATGTCGTTCGCGCTAGCTCAGCAACTGGCGAGCGCGAACGTTGGCCTAGCTGATGGCGGCAATCTGCGACTCGGCCTTGGCGATCGCCTGCTTCGCCAATTCCTCGCCCAAGGCAACCCCTTCGGCTGCGATGATCTGCACGTCGGTAAGTCCAATGAAACCGAGCGCCTGCTTCAAATAGCCGGACTCAAAGTCGGCAGCCCGTGCGGCCCCTTCCGAGTAGATGCCGCCGCTTGAGAGCGCAACAAACACTCTCTTGCCCGTGGCCAGGCCAACGGGCCCCTTGTCGGTGTAGCCAAACGTACGGCCCACACGGGCAACGTGGTCGATCCAGCTTTTCAGCGACGAAGGCACTGAGAAGTTGTACATCGGCGCGCCGATAACGATCGTGTCTGCCTCGAGCAGTTCATCGACCAGCTGATCCGACAGAACAAGCGTCTGCTTTTGCTCGTCCGTACGTTGCTCGGCAGGCGTGAAATAGGCGCCGACTTGCACTTCAGTCACATGCGGTAGCGGCGACGCAGCCAGATCTCGAACGATCACCCGGCCATTCGGGAAATGGCGCTGCCAATGAGCGACGAGGGAGGCGCTCAGTTGGCGCGATACGGATGCGCTTCGGCGAGCGCTGGAATCTACGTGTAGCAGGGTAGCCATGAATGTTCCTCAGTGAAGAAAGTGGTGTGGTTCTTGAGTGCGCCGTTGGGAATGACTTCCCTTTTCGGGCTCACGCCCCATATCCACCCTCGATATCCAAAACGGAGCCGGTGACATATGAGGCTTGTGCGCTAGCCAGGAAGACAACACCAGCAGCCACTTCTTCAAGGCGAGCGGGACGCGGAATGGCGTGCGTCGCCAGCAGAACCGGCAGAAATTCTTTCGCACCGGAAGCCATATCGGTATCCATGATGCCGGCCTGAATCACGTTGACAGTGATCCCGCGAGGACCGAGATCCCGAGCCGCCCCTTTGGAGTAACCCACGATGGCAGCCTTGGTTCCAGCGTAGTCGGCTGTGCCAGCGAAGCCCGCACGACGACCTACGCCGGAGCCGATGGAAATGATTCGGCCGCCCTCGCCTAGCACCTTCGCGGCTTCGCGAATTCCCGCGACGACTCCACCTACGTTGATAGCCCACTGGCGATCGAGCGCGGTGTTATCTATTGAGGGATCGTCAATCGTCTTGCCTTGGACTGCGATTGCCGCGTTGTTCACGAGGATGTCGAGACGGCCGAAGTGTTCATGAACTCGATGGATCAGCTGACCTGCCTGCGCGCTATCACCCTGATCGGCCTGAAAAGCGTGCGCTTTCACACCAAGTGACTTGAGACTCGCTACGACTGCATCTGCCTTTTCAGCGGACGACACATAACTGATCGCTACGTCTGCGCCTTCGGCAGCAAGGGCTCGCGCAATGGCTACACCGAGACCACGGGATGCGCCTGTTACGAGGGCGACTTTTCCGGAAAGCAACTTATTACTCATGGGTACTCCTTGTCAGAAAAATGAGGGGTTAGATACTGAAATGGTTGGTGGAGAGATGGCGCCTAACGTTCTTCGGCATGCACTTTTCCTTCCGCCTGTCGTTCAAGGCCGAACGTTGCGACATAGACGCAAGCCAAGAGGGTCGAAATCCCTGCCAGAACGAAGGCGCTTGGTACGCCCGACATATCGACCAAACGTCCGCCGAGGAACGCCCCCAAGGCAAGTGCGAACTGACATGTGGTGACGATAAGCGCGGAACTCGCCTCGTATGCGTTGGGCGCCGCGTGGTACATCCAGATCTGCAAGCAGATAGGCACTGCGCCAAAGGCAAGCCCCCACAACGCGATCAGCATGAAAGCGGCTGGCGTGCTTTGGCCGATGAGGGGAGCGCAAAGAACGCTGGCTCCGAGTAGCGCCGTCGCTCCAATGAAGGTTCGGCGAAGGCTGGAGCGGATCGCACGTTCCGCCAGAAAGGTTCCAGCGATGCCCGCAACCCCGTATGCCACCAGGGCACCGGTCACGACCGTTGCGTCCGCGCGCACCACCACGCGTAGAAAAGGTTCCAGATAGGTGTATGCCGCGAAGTGCCCCACAAAGATGAATGTCGCCGCGACCAGGCCGGTTCTTACGTTCTTGTTCTTGGTGATTGCCGTCAGTTGACTGATGTTGACCGACTGGTGAACAGGCAACGAGGGGAGCAGCGCGAAGAGGGCTGCCAGCACCACGACCCCAAGACCTGAGGTGATGAAGAACGCCTCCCGCCAGCCCGCGGACTGGCCTATGAGTGCCCCTGCAGGAACGCCCAGCACGGTGCCGATCGAAATCCCGGCTGAGATTAGCGCCACCGCCTTCCCGCCATCTTTCGACGCTACAAGTCGGCGCCCGGCGGAGAGGGCGAATGTCCAGAAGCCCCCCACCGCTATGCCCAGCAGGACGCGTCCGGCGAGGAACACCAGAAGATTGGGTGCGAGCGCAGCGACCAGGCAGGAGACGATCATCAATCCCGTCAGAGCTTGCAGTACCGTGCGCCTATCGAGACGGCCCGCCAGGACAGTCAACAGTGGAGCGGACACCCCCGCAATTGCACCTGGAACGGTGACCGCGAGGCCGGCGATGCCACTCGTGGTCTCAAGAGATGCCGCGATGCTGCTGAGCAATCCGATAGGGAGGAACTCGGTCGTGACCAGCAGGAAGGCGCTAGCCGCCACAGTGAGCACCGTCCACCATGCCCGCGGCTGAGTGCGGGGGTCTACCTGCAGGGCGGAGGGAAGACGGTCCGTATGCAACGACTTGTTCCTTTCGATAGTGAGCGTTACGATATCGAACGTTATTGTATTTGCCTGGAGCCGTCAAGCATTCGATAATCACCGTTACTGAATGTGGACAGGAAAGGTATGGGACGACATCGAGAATTCAGCCCGGAGCAGGCGCTCGACGCAGCGCTAGAAGTTTTCTGGCGTCAGGGTTTCGAGGGGACTTCGCTAGCGGATTTGACCGCTGCCACGGGTGTGGCTGCGCCAGGGCTGTACTCGGCGTTCGGCAACAAGGAAGCCTTCTTTCTGAAGGCCGTCGAGCGCTATGAGGTCAAGTACATGGGCTTCATGGTCGAGGCCTTGGCCCAGCCCACAGCGCACAAAGTGATCGAGACGATGCTTCGCCACAACGCCAAGCTTCTGGCCGGCAAGTCGCACCCGACGGGCTGCCTGGGAGTGAATGGCGCTGTTGCCTGTTCTGAAGCGTCGGAGCCCATCCGCCTGGAGTTGGTGCGTCGACGCCGGGCAAGTGAAGCGGTGCTGAGTGAACGCCTGAGAGCTGCCGAGGCGGCCGGGGAGCTACCTGATGGTGTTTCGGCAGAAGATCTAGCGCGCTTCGTAATGACGGTTAGTCAGGGCATGGCGGTACAGGCCAAGGCCGGAGCAAGCCTGAAGCAACTTGACCGTGTGATCGACCTGGCGCTGATCGGCATAGCTGAGCGCGGCAAAGGTCATAGCAGGCGAAAATAGCGAAGGCTCACAAAGCTCCCGCTGACGTCCAGCTCCTTATTGAAAGGAGCAAAGAAGGCATTCGTTACGACTTGTGCCCGGTTACTGTTGATGTACGAACGTCGCGAACCGCTTGCGATATTCTGCGGGTGTCACGCCTACGTGCCGCGAAAACGCTCGCCGCAACACATCTGCATCGGCAAACCCGCAACGCGCCGCGACCTGCTTCGGTGCTGCTTGCCCTTGCTCCAACAGGCGCCGCGCTGCGTTCACCCGTGCCTCCTCAACCCAGTTTGCGGGCGTGATGCCTATCTCGCTACGGAAAAGCCGCGAGAAGTGCCGCGGACTAAGGTTCATGCGTACGGCGAGACTTGCGACGCTGTGGTCAAGCTCGGGATTTGCAGCAACCCAGCGCTGAAGCTCTTGCAGCGCCGCTCGGCCAGCAGGCGCGGCTACGCTCTTGCGGCTGAACTGCAGTTGGCCGCCGGGCCGCTTGAAGAACATGACGAGTTGGCTTGCGACTTTGAGGGCAATCTCACGTCCGAGATCTTCCTCCACCAAAGAAAGTGCTAGGTCGAGCCCGGCCGTCACGCCCGCAGCTGTACGCAGCGGCCCGTCACTGACCTGGATCGCGTCCTCGTCGACCGTCACGTCTGGGAACTGTCGGGCGAGTTGCTCGGCAACCGCCCAGTGTGTAGTGACCCTCTTGCCATTCAGCAACCCTGCTGCTGCAAGAAAGAACGCCCCGCTGCACACGGACCCGAATCGCCTCGCCTTTGGAGCGCATCGCCTAAGCCAGTCGACCACCACGCTGCGAGCCGGTATCTCGGCCGCGTTCGGGCAACCGGCGACGAGAAGTGTGTCGATAGGTTCGTCAATGTCACGGCCGATGATTCGGTCTGCCATCAATCGGACTCCGGATGAGCTGCGAATCGGACCGGGCCCGCACGCTGCGACGAGCAGCCGGTACACCTCACGCCCGGCCTGCACGTTCGCTTCGGCGAAGACGTCCAGCGGACCGGATACATCAAGCAGCTGCACACCTGGCAGCGCCAGAACCACGATCGTTTTGACCTTACTGCGCATCCATGGCCGCCTTGATCTTCAAATGTCCTAAATCGACGTGTTGCGACTATTGGAGCCATGCTATCACGGTCCTATCCTTGATAAAGCTAACCCACCGAAGGAAGAACCCTATGACCGTCATCCGCGAGGCCGCCATTCCCGATTCGAAGCTGGCGCGTGCCATCACTGAGTACATTCGCGACACCGAGACGCAACTGCTCTTCAACCATTCGAGTCGCGTCTATCATTTCGGCGCTTTGGCCGGCGTGAAGCGCGGCCTGAAGTTTGACCGCGAGCTTCTCTATGCAGGGGCAATGTTCCACGACATCGGACTTATGCCGAGCCATAGCAGCAAGGACGAGCGCTTTGAGGTCGACGGCGCGCACGCCGCCCGCACCTTCCTCAAGAGCCACGGGATCTCGGAAGAGGACGCTTACACGGTGTGGACCGCGATCGCGCTCCACACCACGCCCGGCGTGCCGCAGCACATGCACCCCGTCGTCGCGCTCGTGACCGCTGGTGTCGAGATGGACGTTCTTGGGCTCACCTACAACCAATACTCGGATGCAGAACGCGAGGCCGTCGTTCGAGCTTTCCCACGCACGACTCAGTTCAAGGAAGACATCATCCAGGCGTTCTACGACGGCATCAAACACAAGCCCGACACTACATTCGGCAACGTTAAGGCCGACGTGATCGCTGACAAGGAGCCGCACTTCCACCGCGGCAACTTCTGCAGCGTCATCCGTTGCTCACACTGGCACGGCTGAGATGTTCTCCACTCCTATCAGATGGCGCAACCGTCGGGACCGCAGCTACCTGTTTGCATCGCGTCCTCGGCGGCCATTTGATTGGCGTCTTTCCAAGTGCTTTGCAGAGCGCGAAGGAACACCTCCCGGCTCTGGGCGCCCGATACAGTCAATTTCCCATCGAACACATAGAAGGGGACGCCGCTCGCCCCACGTTCATGCGCCTCCAACTCATCGTTGATGACCTCTGCCCTATAACGCTGACTGGCGAGCGCTTCGCGGCTTTCGGATTCGGGAAGTCCGGCTTCAACAGCCACAGAAACAAGCTCATCGACATCGCCAAGCTGGCGCCCCTCGGTAAAGGTGGCACGAAAAAGCCGTTCCTCAAGTTCACCTTGCAAGCCGATCTCTTTCGCGAAATGAAGAAGTTGGTGTGCGTTCCTGGTATTGAACATCTTCAGCACATCGAAGCGCATCTCAATGTTCTCGACGGAAGCAAGGTCTGCTGCCTGCCTTTCCATGCCCTTGACCTGAGCCTCGGGAATTCCACGAGACTTGGCAAAGTAGCTGGAGTGCGTTCCAGGAAGAGTAGCTGGCCGTTCCGGCGCAAGCTCGAAGCTCTTCCATTCGATCTCCACCTCGCTACGGTGCTCGAACAGCTCCAATGCGCTTTCCAGGCGGCGCTTGCCGATGTAGCACCACGGGCAAACGATGTCGGAGTAGATCTCGATCTTCATGTGTTTTCCTTACGACTGCGGAGCAGCCGGCTGTACGTCGATTAAAGGAAGAAGCGGGTTTCAGGCATGCGTCTCATCCCAGACCTCCTGGATCGCGGCGAGCAGGACCGGTGCGCGCTTGACGCCTGTGATGACCTTTCGTGCATCGATCGCCATATAAGGAATCTGCACGCCAAGGTCCTTGGCGCGCTCCTCATCGGCAATGACCTCGCTCCGGAAACGCCCGTTCTCCAACACCTCTCGGGCGGAAGCCGGGTCTATGCCGACCTCGCTCGCAACGTCGATCAAGACCGTCTCATCACCAAGCTCCATTCCCTCGGTGAAGTTCGCGCGGAACAGACGCTCCTTGAGTGCCGCTTGTTTTCCCACAGTTCGCGCGTAGTGCAGAAGCTCGTGCGCCTTGCGTGTGTTGAACAGCTTGACGATGTCGAAGTTCATCGTAATGCCAAGCGTTGCCGCGAGGGCCGTCAACCCGTCGATTCGACGCTTGGCCTCTTCGGCTGGAACGCCCTTGTCGTGAATCAGCTCGTCTGCTGGGCTCTGCGCCACGCGTGCGGGCATGTTTGGCGCCAGTTCATAGCTGTGCCAGACAAGTTGGATTTCTTCACGATGGGGAAACTGCTCCAGCGCCTGCTCCAGCCTCCGCTTGGTGATGTAGCACCAAGGACAGGCCACGTCGGAATAGATTTCAATCTGCATGTGTGTATTCCTGAATGCGCTGTCTCAGCGCGCAATAAATCCGCCGTCAACGACCAGTTCGGCCGCGTTGACGAACGAAGCTTCATCGGAAGCGAGATATACCGCCGCAGCGGCGACCTCTTCGATCGTTCCCAGACGGCCCACAGGAGCCATTTCCGCAATCGCCCGCCGGACTTCGTCGGCGACGGCGCCACGGCTCACTTGCGTAGCGATGTGTTCTTCGACCATCTGTGTCTGGATGGCGCCGGGGTGAATCGAGTTCGACCGAATGCCAAACCCGTGATGCGCCCACTCGATGGCAAGGCTCTTGGTCAGATGCCGGACGGCTGCCTTGGAGACGTTGTAGGCCAGCTGATCCGGGTACCCCACGATGCCGGCTACTGATGACAAGTTGATCACGCTGGAGTTGCCGACGCGCTGACGGCTGCCTTCGATGAGGAGCGCCTGCATCGTCCGACAGCCCAGAAAGACGGAGTCAACGTTCACCGTCATGATCCGACGCCAATCTTCATAGGCCGTCTCGGCAAGAGACTTCGACATATCGATGCCTGCGTTGTTGACGAGTACATCGAGCCGGCCGAACTCTCGCTTGATAACCTCGCCCGCGGCCTCCCAGCTCTCGGGAGAGGTCACGTCCAGCATCATCGCCGAAGCGTTGCGGATGCCGCTTGCTGCAGTGCTGGCGTCCTCCACCCGCAAGTCGGTGAAGATGACAGAAGCACCCTCCCCTGCCATGGCGTGCGCAATCCCGGTGCCAATACCTCGCGCGGCACCCGTGACAAGCGCGACCTTCCCTTGCAGGCGTCCCATATCAGTCTCCTTCATGCGCTCTTGACCTGGACGCCCAGATCAATCAGGGATTGACGCGCGTCGCCAAACAACATCGAGGTCTTCGGATCGACAAACAGTTCGTTCTCGACACCAGAGAATCCCGTTCCTTGGCCTCGCTTCAGCACGATGACGCTCTTTGCGTCTGACACATTCAGTACCGGCATGCCGAATATGGGAGAAGAAGGGTTGGTTCGAGCCGCCGGGTTGACCACGTCATTTGCACCGACGACCAAGGCAACGTCGGCGTTGCCGAACCGTTCGTTGATCTCGTCCATTTCCACCAGCTTGTCGTAGGGAACGCCGGCTTCGGCTAGCAACACATTCATGTGTCCTGGCATGCGGCCGGCCACTGGGTGGATCGCGTATCGAACATCGCCCCCACGCTTCTCGATCAGGTCGCCCAACTCGCGTGCCTGATGCTGGGCTTGCGCGACAGCAAGACCATAACCCGGCACTAGTACGACACGGTCTGCATAAGCCAAGCGTAGCGCCGCGTCCTCGGCGTTGATGGCCGACATCTCCCCGCCCCCGTTTCCGCCCGCGTTGGCATCCCCCGTCGAAGGCGAACCGAACGCTCCGAACAGCACATTGCTGAAGGAGCGGTTCATTGCCTTGCTCATCGCCACCGACAGGATGAAGCCGCTCGCGCCGTCCAACGCGCCGACGATGATCAAGATGTTGTTGTCGATGGCGAAGCCGGTCGCAACCGCTGCCAAGCCTGCATAGGAGTTGAGCAACGACACCACGACCGGCATATCTGCCCCGCCGATGGGCAAGACCAGAAGAATCCCCACAAGCAGGCTGACAACGGTCATGACGGCAAAAATCGTCGCCACGCTGGGGTCTACGATTAGGTAGACAAGACACAGGGCCACAATGCCGAGCAGCAAGAAGTTGGCGGCATTCTGAAACTTGAAGGTCAACGGTCGACCCGGCAACACGCCCTGCAGCTTGCCGAAGGCCATCAAGCTGCCAGTCACCGTTAGGCTACCGAGAAGCACTTCGAAGCCAAGCGCCGTGACGTGGCCGCGTGTCAGTTCACCGCTACTCCAGCTATGCGCGTACTCGCCGATCCCTACCAGTGTGGCCGCCAGGGCGCCGAAAGCATGGCTCAGTGCGATTCGTTGCGGCATTGCGGTCATCGGGACCCACATGCCAAGCGGATAACCCACCAGTGCGCCCACTGCGGCACCTACGATGATCCATTCGTAAGTCACGATTCGCGCATGCAGCAGTGTGGCAATCACGGCGATGAGCATGCCGGTGGCAGCTAGGCGCATGCCACGGCGGGCGCTCTCGGGGCGGCCGAGTGCACGCAGAGCTGTGATGAAGAGAAATGCGGCAATCAGGTAAGCGACCTGGATGAATGTCTCTGTCATGGCTTCGCTGCGCTTGACGCGCCTCCCGTCGGGGTCGAGTCGGCGTTACTGGTCTTGCGGAACATGCCTAGCATGCGATCGGTAATCAGGAAGCCACCCACGATGTTCGCCACAGCACAGGCCACCGCCACAGTGCCCAGAATGGTTGCCATCACGCCTTGGTCGCTTCCTGCAAGAACCAGTGAGGCAACCAGGGAAATGCCCGATATGGCATTTGTGGCCGCCATCAATGGCGTGTGCAGCAATGGCGGAATGCGGCTGATTGTTTGGAAGCCTACGAACCCCGCCAGCATGAAAACGAAGAGTTGGATGGTGGTCGTTGCGGACATCGTCATACCTCAGCGGAGACGGCAAGCGCCTCATCGATGGACTGGCCCGCGAGCAAGGCCTGGGTGATTGCGTCTTCCGCGTCCAAGCGCAACAGTCCGCCGTCATTCAGCAGGTGCTCCAGAAGGGCTCGGACATTCCCACTGAATAGTTGGCTGGCATCCTTTGCGAAGATGCTCGGGAGCTGCGTTCCGCCAATGATGCGGATGCCGTTGACTTCGACGGTCTCTCCGGCACAGGTCAGTGTGGTGTTGCCACCGGTCTCGGCAGCGAGATCGACGATCACGCTGCCCGGCTGCATAGCCTCCAGCGTCCTTTCGTCAATCAACGCCGGAGCGGGCTTTCCAGGGATCTGTGCACTAGTCACCACCAGGTGCATCGTGGACAAAGGCTCGGCAAGCGCCCGGCGCAGCAGCACTTGCTGATCTGCCGACTGCTCCGCGGCGTAACCTCCGCTACCATCTGCCGCTGCCAACGGAACATCCGGGAACACGAACTTGGCGCCGATGCTTTCGACCTGCTCCCTCGCGGCCTCACGAACATCGAAACCGTGGGTGATCGCGCCTAGGCGCCGTGCAGTCGCCAGCGCCTGGAGTCCAGCAACACCTGCGCCAAGTGCGATCATCCTGGCGGGCTTGATGATGCCGGCAGCTGTCGTCAGCATCGGCAGCAAGCGATCCAAGGCGCGTGCGCCTTCGATGACGGCGGCATAACCCGCGATGGCAGCCTGCGACGAGAGCACATCCATGCTCTGCGCCCGAGTGATTCGCGGAAGCCGTTCCAGGCCCAGATGGACGATCCCATGCGCCTTCAGCAGAGGCACAAGCTCGGCATCTCGACCGCCTAGCGATATGAGCACAGTGCCGGGCCGCATTGGGATCAGATTCCTCGGCGGCCGGATCTTGACCAGTACATCAACGCCCGAAACAAGCGCCGCGGTCTCGACAATGGTTGCACCCGCCTCGATGTAGTCCGCGTCGTGATAGCCGGCCTGGAGGCCCGCGCCTGCTTCCACTCGAAAGACTGCTTTGCTGCGCAAGCGCTGAATGTCGGCGGGGATAAGCGCTACGCGCCGCTCGCCAGGCACGTGCTCGCCCGCCAAACCGATCACGGCTTGTTCCTGATTGGTATCCATCTCTGTTCCCGTTGCATGCGAGCGGACGCGGCTTGCCGGGCCGGTCCGCCTTTCGCGGCTCAGACCTGCGCCATGCCACCGTCGACGAACAGCTCCACGCCATTGATGAAACTGCTGTCATCGGACGCGAGGAAGACGGCGGCTTTGGCCACATCCTCAGGCTCGCCGATGCGACCCGACGGGGTTTGTTCGGCGACCCAAGCCTTGATGCCGGCGATGGCTTCCTCGGATTGCTTGCCACGCAGCATTGGGGTGTCGGTCGGGCCGGGGCTCAGCACGTTGACACGGATGCGGCGCGCCTTCAGATCCAGAATCCAGCTGCGCGCGAAACTCCGCACCGCGGCCTTGGATGCGCTGTAGACGCTGAAGGACGCGTTGCCGGTGATGGTGCCGGTCGATCCGCCCAGGATGACCGACGCGCCATCCACCAGCAGTGGTAGCGCCTTCTGCACGGTGAACAGCACGCCTTTGACGTTGACAGCGAATTCCTGGTCGAACTGCTCTTCGCTGATCTGGCCAAGAGGGGTGAAGGCGCCAATACCAGCGTTGGCAAAGACAATGTCCAGCTTGCCGGCTTTGGCCAGGATTTCGGCGTAGACCTTGTCGAGGTCCGCCGACTGGGCCACGTCGCCCTGCACGGCAATGACATCTCCACCGATTGCGGCGACGGCTTTGTCCAGTTCCGTTTGGCGCCGGCCGGTGATGAACACCTTGGCGCCTTCTTCGACGAATCGCTTGGCCGTCGCCAGGCCGATGCCCGTCGATCCGCCGGTGATCAGCGCTACTTTTCCACTCAATTTGCTCATGGTCGGTTCCGTTCGTAAGTTCATGAATCGAGCCGAAACACTGGGATCACGTTGCGTCGACCTGTGTTTCGGGTGTGATTGAGATACTATGGGTGAGACGCAAAAGGCGAAAGACTGCTTTTTTAGGTTCCGGCGTTCCTTTAGAGGAACGCCAATGATCGACAAGGGCTCATATGGAAGACCTGAACGACTATCTCTACTTCACGCAGGTCGTTACGCACGGTGGGTTTGCCGCGGCCGGCCGGGCGCTGCAGATGCCCAAATCAAAGCTGAGCCGACGGGTCGCCGGCCTGGAGGAACGCCTGGGCGCGCGCCTGATCGAGCGCTCCTCCCATCGGTTCCAGGTCACGGAGCTGGGTAAGACCTTCTATGACCAATGCCGCGCGATGCTGCTCGAAGTGGAACGCGCCAAGGCGGTTGTCTGCGAGGCGAACTCCGAACCGCAAGGGCCGGTGCGGCTGAGCTGCCCAACCGGGCTCATCGATGTTTCCGTCGCAGCGATGCTTCCCGAATTCCTCGCGCGATACCCCCGCGTGCAATTGCAGGTTTTGGCAACCGATCGTCGTATCGATCTCGTCGATGAGCGTATCCATGTCGCCATTCGGACGCGCGCGGCGCTGGAAGATGAAACCGAAACTGATCTGAAGGTGCGCGTGCTGGGCAAGACCAAGCAAATCCTCGTTGCCAGCCCCGAGCTGGCCAGAAAGCTGGGACCGTGCCATGACATTGCATCGCTCAAGGATGCTCCGACTGTCTCGATGGCCGATCCGGTGTCGGAATGGGTGGTCCATGACACTTGGGAGTTTTCAGGCGCGCATGGCTCTCGCTTCGTGCTTGAGCACCAGCCACGACTCACCTGCCGAAGCGCCCCTGCGCTGCTCCAAGCCGTCAAGGCCGGTACGGGTGTAGGGCTCCTGCTGGAGCAACTGTGCGAGCAGGATCTCCAGGCCGGCAGGCTGGTTCGGCTATGGCCCGATTGGCAGACATCAGAAGGCACCATCTACCTTGTCTTCACGACGGCGCGTGGTCTTCCCCCCGCGGTTCGCGCTTTGATCGATTTTCTGGCGGAGCGCTTTCAAACCGAGGTTGTGAGAAATCCGCCGCAGGAACTCGTTGACGCCATGCATTGATTTGACGAACAAAGATGCGGCCATGCATGCGAAGTCAGCGACCCGGACATCAACCGACGGACGGCCCTCGCTGACGATTGAATTCCCACGTCGCGCTACCACCGCGCATCGTTGCGGCAAGTTGCTGCCCCAGCCGCTGCTCGATCACCGGCTTCCATGGCACCAAGCTGAATCCCATGCCGTCATCGAGCATTGCGTAACGTCCACTGGCGAGCATGACGCTGCGCCGATAGATGCCGACCACGCGCTGCCCGTCAGCCGCCGGCCGATGCTCCAGCCCGGTTTCGGTGGCAATGTCCTTCGCGGCCTGCGCCAACTCACGCCCGCGCAGCGTTCCCAGCAGGTTGCGCGCGAGGACGACGCGCTGCCCGCGATGCTCGGCCAAGCCTTGTTCGGCCAGGAAGTCGGCGCGCTGCCGTAGCGCGTCCTTGGCCTCGGCACCAAAGCCCAGGTCGCCCAACCCCTTGCCGCCACCGATCAACTGCTGGTCGAGCCAGGTGGCGCCGATCACGCGCGCTTGGCGCTCGATGGGTAGGTGCGATTTCAATTCCACTGCCACGCCGCCGCCCAAGCGCTCCGCATCGTATTGGCGACCCTGTTCGGGCAAGTCGCCGGGCACGCGCCAGACACCTTCGGCCGCGCGCTCCACGATGCCGGCGCGGCGCAGGGCTTCGAGCCTGCGTACGTGCGCAGCCACCACCTCGTGCGGAGCACGGTCGGGAGCAGCCTGACTCTGGGCAACAGCAAGGTGATGGTCGGTGCGGTAGATGCCATCCGCTGCCAGCGCGGTGATGTTTCGGTCAGCCGCGCGCGCGTCGGTCGAGCCTTTCACCTCCACCACTGCGCCGGTCGGGTATTGCTCCAGCTCCGAGCGCGGCGGGAGCGCGACGTAGTGCGCCTTCCCGTCCGTGCCATCGACGATCAGATAGCCCTTGTCGTATAGCTCGTCGGCCAGCCCCTTGCCGGCCACGCGGCCGACGATGGCGCGACCATCCCCCCCGGGCTGGAACACGGCCAGTTCGCGTTGTTTGCCGCTCATGGCGCGCTGCATGGTGCGGACGATGTCACCCCGCTCGCCCATTGCTCGTAGCGTGGGTTCGGCGTCGGAGTGGACGGCCCACGCGCCGGGTTGCTGTTCCGTCGCCAGACCCATGCGCTGCAATCGTTGCAGACGGCCGATGAGCATTTGCCGCTGATGTTGCAGCCGGGGTTCGGCAAAGCGTTCGGTACGCACTAGGCCGTCGTTGCCGGCCTCACGTTGCAAGCTGCGATCCAACCCCGTCCATCGTTCCTGTTCCACCTCGCGCTGCATAGCGCGCTGCATCTCCAGTTCGGTGCGTGGCCCCAGCCATTCGATCGTCAGCTCGGCGGCCCGCCGACGCATCCCTTCGGCGATGTAGTCGCGGGAAATAATGAGGTCTTTGCCGGTGTCGTCCTTGCCGCGCAAGACGACGTGCGTGTGCGGGTTGTCGGTGTTCCAGTGATCGACGGCCACCCATTCCAGCCGGGTACCCAAGTCAGCCTCCATGCGCGCCATCAGGTGTCGGGTGTAGGTGCGCAGGTCGTCGAGCTGTTCGGCGTCCTCCGGCGAGACGATGAAACGGAACTGGTGGCGGTCGTCAGTGCTGCGTTCCTTGAACGTTTCGAGGTCGGCGGCATCGGTCGTCGGCCCGTAGGACCGCCCTGCCCCGCCATTGCGATCGACGCCCTCACGTTCGATGTAGCGCAGGTGTGCGGCAGTCGAGCGCGGCCCGGCTTTCGCCAGATTGACCAGCCGTGCCTTGATCGTGACGCGCCGCGCGTTCGCTCCCAACCCTCGGCCGGCGAAGCGGGCCGCGACATGACCGCGCCCCAGTCGGGAGCCGGGCCGCTGGCCGATCTTGCCGGCCACCTTGCCCAGCTTCGCGCCGGCCTTGTTCGTCTGCCGCAGTACCTTGCTGACAAAGGCATCGCCGCGCTGTTTCGGAGCACCTGGCTGGACGTGGAAGCGGTCGTCGTCGCGATGACTCATAGCGCAGCCCCATCCAAGGCCGTCGCACTCCAGCGGGCGGAGCACGCACTTTCATCAATACCGGAGCGGCGTTGCGCACTTTCGCGGCACGGTGCCACCCTCTGGCGCGTGCCGCGCCACCCCCACGTGCAGACAAGGTTTTCAAGCGGCCCGGTGCCGCGACCTTTTATCTTGCCTTCCGCCTTTGCCCTGCTCTGACGCTCCGGGCATCGGCGGCCCGGCGGCGCTGCGCTGCTCGCAGCCAGCACGCCGGAGAACGCAGTCACGGCCGTCGGCCAGGTGCGTTCAAGGCAAGATGCCTGCACATGGGGAAGCTGCGCGGAATGTCTCGTGACGTGCAGCGCGGATGCGCTCGCACGACACACGCGACGACACGGCGACGACCAGCAGGACGACATGCCGGATGGCACGATGAAGGGCAGCAAATCGGTGACCATCATCGGCGTGTCTCCAGCCAGACCGCATGCGCGACACCGAGCACGGCGGATGCGCGTACCGGGCCGAAATACCGGCTGTCGAACGACGCCGGATTAGTCACGCTCAACAGGAACAGCTCGCCCGGTTCGAGGCGGCGACACTGCGACCACGACGGCAGCGGACGGTCCAGCCGGTCGGCCCGCAGCACGGCGGCCGAAGGCACGCCGTCGATGCGGACGATGCCGCCCGCAATGCACACCTCCTGCGGCGCGACCGCACCCACGCGCTTGAGCAACGGAATGTGCGTCGGCAGATAGCCGCGCTGCGCAGCCAGCGCGGCAACCTCGGCTGGCAGCGGCACCAGCACGATGCTGTCCACGGACAACGGACGCGGCGGCGAGGTGGTGCGCTGATCGAACGGATCGACGCGATACCAGCCAACCGCCACGCTGTCAGAAGGGTTGTAGGTCAGGCGCGGCAGCGGCGACACGAAGGACGCCCAGGCCAGCGCAGCGAAGCCGCAGGCGGACAGCCCCCCCAGCACGAGGGGAGCGCGCCGGCGCGAGCAAGGATTCGGCGCAGTGCCAGATGTGGAAACGGCCGTCATGGCGACATCCTCCCGGCCATCCAGGCGGCGTGCCGTTCGGCGGTGTACGCGGGCAGCGGCAAGCGCGCAGCGAGACGGTTGCCGAGCGCGCGCCAATACGCGGGCGACACGTCAGCGGGCGCGATGCCCAGCTCCTCGATGGCGTCGAGCTGCGCCAGCACGGCGCGCACGGCAGGTTCACCCTCAGTGTGTAGCAGCAGGCGCGCGCCCGGCAGCACGCCGGGGATGCGCTGTGCCGCGTCCAGCGGCGTGCAAGCCTGCATCACCATGAGCTGCCAGCGGATCGTGCCGTAGTCGTTGGCGTGCCAGCGGATGCGGCAGAATATCGCGCTGGGCAGGAACACTGCGACGCGACGCCAGCGATCTAGCCGGACGATGCGCGCCGGCTCGCCGAAGCGCAGATACAGGTCGATACGTTGCTCAACGTAAGCGAGCGATACGCGCGTCAACTGCGCGGCACCGGCCTGGCCAGTGAGCACCGCAGGCGATGGCGGCGGCGCAGCCGTGGCCGCCAGAGCAGATGCGTTCATGGGGTCTTATCCGGGAACTCGCGTTCCAGCAGTGCGCGCAGCAGTTCGGCGACGGTCACGCCCCGCGTGAAAGCTGACACCTTGATGCGGGCGCGCATCGCGGGCGTAATGTCGAGGGTCAGGCGCGCGGTGTAGAGGTCGCCCTTGTTGAGCGCATCGGCGTCGCCCTGGCGAATCCACGCCTCGGCGTGCGGATTCGCGGGCGGACGTGTGCCGATGGCGATGCGCTTCTCTGTACGCTTGGATGGTCCGCTGCTCATAGCGGCCACCGCAGCAGCTCATCCACCAGTGTGGCGATCTCGCGCGCGGCGGCGCTGTCAGGGGCCGTTTCGCGGGCAAGCCGGCCAGCGGCCACGCTGTCGGCGAAGACGATGCGCTGATGCACTTCCGAGCGCAGTGCTGGTAGCGGTTGTTCTGCCAGCGACTGTCTTGCTTCCCGACCAATGATGGTGGTGCTCACGCGCCGGTTGATGACGAAGGCCGCGCGCAGCGCAGGCCGGAATACCTGTGCCTCACGGATCAGCGCGACCATCTCGGCGCTGGCCCACAGGTCGTAGGGGCTGGGCTGCACCGGGATCAGCACGCGCTCGGCCGCCAGCAGCGCGGAGCGCGCCAAGGCGGCGATGCGCGGTGGGCCGTCGATGATGACGTGATCGGCACGGCGAGCCAGTTCCGGCGCTTCCTGGTGCAGCGTCTCGCGAGCCAGACCGACCGCGCTGAACAAGCGCGGCAAGCCCTGCTGGCTGCGCCGCTGTGTCCAGTCCAGCGACGAACCCTGTGGATCGGCATCCAACAGGACGACGTGTTGACCGCGTAGCGCGAGCTCACCCGCGATATGGGTGGCGAGCGTGGTTTTGCCGACGCCGCCCTTCTGGTTGAGCAGCGCGACGATCATGACGCGGCCTCCCATGTGGGAAAGCTGAGCGTTGCCTGCTGCGCAAAACGCTGTTCGCCGTGCCGTTTGGCGGTTGTCCACCGGAACGGCGTGCTTCTACTAAAAGTTAGAGAATTGAAGTTAGGTAAGTTAGAGGGGTCGGAAACCCGCGCCGTTATTGGCTTTGCGACGCTTTCGTGCTCCTGATAGCACGATAGGTGTACTCCCGATAGCACGATACCTCGTACTCCTGATAGCACGAGGCCGTCAACAGGCTTTCCCGCAGTTATCCCCGTGCCGTGACCGGCACGGGACGGAAGGTCAGCAGTTCGATGTTGTCGTCCGGCATGTGCTCGATGCCCAGGACGTAGCCGGGCAACGATTGCCGCGTCACCAGCACACGCAGGTCGTAGGCGAAGTCCGAGAAGCGCGCCGCGCTGCCGGACTTGCGGTGCAGGTGCCGGAAGTCGAATTGCCAGCCGTGTTCCTGCCGCCCGCCGTGCTTGCGCACCAGGCGATACAGCCAGCGCTCGATTCCGCCCTTCAAACGGAAATAGGCCGGGTCGATGGTCAGCACCAGCGCAGCGTCGAGCACGCCCGTATAGAACCAGTCCGGCAAGATCAGTTCGATGCCCAACGGCACGCCGTTGGCATCGGCCAGTTCGCGCCACTCGTTGATCCACGAAAAGCGATGCAGCCGCCTTCCCGTTGTTTCGCGGATGGACGTGGCCACGCTGGTCGATTGCAGCCGGTCTAGCGCGGCTTTCAGGCGCAGGTAGTCGTTGAGCGAGGTGCCGCGCCCGACGAAACGCAGGATCTCGTAGGGCGTGGCCCGTATCCAGCGCGATGGGCGGATGCCCGCGTCGCGCGCCTCCACGATCTGCGAAGCCGCCCAGATCAACACGTCCGCATCCCAGATCGTGGCGATGCCGTGCTCGAAGGTGCCCTCCACACGAATGGTGACGTTGCTGCTGCGGAAGTCGATCGGCGCGATGCGCCGCGACTTCGCCAGCGAGAAGAACGGAAAGGCCATCAAATCCTGGCTGTCGCGCGGCGCCATGTCGCCCGGCAGCGCACGGAACAGATCGAGCTGTTCCCGCTCCCGCAATGGGCTGGACCTGGCGATGGCCACCGGCAGACCACCGATCAGCGCGCACGGCTGTCAGCCGAGTGATGCTCGGCGTATTCAGGGTCGGATGTGGCCTCGAAACTGCGCTGGTCGGCCCAGACATCGAGGTCGGCTACCGCGTACATGACGCGCCGACCGAACTTGCGGAACTTCGGCCCGCCGCCGATCACACGCTGTTTCTCCAGGGTGCGCGGCGACAGCCGCAGGTACTCGGCGGCTTCGTCGTTGGTGAGGTAGCGTTGGGGCTGCGGGGGTGTGGTGGCGGCAGCGGCAGCAGGCCGCAAGGGTGCGGGTCGCATCGAGTGAACCTCCATCGGTCAGAAACGCCGGCAGCATCAGCGCAGCCGGATGGAGTCAGTCTCAAGATAGCGATGCGTTGAGCAGAGGGCCGTTTTGCAGCGCATGAAAAACGACCCTCCCCAGGTCATTCGAGCTGTGCAAGGCGGCGGTAGCCGCCGCGCATCAGCATTTGGCCGCGCCGTATCAGCCGGCGCACGCGCGAGCGCAAGCCACCGTCGGTGTACCAGCCAGCAGCCACGGCCTCGGCGCCGAACAGCCCGATAGCCGTTTCGCGCAAGGACGCTCCCGTGAGGGCAGCGTCAAGCGCCTGCAAGGTGTGCAATTCCAGCAACGCGGCCGCCGTAGGTCGGAAGCGAGCCGCCGCCGCAGGCGCGGCTCCGGTCGCGATGGCCAGCTTGTCCAGCTCGGCCGTGATCCTGCGGTAGATCGCGCAAGGCGCAGCGCACGCGCGAACGGCGTAGAGGTAGGCCATGCCATCGGCCAACCCCGGCGCGAGAGCGAACCGCACGCGGTAGCCGGGCCAACGTGCGGTCAGCACGAGGCGCTTGCCGTCGTGGATCAGGTGCTTGTGGCCGGGGATGCGCCAGAACTCGAACGCCGCCGCACCAGGCGGCGGGTCGGCATCCGGGTAGAACTGGAGCACGGCATCGTGGTCAGGGAACCAGGCCGGATGCGCGTCACGCGCATCCAGGGCCGGGTCTTCCAGCAAGCGCAGACCCCAGGTCTGTGCCGCGTTCGGCTGGCGGCGACGGCGCAACCAGTCGCGCCGATAGTTGGGATGCCTCCGCAGGTATTCCCAGGCCAGTGCTGGACCGTCCAGATGCAGCACGTAGAGATACGCAGCGGTCGGATACCAGGCATCGGTGCTTCTGTCGGCCATGACGCTACCTCCTGTGGGCAGGAACGTCGCCAAGGGCGTCAAACACGGGACTACGGCATCGACAACATCAACGCGTCATCTGGAAAGCGCAAAGTTAAACAGCGGTGATCGGTGTCAAGACAGATTGGCTCCGAAGCCTTACGTGGATGGTCCGAGTGCGGCGGCTGTGCCACGCGAAAAATGGGCGCAACACCTGAGACCCTGCCGCATATCGCACAGCGCATCATGTCTCTTTCGATCAGGCCCGCACCCTCGCGGTGCAAGAGTGTCGATTCAGACCGCAATCGTCTTGTGCTAGACCGAGAAGGACACAATGCGCCCCCGATCAGTCGGGAATAGAGCCGTCACGTTGCGCGAGCTGAACGTACTCCGATAGCGGCCGCACTGCGTGGAAATACACATCGCGCAGCACGGGCCGTTGCTGCGGCCCGACGATGCTGGCCAGATCGGAGAGCTTGACCGTCCCCAGTGCCGGCATGCCAATGCCGAGGTCGATCAATCCCCACGCGGTATTGGCATCAGTCGGGTCGAGCGCGGCCAGCAGCCAGATCGCGTGCGCGTCCGGCGTGAACAGCCGGACCACCGGCATCGGGTCGATGCCATGGCCGGCGGCGCGTGCTGCGCCGTTAGCGAGCAATTGCACAAGCTCGTCGGCGGTAGTCAGCGGCTGGGTCACGGCCAGGAATCCCGCAAAGCCAAGAATGCACGGACGCGCTTTTTCGCCCATGCACGGAACCGCCAAGCCGGGTTCGTGCTTTCGTGCGCAAGCACGGATGCGCAAGCCCTCGAACCCGCACAAGAGCGGAGAAGCGGAAGTGTGAAGATCAGGAAAGACATAGATGTGACTCTCTGGTTCAGTTGAAATCCGCCGATGCGGATTTCCGGAAGGGCACAAACACGAAAATCACCATCGATAAATGAACACTATAGATTGTAGCCCTATAGGGCGCAATCGGCTGTCATCTTGGTTTTCTAAGGGGAACCACAGGTGGCAGCGAATCCTTCATTGGCAGCGGCATTGCGGACGATCAGGAAAGCGCGCGGCCTGAGCCAGGAAGCGTTCTCTGATGTATCCAGCCGCACCTATCTGAGTTCGCTGGAACGTGACCTCAAAAGCCCGACCCTGCATAAGCTGACCGAGCTGTGCGAGGTCATGGCCGTGCATCCGCTCACGCTGCTTACGCTGGCCTATGCCAGCAACAATTCTGCCGAGATTGATCGATTGCTGGCGCAGGTTCGGAAGGAGCTTGAGCTATTGGAAAGGACGTCCAATCAATGACACTTCTTCAAAACGACCCTATCACTCAGCTTGCCTTTTCTGTCTACGAGAACAAAGGTGTCTTCGCGGTTCTTCTGGGGTCGGGCCTGTCGCGTTCTGCAGAGATTCCCACTGGTTGGGAAATCACTTTGGATCTGGTGCGCCGTGTCGCAACAGCTCAAGGCGTCGAGGAACAATCCTATTGGGCGAAGTGGTATCGGGACAAGACAGGCCAAGAGCCCAACTATTCCGTGTTGCTGGAAGAGATTGCTACCTCACCCGATGAACGAAGGGCAATCCTGCATCGCTACATAGAGCCGGATGCGCAGGACCGCGAAGAAGGTCGCAAGGTTCCAACGAAGGCACATCATGCGATAGCGCAACTGGTTCGGTCTGGCCACATACGGGTCATCATCACTACAAATTTCGACCGGCTCATGGAGAATGCGCTGCGTGAGCAGGGGGTCGAGCCGACTGTCGTAGCTTCTGCGGACGCTCTCAGCGGTGCGGAGCCGCTAACTCATAGCCGCTGTTATCTTCTCAAGCTGCATGGCGACTATAAGGACGCGCGTATCCTGAACACCGACCAGGAACTGAGTGCCTACCCCGAAAGCTATGACAGGTTGCTGGACAGAATCCTTGATGAGCATGGATTGGTCATTTGTGGCTGGTCAGGCGAATGGGACCATGCTTTGCGTGCCGCATTTCTTCGCACACCGAACCGACGCTATCCCGTCTATTGGTCCGCTCGCGGATCGCTAGGAACCGGGGCCAGCGAACTCGCGGCGCATCGTAGCGCCAAGACAATACCAATCTCCGGCGCTGACGAATTCTTCGAGGCATTGCAGCAACGTGTAGAGACACTTGAACAAAGTCAACGTCAGAACCCTTTAAGCGTTGAACTACTCGTCAACAGTGCCAAACGCTACCTCGCCAAGCCAGAGTACCGCATACAGCTAGACGAACTGTTTTCGCAAGAAACAGAACGGTTGCTAGCGAGACTCGATGACAATCAGTTCGCGCCACAAGGGCAATGGAACCAAGAAGAGTTCCGGTCCAGGGTACAGCGATATGAAGCCGTGACGGAACCCCTCGCTCGCATGGTCGGTGTACTCGGACGATGGGGAGACGGTACCGAGTTGCCATTGGTGCTTGACATATTAAAAGGCATCTATCGTCAAGCAGAGAAGATCGGCAATGGCCTCACCGTCTGGCTAGGACTTCGCTCCTATCCTGCCGTTCTGGTGTTCACCGCCTATGGGGTTGGTCTCACGCGCTCGCAGCGTTGGAAAACGCTTCACGAGCTTCTAGTTGCCTCTTGGCCACGGGAATATCATGAACCCCGCAGAGTGGTATCCGTGCTGTTCTTATGGGCGTGGAAAGGAGAACAGCAGGACATCTGGAAGCAGTTGGATGGTTTTGATCGCCGAAAGACTGCCCTTAGCGATCACCTGCATGATGTCATGTCGGCTTGGCGATCCAGCTTTGCAGGTGTTTCATCAGATTTTGAGCTGACGTTCGAGCGGTTTGAAACACTGGCGGCCTTGGCGTTCCTTGAGGAAAATGATGAAGCGAGCTTGGAACAAGCGGTTGGCAGCACGCCGCATGGGCTATTCGCCAGGATGCCCGTCGGACGTGCGGGATGGCATGAGTCTTCTGCCACAGGGCTCATACATGAGCTTCAGTCAGAGTCGACGATTCTCGCCCTGCTCGACGCTGGTTTCGCAAAGAACAGTCGCCGCTTTCTTGAGCTCTTTGTGGAAAGCTTCAAGCGCTACGCCAGCAAGATGTCGTGGTGACGGCATCGCCCCGCCGCAATGGGCGGGGCGCGGTGATGGCGGTTAGTCCGCCTGCTGTGGCTTGCTGCGCGACCAGATCAAGTCGTGCGCGCCGTCTTCGCCTTCGATTAGGCAGGCATAGACCGTCGCCGGGAAGGAAGGATCGTCGAGGGTCACGGACACGTAGGGCCGTTCGGCCTTGCTGACCTTCTTCCAAGCCGCGCCGATGTCGTGGCCCGCCGCCTGCACGCGGAAGTCGGGGACGTTCTCGCTGTCGCCCTTGTCGTTGGGAACCAGCTTGACCTTGACGTTGAGCGTCAGGGTGCGAAGCGTGCCGGTGTAACCGTCTTTGTCTGCGGTGAAGGTGCCGATGTTAGCCATGATGTTTCTCCTTTCGGGTTGAACAAGGTCGCGCCCATCGCGTCCTTGTTGTGAACCGGCCGGCGGGGGATGGGCTGGCGGCACCGCGCAGCGGGCGCAACACCGTGGAGCACCTGGAAGCGAAAAGAATTTGTCCCGCGAGGAATGCGCGCAGCGCAGGGGAAATTGTTTTCGCTGGAAGGTTGCTGCCATGAAGCCCAAGGCGCAGCCGTGCCCTCGCCAGGATTCACGACAAGCCAAGGACGCAGGGGCCGCCCGCTCCCGAAAGGAGACATGGCCGACCTCGGCATCCCCGCAGGACGGCTGCACCGACCTGTGCCCTGACGTGGGCAAGGCCAACCTCAATGACACGGCGAGAACGCCCCTTGCCACCGCTGGCGGCAACATGCTTGAGGGGTGGCGCGGAAGCTCCTAAGGCAAGGCCGGGCGGCCACTTCGTTGATTCAGGTGAACCGTCCTTCGTGACGTACAGGCGAACCGCCAGCGTCGAGGACGGCACGCTTCCGCACAACCTGCCGCAGCAAGCCGGGGCGTAGCCCCACAAGCCCCGCCCATTGCGGCGGGGCGCCGTCGAAATCCTGCCCACGCCAGCGGGCACCGATTTGCCGTGCCGCGTGCAAGGCACTTGCGCGCTCGCCCCGTCGCCGCCTGGTCGAAGGCGACGACGGGGCGGTTTTGCTGTGGACGTTGAAACTAGGCGCGGCAGACTTGCCGCGCCCGGTTCCGAATGAAAGAAAGCCCCGGCGCTGCGCACCGGGGCTGTGGGGCTACCTCACGCGGCCAGCGCGTGCGCTTCCACTTCGTCGGCAGCATCTTCTGGCGTCTCCGTTCCGTCCGCCGCCTCCGGCTCGCCTCCCGGTTCCGTGTGGTGGCTGGTCTGGAACACGACAGGCATCCAGCCAGTGCCCTCCGCCAGCCGTTCGGCTTCGCTGGCAATGTCTCCCTTCTTCAACTTCGCCAGCCGGGTGACGTGCGCCGGGGCGTACTGGCCGACGGCTTCCAGAATCGCGGGCTTGGCGATGTGGCGGAAATAGCCCTCGGCGGTCGGCTTCCACCACGCGGCCATGTCCAGCCCCACGGCCTGCGCCAGTTCCGCGCCGGGCTGGTGCGGCGAAGCGCGGGGCGTCACCACGTCCACCGTGGACGCCACGCACACGGCCAACAGGCGCACCAGTTCATCTTGCGACTTCGCCTGCAACGCGGCGAACAGTTCGGCGCTATTGTCCGGCAACGCCTCGCCTGCGACTTCCTGCAACGTGCGCAGCGCCACGGCGGCGGGCGATTCCGAAATGTCGGGGGCCATACCTTCCAGCCGGTCTTGCACGTCCAGACGCACGCCGAGCGGCAAACCGTCGCGGCGGTAGCCGTCCTGGAGGACGGCCCGCACCATGCCATGCACCAGCACGGCCAGCGCGATGTGCGGATGCCGTGCGACTTCGATTTGCAGCGCCGCCGTGCGGTGGGCGCTCAACCGCTGTGCCAGCCGGTCAGACAGGCTCGCGGTCTTGGGCGCTTCGTCGGTGTCGTCGCCTCCCTCGTCGTTCGCGCCGTCGCTTGAGCTGAAACCCTGCCGCAGCTTTTCCAGCGTGCGCAGTGCCTTCGCCTCGGCCTCGCGCAGCAGGCCGCGATGAATCACTGCCTCGCCGTTGGTGTCGAGCGTGACGACAGCACCGGCCACCGCGCGCACGTCCGGGGCGTAGTCGCGCAAGGCCTCTTCGCTGGCTTCCAGTTCCCCGGCCACCTGTTCGCGGCGCGGTTCCAGCGCCTCGGTCTTGTCCTCGTCCTCGGCGTCGTAGGCTTCTTCCAGTTCGGCGTCGATCTTGTCGAGACGGGTTTGCAGGGAAGTGATGCGGCGGGCTTCGCGGGCGGTCGGTTCGCGGCGCTGGCGCGGAGCGCTCTGGAACGTCTGCCGGTCGGCGTGGCTCATGTGCGGCACGGCTTCCACCCATGCCCAGCCCTCGGCGCGCACGTCCTCGGCCTGCGCGTCCAGCTTCCCGCGCACCAGCGTTTCCAGCAGCGCGGCATCGGTCAGGTAGGTTCCGGCATTGCCTTCGGCGAACAGGTCGCGGCGGATGCCGCCGCCTGCCGCCGTGTAGGCGTCCAGCCCGACGAAACGCACCAGCGGATGCGTGGCGGTGATTTCGCGCTCGGTCAGGCGGTCGCGCAGTGCGGATGCCCCGCGCTGCCATTCCGGCGCACCGTAGAACGCGGCTTCCTGCGCGGCGTGGTCGTCGGTGATGGTCAGGGCCATCAACTGTTCCAACGTCACGCCACTGGCGCGGTAATCCGTCATCAGGCGTGGTGACACGTTCGCCAGCTTCAAGCGGCGCTGCACCACCAGCGGGGACACGCCGAAGTCGGCGGCAATGTCTTCGATGGGTCGGCCTTCCTTGACCAGCGCGGCGAAGGCCGCGAACTGGTCGGCGGGGTGCATGGCTTCGCGCTGCACGTTCTCGGCGAGGCTCACCGTACGGGCGGACGCATCGGCCACCAGCAGGCACGGCACTTCGTAGTCGGCGGCGATGCGCTTCTTCTTCGCCAGCAGCTTCAACGCGGTCAGGCGGCGATCGCCGGCAACCACTTCGTACTGTTCGCCATCGGCGGACAGGATAACGATGAGGTTTTGCAGCAGGCCGACACGGGCGATGCTCGCGGCCAGTTCGGGGATGGACTGACGCGGGGTCGTGCGGACGTTGCGCTTGGAACGGCGCGGCAACAGTTGTGACAGCGGAACCAGAATCAGGTTCTTGGTCGGGTCGGCCACTTCCAGCGGCGCGGCGGTTGCGAGGGCGATGGTTTCGGTTTTGGTAATGGCGTTCATGGTGATAACTCCTAGCGGTTGGGATGCAGCAGCGAGAGAAGCGGCAAGGGCTGCTGCCTGCCCCTGCCGCTGTGGGGTTCAGGCTTTCAACTGGCGCAGGCCATCGGCCAGCAGCCACAAGGCGCGATTGAGGCGGATACCGTTGTCGATGCCTTGCACCGGGCGCGTGGTTTGGCGGCGACCGTTCACGGCACGGGCGGACAAGCCGCCTTTGATGAGGTTTTCTTGCGTGCGGTTGAACACGCTCCACAAGTCGCGGCGGCTGTCGTCGCGACGGCGCGGCAGCAGGATTTGCGATTCGGTGATGGGCGCGAGCGTGGCCTCGTCGTACTTCAACGCCAGCGCGGCGCGGGCGAACACTTCCGATTCCCCGCTGTCCAGCGTGATGGCTTGCATGGCATCGCGTGATGCCTGCGCCCGGTCGAAACCGTGCAGGACTTCGTAAGCGCCTTCGATGACGTGTCCGGCCACGTCGCCCTTGTGGGGTACGCGCACGTCCGCCACGGTGTCGCCGCAGACAAGGCCGTTGCTGCAAACGAACCGGAACATCCCGGCCAACATCTGATAACTGCTGGTGCCGTCATGGGAGTTCAGCAGGATGATTTCGTTAGCCTCGCGGCCGTTGATCTGGCTGGCGTGGCGCAGGCGGATCATGTGCTTGGTGTAGTCGCGGCGGTCGTCGTGGCGCACACGGGTCTGGCACACCATGAAAGGCTCGAAGCCTTCGCCGCGCAGTTCTTGCAGCACGGTCGCGGTGGGGATGTAGCTGTATCGCTCGGAACGGCTTTCGTGTGGGGCGCCTGCGAAGATGGAAGGCGCTACGGCGCGAATCTGGTCGTCGGACAAGGGATAGTCGGAACGCAGCACCGGCGAACGGGAAGCGAAACGAGAAGCGAGTTGCATGGCATTTCTCCTGACAAGGTTGGCTTTTGAAGAAACCGCACCGGATTCCTAGATTCGGAGCCCGCCTTTCGGCTTTCGGTGGGGTTGGCGCGAAGAACCCGGTCGGCCTTGTTGCCCCGTCTTTCCTGAGTTCATCGCCCGCGACGGTCAGGAGCGCGCGGACGGGGGCCGTCAAGGAAGCAAGCGCAGGGTTGGTGCGGCCCGCAGGCGTAGCCGAGGACACGGCCATGCGCGCCTTGACGGCGCACGGCCGCGGGCTACAGTCGCGGACAAGGTGATGGAGTCAGGAAAGTCGGCTGGACAGGCAACCGGCCGCGGTTGGCGCGAACCCCACGCAAGCGGAGCGCGCAGGCCCGGATCGAGGGGCCGGGCCGAAGGCGTCAGCGATGTGGAAGGCTGGCGAACGCCAGTCCCGTCAGGGATGAGCGAATAGCGAACCTGGAGCAGCGCGGTCTGCGAAGCGGAGACGCACAGGTTTTTCCGATTTACTATTCCGGTTCAATGCACCAGGTGGGAAGCCACCCACTCCAACAAGCAGGGACGAATTCGACCATTCATGCCGTCATCTCTCGAATCAGCTATCAGAGCATCCGCTACTCGATTGAGCCATTACATTGAAGTGCATCGAGAGCACCCTGAAGTCAGCTTCCACGAGCACGTCAAGCAACGGCGCAGAGATAAAGCAGTCCGGGCGAGTTCGTTCAAGCTCATCTATCTCGACACGATGGCCTGGAAATGCGTAGCGGACTACCAGCAGAGCAAGGTCACCCTGACGGAAGCGATGAAGGCATTTGGTGCAAGCATCGAACGAGCCGCGCTAACGAGACGCTTCGCGTTCCCCATCGGCGTACCCACGTATTTTGAATTGGACTCGATGGTCGATCCGACCACCCGCGAGGCACTCAAGAAACTGGTTGACGAGCTTTCCCAAGGGCTTTGCATCACGTCCTTTCATGACCGTATCGGCTCGGAGTTGCAGATACTGCGGACGAATCGACTGGGTGAAGCCGAAGGGCCGGAAGATTTCTTGTGCAGCCCTGTCGAAATGATGGGAATACCGACCATCTCGCTGCCTGGCTTCGTCAAGGCACAGGTGGGCGAAGGTACGTTCAACAAGGCCTTCTTTGACGCCCTGTACGAGCTTCCGTTTTCCATCCAGTTGGATGTGGCCGGCAACGCACCGGGTGAGAAATGGGACAACTCGCGCGGCATAGCCGACCTCAATGATGGCAAGGCACAACATCAGGCCGAGGTTGTGAATCTCAACACAGGCATTTTCTTAGAGTTGAAGGGAGGCATCGAAGCCTGGTTCATCAATGAAGGAATGGCACTCAATCACCAGGCAATCACCCTGGATGCTTTGAACGCGATGAACCACTGGAAGCAGACGCCTTCCTCGCGCGCATTGCCGACAATGCGTATCCTCAGCTCGCTGTATGGATTGATGCGGTTTGATCCGAATCGTCGATACAAGAATGGAGATCCCAACGACTTCCTGATAGCGGCATCCGCCCTCCCCGTCGCCCATGCGCTTTTCACGGACAGGAAATTTGCGAACCTCTTGTCCGACAAGAGAATCGGACTGGACAAGTTTTCGGATTGCACCGTGGTGAGCGGCTTCGAGGAAATGGCCCGATACCTCGAAGAGCAGGCACAATGAAAGACCGGGGCAGAAGCCCCCTTCGCTTACACGACGATCTGCCCGGCCCACCGCGCATTGCGCGCATAGGCACTCAGGCGCTTCTCCGCGCGGAAATGCAAATCGCGCTCGATCGGCAGGCCGAGCCGTCCGCGTACAGTCGCTAGCTCCTGCAAGCTGACCCAGCCGAGTTCGGGCATCCCCAGGCCTAGGTCACACAGGCCAAAAGCACGGTCGTAATCGTCCGGGTCGATCTCGGTCAGCAGCCAGGTCGCGCCGGCGTCCGGCGTGAACAACCTGACCACGGGCACCGGATCGAAGTCCGGGTTCTGGAGTGATTCGCGGCCGTTGGCCAGCAGCAGGAAGCGTTGTTCGTCGGTGATGAGTGCGCTCATGGCGATCTCCGGTTGCACGGGCGGAATTGCCCGGAACCGTCGGCAGCACGGCGCAACGCAGCGGTCAGGGGGCGCAGCCGGCCGCAGGACGCCAGCGCCATCGGCGCGCCGCCCTTGACGGCGAGAACGCCGTGATACGGTGAAGGGGACAGCAAGACCGCCCTCCTCCTCTGCGCCCTTCCGGGAGCAAGCGAAGCGCGCGGCCCGCAGGGCTGGAGACGTCAAGGGATCAAGGCCGAATGGCCGCGACTGGGCCCGAGGCGCGGGGCACAGCCCGAGAGCCCGACAGTTGGACGCCGGGATGACTGCAACAAAGGAAAATGACAGCGAAGCCCAAATGAAGCACAATGTAGCTACAACAAGGCTTGAGGCATGTAATGGCAAGCAGCAGTGATGTCGTTCGCGCCCGGATTGACGGGCATATCAAAGAGGAAGCCACGAACGTCTTGGCAGGAATGGGCTTGTCCGTGTCGGACGCCATTCGGGTGCTGCTCACGCGCATTGCAGCCGATAAGGCACTTCCCTTCGATATCAATCGTGTGCAGGCCCAGCCCAATACCAAGAAGCCATGAGCTTCTGCCTGAAAAACTCCAAGAACATTAAGGCCAGGGCCTGAACGCATGGATCGCATACAGCAGCTCAACTACGAAAAGGACTTCCGCATTGCCTTCTTGGAATCCAAGGGGGATGGATTTCAACGTCTGTTCGAGAAGCTGATGTCGAAGGTGCACCCCAACGACTTCATGGCTTGCCGGCCCTGGGGTAATGTTGGAGACCGGAAGAACGACGGATACTTGCCTTCCGCGCGAATCCTGTTTCAGAGCTACGCCCCCAATGAATTGAGCGCCGCCGAGGCTATCAAGAAGATCACCGAAGACTTCGAGGGGGCTAAAGAGCATTGGGAAGAACACTTTGATGAGTGGACCTTCGTCCACAATGCACCCGATGGGCGGTTAGGCCCCCACATCATCGAAGCCCTGGCCAAACTCGGGCAAGACAATCCGCAGATCAAAATCGGCCACTGTGGGTACGAGGAAATGCTGGCGAAGTTCCGCCTGCTGAGCCTTCAGGATCTTGAATCCTGGTTTGGCCCCTCCCTGACAATGGAAGCGAACATCAATTTGGGCTTCAGCGACTTGGTCGCTGTACTTACCCATATCAGCATCACGCCGGTGCCCACGACGAGCGAGGTGAAGGACGTGTCACGCGGAAAGATCGAGGCAAACCTCCTGTCTCAGGCTGTGGCCGACTTCCTGAAGATCGGCATGCAGAAGTCCCCGCTCGTTGCTCAGTTCTTCAATAACTGGAAGAACCCCACCTACGGCGAACAGATCGCGCAGTCGTTCAAGAGTGAATACGTGGAGCTGCGGGACGGCGTTCCGCAGCTCCATCCAGATGAAATATTCGGTCGCCTAGAAGCGTGGGCCGGGGGCGCTGCGAATACCTCGCCTGCGCATAAGGCCGCGGTGTTGGCGGTCATGGCGTACCTGTTCGACAAGTGCGAGATTTTTGAAGACGCTCAAGCGATGGGGGCTGCATGATCCTGCCGTCCAAACATCTGCCGCAGGATCGTGCGCTACTGACCGTCGGCGCGCATGTATTGACCTTCCTCACGCGCCCCAAGACTATCTCCGCGCTGTGGGAGGAATTGAACAGGCATGACGCTGGCCTGGCCGCAACGCCTCGGCGAATTACGTATGACTGGTTCTTGCTCGCCCTCGACCTCCTGTATGCCCTTGGAACCATCGAACTCGAAAGTGGCCTTGTGGCGCGGAGGACAGCGTGATTCATCACATTTTCAGCACGCTGCCTAGCTTCAAGAATCTTGGAGAACTGAAGTCCGGCCTGAACGTACTGCTCGCTCAAAAAACCGAGGGAGCGACCACCAAGCAAACACGCAATCGCGCCGGCAAAACCAGCTTCATTGAGTTAGTGCATTTTCTTCTTGGCGCGGATGCCGGTCCGGACTCGATCTTCCGCACCTCGGAGTTGGCCGAACACACTTTCGGCATGGACTTCGATCTGAAGTCGGAACGAACCGTCGTCGAGCGCAGCGGCAGTTCCAAAGCCAAGATCTTCATAACAGTTCCGCCTACTGCGAAGGTCAAGTTCTCGGCCACCGAGTGGTGCACGTTCCTCGGCGAACAAATGTTTGGCCTGAGCAGCCTTGAAGCTGCAGGCAGCAAGCCGCCTTCGTTTCGGTCGCTGTTTGCCTACTTCGTACGCCGGCAGGCGAGCGGCGCCTTCATGACGCCGGAAAAGCAGGCCACGATGCAGGGAACTGGCGACATGCAGATGGCGCTGATGTTCCTGCTCGGACTGGACTGGCAAATTGCCCGAGATTGGCAAGCCGTGCGGGATCGAGAGAAGACCCTCGAAGAGTTGAAGAAGGCGGCCGGCAACGGTGCGTTCGGCTCGATCATCGGCAAGGCCGCCGACTTGCGCACGGAGCTGACCATCCAGGAAGCTCGTCTCAGGAAGCTTCACGCAGAAGTTGAAACTTTTCAGGTCTTGCCGGAGTACCGGGAACTGGAAGTCGAGAGCGCCAGTTTGACCCGCCAGCTCAATGAGCTGGCGAATGCCAACACCATCGACTTCTCAGCTATTCGTGACCTGGAAAGCGCGCTGGCCTCTGAGGTTCCTCCGGACCATGAAGACCTCCAGGCGGTCTATCAAGAAGCCGGCATCGTGCTACCTGGCTTGGTCAAGCGCCGCTACGAGGACGTGAAGAGCTTTCATGAATCCGTGGTGCGCAATCGCAAAGACTATCTGTCCAGCGAACTCGAAGCTGCGAAGCTACGTATCGAGCTGCGCGATAGTAAGAAGGCGCAGCTCGACCAGAGACGCGGCGAAATCCTGGGCATTCTCAGGAGCCACGGCGCGCTCGAACAGTTCCTTAAGCTGCAAGGCGAACTGGGGCGGCTGGAGTCCGAAGTGGAATCGTTACGGCAACGCTTCGAGGCCGCAGAGCAGCTCGAAGGCACAAAGAACGAATTGGAGATCGAGCGCAACCGCCTTACGATCCGCCTGCGGCGTGACTTCGCCGAGCAGAAGGACCGACTAGCGGAGGCTATCGTCGCCTTCGAGGAAACCTCCCAACGCTTATATGAGTCGGCCGGCAGCATGACGGTCGATGAAACCTCGAATGGACCGATCTTCAAGTTTCCGATGCAGGGCGAGCGCAGCAAGGGCATCAAGAACATGCAGATCTTCTGCTTCGACATGATGCTTATGCGCTTGTGCGCCAAGCGGCAGATGGGGCCGGGATTCCTGATCCATGACAGCCATCTATTCGATGGGGTCGACGGGCGCCAGGTCATCAGTGCATTGCGTCTTGGCTCAGAGATCGCGCAGGAGCTTGGCTTCCAGTACATCGTGACGATGAATGAAGACGATGCCTTCAAAGAAGCCATCGAAGGCTTCGACCTGAATGGCTATGTACTTCCCACGCGGTTGACAGATGCATCGGAGGATGGCGGGCTGTTTGGCATCAGATTCGGATGAGTACCAGGATCGATTGAAATCTAGAGCGTCCGTCTGAGCCCAAGCTTCCAGGCTATGGGTAAAAACAGGCTTGGTACGCCCATCTGCAATTTTCGAGAGGCAGCATGATCGGACAGAGAACCCGCTATTCGTTCGCCCAATTCCTGGAGCTGCAGGAGCCGATGATTTCAATCGTGCTTCTGGGCAAGTACGGCGCCAAGCACCTTTCGTTGTCGCACGGACAACTGTTGTACGGTTTGTTGAATACGCTGCGCGATCTGGATGACCGCACGCTTATGCAGGCGCTCGCTGAGGTCATTGCAACTGCGGGCGATCTACGGGCCAGGGTCAATCCGAAGTATCGATTCGACGAGCGCCAGCATGATCTGGCGCAATGCCTTCTGCTGGACGGCTACATCATCCAGGACAAAAAGCTGATCCAGACCGATCCGTCGATTTCCGATGCAGCTCCCTTGGAAGACGACTTGATTACGGCGCTACAGAACTCTGGGGCTCCTCGTGCGCAGGAGATCATCGCCAAGATCAACGATTCGGCTGGCGCGTTCCGGGCAACTCCGCCCGACTACAACGCATCGCTTGTGAACGCCCGCGTGGCGCTGGAAACTTTGGCCGGCGACATAGCCGCCCATGTTGCCTCGCAGCGGCAGACGCCCGCTGCTTACAACCCATCAAAGTGGGGCGAGGTGCTTACGTTCCTGCGCAGCAATGGCGAGATCACCACGGAGGAGGAAAAAGGCTTGGCTGGTGTTTTTGGTTTTCTCAGTCCTGGCGCTCACCGCCCGGTGGGAATCCCTGAAGATCAGATGACGCGGCTTGGCCGTTCTTTCGCACTCAATATGTGCTGGTTCCTGCTCAAGAATCATCTCGTGAGAACTCCACAGCCTTGAACCTCCCGACTTGGATGCGCAAGGACAAACAACATGCCGTTTGAGATCAGGCCTTGGGAAGCGATTGCGAACAACTACGGCTGCACAGTTCTGCTCGGCAACGGTGCCAGCATTTCCGTCAGTCCGAGCTTCTCTTACGGCTCGCTGCTGCAACATGCCGCCGAGCAGAACCTGCTTCCCGAGGATGCTCAGCGGTTGTTTGAGTTCTTTCAGACCAACGACTTCGAGCTGGTGCTTCGGATCGTCTGGCAGGCATCAAACGTCAATCGTTCGCTACGAATACCGGATGAGCGGACCCATGCCGCCTACGTCGGCCTTAGGGACTGCCTCATCCAAACAGTCCGCGACATTCACCCGGAGCACGGTACGGTAAGCGTCCACCTGCCGAGCATCTATCATTTCTTGAAGCGGTTCAGAACCGTCATCTCGCTCAACTACGACCTGGTGCTGTACTGGGCGATGACCTATGGGTTGGACATCGACGACCAGCATGCGTTCAAAGACTGCTTTGTGGGAGGTGGCGCCTTCGACGATGACTGGCAGCGATTCAGGCAGCCGATCCGAGGAGATCGTTCGACCTCGCTGGTGTTCTATGCGCATGGCAGTCTGGTGTTGTGCCGAAACTTGGTTGAGCAGGAGCGCAAGATCCACAACCTTCAGGACGGGTTGCTGGAGGCGGTCCTGCAACGCTGGCAGAACGGAGAGGTCGTGCCCTTGTTCGTGAGCGAGGGAACGTGGACGCAGAAAGTTGCTTCCATTCAGAACAGCTACTACCTCTCCACCGTCTACAGAGAGGTTCTGAAATCACAGCGGGACACGCTGGTGGTCTACGGCTGGGGCTTTGCCGAGCAAGACGTTCACCTCCTGAAACGCATGAAAGACACGGGCATCAATCGTGTGGCGGTATCAGTATTCCGAGGGGATCAGGCTTACTGCAATCGGGTCTTCCAGACGATCCACGACGAGTTGGGAGCACATGTCGAGGTGGATTTCTTCGATAGCGAAAGCCCAGGTTGCTGGATTCACCCAGCCCATCAAGTATTACGTCCTGTCGTGTAGCCCCAAGGACGGCAGTCGGCGCCGTCATGCAAACGAGCACGGCATCCCCTGACGGAGCCCCGTTATGTCATCAATGCTAGACAGGTTCTACGAGCGATCCGCTCATCTGAATACCTTGCTGAACACCAATCCTGCCGAGGCGGTCAAACAGGCCCGGGAGGTCAATCTCAATCTCGATACAGACGAGCGATTCAACCTGATGGGTCTGCGCGCGGCCATCTTGGTAGATGGCGGCACATTGACTCAGCAGCAGGATGCGATTGAAGAAGGGCTCGCGCTGTTTCGGGAACTTCACAACCTATTTCCAACTGCACACATCACGTACAACCTAGCCAATGGGCTGGTCGCCGCGACGGGCTCACCGCCTCGAGATGCAAATTGGTTGAATTATCAGGAGCTCACTAGAGAGCGTCGCGCAGAAGCACGACGATGCTTCTGGAAAGTGGCTCAGGACGTCGAGGCCGAATCAACGCTTCGAACTCAAGCTTGGACGAACCTCGCCAACCAGTTCAGCAGCAGCTATCGCCTTGGCGAAGCTCAAGATGGATGGCTTGCCGCACTTGAAATTGACCCAGAGAACGGAGTTGCTGCAAGTTCCGCGGCCCGCAATCTGCTTTGGCTTTATGAGCGAGGTGGCTGTTCAGAGCTTACCCGCATCGAGGCGATCATGTTGGCCAAGATTGCGGATCGGCATCGGGATCGAGTCATCCAGTACGCTGGTGCACAGGCCGCGGAACAGATCGCTGCGTTCGCTAGCGAATTGGGAGATCCGCCACCGCGATCACCACACCAAGATCCATTCATCAGTTGGGTCGAGCATGAACGCCTGACCCTTGCGCCAGCCGTGGAACTTATCGATCCCACCATGGGCAAGCTCGACTGGCTCATGCTTCCCGGGATTCTGGAGCGGGAACCGGGTGCAGGCGGGACGCCCCCGCCCGTTTTCGCCATGTTCAACGTGCTGAAGAGTGACTTCATCCTCGCGCGTGACTTGCTCTGGAGGGCTATTGACGAAGAAGTTTGGCCGGCGACGGGGCGATTTGGGGACACGCTTGACTATGCTACCTATGGTCCAGATGCGTCTGCGCTTATCTTGGCACACCGCACGGCGCTCGACCTGCTCGACAAGATCGCTGTAACAGCGAACCATTACTTCGAGCTTGGGCACTCCCCCGACAAGGTCTACTTCGGGAAAATGTGGCGGGGAAAACCTGACAAGACCACCGGCGCGTGCCCACTTGCGGAAAACGTGGAGAAGGCGATTCGTGGGGGCGCCAGCGCCCTCTATGGCCTTGTAGAGCTCGCCGAGGACTATGACAGCAGCGCGGGCATCTTGCGTTCTCAAAAGGACCTCCGCAACGCAGGGACGCACCGATTCGTGGTACTGCATGACATTGGCGACCCAGCGGACAGCAGGCAAGCGCCTGAAATCGAACGCCACCGAAGGGAGCCGTTTACTCAGGAGGTAGCGCGCGCTTTGCGTGTTGCCAGATCGGCCGTCCAAATGCTTGCACTTTCCATTTCGCAACACGAGCAAGGTTTGGCAGAGCGAGCAGACGGCTTTGTTGGGTCCCTGATCGTCCCTGATCACGACTGGATTCGTGGACGCGATGACGAAACTTAAGTGCGTTCTTGCCTCTTTTATGGCGAGACGGAAGCCACTTTCATGGCGCCATCCAACTTGCGATGAATCAGCGATACCAGGGTAAGGATGTCCAGTGCGTCCTGTTCGGACATTGGCCAGTTCGTCTTGGGTGCATGGGCCAGCGGATTACGCACGGCTCCAAACAGGCCGATCAGCAAGTTGGCAAAGCCTTTCTGCTCGCTCTTCTCCGACTCAGTGATGAGCGGCCCCAAAGCCAGAACCGGCTGTTGTCCTGCGAACGCCTTGTTCACCAGGTCAGCACCATCGCCGCTCAGACCTGACAGCAGGCGAATCCGCTCTGCAACGCCCTTCGTCGCCTCGAAAACGGCATGGAAATAGTTTTCGTCCAGCAACTCGGCGCGGCAGTAGTTCAGCACTTCCACGTGCACGATGCGACTTTCCAGCGCGGCCTTGAGTCGTCCCGCACGGGCTCGCGCGGCATCGAGCGTTGTTGCCTTATCGGCGTGCGCGACCTTGCCATCTTCGCGCACGTAGAAACCGGAGAAGGCCAGGACGACGTTGAGTTCGTCGCGCCGCCATGCAAACGCCGCAGCGTCGCGGGCGTAGTTCACCGGGTTCATCGCGCGGTTGATGAACATGATGAGGTGGTTGCCGAGCTGATGCTGGTTCTGCGCACCGGCCAGCGCATTGAACAGCCGCTTCCACTTGGTCATGCCGGGAGACGGGTCTGGGACCTCGATCTCCTGCAGCAACCGCTCGATCTGCGTTCCGCTCAAACCGCGCTCGGTATCGGCGAGGACGCGGCAGGCCGCTTCAAGGTGCTGCGAGCTGAACGGTGGAATGCGTGTCATGAGTTCTGTTCTCTTCCGCCTCTCAGGCCCATTCAAGCGCGGTGATGATCGCCTGCCCCTCGGTGCCAACCTCCACAAAAAGGGCATGCTCATAGCCAAGCTGCTGCTTGTAGCCCCAAAGTTTCCGAAGGTCGATCTGTCGGTCGATGCGGCTCGTTGACTTCTTGAACTCCAAGACCAGATGGTTGTTTCTCGTTCCTCGCCGGTGAACGATCACATCTGGAAATACGGTCTTCGCCTCATCATCCTCGCTGTCCGGATAAAGCTCCAGATGTCCGAGTCGCTTCGGTTCTATGCCATCCCGGTTGTATTCGCAATCTACGGTCCAATCAGGAAAATGCTGTTGGAGATACATCGCGAAGCGGAATGTGATGGATCGTTCGTTAGCGTCGACACCGAGCAAGTCATGGTCATTGTCCAGTAGCTCGGACAACGCGCGTGCCACAGCCTCGCCTGGCGGATGATGGTTGAGATACTTAATTTGATCCTCGGACAACGCCATTGCCATGCCCGCCTACTGAAGATTCACATTAAAGGACGCATGCACCGATCGAAACGTCGTCAGAATTTTCCGTCTGGCTTCGTCCAGTTCGTCGGCAACGCGATGCGTGAGCATGTACGTGGGGCAATTCGGCTGACCGCATCCACAGTACCTGATCTCCCCGTCCTTGATACGGGCCACAAAGATGCGGCGCAGCTCATCGACCTGACGAACCACTTTTCCAAGCACCTCTTGGATGCATTGATCTCGAAGATGGTGAATCGAGGGGATGCGCCTGATCTCGTCGCCCTCGCGCGTCCGCCACACGCCGGTGTTGAGTGCGCCAATGGTGTCTTCTATCGCCTGCTGAAAGGCAGGCAGGGAGCTTTCCTGCTGAAACGGCGTGCGAAAGGCCGGTCGATCGAACACGGCCGCCATCAATTGCAGTGCATCGGCATCCGAGAGGTCGGGGAAGTCGTCCACGAACTTTCGGATCTCCGTTTCAGCGTCGGGAAACTCGATGCCTTGGACGAAACGATGAAGCAGGTACTCGGCACGAAGCCGCAGGTTTTCCTCGAATTCCACGCCTGACCATATCGTCACATGAGCAACCCCTAGGGAAGCTGCGGCTTGCTCGATCCGTGCTCGGCTGGCGTCCGAAACAGCGCCGCGAGAGACGAACTTGAAGGCATTCGGCGCCCCGTCAGCGGCCTTGACCGCCTTGCTCATATCGCCCTTGGCTTTCGCCAAGGTCAGCGTGTCCCGGTTCGCGCATTGGATGATGGTCTTGCGTGCCGGCTGGCCATCGAATGGCTCGATGCCCGAGATGTCCCGCCCTTGGTCGCCTCCCGATTGGCCGTGCCAGATCAGGTCACGCCAGCCAGCGCGCACATGGTACGCAAAGACAAGGCGCTCAAACTGGAGGCCACTGTAATCCTCGAAGTGAATCGGAGAAACCGTTATCGTCACCATGCCCTCCCCCTTTTCCGTGGCTATTTGTCTTCAGTACGCCTCTCTACGCTCCAGTGAGTTTCCGCGATAGCCAATGAAAGCCACCATATCGTTATGCGGTGGCAAGCCATATCGCCGAACAACCACGGAGTTCGACATGGAGAATAACCCGTCAGGAAAAATCGGAGGAGACAACGGCGCCGAGATGCGCCAGCAGCCCGCATCCCTCCCCCTGCCCGACTCGAACGCCTACGGCGATCTCCCGCAGTTCCCGAAGCACGGCGTTCTGCCATTTCGGCGCACCATTCGCCGCCACGAGTTGCGACAGATCGTCCCCCTAGCCGAAACGACGATCTACGAAATGGAGCGCCGCGGCGAGTTTCCACGGCGCTTCAATCTGACGCCGCGCTGCGTGGTGTGGGACCTGGCCGAAGTGGAGGCCTGGATCGACGAACGCAAGCAAGCCCCTCGCGCCGGCGCCACCAAGCCGGATGTCCACCTACGAAAAACCCGCCCTGTTCGGGCGGGTTCCGGTCTGGGGTGAGGCTGGCGACGGCCTCATCCAACGAGAGCTTCCAGTTCCTTGGAAGCCGCACGCGATAGCCGCCGCCCTTCCTTGGCGACATTGACCTGCAGGGCTACGTGCGACACCTCCAGAACGTCCAAAGCCAGCGAGTAGCTGCCCTTGGCCTGCAGCCAGGCCAGCACATCCGCCAAGTGCCAGATCGACGCCGCACTGCCCTCATGCACCGGCGCTGGGAAGCTGCCCGGATGGGCCAGCATCAGCTTGCGCATGTTCTGCCGCGACACGCCCACGATGTCGGCTACATCGGTCAGCCCGACCAAATCCGGCGCAACCTCGATCAGCCTGGCCAACGGTACGGCGCGCCGCACGTCGGCCAGCGCGCTGCGCACAGCCGCGTCCGCACTGTCCGCCTCGCGGGTGAACTCCAGAGCGAGCCGCCCCGGCTGCCCGATGCCAACCAGGGCATCGTCACAGCCGGCCTCGCCCAGGCGCTCGACCAGCGCGTCCGCGTCACGGTCATCGTCGGCGAGTCGGTATTTCAGGGTAAAGGTGTATTCCATCGTGCTAATCCTCGGCATCGTCGGCTGCCTCCTGCTGCTCGCGGTGCTTGATGCAGTTATCCACGACGCGCCGCAAGGCGCGCGCATGGTTGCCAGAGTTCTTCGGCGTGCTCCATACGCTGGTGATGCAGAACTCGCCGCAGCGGCACTCCTCATCGTTGTACGGACAGTAGATACGCCCCCAGGCGTGGCTGCCGCCGACTTCGACGCGCCAGCCCTGCCCTTCGGCGTGCCTGAGAGCTTCCTCGACTTCTTTCTTCGGATGAGAGGAACGGGCCATCCTTGATCTCCAGTATGGGGATGATTGGATAAGGTTGTCAAGCGACAACCTGACCACCCTTTCAGGCCGTCGCGGTCAACACCGGCACGACGACGTTCTCCGGCATCAGCTTCGGGACGTAGGTCTGCCCGTCGATCCAGGCATCGACCATGCTGGCCCACTCCTGCAGCATGTGGCGCCGCTGCTCGGCGTACTCGGCTTTGTTGTAGATCGAGCGCGAGGAACGTCCGTCCTCGTGCGCCAAGCACTTCTCGATCCAGTCGCGGTTGAAGCCGATTTCGTTGAGCAGGGTCGAGCCGGTACGGCGCAAGTCGTGGACGGTGAACGGCTCCAGCGGCAGACCGGCCGCCTTCGCACGCTCCGCCACGATCTGCGTGACCCGGTTCAGGGTCGCGTTCGACATACAGCGATCGGCGTCGTAGCGCGAAGGCAGAACGAACTTGGAGCCAGCCGCGCAGGTGTGCAGCGCCACGAAGATGTCGAGGGCTTGGCGCGACAGATAGACCACGTGCGGATTGCGTCCCTTCATTCGCTGCTTCGGGATCGTCCAGGTCGCGTTCTCGAAATCGACCTCATCCCAGGTGGCCTGGATCAACTCGCTCTTGCGCACCAGCGTCAGCAGGATCATGCGCAGCGCCAACCGGATGGTCGGATAGGTGGCAACCGATTCCATCTGTCGAGAAACCAACCGGATCTCCAGCGGCGACAACGCGCGGTCCTTCGGGACGAAGGTCGCAATCGACGCCGCGCCCACGCCGTCGGCGGGGTTGTCCACGTTCTCGCCATGCAAAATGGCGAAGGAATAGACCTGCTTCACGATGTCGCGCACGTGAACCGCAGTGGCGGGCGCGCCGCGCTCCTTCACCTTGCTACACAGTGCGCGCAAGTCATCTGCAGTGATTTCGTTGAGTTGGCGATTCTGGAAGACCGGAAGGATGTCCCGGTCGACGATGTGTTTGCGCATCGCCTTGGTGCTGTCGGCCATACGGGCGTCCGCCAACCACTTCTCGGTTATTTCGCCGAAGGTCTTGGCGGCCGTCAGCCGGCGCTTGTCACGCTGCTTCTCCAGTGCGGGGGACTTGCCTTGAGCGACGGCCTTCTTGGCGTCGATCAGCTTTTCGCGCGCCAAGGCCAGCGAAATGCCGGCCGGCCCGTAGCGGCCGATGGTCAGCGTCTCGCGGCGGCCGTTGAGACGGTAATCGTAGCGGAAGGTGACGGTACCGGTAGGCGATACCGTCACGTACATTCCATCCCGGTCAGAAGCCTTATAAATCTTGGACTTAGGCTTGAGGTTGCGCAGTGCGGTGTCGGTAAGCATCGAGGTTTTTCCTCCTGTTCGTGACGGCTTTTACCGTCAGGGGCCAGGAGACCTGCTGATGCTCGGAAAGCCGCATAAAACAAGCTTTCCCGAGGAGACTTTTACCGTCAAAGACGGCTTTAGTCTGAATAGTGAACGGGAGGGTCTCAATGCGACCTCCGGTTCTTACCGCCAGCTCTACCGCCAACCTGTCCTGCTGGCCGGCGATAGCCACCGATAGCTGCCGCGACGTATTTCTTTCTAAATCAATACGTTACGTCAGTTCCTCGATAGCTGGCGATAGTCCCCGAAGGACCTGATTTCACTCCCACTCGATCGTCGCCGGCGGCTTCCCCGAGATGTCATAAACCACCCGCGACACTCCCCGCAGCTCATTGATGATCCGGTTGCTCACCGTGCCCAGGAAGTCATACGGCAGGTGCGCCCAATGCGCCGTCATGAAATCGATGGTTTCCACCGCGCGCAGCGCGATCACCCACTCATACGCACGCGCATCACCGACCACGCCCACCGACTTCACCGGCAGGAACACCGCGAACGCCTGGCTGGTCTTGTCGTACAGATCGGCCTTGCGCAGTTCGTCGATGAAGATGGCATCGGCCTTGGCCAGCAGTTCGGCGTATTCGCGCTTCACTTCGCCGAGGATGCGCACGCCCAGGCCCGGACCCGGGAACGGATGGCGGTAGACCATGCTGCGCGGCAGGCCGAGCTCGACGCCGAGGCGACGCACTTCGTCCTTGAACAGCTCACGCAGCGGCTCGACCAGGCCCAGCTTCATGTGCTCCGGCAGGCCGCCGACGTTGTGGTGGCTCTTGATCACGTGGGCCTTGCCGGTCTTGCTGCCGGCCGACTCGATCACGTCGGGGTAGATGGTGCCCTGCGCCAGCCACTTGGCATTCTTCAGCTTGGTGGATTCTTCATCGAAGATGTCCACGAACAGGTTGCCGATGATCTTGCGCTTGGCTTCCGGATCGCTCACGCCTTCGAGCTTGCTGAAGTAACGGTCGGCCGCGTTGACGCGGATCACCCTGACGCCCATGTGCTCGGCGAACATCGCCATCACCTGGTCGCCTTCCTGCCAGCGCAGCAGGCCGGTATCGACGAACACGCAGGTCAGCTTGTCGCCGATCGCCTTGTGCAGCAGCGCAGCCACGACGGACGAATCGACGCCGCCGGACAAGCCCAGGATCACTTCGTCATCGCCGACCTGCTCGCGCACGCGGGCGATCTGGTCGTCGATGATGTTGGCCGCCGTCCACAGCGTGGCGCAGCCGCAGATATCGACCACGAAGCGGCGCAGCAGCGCCTGGCCCTGCAGGGTGTGGGTCACTTCCGGGTGGAACTGCACGCCGTACCAGCGCTTCTCTTCGTTGGCCATCGCGGCCACCGGGATGCGATCGGTCACGGCCGTCACGGTGAAGCCCGGGGGCGCGACGGAGACGTGGTCGCCGTGGCTCATCCAGACATTCAACTTCGGCTCGCCACCGTGGTCGCTCAGGCCCTTGAACAGCGCATCCGGGGCGACGACGTTGACTTCGGCATGGCCGAACTCACGCTGGTCGGCCGCTTCGGTGGCGCCACCGAGCTGCGCGGCCAGGGTCTGCATGCCGTAGCAGATGCCGAAGATCGGCAGGCCGCTGTCGAACACTTCCTGCGGTGCGGCGGGCGCGCCCGGCAGGGTGGTCGATTCCGGGCCGCCGGACAGGATGATGCCCTTGGCGCCGAACGCGGCGATGTCGGCCGGGTTGTGGTCCCACGCCCAGATTTCGCAGTACACGCCGAGCTCGCGGATGCGGCGCGCGATCAGCTGGGTGTACTGAGCACCGAAATCGAGGATGAGGATCTTGTCGTTATGGATGTTGGTCATGGTGCCCGGGCAATGCAGGAGTAAATACGGGAAACACAGCGTCGTTACCGGCGGCGGATAGAGAAAGAGGAACGGGAATCAGCTTCCTCGTTCCTCTTTGCTCATGCCGCATCAGGCGCGGTAGTTCGGCGGCTCTTTGGTGATCTGCACGTCGTGGACGTGGCTCTCACGTTGGCCGGCGCCGCTGATCTTGACGAACTTCGGCTTGCTGCGCATGTCTTCGACGGTGCCGCAGCCCACGTAACCCATGGTGGCGCGCAGGCCGCCCATCAGCTGGTGGATGATGCCGCCGACCGGGCCGCGATACGGCACGCGGCCTTCGATGCCTTCGGGCACCAGCTTGTCGGCGCTGGAGGCGTCCTGGAAGTAGCGGTCCTTGGAGCCCTTCTCCATCGCGGCCAGCGAGCCCATGCCGCGGTAGCTCTTGTAGGAGCGGCCCTGGAACAGCTCGGTCTCGCCGGGCGATTCCTCGGTACCGGCCAGCAGGCCACCGATCATGATGGTGGAGGCACCGGCGGCGAGCGCCTTGCCGATGTCACCGGAGTAGCGGATGCCACCGTCGGCGATCAGCGGGATGCGGTCCTGCAGCGCCTCGGCGACCAGGTCGATCGCGGTGATCTGCGGCACGCCAACGCCGGCGACGACGCGCGTGGTGCAGATCGAGCCCGGGCCGATGCCGACCTTGACTGCGTCCGCGCCGCTGTCCAGCAGCGCCAGTGCGGCTTCACCGGTGCAGATGTTGCCACCGACAACCTGCACCTGCGGGAAGTGCTTCTTGACCCAGCTGACGCGGTCCAGCACGCCCTGCGAGTGGCCGTGCGCGGTGTCCACCACCAGCACGTCCACCCCGGCGGCGACCAGCGCCTCGACCCGGCGGTCGGTATCGCCACCGACGCCGACGGCCGCGCCGACCAGCAGGCGGGTGGCGGTGTCCTTGGCGGCGTTCGGGTAATCGGTGTTCTTCTGGATGTCCTTGACGGTGATCAGGCCGCGCAGGGCGAACTCATCGTTGACGACCAGGATCTTCTCGATGCGGTTGCGGTGCAGCAGCTGCAGCACTTCATCGGAGGCCGCGCCTTCCTTGACCGTGATCAGCCGATCCTTCTTGGTCATGATGTGGCGGACCGGATCGTCCAGCTCGGTCTCGAAGCGCATGTCACGGTGGGTGACGATGCCGACCAGCTGGCCGCCGCCGTCCACTACCGGCACACCGGAGATGTTGCGCGCCTGGGTCAGGGCCAGCACGTCGCGGATGGTGGTCTCCGGGCCGACGGTGATCGGGTCGCGGATGACGCCGGCCTCGAACTTCTTGACCTTGGCGACTTCGGCAGCCTGCTGCTCGACGCTCAGATTCTTGTGGATGATGCCCATGCCGCCGAGCTGGGCCATGGCGATGGCCAGGCGGGCTTCGGTGACGGTATCCATGGCAGCCGAGAGGATCGGAAGCTTCAGCCGCAGGTCGCGCGTCAGGCGCGTTTCCAGACTGACATCCTTGGGCAGGATGATGGAATGAGCGGGGACGAGGGAGACGTCGTCGTAGGTGAGAGCTTCAGCCTGGATGCGCAGCATCGGCATACCCGAGATGTGGGGAAGCGCGACATTTTACCCTGATTCGGGCGTCTTTGGCAGGGGGCAGGTGCGACGCTGTGTCGCGCCGACGAACCCGGTAGAGCCGACCGTTGGTCGGCTACGCCTGGATCGGGTAGAGCCGACCGTTGGTCGGCTGCGCCTGTCGGCGCCGTCTGAGCCCGTAGAGCCGACCGTTGGTCGGCTGCGCCTGGATCGCCCTGCCACCGCGCCAACGGCAGCCGACCAACGGTCGGCTCTACCAGGGGCGGCAGGTGTCGGTCGGCCCGGAAGCGCGGCCGCGGGAGGTGCCGACCGTGGGTCGGCACAGGGCGGTCAGAACGCCTCGGCGGCCTCGATCGTGTTCTGCATCAACGTGGCCACGGTCATCGGCCCTACCCCGCCCGGGACCGGGGTGATCCAGCTGGCGCGCTGGGCGGCGGCCTCAAAGCCGACATCGCCGACCAGGCGGCCATCCTCCAGGCGGTTGATGCCCACGTCGATCACCACGGCGCCCGGCTTGACCCACTCGCCCGGGACGATGCCCGGGCGGCCCACGGCGACCACCAGGATGTCGGCGTTGCGCACCGACTGCTCCAGCACGTCCTTGGGGGTGAACTTGTGGCAGCTGGTCACGGTGCAGCCGGCGATCAGCAGCTCCAGGCCCATCGGGCGGCCGACGTGGTTGCTGACGCCGACGATGGTGGCGTTGCGACCGCGCACCGGCTGGTCGGTATGGCCCAGCAGGGTCACGATGCCGCGCGGCGTGCACGGGCGCAGGCCGAACTCGCGCAGGGCAAGATGGCCGACGTTTTCCGGGTGGAAGCCGTCCACGTCCTTGCGCGGGTCGATGCGGTGGATCAGGCGATTGGCGTCCGGGATGCCCGGCAGCGGCAGCTGGACCAGGATGCCGTGGATCTTCGGATCGGCGTTGAGCTGGTCGATCAACGTCAGCAGCTCGGCCTCGGTGGTGCCGGCCGGCAGATCGTAATCAAAGGCTTCGATGCCCACTTTTTCGGCCGCGCGGCGCTTGTTGCGCACGTACACGGTCGACGCCGGATCGCCACCGACCAGCACCACGGCCAGGCCCGGACGGCTGCCACCGGCAGCCAGGCGGGCGTCCACCCGGACCTTGAGGCTGTCCAGCAGGTCTTCGGCGATGCGGCGGCCGTCGAGAATGCGGGCGGAAGAAGCGGTGTCGGAAGTCGGTGAGCTCATCGAGGGCGGCAGGCGTGGGGGCGACGGTCGGCTATTGTCCCTGATTCGGCCCGCCCCGCCCACCGGTAGTGCCGGCCGCTGGCCGGCAGGTGAGATGGGCCCACCTGGGTGCCGGCCAGCGGCCGGCACTACCGGAGCCTCATTCTTCTTCCGGCACCTCGTCCGCGTTGAGCGTGCGCGCTTTGCGCTTGGGCGCGGTGAACGGGGTCGGCGTGGGCACGCCGGGCAGCGCCGTGCCGAACACCATGTGCGCCCCGGCGCGCAGGTCTCCGCCCGCCATCTCCAGCTCGAAGCGTTCCGCATCACGCTCGCGGATCTGCTCGGCGATCTCACGCGCATCGTCCGGATCGGCACCCAGCTCCATCAACGCGGCCTGGCCGAACTGCAGCGCCGACTCGAAGGTCTCGCGGATCTGGAAGTCCACGCCGGCATGGATCAGGCGCAGCGAATGCTCGCGATCGAACGAGCGCACCAGCAGCTTGGCCTGGGGGAACTCGTGGGTGACCAGCTCGACGATGCGATCGGCATCCTGGTCGCTGTTGACGCACACCGCGATCGCACGCGCCGACCCCGCGCCGGACGCATGCAGTACATCCAGCCGGGTACCGTCGCCGTAGTAGATCTTGAACCCGAAGCGCTCGGCGTTGTGGATCATGTCCACGTCGTTGTCGATGATGGTCACATCCACATCGCGCGCCAGCAGCGACTGACTCGCCACCTGGCCGAAGCGACCAAAGCCGATCAGCAGCACGCTGCCGGACAAGCCGTCGGCTTCTTCGACGCCATCGAGCGAGACTTCCCGGTCCGGCATCAGCTTGTCGTGCAGCAGCACGAACAGCGGCGTCAGCGCCATCGAAAGCACCACGATCGCGGTCAGATTGGCATTGACCTGTACGTCGATCACACCGGCCACCGCCGCGGCGGAGAACAGCACGAAGGCGAACTCGCCGCCCTGCGCCATCACCACGCCACGGTCCAGCGCCTGCCGATGATCACTGCCCAGGATGCGCGCGACCACGTAGATGCAGACCGCCTTGGCCAGCATCAGCGCGAACACGCCGGAGACGATCAGCGGCCAGTTGTTGGCCACGACGGTGAGGTCCAACGCCATGCCGACGCTGAGGAAGAACAAGCCGAGCAGGATGCCGCGGAACGGCTCGATGTCCGCTTCGATCTGGTGGCGGAAGGTGGATTCGCTGAGCAGCACGCCCGCGAGGAACGCGCCCATCGCCATCGACAATCCACCCAGCTGCATCAGCAGCGCGGCGCCGAGCACGACCAGCAGGGCAGCGGCCGTCATCACCTCGCGCGCCTTGGCGGCGGCGAGGATGCGGAACAACGGATTGAGCAGGAAGCGGCCGACCAGCACCAGGCCGACGATCGCACCGGCAGCGATACCCACGGTGACCCAGCGCGAGCTCTCGCCCGCATCACTGTGCACCGGCGCCATGAACGCGACCACCGCCAGCAGCGGCACGATCAGCAGATCTTCGAACAGCAGGATCGAGACGATCTTCTGGCCGGTCGGCAGCGCGATGTCGCCGCGTTCGGCAAGCAGTTGCATCACCACCGCGGTGGAGGTCAACACGAACCCGGCGGCGCCGATGAAGGCCACCGGCAAGGGGAAGCCGAGCAGCATGCACACGCCGGTCAGCACCGCGCCGCAGACCACGATCTGCAGCGTGCCCAGGCCGAAGATCTCGTTGCGCAGACTCCACAGGTGCGAGGGCCGCATCTCCAGGCCGATCACGAACAGGAACATCACCACGCCGAGCTCGGCGGTATGCAGGATGGCCTGCGGATCGGAGAACCAGCCGAACCCGAACGGGCCGATGGCCAGGCCCGCGGCGAAATAGCCCAGCACCGAGCCCAACCCCAGCCGGCGGAACAGCGGCACCATGACCACTGCCGCGCCCAGCAGAGCGACGACTTTCACCAGTTCACTGGCACCTGCTTCCACCGCCATGCGGTTGTTTCCCCGGACTACACAAGATGGGTCAACGATAGGGCAAAGCGGTGAAGGGCAATAGCGCGGATGATGCGTTTTATCGTGCTGAATTCAGAACGATATTGAATCTGGATGCCGCATCGTCCCGAAATCGCCACCGAACCCACCGGTAGAGCCACGCCACGCGTGGCTGCGCTCACCCGGCGGCCCCTCGCCAACGGCATCCACGCATAGCGTCCCGGCGAACCGCATCCACGCATGGCGTGGATCTACGCGCCGCTGCAGAACGCGGCGTAATCGATGTACCCAGGGAACGCGCGCCCGGGCGCGCAGAGCGGACAGGCCGGGTCCGGCCTGAGCCGCGTCTCGCGGAAGCGCATGCCCAGCGCATCGAAGGTCAGCAGGCGCCCGATCAGTGGCTCGCCGATGCCGAGCAGCAGCTTGAGCACTTCGGTGGCCTGCAGCAGACCGACCATGCCCGGCAGCACGCCGAGGACCCCGGCCTCCGAGCAGTTGGGCGCGAACTCGGGCGGCGGCGGCTCCGGGAACAGGCAGCGGTAGCAGGGCGCAGTGCCACGCTGGCGACCGGCATCGAACACACTGACCTGGCCGGTAAAGCGCTCCACCGCGCCATACACCAGCGGGATGCCGTGCTGGAGGCAGGCATCGTTGAGCAGATAACGCAGCGGGAAGTTGTCCGAGCCATCCAGCACCACGTCGACCCCCTCGAGCAGCACATCGATGTTGTCCGAGGTGACCCGCGCCTGCACGGCCTCCACATCCAGCGAAGGATTGAGCGCGAGCAGGCGCGCGCGGGCGGAGCGCACCTTGGGCTCGCCGACGCTGGCGTCGGTATGGATGATCTGCCGATGCAGGTTGCTGCGATCCACCACGTCGTCGTCGGCGATGCGCAGGTGCCCTACCCCGGCCGCGGCCAGATAGAAGCTGGCCGGGGCGCCCAGACCGCCGGCGCCGAGCACCAGCACGCGCGAGGCGAGCAGCGTCTTCTGGCCCTGGACACCCACCTGCGGCAACAGCAGATGACGCGAGTACCGTTCGTTGAAATCGCGCTCGGCGTCGCTCTGCATCGGCTGCACCAACGGCAGCCCGTCAGCGCGCCACGCGGACGTGCCGCCGTGGACGGAGGCGACATGCGTATAGCCGAGACCGGCCAGGACGTTCGCGGCCTCCATCGAGCGCTTGCCGCTCTGGCAGATCAGGACGACCTCGCGATCGATGGCCGGCAGGTGCGTGCCGGGTTCGGCCTGGAGATCGCCCGTGGCGATGCCAACGGCGCCTTCGGCCATGCCGGTGGCACGCTCGTGCGCCTCTCGGACGTCGATCAGCAGCGCGCCGTGGGCGAGGCGTTCGCGGGCCTGCGCCGGGGTGAGTTCGGGGATCGTGCTCATGCGGGGATTATCGCGCACGGGCGCGCCGGCCGCCGGTTTGTCCGGGTTGCCGGCCAGCGGCCGGCACTACCGCTGCGTGCGGCCACTGGCCGGCAGCCCCAAATGAAAAGAGCCGGCTTGCGCCGGCTCTTTCTGCATCACTTGCCCTTGACGTGCTTGATCAAGCGGCGCTTGCGCTTGAGCTGACGTTCGGTGAGCACGTTCTTCTTGCCCTCGTACGGGTTCACACCCTCGCGGAAGATGAACTGCACGGGCGTGCCGACCAGCTTGAAGCGCTTGCGGAAGAAGTTTTCCAGATAGCGCTTGTACGACTCCGGCAGGTCTTTCAGACGGGTGCCGTGGACGATGAAGGTCGGCGGGTTGGAACCGCCCGGATGCACGTAGCGCAGCTTGGACACGTGACCACGGATCGCCGGCGGCGGGTTGGTCTCGTAGGCCGTTTCCAGCGCCTTGTTGACTTCGCTGGTGCTGAACTCATGCGTCGCCGAGGCATGCGCGGCGTGGATGCAGCGGAACAGCTCACGCAGGCCCGAGCCGTGCTTGGCCGAGATGCGCACCACTTCGGCCCACGGCACGAAGCCGAGCTTGCGCGACACCAGCGCTTCAGCCTGCTCGCGCTGGTAATCGGTCAGGCCATCCCACTTGTTGATCGCAACCACCAACGCACGGCCGGCATCGAGCACCGCACCCAGCACGCTGGCGTCCTGATCGGTGACACCTTCAGAGGCATCGAGCATCAGCACCGCGACCTGGCACTGCTCGATGGCCTGCAGGGTCTTGATGACGCTGAACTTCTCGACCACTTCCTCGACGCGCGCCTTGCGACGCAGGCCAGCGGTATCGATCAGGCGGTACTCGCGCCCGTCACGCTCCATGTCCACCGCGATCGAATCACGGGTGGTACCGGGCACTTCGGAGGCGATCATGCGCTCTTCGCCGAGCAGACGATTGACCAGCGTCGACTTGCCCACGTTGGGGCGGCCGACGAAGGCGATGCGAATGCGGTTCGGATCGGTGTCCAGGGTCTCGGTGGTGCCCTCTTCCGGCAACCGTTCCACGACCTCGTCCAGCAGATCATCCAGGCCCTGACGGTGCGCGGCCGAGACGGTCAGCATTTCGCTGAAGCCGTAACGGGCAAACTCCGAACGCACGGTGTCTTCGTTCATGCCGTCGATCTTGTTGATCAGCAGCAGGGTCGGACGGGCCAGTTTGCGCAGCCAGGACAGGATCTCGTCGTCCATCGGGCCCTCACGGGCATCGACTACGAACAGGATCAGGTCCGCCTCGGCGGCGGCGGCGCGGGCCTGGCGGGCAGTAGCGCCGGCCAGACCTTCTTCTTCACCGGCGATACCGCCGGTATCGACCACCAGGAACGGGTGGTCTTCATCAAGACGACAAACACCGTAATTACGGTCCCGGGTCACGCCGGGCTGGTCATGGACCAGCGCGTCGCGCGTACGGGTAAACGCATTGAACAGCGTGGACTTGCCGACATTCGGCCGTCCAACCAGGGCGACCAAGGGCAGCATCGCGGTAACTCCTTATTGTGCCAACCGGAACGCGGTCAGCTTTCCATCAACGTTCTGCACCAGCAGAATCCCATCGGCAGCTACCGGCTGTGCCAGGAGGGCGTCGCCGCCACTCTTGGCGCGCGCCGCGAACTCACCGTTATCGGTCCGCAACCAGTGCAGATACCCCTTGTAATCACCGACCACAACGTAATCGCCGTGGATGACCGGACCGGTCAGCGAACGACGGGCCAGGCCCGTCTGCGACCACATGGCCGAACCGCTGGCCTTGTCCAGGCCGAACACGCCGCCCTTGTTGTCGGTGACGAACACATTGCTCGAGGTCAGGGCCACGCCACCGGCGCCACCATGATCACGTGCCCACAGCGGACGGCCGGTCGGGCCTTCGATCGCCATGGTCTGGTTCTTGAAACTGCTGACGAACAGCGTATTGCCTTCCAGCACCGGGGCGCCATCGATATCGGCCATGCGCTCCAGCTCGGTACGGCCTTCGCCGGTGCCGACCATCTGGTCCCACAGCGTGCGGCCGTCCTGCATGGCCAGCGCGGCGATGGAACCGTCGTCGTTACCGATGAACAGGACGCCCGGGCCGGCGACGACCGGCGCGTTGCCACGCACGGTCAGTGCCGGCAGCTCGCGCGGGTTGAACCAGCGCTGGGTGCCATTTTCGGCATCCAGGCCGGTCACGCGACCGTCGTTGCTGCGCACGAACACCATGCCCTGGCCCACGGCCGGCGCGGAGATCACTTCACCCGGCACCTTGGCACGCCACTTCTCAGTGCCGTCGGCCGCGTTCAACGCGATGACTTCGCCATCCAGGGTGCCGATGACGACCAGGCCGTCACCCACGCCCGGGCCACCGGACAGACGCAGCTTGGGCTGCTTCTTCACCTTGGCCGGTTCATAGGTCCAGATCTTCTTGCCGGTCTGCAGGTCGATGGCATGCACGCCACCGTAGATGGCGGCCGCGTACACGCGACCATCGGCGACCACCGGGCCCTGACGGACGCCGATGCGCTTCTCACCCTTGCCCACGTTGGCCGTCCAGATCTTGTCGACCTTGGCGGTGGCATCGAACTTGACCAGTTCGGCCGGTTCCAGCGCCTTCTTGGCCGCCGCATCTTTGCCGGCGAACCAGCCCTTCATCGTGCTGCAGCCGGTCAGGGCCATGCCCAACAGGGCGACCGTGGCAACGCGCTTGATCATGACCATCTGATTCATTACACCGACTCCGCAGGATCGGTGACGGTGCCACCGGCATCCGTCAACTTGGTTTCCAGCAGGCGCCGCTGGGGCGCTGCCACGTCCAGCGTCTTGAGCGCCTTCTCATACTGCTCGCGGGCGGCATCACGCTTGCCCTGCGCCATCAGTGCGTCGCCATGGATTTCCAGGCTGGCGCTGTCGGTTGCGGTGCCGAGCTGCTTGATCGCATCCTCGGTCTTGCCGGTGGCCACCAGCAGGCGCGCAACGCGCTGCTCGATCACTGGCTTGAATTCGGGGTCGGCCTTGATCGCGCGCAGGGTCGCCAGCGCATCTTCGTTCTTGCCGGCATCGACCTGGGCCTTGGCCAGCTGCAGTGCGGCCAGATCGGCATAGATGTTGGCCTTGCCGCTTTCCAGGTCCTTCACACCCTTGGCGGCCTGCTCCAGATCCTTTTCTTCCAGGCTCTTGAGGACGATCTGGTATTGGACGTTGGCGCCGGCCAGGCTGTTGCTGTGCCGGGTCTGCCACTCTTTCCAGCCCCAGATGCCACCAATCGCGATGGCTACGCCAGCGAGGATGCTGACACCGTTCTTCCGCAGCCAGCCGCGGACGCGTTCACTTTGTTCGTGCTCGTCGAGCAGGTCGTCGATCGCCATGCGTACTCTCGCCCCGCCCATGAGGAGGAGCTATTTGAATTGGATTGGGGAAACGCGGTTCAGTGCGAAACTGGGACCACGGAGCCGTCAGAGGATACCGTAAAGCGTGCCACGTTGGCTCGCTGGTACGGCGAAAGGTCGACGATAGTGCCGGCCTGCTGAACCTCGACCGCCGATGCATTGCCCAGCACCATGCGGGCCACCTGGCCTGGCGCGAAGCTGCGGGTCTCGCCCGACTTGATCAGGGCCTTTTCGACGGTGGTGCCGTCGGGCCCGGAAATATCCACCCAGCTGTCGCCTTTGAACTGCAGGCTCAGGGCGCCGGCCTGCGATGCCGGCGCAGCGGCCGGACGCGGAACCGGGGTCAGCGATGCCAGATACGGCGCCGCCGGTGCCGAAGGCTTGGCCGCTTCGACCGCCACCGGTGCGGCCGGGTCCGGGGTGTCGCCACCGGTCACCGGTACCGCCGCCGGGATCACATCCAGCGAGGCGGTGTTCGGGGTGGTCGCCGTGCCATCGAAATGGCCGCGGGTGGCGAACCAGACCGGCACGGCCAGAACGGCGGTGATGCCGACATACAGGACACGACGCCCCAGGCTCTCGGCAATGCGCCGGGCCCGCGGGGTATGGGTGTGGCTGACCAGCTGCGGCGGCACGATCGGCCCGATATGCGCCTGCTCGAGGATCTCGCCGATGTCCACCTTGAGCAGGCGGGCATAACTGCGCAGCTGGCCGCGGACGAAGACCGGCGCGCCGAGACGCTGCCACTGTTCTTCTTCGAGGGACTTGAGTACCTGAACCGGCATATGCAGCTGCTGCCCCACCGCCTCCAGGGTCAGTCCGGCCGCTTCCCGGGCCAGGCGAAGACGAGCTCCGCAACCGGCCGCAGTATCAAAAGCGTTCACAGTCTGGTCATCAATCACAATGCTTCAACCCCGGGGATTAGGTGCCGCATCCTGCGGAAATTCGTCATGAATTCGCTGCAGATAGCGACCGGATGCCACGCTGTCGCCAAGCCGCGCCTCGATTTGAGAGGCAAGTTGTAACACGGAACGTGTGGCCGGTGCAGCCGTCAAACGCCGTTGCGAAAAGGCCCGCGCCTCGAAATAGCGCCCTTGGGCGTACTCGTTGCGGGCCATCGACTCCAGCGCATAGGCATTGACGGGATCTATCTCAAGCGCCCGTCGCAGGTCCGGCACGGCCCGTTCGGGCTGGCCTGCGTCCAGCGCACAGCCACCGGCATTGGCCAGGGCGGACGCCGGCGTGGTGTAGCCCGGGGCCTGCAGCGCCCGGTCGAACCAGACCAGCGACTCGGCCGGCCGGCCATGAGCACATAGCCACGCGCCATAATTGTTGAGGACGTCGCCGCGCTCCGGGCCCAGCTCAGCGGCCTTGGCGTACAGCTGGCCGGCCTCGGCCTCGTTGCCGCGCTGGGCGGCGATGGCCGCCAGCAGCATGTAGGCCTCGGGACGCCGCGCATCGATCTTCATGGCCGCCCGCACCCGCTTCTCGGCGGCATCCGGGGCACCTGCGCGCAGCGATTCGCCAGCCAGGACCATCTGGTCCTGGTAGTTCACGCGCTTGCGGATCTCAGGGTTGTCCCGGGCCTCATAGGTCGGCGCGACCTCAAGGGGCCCGGACGGCGGTTTGATGCCTTGCTTGCCACAGCCGACCACTGCCAGCGCGAGGAAAACAACGGCTGGCAATCGGCAATCAGGCAGCCGCATCCCGGCCTTTCCCGTCCTGCAGCGTTTTATTGAACTCGGCCTGGCGGCGCGTGCGATCCATGACCTGGCCCTTGAGCTGGCCGCAGGCGGCATCGATGTCGTCGCCACGGGTGCGTCGCACCATCGTCAGCACCTTCGCATCGAGCAGGATCTTCTGGAAGGCGCGGATGTCGGTTTCGCCGGAGCGCTCATAGCGCGTGCCCGGGAATGGATTGAACGGAATCAGGTTGACCTTGCCCGAGTTCGAGGCCTGTACGGCGTTGTCGAACTGGCGCATCAGCCGCGCCAGCTGGCGGGCGTGCTCGGGCTGGTCATTGATGCCCTTCATCAGGGTGTATTCGAAGGTGACCGATTCGCGGCGCTTGTTGGCGCGCAGGTAACGTGCGCACGAGGCCATCAGCTCGACGATCGGGTACTTCTTGTTGAGCGGGACCAGGGTCTCGCGCAGTGCATCGTTGGGCGCATGCAGCGACACCGCCAGCGACACGTCACTCTCGGTGGAGAGGCGGTCGATCTGCGGCACCAGGCCGGAGGTGGACAGCGTCACGCGCTTGTTGGCCAGGCCATAGCCCAGATCGTCGCGCATCACGCTCATGGCGCGCACGACGTTGTCGAAATTCATCAACGGCTCGCCCATGCCCATCATCACCACATTGGTGAGACGACGCTGCTTGTGCGGGATGTTGCCCAGATGGCGCGCCGCGACCCACACCTGGCCGATGATCTCGGCGGTGGACAGGTTGCGGTTGAAGCCCTGGGTGGCGGTCGAACAGAAGGTGCAGTTCAGCGCGCAGCCGACCTGCGACGATACGCACAGCGTGCCGCGGTTCTTGTCCGGGATGTAGACCGCTTCAATCGCGTTCTTGCCGTCGGTGCCCATGGCCAGCAGCCACTTGTGGGTGCCATCGGCGGAGGGCTTGTCGAACACGATGTTCGGAACCAGCACCTCGGCATGCTGCTTGAGCTTGGCGCGCAACGCCTTGCCGAGGTCGGTCATGTCATCGAAATCGGTGACGTAGTGATGGTGGATCCACTTCATCACCTGGTGGGCACGGTAGCGCGCTTCGCCGAGTGTCTCGGCGAAGAAGCGCTCCAGACCCTCGCGATCGAGGTCGAGCAGGTTCTGCTTGGCCACAGCCGGGCTCGAGACGAGCACGGATGGGATGGCGGTTGGCTGTACGACCTCGTTCACGGCATCACTCTCAGCGCGAGACGACTTCAGTCGCGGCGAAGAAGTAGGCGATTTCGATCGCGGCATTCTCAACCGAGTCCGAGCCGTGGGCGGCATTGGCATCGATGGATTCAGCGAAGTCGGCGCGGATGGTGCCTGCGGCGGCTTCCTTCGGGTTGGTGGCGCCCAGCAGGTCGCGGTGGGCCAGCACGGCGTTCTCGCCTTCCAGCGCCTGGATCATCACCGGGCCGGAG
>Ga0160457_1000057_pt1 | contig 180491 bp, 169 predicted proteins | sample HID1972M_E6MG_FD_108242 | JGI IMG/M metagenome (GOLD analysis project Ga0160457, IMG submission 108242) | Enriched pill bug-associated microbial communities from UW Madison campus, WI, USA - HID1972M_E6 MG | ecosystem: Host-associated > Arthropoda: Insects > Digestive system > Unclassified ...
CGTCATCACGCTGCCCGAGGGCACCGAGATGGTCATGCCCGGCGACACCACCGACATGTCGGTCGAGCTGATCCAGCCGATCGCCATGGAGGAGGGCCTCGGCTTCGCCATCCGTGAGGGTGGCCGTACGGTCGGCGCCGGCAAGGTCACCAAGATCGTCAAGTGACCTGAGTCACCAGCTCTGACGAAGGGCCCGGATACTTCGGTATCCGGGCCCTTCGTGCGTTTCCGGACACTGTGTACCGGCGAGGTGGGTTGTACCACCCGGCCGCCGCAACTCGCCCCAACAAGTCCCTCAAGGCGCCCATGGCCACGCCGATAGTTCGTCTGGACCCGCGGAGGCGGATCCCCGCAGTGCAGTGTGACGCGCGCCACCGATCGCCCTCAAGACCGGGGCATCTCCGTGCGGAAACCGTTGCGATGCGGCCCGGTGACGAAAGGTGTGACACGACGTGGGACGGCAGCGGAAGGCGTGGGGCGGGGCTGTGGCCCTGGCATTGGCCACCGCCACCCTCGTTGCTCTACCCACCTCCCCGGCACAGTCCGCCGTCGGCGACTCCGGGAGCACCTCCGGCGCCGCGGTGTTCGCCACGGACGGCGACGGGCGGTACAAGGACCGGATCGGCTGGATCAGCTGGGGTGCGCACGGAGCCAACATCCCCGCAGGAGCCGCGGTCACCAACTGGCACCAGACGGGCGTGACCGAGCGGCTCGAGGTGACCTGCACCATCGAGAGCCGCACGGGTACCATCCGGGCGTATCGTCCCGGCGACTGGGCGAACGACGGACTGACGCGCCTGTACCGGCGCGGCGCGACGAACACCCACGTGACCGGCATCGGCACGGTGAACCAGGGTGACAGCCGGGGGTTCCGGATCTCGTGCACGGCGCGTCTCGCCACCTATGCCAGCAGCGCCTTCACCGGCTCGCCGACGGCCACCACGACGGTGCCCCTCGCGGGCCTGGTCATGGCGGACGCCGAGTCCACGAACTCCACGGAGACCTCGTACGCGCAACCGGTCCAGGCGTCGGGCACCTCGTGGCACATCATCGACCGCTACGCGGGTACGTGCGGCTCGACCTATCGCGGTATCCGTGTCGACTCCTCGAACCGTCTGACCTTCTCCGCGAGCGGAGAGTGCTCCGGCACGAACGCCTACTCGGCCACGGCGGTGGCCTTCATCGCGGGCTCGACGTCGCTCGACGTGCAGCTCAACGGCACCGGCCTCGCCGCGATGTCCTTCGGATACCTGCTGGGCGTCGACTACGGAGACGCCCCGGCCTCGTACGGAGCCAGCGCCGCAGTGGTGCAGCCGATGTGGTCGGGCGGCACGGTGGGGACCACCCAGACGACGATCACGGGATCCGGCGCGATCACGCCCGCGGCGATCGGTGCGCCGGTGTTCCGGCTGGGCCCGAACGCGTTCCCCAACACGACGCCTCCCCACAGCGCACTGGCGAACGGTGACACCGGCTGGGCGGTGCCGGACGCGACGACCGGCGTCACCACGCAGACGCCGGACGAGGATGCCTTCGCCGCGGGCAACGTCCCCAACGAGATCACCGTGGTCCGAGGCGCGACCACCACATACACCCTCGCGAACGTCCGCTGCGCCCGCCCCACGGGCACCGCCGCGAGCGTTCGCGGCTGGATCGACTGGAACCGCAACGGCGTCTTCGACGCGAACGAAGGCTCGACGGGCACGACCGGCACGGCGTGCGGCACCGGCGCGAACGCGACAGTGACACTGAGCTTCGCCGTCCCGAGCACCGTCCTCGACGGCGTGACGGTCGGTGGCGACCGCACGTTCCTCCGACTGCGGTTCAGCAGCACCCCCGCCCAGCTCAGCTCTGCGACAGCGACGCTCGTCCAGGGTGAGGTCGAGGACTGGCCGCTCCTGCTGCGGGTCCCCAAGCTCGAGGTGACGAAGACGGCGAACGTCGACACCGTCCCCTCGTCGGGCGGCACCGTGACGTACACCGTGACTGCGACCAACGTCGGCAACGGCAGCTACACCGCGAGCCAGCCTGCCTACGTCTACGACTACTACGGCGCCGCGGACGACGACGCCGTCCTGGGGACGCCCGTCCCGTCCGCACCGGGTGACTCCGGGCAGGACGCCGGGAACCATCTTCTGTGGTGGTCCGGAGCGCTGAGCGCCGGGAGCCAGGTGACGTTCTCCATCCCGATGACGGTCCGGCCCAGCCCCGGAGACCTCGTGATGACCAACATCGTGCGGGTGTCGAACACGGCTCTGACCACGGCGCAGGCCAGGGCCCAGTGCGTGGCCGGCTCCCCCGAAGCGACCGCCCGGGTGTGCGCCCGGTCCGACCTGTACCGGGTCGGGCTCGAGGTGACGAAGCGGGCCTACCTCGCCTCGGACGGATCCTTCTCCTCACCCATCGCGGACGCGAGCGCGCTCGCCCCCGGAACCCCGGTGGTGTGGCGCTACACGGTCCGCAACACCGGGTCGATCACGTTGACCGGGATCCAGCTCTCCGACATCGCCACGGACACCAAGACCGACGAGACGGGCATCACCACCGTCACGAGCAGCCCGACCATCTCGTGCTCGGGGAACCCCGCCGTGACCTCAGGAACCACCGTGACCATCCCGTCGCTGGCAGGTAGCACAGAGCGTGTCTGCCAGGCATCGGGGGTGATCGGCGGCACATGACCTGTCCGCAGTACCCGCAGGACGTTCCGTCCGGACGTGCTGACGCCCTTCCGGGCACACCACCACACAAGAAAGGCACGACAATGAACAACAAGACGAAGGGCGTCATCGCCGGCATCGCCGGGATCGCGCTCCTGGGCGGAGGGACGACGTTCGCCCTCTGGTCCGCCGACGCCGACGTCAACGGCGGCACCATCACCAACGGTGACCTCGACGTGACGGCCGGTGCCCTCACCTGGCAGGACGTGTCGAGCGATCGCGCGCCCGGCCACCCACACGCCATCGATCTGGCAACTTGGCGCATGGTGCCCGGCGACGAGGCCCGCGGCACAGTCCAGCTCGATGTTGTGCTCGTAGGTGACAACCTCGTCGCGAACCTCGGTGTGAACACCACCGGGGTGACCGACCTGCCTGATGGCGTCAGCGTGAAGTACGAGGTTCTGGACAGCACGAACGCATCGGTCGGTGCCGGAGAGCTCGGGGAGAGCTCCGAGCTGCGGCTGAGCGCATCCGGCACCTACACGGTGCAGATCGATGTGGCGTTCGATGTCGTCGACGACGACGCTGACCGGGTCATCACCGGACGGGACGAGGTCAATGCCACCACCGTCCTCGAAGACATCCAGGTCACCCTCGAGCAGGTTCGCAGCGGCGACGGCTTCACGCCGTAGTCCATCACCGGGCGGGGGCACAGCGCCCCCGCCCGGTCACCCCACCCAGCAACCCCGAGAGGAACCCCCATGGGCACGCACCGAGCGCCGCGCGACAGCGCGCTGTCCGGCGTGCTCTCCGTGCTGCTCACCGCAGTGCTGCTGGGGGTCCTCGCGCTGGTGGCCGCCGTCGTCGTCGTCCCGCGGGCGGTCGACGGCGCGGCGCTCACCGTGCTCACCGGCTCGATGGAGCCGACGTACTCCCCGGGTGACATGATCATCGTGCGTGGTGTCAACGACGCGAACCGCGAGGTGCAGATCGGGGACGCCGTGACGTTCCAGCCCCTGAGCGACGATCCCGCCCTCGTCACGCACCGCGTCGTGAGCAAGTCCTTCTCCTCGAGCGGCACGTCGTTCGTGACACGCGGCGACGCCAACGGCGCCGACGACGACCCGATCGTGCCCGCACAGATCAAGGGCGTCGTCATGTACAGCGTGCCGTGGGTCGGTCACGTGTCGCTGTGGCTCGGCGAGAAGCGTGGCCTGGCCATCACGATCGCCGCCTGTGCGCTGCTCGGCTACGCAGCCGTCATGATCCTGCGTCCCGATCGCTCCGGCAAGGAGCGCCCCAAGGGCCAGGAGAGCGTTCAGGAGCCCGAGGTGGTCGCACCATGACCCGGCGCGGCACCCTCCTGGCGGCAGTGCTCCTTCTCGCCCTCGGCGGCTCCGCTCTCGCCACCTACGCGCTGTGGGGCAAGCAGATCGACGTCCCCGTCGGCGTCGTGACGGCAGGCAACCTCGACCTCGAGCTCGTCGGCGGCCCCGTGTGGGCAGAGACGAGCCCTGACGTCGAGTCACCCGGTGCGATCGGCATGCTCGACGGCGTGACGGCCGCCCACCGCGCCACCCCCGGCGACACCTTCACCCTGACCCAGGACTTCCGCACCGTGCTCGAGGGCGACAACATGGCCGCCCGTCTCACGGTGGACTGGGACGAGGCTCCGCTGCTCGCCCCCGCGGGCCGTGTCACAGCGACCTACACGATCACACCGCCGGGTGGGGCGCCGTCGGCGTCGCTCGCGCTCGGTGACCAGCTCGTCCTGCCGCCGCACCCCGACAACCTCACCCCCGCGGAGGTCGCCGCGTGGGGGCCGGCCGCGACCTGGCGACTCACGGTCACGCTCGCCTACGCGGGCGCCGACGTGCTCGTCACCCCGACCGAGCTGGCCGCAGGGCCGGCACCCGTGACCGAGCTCGGGACCATCGCACTGCGACTCGACCAGGTCCGCGACGGCGATGGGTTCGACTCATGAGCGGCCGCCACGTGCGCGAGCCCGGTGCCCGTCGCGGGACGCCGCGGCTCTTCGGAGCGCCCACCCGCATCGTCGCGGTGCTCCTCGGCATCGCCGTCGTCGCCGGCGTCGGCACCGGGGGGGTGCTCGCGCTGTGGAGCGACAAGGAGACCGTGACCGCGCGCATGCCAGTGGGGGTCGCGCTCTTCGGCGTCGGCGCCCCGAGCGTACCCGTCTACGCGACGGTGAACGAGCCGGACCCGAGCAACCCGGGCCGCAACACGGGAATCCTCACCTTCGAGTTCGGTCCGGCTCAGGCGACCGGTCTCTACGGCAGCAACCTCGGCGGCTCCGTCGCGATCCCGATCCAGGTCGACTCCCTCTCCCAGGGCCACCGCGGCCTCGCGTACGAGCTGGAGCTCGACGTCGCCGACGGCGGCATCTTCGACGCCGCCACGGTCACGACCCACCGGGTCGCGTCGGAGGGTGCGTGCACGACGTCGCTCTCGGGCGCCGGGACCTCCGCCTGGACCCCGTGGCCCGCGGTGTACACGGCGAGCAGCGCACCGAGCACGGAGTACTGGTGCATCGTCGCCCGCTACGTACCCACGACCTGGGCGCACGAGAACACCGTCACCGTCAGCGCCGCCAACCCGCTCGCCCCCGGGACGTTGCAGGCCTCGGACTCGTGGAGCGCGACCGCGGCGATCACGCACGAGCCGGGCGAGGAGCCCACGCACACCGTGACCTTCGAGTTCACGACCTTCCGCCCGGGGGACGACCTGTGAGCGCCGCGCGCAGGCTCGGCCGCGTTCTTGGCGCGCTCGCGATCGCGGCCGCGACGGTGATCGGCACGGCGCACGCCGCCGTCGCCGCGGACGAGCTCGGCACCGGGTGGGGCGGCGACACCGTCAACCTGGCGTGGGACGGCGAGACGTACACGACCGCCACCGAGAGCTTCGTCGGCGTCCCGGTCGCGGTGCCGGGCGACCGCGCCTACCGCACGCTCGTCGTCACCAACGACGGCCCGTCCGCCGGGGTGCTGCGTGCCTGGGTGGTCGATGTCGAGCTCGACGGGCCGTCCGGCACCGGATCGCGGTTCTTCGACGACCTCACGGTCGACTGGAGCGGCGAGGGCGCGGCGTCGTCGGCGTCCCTGCGCTCGCTCGCGACGGCCGGCAGCACGCCGCTCGCGCGCGTCGAGCTCGGGGCGGGGGAGAGCACCGAGCTCATCGTCGGCTACCGGTTCCCCGTGACCTCCACGGCGGGCAACGCGAAGGACGACGGCGAGCTCACGGCGCGGTTCGACGTGCTGCTGCGCATCGAGGGGGACCTCGACGACGACGGCGACGACCCCGGCGACGGTGACGGCACGGGAGACGGCGACGAGCCAGGGGACGACGACGGCTCCCCCGACGACGGTGACGATCCTGGTGACGACGGCGATGACGACGGCGGCGACGACGACGGGAACGACGACACGGACCGCGACGACGGTTCCCCCGACGACGACGGCGAGCTCCCGGAGACGGGTGTCACGGTCGAGCGGACGGTGCTCGTTGCGCTGCTCCTCGTCATCGGCGGTATGCTTCTCGTGTTCCTCACCCGACGGCGTGACCGCTCGCAGGAGTGAGGGCAGGGGGCGGATTGGCGCCGGGCGTGATCGTCTGGCACACTATTCAGGTTGCCCGGAACCCTCACGGGATTGGGCAGCCACACTGAGGGTCCTGGACTTGCCGCCACGGCGGTGAGGCCGACCTTCACACCAACCCAACGACTTCCGCACCTCCGGGTGCGCCGCGCGGACTTGTGCCGCACGGCGCGACACGCCCGAGCGCGGGGGTCGGAGAATCAGCAGCAACGAGAGAAAAGGCAGAACGACGCCATGGCGGGACAGAAGATCCGCATCCGGCTCAAGTCGTACGACCACGAGGTCATCGACAGCTCGGCGCGCAAGATCGTCGACACGGTGACCAGCGCGGGCGCGACGGTCGTGGGCCCGGTGCCGCTGCCGACGGAGAAGAACGTCTTCTGCGTCATCCGTTCGCCGCACAAGTACAAGGACAGCCGCGAGCACTTCGAGATGCGCACCCACAAGCGTCTCATCGACATCATCGATCCCACGCCGAAGGCCGTCGACTCGCTCATGCGACTCGACCTGCCTGCGGACGTGAACATCGAGATCAAGCTCTGACGCTGGGAAGGAACGCACCATCATGACTACCCAGCAGGACGCTCGCGCGGTCAAGGCCGTGCTCGGCACCAAGCTCGGGATGACCCAGGTCTGGGACGAGGCCGGTCGCCTCGTCCCCGTGACCGTGGTCGCCGTCGGCACGAACGTCGTGACCCAGGTCCGTACGCAGGCGGAGGACGGCTACACGGCCATCCAGCTCGCACACGGTCAGATCGACCCGCGCAAGGTCACCCAGCCCCTCAAGGGTCACTTCGAGAAGGCCGGCGTCACGCCGCGTCGCCACATCGCCGAGGTGCGGACCACGGACGCCGAGGAGTACTCGCTCGGCCAGGAGATCACCGTCGAGGCCTTCGAGCCCGGCGCGAAGATCGACGTCGTCGGCACCACGAAGGGCAAGGGCACGGCCGGTGTCATGAAGCGTCACGGCTTCTCCGGCGTCGGCGCCTCCCACGGTGCGCACCGCAACCACCGCAAGCCCGGTTCGATCGGTGGCGCATCGACGCCCGGTCGTGTCTTCAAGGGCATGCGCATGGCCGGCCGCATGGGCAATGCGCGCCAGACCGTCCAGAACCTGACCCTGCACGCGATCGACGCCGACAAGGGGCTGCTGCTCGTCAAGGGCGCCATCCCCGGCCCCAAGGGCGGCATCGTTCTCGTGCGCAACGCCGTGAAGGGTGCGTGAGGCTGCCATGGCTAACGTGACCATCGACGTCCTCGACGCCACGGGCAAGAAGGCCGGCACGGCCGAGCTGCCCGCCGAGGTGTTCGACGTCCAGACGAACGTGCCGCTCATCCACCAGGTGGTCGTGGCCCAGCTCGCCGCAGCGCGCCAGGGCACGCACGCCACCAAGTCGCGCGGCGAGGTCCGCGGCGGTGGCCGCAAGCCCTATCGCCAGAAGGGCACCGGCCGCGCCCGCCAGGGCTCGACGCGCGCCCCGCAGTTCGCGGGTGGCGGCGTCGTCCACGGCCCGCAGCCGCGTGACTACTCCCAGCGCACCCCCAAGAAGATGAAGGCGGCCGCACTGCGTGGCGCCCTCTCCGACCGGGCACGCGCGGGTCGCGTCCACGTCGTCGCGAGCTTCGAGATCGACGGCGCGCCCTCGACGAAGGCCGCCCTCGCGGCGCTCCAGTCGCTCGCGTCGGGTCGCAGCGCCCTCGTGGTCCTCGAGCGGAACGACGAGCTCAGCTGGAAGTCGCTGCGCAACCTCGGTGACGTCCACGTCATCGCGGCCGACCAGCTCAACACCTACGACGTGCTGACCTCCGACGACATCGTGTTCACGCGCGGTGCCCTCGAGGCGTTCGTCGCCGGCCCCACCACGGGTCGCGGCGCGAAGGCAGTCGCCACCGAGACCGAGGCGCAGGAGGAGACGAAGTGACGAACCTGGGCAAGGACCCGCGCGACATCCTGCTCGCGCCGGTCGTCTCCGAGAAGAGCTACGGGCTCCTCGACGAGGGCAAGTACACGTTCCTCGTCGACCCTCGCGCCAACAAGACCGAGATCAAGATCGCCATCGAGCAGGTCTTCGGTGTCAAGGTCGACTCGGTCAACACGGCCAACCGTCCCGGCAAGACCCGCCGCACGCGGTTCGGCACGGGCAAGCGCAAGGACACCAAGCGGGCGATCGTCACGCTCCGCGAGGGCTCCATCGACATCTTCGGCGGGCCGGTCGGCTGACCGCCCAGAACCAGTAAGGACTCATCGTGGGAATCCGCAAGTACAAGCCGACGACGCCGGGCCGCCGTGGCTCGTCCGTCGCCGACTTCGTCGAGATCACGCGCTCGGAGCCGGAGAAGTCGCTCGTCCGTCCCCTGCACAGCAAGGGTGGTCGCAACAACGCCGGTCGCGTCACGACCCGCCACCAGGGTGGCGGGCACAAGCGCGCCTACCGCGTCATCGACTTCCGTCGTCATGACAAGGACGGCGTCCCGGCCAAGGTCGCGCACATCGAGTACGACCCGAACCGCACCGCGCGCATCGCGCTCCTGCACTACGCCGACGGCGAGAAGCGCTACATCATCGCGCCGAACAAGCTGAAGCAGGGCGACGTCATCGAGAACGGCCCCGGTGCCGACATCAAGCCCGGCAACAACCTGCCGCTGCGCAACATCCCGACGGGTACCGTCATCCACGCGATCGAGCTCAAGCCGGGTGGCGGCGCCAAGCTCGCCCGCTCGGCGGGCACCTCGGTGCAGCTCGTCGCGAAGGACGGCCCCTACGCGCAGCTCCGGCTGCCCTCGGGCGAGATCCGCAACGTCGACCTGCGCTGCCGCGCCACGATCGGCGAGGTCGGCAACGCCGAGCAGTCCAACATCAACTGGGGCAAGGCCGGCCGCATGCGCTGGAAGGGCAAGCGTCCTTCCGTCCGCGGTGTCGCCATGAACCCGGTCGACCACCCGCACGGTGGTGGCGAGGGCAAGACCTCCGGAGGCCGGCACCCGGTCAGCCCGTGGGGCCAGGCCGAGGGCCGCACCCGTCGTCCGAACAAGCCGAGCGACAAGCTCATCGTGCGCCGTCGGCGTACTGGCAAGAAGCGCTGAACAGGAGCCTGAACCATGCCTCGCAGCCTGAAGAAGGGCCCCTTCGTCGATGGCCACCTGCAGAAGAAGGTGGACGTCCAGAACGAGAAGGGGACCAAGAACGTCATCAAGACCTGGTCCCGTCGGTCGGTCATCACGCCCGACTTCCTCGGCCACACCTTCGCGGTCCACGACGGCCGTAAGCACGTGCCGGTCTTCGTCACCGAGGCGATGGTCGGCCACAAGCTGGGCGAGTTTGCCCCCACGCGGACTTTCCGCGGCCACGTGAAGGACGACCGCAAGGCGCGTCGCCGCTGAGCCCCCGGGGCCCAGCAGCGAAGCGATTGCGTCCGTCCAAGGACCAACGAGAACAAGAAGGCAGGACAGCAATGGAAGCCAAGGCGCAGGCGCGGTTCGTCCGCGTGACGCCGATGAAGGCCCGGCGCGTCGTGGACCTCATCCGTGGCAAGCAGGCCTCCGAGGCAGTGACGGTGCTCAGCTTTGCACCGCAGGCCGCCGGTGAGCCCGTGCTCAAGGTGGTTCGCAGCGCGATCGCGAACGCCCGGGTGAAGGCCGATCTCGCGAACGCCAAGTTCGACGAGGACGAGCTGGTCATCACGGAGGCGTTCGTCGATGTGGGCCCGTCGCTCAAGCGGTTCCGTCCGCGCGCCCAGGGGCGTGCTGGTCGGATCCTCAAGCGCACCAGCCACATCACCGTGGTGGTCGCACCGGTCGAGAAGAAGGAGAGGACCCGATAGTGGGACAGAAGGTCAACCCGCTCGGGTACCGCCTGGGCATCACGACTGATCACCGCTCGCGGTGGTTCGCTGACAGCACCAAGGCTGGCCAGCGGTACCGCGACTACGTCCGCGAGGACGTCGAGATCCGCAAGCTCATGGCCACCGGCCTCGAGCGCGCCGGCATCTCGAAGGTCGAGATCGAGCGCACCCGCGACCGCGTCCGCGTGGACATCCACACGGCGCGCCCCGGCATCGTCATCGGTCGCCGCGGCGCCGAGGCGGACCGCATCCGTGGTGAGCTCGAGAAGCTCACGGGCAAGCAGGTGCAGCTCAACATCCTCGAGGTCAAGAACCCCGAGATCGACGCCCAGCTCGTCGCGCAGGGCATCGCCGAGCAGCTCGCGAGCCGCGTCTCGTTCCGCCGCGCCATGCGCAAGGGCATCCAGTCCGCCCAGCGTGCCGGTGCCAAGGGCATCCGTGTGCAGTGCTCCGGCCGCCTCGGCGGTGCTGAGATGAGCCGCAGCGAGTTCTACCGCGAGGGTCGTGTGCCGCTGCACACGCTGCGCGCGAACATCGACTACGGCCTGTACGAGGCCCGCACGACCTTCGGTCGCATCGGCGTCAAGGTCTGGATCTACAAGGGCGACATGACGGAGAAGGAGTTCGCGCTGCAGCAGGCCACTGCCGCTCCGCGTGCTCCCCGTGGCCGCGGCGACCGGGGCGACCGTCCCGTTCGTGGTGGCGCTCCGCGTCGTGGCGAGGCTCCTCGCGCCGAGGCTCCTGCCGCCCCCGCGGCGGCCGAGGCTCCTGCCGCGCCCGCCGAGTCCACCGGAACGGAGGCCTGAGCCATGCTGATCCCGCGCAGGCTGAAGCACCGCAAGCAGCACCACCCCGGTCGCTCCGGCGCCGCCAAGGGTGGCACCACGATCGCGTTCGGCGAGTACGGCATCCAGGCTCTCGAGCCCGCCTACGTGACGAACCGCCAGATCGAGGCTGCTCGTATCGCCATGACCCGCCACATCAAGCGTGGTGGCAAGGTCTGGATCAACATCTACCCCGACCGCCCCCTGACGAAGAAGCCCGCCGAAACCCGCATGGGTTCCGGCAAGGGTTCGCCGGAGTGGTGGATCGCCAACGTCAAGCCGGGTCGAGTGATGTTCGAGCTCGCCGGTGTCCCGGAAGAGCTCGCTCGCGAGGCCATGCGCCGCGCGCAGCACAAGCTTCCGATGAAGACCCGTTTCGTCGTCCGTGAGGGAGGTGCCTGATGGCTATCGGGACCAAGGCGCTGGCGGCCAGCGAGCTGGACGGGTTCGACGACGAGCGACTCGTCGCCGAGCTCAAGAAGGCCAAGGAAGAGCTGTTCAACCTGAGGTTCCAGTCGGCCACCGGCCAGCTGGAGAGCCACGGGCGGCTCAAGGCCGTGCGTCGCGACATCGCGCGGATCTACACGATCCTGCGCGAGCGCGAGCTCGGCATCCGTACCGCACCGAGCGTGAGCGAGTGAAGTGACGATGAGCGCAAACGACAACGCCGCAGGCACGACGGCTGCCGCCGAGGCCCGCAACTACCGCAAGACCCGCCGTGGGTACGTGGTCAGCGACAAGATGGACAAGACCGTCGTGGTCGAGGTCGAGGACCGCGTCAAGCACCCGCTGTACGGCAAGGTCATCCGCCGTTCGAGCAAGGTGAAGGCGCACGACGAGGCCAACGCGGCCGGCATCGGCGACCTCGTCCAGATCATGGAGACCCGCCCGCTGAGCGCGACCAAGCGCTGGCGCGTGGTGGAGATCCTCGAGAAGGCCAAGTAGCCCCCAAACCCGACCACACGTTCGGCCAGGCTCGCAGCGCGAGAACCGGCAGACGACAGGAGTTCAGTTCATGATCCAGCAGGAGTCGCGACTTCGCGTCGCCGACAACACCGGTGCGAAGGAGATCCTTTGCATCCGCGTGCTCGGTGGCTCCGGGCGCCGCTACGCGGGCATCGGCGACGTCATCGTCGCCACCGTCAAGGACGCCATCCCCGGCGGCAACGTCAAGAAGGGCGATGTCGTCAAGGCGGTCATCGTGCGCACCCGCAAGGAGCGCCGCCGCCCGGACGGCTCGTACATCAAGTTCGACGAGAACGCCGCGGTGATCCTCAAGAACGACGGCGAGCCCCGTGGCACGCGCATCTTCGGCCCCGTGGGTCGTGAGCTGCGTGACAAGAAGTTCATGAAGATCATCTCGTTGGCACCGGAGGTGCTCTGACATGGCCAAGGTCAAGAAGGGCGACCTCGTCGTCGTCATCGCAGGCCGTGACCGCGGCAAGGAAGGCCGCGTGCTCGAGGTCCTCACGGACTCCGACCGCGTCATCGTCGAGGGCGTGCAGCGCGTGACGCGGCACGTCAAGGCGGGCCGTTCCACGCGTGGCACGCGCACCGGTGGCATCGAGACCGTCGAGGCCCCGATCCACGTGAGCAACGTCATGGTCGTCGACCCGGAGACCAAGAAGGGCACCCGGGTGGGCTACCGCATCGAGCAGGTCGAGCGCGACGGCAAGACGAAGACGGTCCGCGTCCGCGTCGCCAAGCGCTCCGGTAAGGACATCTGATGAGCACCGAGACTGTGTACCCGCGTCTGAAGACGCGCTACGCCGAGGAGATCGTCCCCGGCCTGCGTGAGGAGTTCTCCCACGAGAACGTCAATCAGGTGGCCCGCGTGGTCAAGGTTGTCGTGAACATGGGCGTCGGCGATGCCGCGAAGGACTCGAAGCTCATCGAGGGTGCGATCCGCGACCTGGCCCAGATCACGGGCCAGAAGCCGCAGGTCACCAAGGCCCGCAAGTCCATCGCGCAGTTCAAGCTGCGCGAGGGCATGCCGATCGGTGCGCACGTCACGCTGCGCGGCGACCGCATGTGGGAGTTCCTCGACCGCCTGCTCTCGACGGCTCTGCCTCGCATCCGCGACTTCCGCGGCCTGTCGCCCAAGCAGTTCGACGGCAACGGCAACTACACGTTCGGCCTCACGGAGCAGTCGATGTTCCACGAGATCGACCAGGACAAGATCGACCGCGTCCGGGGGATGGACATCACCATCGTGACGACGGCCACCACCGATGACGAGGGGCGCTCGCTCCTCCGTCGTCTCGGCTTCCCCTTCAAGGAGGACTGACCATGGCGAAGACCGCGCTGGTCAACAAGGCCAAGGCCACCCCGAAGTTCGCGGTGCGAGGCTATTCCCGGTGTCAGCGGTGCGGACGTCCGCGCTCGGTGTACCGCAAGTTCGGCCTCTGCCGCGTCTGCCTTCGTGAGATGGCGCACCGCGGCGAGCTTCCCGGTGTGACTAAGAGCTCCTGGTAACCACGACGTCGCAGGTCCGTACCGACCCCGCAGGGGCGGGCGGATACCACGGCGAGGAAGGGTGCGAACCCCCCATGACAATGACTGACCCGATCGCAGACATGCTGACGCGACTGCGCAACGCGAACTCTGCCTATCACGAGACGGTGTCCATGCCGTACTCGAAGCTGAAGCAGAACATCGCGGAGATCCTCCAGGCCGAGGGCTACATCACCGGCTGGAACATCGAGGACGCGCGTGTCGGCAAGACGCTCACGATCGACCTGAAGTTCGGCCCGAACCGCGAGCGTTCGCTCGCCGGCGTCAAGCGCGTGTCCAAGCCGGGCCTGCGCGTGTACGCCAAGTCGACCAACCTGCCCAAGGTGCTCGGTGGCCTCGGCGTGGCGATCCTGTCCACGTCGTCCGGCCTCCTGACCGACAAGCAGGCCGCAACGAAGGGCGTGGGTGGGGAAGTCCTCGCCTACGTCTGGTAGTCGAGAGACCGAGAGAGGAGAACCCATGTCTCGCATTGGCAAGGTCCCCGTCCCGGTCCCGGCCGGCGTGGACGTCACGATCGACGGCGCCCTCGTGACCGTCAAGGGCCCCAAGGGCACGTTGACCCACTCGATCGCCAGCCCCATCGACGTCTCGAGGGACGACGACGGCGCACTGGTGGTCACCCGTCCCAACGACGAGCGCGACTCGCGTTCGCTGCACGGACTGACCCGCACGCTGCTCGCCAACCTCGTGACCGGTGTCACCGAGGGTTACGAGAAGAAGCTCGAGATCGTCGGCACGGGTTACCGCGTCGTCGCGAAGGGCTCGGACCTCGAGTTCGCGCTCGGCTTCAGCCACCCGGTCGTGGTCTCCGCCCCCGCGGGCATCACGTTCGCCGTCGAGACCCCGACCCGGTTCTCGGTCTCGGGCATCGACAAGCAGCAGGTCGGCGAGGTCGCGGCCAACATCCGCAAGATCCGCAAGCCGGAGCCCTACAAGGGCAAGGGCGTGCGTTACGCGGGCGAGGTCGTCAAGCGCAAGGCCGGAAAGGCTGGTAAGTAACCCATGGCTATCAAGATCTTCGGTAAGGGCCGTACGGTTGCCCGCAGCCGCCGCCACCTGCGCGTGCGCAAGAAGGTCGCCGGCACACCCGCGCGTCCCCGTCTCGTCGTCACGCGCTCGAGCCGTCACATCTCGGTGCAGGTCGTCGACGACACCGTCGGCCGCACGCTCGCGTTCGCCTCGACCACCGAGGCGGACCTGCGCGCGCTGACCGACGCCGACAAGACGGCCAAGGCCCGCAAGGTCGGCGAGCTCGTCGCCGAGCGCGCCAAGAAGGCCGGCATCGATGCCGTCGTGTTCGATCGCGGCGGCAACAAGTACCACGGTCGTGTCGCCGCCGTCGCCGACGGCGCACGCGAGGGAGGCCTCGCGCTGTGAACACGGTCAAGCAGAACGCACGAGAGCGAAGGAACCACTGATGGCTGGACCACAGCGCAGCACGACCGGCACCGCCGGTAGCGCGGGCGGTGCCTCCGAGGGCGGCCGCGAGCGTCGCGGGGGAGACCGTCGCGACAACCGTCGCGGCGACTCCGCCGAGAAGAGCACCTTCCTCGAGCGCGTCGTCACGATCAACCGCGTGTCGAAGGTCGTCAAGGGTGGGCGTCGCTTCAGCTTCACGGCGCTCGTCGTCGTCGGCGACGGCGACGGCACCGTGGGCGTCGGCTACGGCAAGGCGAAGGAAGTTCCCGCGGCGATCGCCAAGGGTGTCGAGGAGGCGAAGAAGAACTTCTTCCGCGTCCCCCGCATCCAGGGCACGATCCCTCACCCCATCCAGGGTGAGGCTGCCGCCGGTGTCGTCTTCCTGCGCCCGGCCAGCCCGGGTACCGGTGTGATCGCCGGTGGCCCCGTGCGCGCCGTTCTCGAGTGCGCCGGCATCCACGACGTCCTGAGCAAGTCGCTCGGTTCCTCGAACGCGATCAACATCGTGCACGCCACGGTCGCCGCGCTCAAGGGTCTCGAGCAGCCGGAGGCCGTCGCGGCTCGCCGCGGCCTCCCGCTCGACCACGTGGCCCCCGCCGCCCTCCTGCGTGCGCAGGCGGCCGGCAAGGCCAAGCCCGCGGAGGTGACTGCCTGATGCCTCGCCTGAAGGTGACCCAGTTGAAGTCCGGTATCGGCGGCAAGCAGAACCAGCGCGACACGCTGCGCACCCTGGGCCTGAAGCGGATCGGCGACGTCGTCGTCAAGGAGGACCGTCCTGAGATCCGCGGCATGGTCAACACGGTGTCGCACCTCGTCGCGGTCGAAGAGGTGGAGTAATGGCTGAGAAGAAGGCGGCGGACGAGAAGTCCGCCCCCGAGGAGACCGCGGCGAAGAAGACCGCGGCCAAGAAGGCGCCTGCGAAGAAGGCTCCTGCGAAGAAGGCACCGGCCAAGAAGGCGGCTGCCGAGAAGGCTGCGCCCGCGAAGAAGGCTGCGCCGGCGAAGAAGTCTGCCGACGCGACCGAGAAGCCGGCCACGAAGGCGGCGAGCAAGACCACGGCCGCGAAGAAGGCACCCGCCAAGGCCACGGCCAAGGCCGAGGTGACCGCGGAGCCGACCGAGAAGGCTGCCCCTGCGAAGAAGGCGCCCGCGAAGAAGGCTCCGGCGAAGAAGGCCGCGGCCTCCAAGCCGGCGGCCCAGCAGGGTGCCGGTGGCCTGCTCAAGGTGCACCACCTGCGTCCCGCGCCCGGCTCGCGCACCGCCAAGACCCGTGTCGGTCGTGGTGAGGCATCGAAGGGCAAGACGGCGGGTCGCGGTACCAAGGGCACGAAGGCTCGCTACCAGGTGCCGGCACGCTTCGAGGGTGGCCAGATGCCGCTCCACATGCGCCTGCCGAAGCTGCGTGGCTTCAAGAACCCGTTCCGTACCGAGTACCAGGTCGTGAACCTCGACCGGCTGTCCGAGCTCTACCCCCAGGGTGGCACGGTCACCGTGGCGGATCTCGTGGCCAAGGGTGCGGTCCGCAAGGGCCAACTCGTCAAGGTGCTCGGTTCCGGCGAGGTGTCGGTCAAGCTCGCGGTCGAGGTCGACGCACTGTCGACGTCCGCCCGTGAGAAGATCCTCGCTGCCGGCGGCTCGGTCGGCGAGGACTGACGTAGGCTCTTCGCAGTCCCCGATCGGACAACGACTAATCGCGCCCACGGGCGCGCAGGAGGTTAGGTGCTAGGCGCATTCGCCCGGGCGTTCAGGACGCCCGACCTACGGAGCAAGTTGCTGTTCACGATCGGGGTCATGGTGATCTTCCGGGTGGGCTCTTTGCTGCCCACACCGGGGGTCTCCTACACGAACGTGCAGACCTGTATCGCGGTCTCCGCAGAGCAGACGAGCGCCCTCGGCCTCATCAACCTGCTCTCCGGCGGCGCGCTGCTGCAACTGTCGGTGTTCGCGCTCGGGATCATGCCGTACATCACCGCGAGCATCATCGTCCAGGTGCTGCGCGCGGTGATCCCCCACTTCGAGGCACTCCACAAGGAGGGCCAGTCGGGGACGGCGAAGCTGACGCAGTACACGCGGTACCTCACCGTGGGACTCGCGGCGCTGCAGTCGGCGACGATCATCACGATCGCCAACTCCGGGCAGCTCTTCCAGGGCTGTACAGTGCCGATCATCCCGGACGACTCCGTCGGCACGATCATGCTCATGATCCTGGTCATGACGACGGGCACCACGATCATCATGTGGCTCGGCGAGCTCATCACCGAGCGCGGCGTCGGCAACGGCATGTCGCTGCTGATCTTCACGTCGATCGCGGCGGGCTTCCCCGCGGCGCTCTCCTCGATCGCCGGCTCGAACAACGGCACGCAGAAGCTCATGCTCTCGCTCGTCGTGATCCTGATCGTGTTCGCGCTCGTCGTCTTCGTCGAGCAGTCCGAGCGTCGCATCCCGGTCCAGTACGCCAAGCGCATGGTGGGCCGCAAGATGTACGGCGGCACGAGCACGTTCATCCCGATCAAGATCAACATGGCGAACGTGATCCCCGTGATCTTCGCCTCGTCGATCCTCGCGATCCCGATGATGTTCGTGCAGTTCGGCGACATCGAGTCGGAGTGGGTCCAGTGGGTCCAGCGCTGGCTCGCCGACCCCAACAGCCCGATCTACAACACGCTGTTCGTGATCATGATCGTGTTCTTCGCGTTCTTCTACACCGCCATCACGTTCAACCCGGACGAGGTCGCGGACAACATGAAGAAGTACGGCGGCTTCATCCCGGGCATCCGCGCCGGGCGGCCGACGGCGGACTACCTCGACTACGTGCTCACGCGCATCACGTGGCCCGGCTCGCTCTACCTCGCCGGTGTCGCGCTCATCCCGACGATCGCGTTCATCTTCCTGGGTGTCACGCAGCAGGTGCCGTTCGGCGGCACGTCGATCATCATCGTCGTCGGCGTCGGGCTGCAGACCGTCAAGCAGATCCAGTCGCAGCTCGAGCAGCGTCACTACGAGGGATTCCTGCGTTGACCAGGCTCGTCATCATGGGGCCCCAGGGCTCTGGCAAGGGCACGCAGGCCGCGCGCCTGGCCGAGGTGTACGGGGTACCCGCGATCTCGACCGGAGACATCTTCCGGGCGAACATCAAGGGCGGCACGGACCTCGGTCGGCTCGCCCAGGAGTACTCGGCCAAGGGCGAGCTCGTCCCGGACTCCGTGACCAACGCGATGGTCCGCGACCGGCTCGGCGAGGACGACGTCCACGACGGCTTCCTGCTCGACGGCTACCCGCGCAACGCGGCTCAGGTCACCGAGCTCGATGCGATCCTCGCCGAGCTCGGTGCGGCGCTCGACGTCGTCGTCGAGCTGACCGCGGACCGCGACGAGCTGCTGGGCCGCCTCCGCCGCCGCGCGGAGACGGAGGGCCGCGAGGACGACACCGAGGACGTCATCGCTCGGCGTCTCGACATCTACGCCGAGCAGACCGCCCCGCTGACCGGCGCCTACGAAGCACGGGGCCTCCTCGCGCGCGTGGACGGCATCGGGGACATCGACGAGGTCACGCGGCGGATCCTCGACGCGGTCACCCTCGTCACGGCCTAGGGTCGACGATGCTCGGACGGGACCGGATCGAGTACAAGTCGCCCGAGCAGGTGCGCACCATGCGACGCGCGGGGCTCGTCGTGGCGGCCGCGCTCGACGCCGTGCGCGCCGCGGCCGTTCCGGGCACCACGACGGCGGACCTCGACGCCGTCGCGCGCGACGCGATCGCCGGCGCGGGTGCGACCCCGTCCTTCCTCGGCTACCACGGCTACCCCGCCGTGCTCTGCGTCTCCGTCAACGACGAGATCGTGCACGGCATCCCCGGTACCCGGGTTCTCGCCGACGGTGACATCGTCTCGGTCGACTGCGGCGCGATCGTCGACGGGTGGCACGGTGACTCGGCGTTCTCCGCCGTCGTCGGCGCTGGTGAGGACGCGGATCGCGAGCTCGTGGACACGACCGAGGCCGCGATGTGGGCCGGCATCGCCGCCCTCGCCACGGGTGACCGCCTCTCGGACGTCGGCTCCGCCGTCGAGGACGTCGTCGACCTCGCGCTCGCCGCGGGGAAGAACGGCGGCCAGCGGTACGGCGTCGTGCAGGAGTACGTGGGCCACGGCATCGGCAGCGCCATGCATCAGCCGCCCGAGGTGCTCAACTACCGCACGCGCGACCGTGGCCCCCGGATCAAGCCGGGCATGTGCCTCGCGATCGAACCGATGCTCACGCGCGGCGAACGGTTCACCCAGGTGCTCGACGACGACTGGACCGTCGTGACCGACGACGGCTCGCGGGCGGCACACTGGGAGCACACCGTGGCCATCACGAGCGAGGGCATCTGCGTGCTGACCGCCCGCGACGGCGGCGCCGCGGCCCTGGCGGGGCTCGGCGTCGAGATCCACGCGCTCGACTGAGCTCGTACCCGGGAGCGCTTGGCATGCACGGTGCCAGGTGCCCTTGCGGGTGAAATGGCCGGTCCGACGGTCCGAAAATTTCGTATCCGGCCGTCGCGCTGGGATTATCGGGGCCATGACTCATGGTGGAGGCACGACGGCTCACCAGGGTGATGGGGCAACCCTCGGTAGTGCGCACGAACTGACGGCTCGGGCTGAGGCGATGCTCGCCACGGGCGATATCGACGGCTTCGTCGACATCATCGACAGCCACGGGGTCGAGATCGGGACGGCGGATCCCGACCGGCTGCAAGCGATGCTCGAAGCCCTTCCGGAGCATGTCCTGCGAGCCCATCCCCGGCTCGCCGTCGCGCGCCACGCGATCTCCACGTTCTTCGACCAGGCGAAACCGCGCGCCGGGTTCGATCTCGCGGAGCAGCTCCGCGACATGGCGGCCACGGGCACGCCGGTGGGCGACCTCATCATGGTGGGGATCGGCCAGATCTTCTCGATGCGCGCTACGGGGCAGCTCGCGGAAGGGCTGCCGATCGTCGAGCGCGACCGCGCTCGTGCCGAGGCGAACCGGGCCGACTGGCTCGAGGTTCCCGGTGAGACCCGGTCGATCGTCCTGCTGCAGTGGGGACTGACCCGGATGCTCGCCCAGGACGTCGAGGGTGCCGTCCAGGACTTCCAGGAGTGCTACTGGGCGGGCAGGCGCTCGCGCGTCCCGTACTTCGCACGAAACGGCGCGATCAACGCCGCCCTCATGCTGGTCCTCGTGGACTCGCTCGACGACGCGGAGGAGTGGCTCGCCAAGGGGCGAGAGCTCGACCGGGCCCCGGAGGCGATCCGCACCATCGTGGAGGAGTGGGACCCGCTCGTCGAGGCGCTCCTCGCCCTCGCCCGGCTGCGGATCGACGACGCGCGCCGCGCGCTCGCGCAGTTCCGTCCGGCACCGGACACCGAGCTCTCGTGGAGCATCGAGCACTTTGTGCGCGCCCGGGCGGGACTCCTGTCGGGGGAGTACTTCGGGGCGCTCGACGAGCTCGCCCGCGCGCACCATCCGCGCGGCGGCACCGCTTCCCCGGGCTCGTTCGACGAGGCCCTCCTCACGACGGCCGAGGTCGAGCTCTCCCTCGCCATCGGGCGGGTGCCGCGTGCCGCTGCGCTCCTCGACCGCGTCGGGGGAGTCCCTCTGCTGACCGTGGCCAGGGCGCGGCTCGCGCTGCTGGCAGGGGATCCGGCAGAGGCGCACACCTTGTGCGTCGCCGGCCTGCACCACGCCACGACCTTCGGTCGCATCGACCTCGCCGCGACCGGCGCGGTGGCACTCCTGCACCTGGGCAGGCGTGAGGAAGCCGCCGAGGAGTTCGCCCGGGCGATCGAGCTCGTTCGTGTCCGAGGCGCCGTGGCGGCCTTCGCTCTGCTTCCGCGCGCCGACGTCGAGGCGCTGATGGAGCTCGTTCCCGCGGGCGCCGAGCTCCTCGGGCCCGTGCTCGAGACGACACCGGCCCCCGCCGTCGATCGCGTCGCGGTGGTGGAGCTGAGCGAGCGCGAGAAGCTCGTCCTCAAGGAGCTCGCGCGCACCGGCTCGACGCAGCAGATCGCTGCGCGCCTGTTCGTGTCGGTCAACACCATCAAGTCCCAGGTCCGCAGCATCTACCGCAAGCTCGGTGTGAACTCGCGCGACGGCGCCCTCGCGGCCGCGCATCGATGGGGGTTCGACCTCGGGCGTCCTGAACGGTGAGATCGGTCTAGGTGTTATCACCCCCCCACCGAGGTGTTCACCCTTGGATTCACCTCGTGAGAGCACGGGGTACGGACGAGTAGCCAGGTAAGCCTTGGTGGCAGTGCTCTGCCACCGGACCTCCACCTTGCCCTCGGGACGTGACTCATGCTGTTTGGCCTGACTTCCGCACGCCGTCGTACCTACGCATCTGCCGAGCACAGAGTGACCGCGTCGCTCGCCGCGCTCGTGCTTGCACTCGTAGGGCTCGTGGCGATCCCGGTGACACCGGCGCAGGCGGCGGAGGTCACAGACCTCACGGTCGTGCTCGACGCGCAGTCGCCCATCCTCGCGGGCGAGGATGGCTCGTTCACGGTGGGGGCCGACAACACCGGACCGAGCCGCTTCAACCTCGGCTTCACGGTGCTTGTCCCGAACGGCCTGACGCCCGGCGCGGCCACGACGGACCAGGGTGGCGCCGTCGGTGTGCCGCGAGTGGTCGCCTCGGGTGCGCTCGGCGCGGGCCAGCCGCCAGCCGGGTTCCAGCTCTGGATCTGGGAGGACGTCTCAGACCTCCCAGCCGGGGCCGACGTGCGGCTGCAGGTGCCCTTCTCCCCGGACCCCGTCGTCTTCCCGGTCGGGTCCACGATCGACATCGAGGCCGCCGCTCACGCGAGCAGCGACCCGACGTACCGTCCCGTCTTCCCCGGCAGCACCGGGGTGGGTGGCACGGCTGCCGAGGCCGCGACGGCCTCGAGCGCTGCGATCGACGCCGAGGTCGAGGTCACGGCGCTGCGTATCGAGAAGGCCCAGGTCACCTATCCCGAGAACGAGCTGCTGCGGGGCGCGCACGAGCAGGGCGCCGTCTACGAGCTCACGGTGACGAACACCGACCAGGGCACCACGGGAGTCGGTGGAGCCCTGACGGGAGTCGAGGTGGTCGACTGGCTGCCCGCCGGGCTCGAGTTCCTTGGCTGTGCGAACACGGACAGCTCGACGCACGACTGGTCCGGGACCGAGGACGGCGAGTACCCAGGCGCGGGCAACCTCGGTGGCGGTGTCAATGTCCCTGGGGCGACGTGCCTCGCACCGACCGAGGTCGACACGGTCGTCGCGAGCGCGTCCGACGCGGGCACCTACGGTGTCGCGGCGGGCAGTGTCTACACGCGCGTCGTCTGGCGGCTACCCAGTCTCGCGGCGGGGGCCACGGAGACGATCTCCTACGGGGTCGTCGTGCCGCTGCACGAGAACACGGTCGACTGGAGCGCAGCCACGGGTGGCGTGCCGACGCCGGGCTCGCTCGAGCAGGCCGCGAACCTCGACAACAACTCCGGCCCGTCGACGCGGCACGGCGCCGCGGGCTCGCACGAGGACGGCGGCGCGTGGACCAACGCCGCGCGCGCGTCCGGCCACTTCGACGGCCCCGTCTTCCCGGGCACGGACCGCGAGGTGTGGGACGCGGACACCGAGACGATCACCGCGATGGACCTCGCGATCGTCAAGTCGGTGGACCGAGACGACTTCGCGCACGGCCAGGTCGCGAGCTACACCCTGACGGTCTCGGCGTCCGAGTACGCCTCCTCGTCCGACATCTCGGTGACGGACTCGATCCCCGACGGCATGTGCCTCGTGCCGAACCCCGGCTCGACCAACCCCGGGGACTGCCTGTCCGCCCCGGGAACCATCTTCGGCGACTGGCGCGTCGAGGCCATCGAGAACGGCCCCGGCGGCACGCAGGTCGTGACCTTCGTCTACTGGGCCGACCCGATCGAGCCCAACGAGACCGTGACGCTCGAGTACCCCGTCCTCATGGGTGTCGAGTACGACACTTCGGGCTGGGGTCCGACGACGGGCGGTGACAGCTTCACGAACACCGTCGAGCTCCGTGCCACCACGACGCCCAACGGCCCGACCGGCGAGTCCGGACAGTGGCGCATCTGGGACGACTCGCAGGCCGGGCTCGGCGCGCCCGTCGCGACGATCTCCAAGCAGGTGCTCGCGCGGACCGCGCTCCCGGGTGGCGGGTGCTCGACGGTGAACCCGGTCACCGGCGACTGGCACGCCGGCGACCCGGCCGACCCCGCGGGGGAGTTCCGCCTCGGCGACACCGTGTGCTATCTGCTCACGGTGAACTTCCCGACGACCGTCGACACGCGCAACGCGGTGGTCTCCGACGTCCTGCCACGGGGCATCGCCTACGTGGGCTCGGCGGCCGCCGCGGGTGGCCCCGCGGTCTCGGCCCCGACGGTCGCTGACCAGACCCTCACCTGGCAAGTGGGCTCCGGCAGTCCGCGGATCGTCGACGCGAGCATCGGGACCCTCCACCTCTTCGTGTGGGGCACGGTGACTCCCGACGCGGTGAATGCCGTCGTCGACAAGCCCCAGAACCTCATGAAGTACCAGCAGGAGAACGTCCACGGTGACGTCTTCTTCCTGCGCGACCAGGCCGAGACCTCCATCGTCCCGCCGCCGCTGAGCCTCCTCAAGGGCATCCGCGACGTCGACGACGAGACGAACCGCACGGCGGCGAGCGGGAACTCGGCCGACGGGGCGGACTTCAACTCCAACCGCGACGGCATCCACGTCGTCGAGGGCGAGGAGATCACGTACCGGATCGACCTGACGTCCGAGTACGAGGCGTACGACGTCGTCGTCTGGGACCTGCTCCCGGCGGCGCTCAACCCGCTGACGGCCGCCGGCGATGTCACGGCGCTGCTGTCGGGCCTCCCGGGCACCGCAACCGTCCAGAAGGGCTCCACCCTCGGTCTGTCGGGCGCCGACGGCAACCGGTGGGTCATCGCCTGGCCGGGCGTGAACGTCACCACGGCCGTCGGCGGTGAGTTCCGCACCACGCTCGAGTACAACCTGACGGTCACCCCGGAGATGGCCGAGGTCGACACCTCGCACTCCAACACCGCCGCGGTGATCCGCTACGAGGCCGATGTCAACGGCGGCGGTCGCCAGGCGTACCACCCCGACGACACCCTTGACTACACGGGCCGCCCGGCTTCGGACGAGCGGATCCCGACGGCGGAGGGCGGCCGAGCCGTCGATCCCTCGCACGTCCTCGTCGAAGGCGTCGACGTGACCAAGCGGGCCAGCTCGCCCGTCGGCCTGCACAACACCGGCCCCGCGCACCCAGCCACCGCGGGCTCGACGCAGGTGGCGATCGGCGAGTGGGCGACCTACACCTACTCCGTGACGGTTCCCGCGCACACCTCGGTCGTGAACGCGACCCTCAGCGACGCGCTGCCGACCCCGGCGAACTGGGAGATCGACGCGGACGAGACCCGTGTGACCTACCCGAGCGGCGCGTGGGACGTCACGAGCGGTGGGAACACCTTCACGCACGCGGGTGGCCAGTTCACGGTCACCGCAGCCTCCGGGCAGCTCGCCTTCCCCGCAGGTACCTACACCGTGGGTGCGACCGACGAGACCTTCACGGTCCAGATCACGGCGCGGATCCGCCCGGGCGCGACGGCGTGGACGCACGCCCCGACCTCGAACCCCCGCACGGACACCGCACAGTTCCGCTCTTCGGGCAGCCTCAAGGGCTCGGCCCAGGCGCAGACCTATCTCGTCGAGCCGGACCCGCGCGTCTCGAAGGTCGCCGACGACGACACGATCGTCGCCGAGCAGCTCGTGACGTACACGCTCGAGGCCTGGAACGTGAGCGGGCGTCCCACGTCCTTCGACACGGTCGTCGTGGACTGCGTCCCGGCGGGCCTGGCGGTCCAGCTCCCCGTCACGGCTCCCGGGACCACGAGCGTCATCGTCGACCCGGCGTCGCCCGACTGCGCAGGCACGCTCATCACGTGGACGATCGGCCACCTCGCGGCCGAGGGCTCGACACCGGGCGCCGGCGAGATCGCCTCGCGCCAGGTGCTCAGCTACACGGTCGAGATCGACCCGGCCGCCGGCGGCGGCGTGCGCTACGACAACACGGCCACCGTGACCGGCTACTCGGTCCCCGACGACCGTACCGACCCGACGGACCCCGACCCGCGCCGGCGCCACCAGCGCACGGCGACGGAGCAGATCACCGCGATCAGCCCGACCATCGTCAAGACGGTCGACGGCGGGCCGAGCGCGACCGCCGTCGTCGGCGAGATCGTCGACTACGAGGTCGTCGTGACGATCCCGGCCGACATCAACCTCTACGACACGACGATCGTCGACGCCGTCCCGACGGGAATCGCGATCTCCGACGTCGAGATCGAGTACGGCCCGACCTGGGTCACGCCGCCGGGCGCGACGCCGTCGGTGTCCGGTCAGACGATCACGCTCGACCTCGGTGACGTCGCGAGCGCGGCCGTGGTCCGCACCGTCACGATCACGTACCGGGGCACCGTGGAGGATGTCGCCGGGACGAGCAACGGCACGTCGCTCGAGAACACGGCGACGCTGGCGTGGAACGGCGTGGACGACGACGCGACGACGCGGACGCCGATCGACGACGACGCGACCGTGACGGTGCGCGAGCCCAGCCTGGACATCCAGAAGCTCGTCGACCACCCGACCACCGCGCCGGCGGCGCAGGACGGCATCGCGGTCGACGCCGGCGGTGCGTTCCACTACAGCGTGGTCGTGACGAACGTGGGCACCTCGCCCGCGTACGACGTCGAGATCGTCGACACGGTGCCGGCGGGCGTCGTCGTCGTCCCCGCCTCGATCTCGCCCGCGGGCGCGCTCGGTGCGGTGGACGCCGTCACGGGGGAGCGCACCATCACCTGGACGCTCACGAGCCTCGGTGTCGGTGCGAACCAGACGTTCACCTACTCCGGCACGCTCGCCACGTCGAGCACGCTCGACGGCAGCGCCCTGCGCAACGTCGCCGAGGTCACCGAGTACTTCTCGCACCCCACGGGCCCCGGCTACGACGACACGCGGCGTCGGCAGTACAGCCCGGAGGACGACGACGCGCGGGTCACCCCGCTGTTCCCCGACCCGATCATCACCAAGAGGGTCGACCCGGCCGTGACCGCGCTCGGCGAGTCCGTCGGGTTCGAGATCGTCGTGGGCAACGACGGCGACAGCCCGCTCACCACCTACCGGGTCGAGGACACGCTGCCCGCCGGCTGGTCGGTCGACAACCTCTCCCCGGCCCCGACCTCGCAGTCGGGCTCGGTGGCCACGGGCCTGACGCTCGTGTGGGAGGGCGGTCCGCTCGCCGTCGGCGGCGAGACGACGATCACCTACGAGGCGACGCCCGACCTGGAGCACCCGTGGACCGCGGCCAGTCTCGGGCTTGCCGCCGCGGCCGCGCACACGAACACGGTTCGGGTGACCGGCACGGACGGCTCCGGCGCCCCGGGGCACCTCGACCCGGTGACGGGTGACCCCGTGCCGTACGAGGACGACTCGGAGGCCTCGGTCAACGTCCCGCTCGCGAACCTCGAGCTCACGAAGGCAGTCGTGCCGGACTGGGCCGACGTCGTCGCCGGTGGCCAGATCTCGTGGGAGCTTCGCGTGCGCAACCTCGGCCCCGACGCCGAGGCCGGCCCGGTCACGATCACCGACACGATCCCCGACGGGGTCATCGCGGAGTCGATCTCGGACTTCCTGTTCTCGGCAGGCCTGGTCTGGGTCCCCGTCTCCTACGACGCCGGGTCCCGCGAGCTCACGCTGAGCTACGCCGGCGGCGTGCCCGCCCCGTTGCTCGGTGCGCCGGGCACGATCCCGCCCATCAGTGTCACGGCCGTCGTCGACCCCGGGTACGTGCCCGACGGCTCGCCGTCGCGCAACCTCACGAACACCGCTCGGGTCGATGGCACGACGGACGAGCTCGAGAAGGACAACAACGTCGACGACGTCACGGTGCCCGTGTATCCGCGCGCCGACCTCGAGCTCGACAAGACCGCGGTCACGGGGTCCTACGTGCCCGGCACGTTCATCACGTGGGAGATCGACGTGACGAACCACGGCCCCTCCGTGTCCCGCACGCCCTTCACGGTGACGGACACGCTGCCCAGCGAGGTGGACCCGACGACGTTCGAGCTGCTCTCCGGCGAGGACTGGTCCGTCGTCGGCGGGGCCCCCGTCGGCAACGTCGTGACCTTCACGTACGGCGGCGACGACCTCGGCGTGGACGACGTCACCTCGACCTTGAGGTTCCGGGTCGAGGTGCGGTCGGACCTGCTGACCGTCGACCCGATCGTCAACGCGGCGACCGTCACCCCGCGCACCCCCGAGCCACCGGACTCGACGGACAACAACAGCGACGAGGCCCCGGTGGGTCACGGCACGGCGCTCGCGGACCTCTCGCTCGTGAAGTCCCTCGCGTCCGACGACGTCGTCGCCGGTGAGGGCGGTCGGTACCGGATCGAGGTCGCGAACGACGGTCCCTCGTACGCCGTCGACGTCACGGTCACGGACACGCTGCCCGCAGGGCTGGCCTACGCCGGTGGTCTTGTCTCGCAGACCGGCGACACGTGGTCGCTCGACGACGAGCAGCTCAACGGCGACGGCACGACGACGCTCACGTTCGTGCTCGAGTCCGGCAGCGGCATGCTGCCCGACGGCGACACGACGTGGTTCGAGTTCGACGTCGACGTCGCCTCCTGGGTGACCGCCGACGTCACGAACGTGGCCGAGGTGTCGTCGCCGACCCCCGACCCCGACCCGGACAACAACGACGACACCGAGACGACGACACCGCTCGTGGAGACGAACCTGTCCGTCACGAAGGTGCACGACGCCGCCGTGCGTCGAGTCGGTGACCTCGTCGTCTTCACGGTCCAGGTGACGAACCACGGCCCCGCGGACGCAGACGACGTCGAGCTCGTGGACGCACCGCCGGCCGGACTGACCTTCGAGGGTCTCTCGGACGTCTTCGAGCCCACGGACGGGCGTGGTTGGGCGCACGCCGTCGTCGACGACGTGCTCACGGCGACGCTCGACGACCCGCTCCCCGCGCACGAGACCGCCGTCGTCGAGATCACGGCGACGCTGACGCCCGCCTCGTTCCCGAGCGTCACCAACGTCGTGTCGGTGACGACGACGACGGACGAGACCGACCCGGACGACAACTCCGCGACCGACCCCGTGCCGGTCGACTCCCCGGACCTGCGCGTCGTCAAGACGGCGGACGCCGAGTCGGTCCAGGGCGGTGACAGGCTCACCTACACGGTCGTCGTGACGAACCACGGCGGTGCCCACGCCGACGTCGTGACGCTCACGGACACGCTGCCGGCCGAGCTCGAGCACCTCAGCTCCACGTGGGACGAGACGAACCCGGCGCACGCCGTCGGCGACGAGTGCGTCCTGACGGGAGCCGACGGCGAAGGCCTCGGTGGCACCCTCGACTGCGAGCTGCCCGCGGGCCTCGCGGCCGGTCAGAGCGCGACGCTCACCGTGACGCTCGCCGTCCCGTTCGGCATCTCGGTCGACACCGTGACGAACACGGTCGAGGTCGCGAGCGACGACGAGGATCCCTCGCTCCGCGGCGACAACGACGACGACGAGACGGTGCCCGTGCGCTGGCTGCGGATCACCCCGACGGCCGCGTGCGTGCTCGACGCACCGTGGTTGTCGCTCGAGATCGACGCCCGCAACGTCGCCTCGGGGCTGCCGGTCACGCTCGCGTGGTACGCGGACGCCGACGACGACGGCACCCCGGACGGCCCAGCGATCCACACCCAGACCCTCGACGTGTTCTCGGTGGACGGTGACCTGGTCACGGCTCGCGTGCTGTGGCCGGGTGCCGCGACCGACGAGGACGGCGTGGGCACCGCGTGGCCCGGCTTCCGGCCGGTCGTGCGGGGCGAGACTCCGACGTGGCAGCATCACATCGAGGACGAGAGCCTGCCCGAGCACGCACTGCGGGAGGGGACCCTCGTCCGGGTGTCGATCAACCCTGAGCAGTGGGTGCAGACCAGCTACCCGCACCGCACCGCGGACTGTGTGCCGGTGCGTGACGCGGACGTGGAGATCACCAAGACCGCCGATGTCGAGCAGGTGGACGCCGGCGGGCGGATCACCTACACGCTCCAGGTGAGCAACCTCGGCAAGGCGGTGGCGAACGACGTGGTCGTGACGGACCGTGTGCCCGAGCAGCTCAAGGTCGAGCGGGTCCGCACCGCGCGCCCGGCTGCGGCCGACGCCATGGCGTGGTCGGAGTGCACCGTGGCCGGCCAGGACGATCGGGGCTACGGCGGCACCGTGCGCTGCGAGCTCGACGGTCCGCTCGCCCGCGGTCAGGTCGCCCCGGCCATCACGGTCGTCACGTCGGTGGACCCCGACGCGGAGACCGGCGACGTGGTCAACGTCGCCGAGGTCCGCTGGGCGGGCGGCGACGACGAGACGGCGGGCGGTTCGGACGACGACGACGCCCAGGTGGAGGTGCGGGCGGACGACGACGCTACCGATGAGGACGACGAGGAGCTCGGTGTCACCGGCGCGGAGGCGTTCCGGCTTCTCGGCTTCGCCGTCGTGCTCGGCTTGCTCGGCTGGGCACTCGTGCTCGTGAGCCGTCGCCGTCGGGACGCACCGAGCGAGGGATGACGGTAGTGTGCGGCCGGCGCATCGTCGTCGGCCGCACGACGCCGTTCCCACAAGGCCCATCTATGGCGTAAGATAGCCCGTTGGGTGTGTGGCCTGCCGGCAGTCTGGGCGGTGCGCACGCAGTTCTACGTCCACTCCCAAGGCTTCGCCGTTCTCGGCGTGCGAGCGGGCGTGAAGTTTGGTCCACAGACAGTTAGCGGAGGATATGGCGAAGAAGGACGGCGTCATCGAGATCGAGGGCACCGTGGTCGAGGCCCTGCCGAATGCGATGTTCCGGGTGGAGCTGACCAACGGCCACAAGGTGCTTGCCCACATCTCGGGCAAGATGCGCCAGCACTACATCCGGATCCTCCCTGAGGACCGCGTGGTCGTCGAGCTGAGCCCGTACGACCTGTCCCGCGGCCGGATCGTCTACCGCTACAAGTAACGACTATGTCTCGCCGCCTCCCAGCGGCGGCGGAGGAATGAACGATGAAGGTCAAGCCGAGCGTCAAGAAGATCTGCGACAAGTGCAAGGTGATCCGCCGGCACGGTCGCGTCATGGTGATCTGCGAGAACCCGCGCCACAAGCAGCGCCAGGGCTGAACAGCTTCACCTCTACAGCGCACCACCACGTGACTCGCGGGCTCGCCCGCGCAGACATGAACCCCCGGTCGGAGGCCGGGGCCCGCCAGCCGGCGGGGCGGTGGTGCGGAAGACCTCCGACGCAGTACCAGGAGTCAGTCAGATGGCACGTCTTGTCGGTGTCGACCTCCCCCGCGAGAAGCGGGTCGAGATCGCGCTCACCTATATCTTCGGTGTCGGTCGCACGCGCGCCCACCAGACCCTCGAGGCGACGGGCATCAGCCCCGACGTCCGCGTGAAGGACCTCGGCGACGCCGAGCTCGTCGCGCTGCGTGACTACCTCGAGGGCAACTACAAGCTCGAGGGTGACCTCCGCCGTGAGGTCGCCGCCGACATTCGCCGCAAGGTCGAGATCGGCTGCTACGAGGGCCTGCGTCACCGCCGCGGCCTCCCCGTGCGCGGTCAGCGCACCAAGACCAACGCGCGCACCCGCAAGGGTCCCAAGCGCACCGTGGCGGGCAAGAAGAAGGCCGCTCGCAAGTAGTCCGCTCCGGGTCCACGACCCCAGCGACCAGCAGACCTCGAACCGAGAGAGAACCCACAGATGCCTCCCAAGACCCGCTCCGGCGCACGGAAGACCCGTCGCAAGGAAAAGAAGAACGTCGCGCACGGACACGCGCACATCAAGAGCACGTTCAACAACACCATCGTCTCCATCACGGACCCTGCCGGCGCCGTGATCGCCTGGGCCTCCTCCGGCCAGGTGGGCTTCAAGGGCTCGCGCAAGTCGACGCCGTTCGCGGCGCAGCTTGCCGCCGAGGCCGCCGCTCGCCGCGCGCAGGAGCACGGCATGAAGAAGGTCGACGTCTTCGTCAAGGGCCCCGGCCCCGGCCGTGAGACCGCGATCCGTTCGCTGCAGGCGACGGGCCTCGAGGTCGGCTCCATCCAGGACGTGACACCTCAGGCCCACAACGGCTGCCGTCCCCCCAAGCCGCGTCGCGGCTGATCCACCGTCGTCGCCGCCGTCGTCGGGCCTTCGCCATGGGCCCGACGACGACGGCACCCAGCAGTACCACCGCCGGCAGACCAAGCCCGGCGGTGGCGTGCGAAGCGTCATATGGCGGACGCTCGCTGAAAGGAAGATTCCGTGCTCATCGCACAGCGCCCCACGCTGACTGAAGAGGTCATCTCGGAGAACCGTTCGCGGTTCACGATCCAGCCGCTTGAGCCTGGCTTCGGCTACACGCTCGGCAACTCGCTGCGTCGCACCCTGCTGTCCTCGATCCCCGGTGCTGCGGTTACCTCCATCCACATCGACTCCGTGCTGCACGAGTTCGCGACCGTGTCCGGGGTCAAGGAGGACGTCACCGAGATCATCCTCAACATCAAGAACCTCGTGGTCTCCTCCGAGCACGACGAGCCCGTGACGATGTACCTGCGCAAGCAGGGCTCGGGTGCCGTGACCGGTGCCGACATCGTCCCGCCGGCCGGTGTCGAGGTCCACAACACCGACCTGCACATCGCCACGCTCAACGACAAGGGCAAGCTCGAGATCGAGCTCACCGTCGAGCGCGGCCGTGGTTACGTCTCGGCGCAGCAGAACAAGTCCTACGACACCGAGATCGGCCGCATCCCGGTCGACTCGATCTACTCGCCGGTGCTCAAGGTGACCTACAAGGTCGAGGCGACCCGTGTCGAGCAGCGCACGGACTTCGACCAGCTCATCGTCGACGTCGAGACGAAGCCGGCGATCACGCCGCGCGACGCGCTCGCCTCGGCGGGCCGCACCCTCGTCGAGCTGTTCGGGCTCGCACGCGAGCTCAACGTCGAGGCCGAGGGCATCGAGATCGGCCCCTCGCCGACCGACGCCGCGCTCGCCGCGGACCTCGCCCTCCCGGTCGAGGACCTGCAGCTCACGATCCGCGCGTACAACTGCCTCAAGCGCGAGGGCATCCACACGGTGGGTGAGCTCGTCGCTCGCAGTGAGCAGGACCTGCTCGACATCCGTAACTTCGGTGCGAAGTCGATCACCGAGGTCAAGGAGAAGCTCGTGCAGCTGGGTCTGTCCCTCAAGGACAGCCCCGTGGACTTCGACCCGTCGGCCTACTACACCGAGGTCGACGACGAGTTCGCCGAGACCGAGACCTACTGACGCTGGGGACACGGCGGGTCCACCGCCGTCGTCCAACCTGGACACCAAGGAGTTACTGACATGCCTACCCCCACCAAGGGTCCCCGGCTCGGTGGCGGACCGGCGCACGAGCGGCTCATGCTGGCGAACCTCGCCACGAGCCTCTTCGAGCACCGCCGCATCACGACGACGGAGACGAAGGCCAAGCGCCTGCGCCCCCTGGCCGAGCGTCTCATCACGTTCGCCAAGCGCGGCGACCTGCACTCGCGCCGTCGCGTGCTGACCGTCGTGCGCGACAAGTCCGTGGTCCACGAGCTCTTCACGGAGATCGCGCCCGCCATGGCCGAGCGTCAGGGCGGCTACACGCGCATCACCAAGATCGGCCCCCGCAAGGGCGACAACGCCCCCATGGCGGTCATCGAGCTCGTGCTCGAGCCGGTGAGCCCGAAGCAGGCCGTCGTCCGCGAGGCGACCAAGGCGACCGAGAAGTCGGCCGCGAAGAAGGCCGCCGCGCCGGTCGAGGACGCCGCTTCGGCTGAGTCGACCGAGTCGGCTGCGTCCGCGCCGTCGGCCGAGTCCGCCGCGTCGGCACCTTCCGCGCCGTCGGCGGACGAGCCCGCCGAGGGCGACTCGAAGGCCTGAGCAAGACCCCTCGAAGACCCCCGCACCTGCCTGAGGGCCGGCTGCGGGGGTCTTTGCCTTCTGCCGGGACGGGCGTACGGTGCGAGGCGTGGCGGCGCCGGTCCTGTTCGTGCACGGGGTGCGTACCTCGCGCACGATGTGGCGCGCTCAGGTCGAGGCGCTCGAGCAGCTCGGGCACCGGACGCTCGCGATCGACCTGCCCGGTCACGGCGCGCGGGCCGGCGAACCCTTCACGCTGACCGAGGCAGCGGCCACGGTGCACGCCGGGGTGCGCGAGCTCGCTGAGCACAGCGGCGGCGCGTCCGTCGTCGTCGTCGGCCTCTCGCTCGGCGCCTACGTGACCCTGCACGCGATCGCGCGCGACACCTCCGGAGTGGGGGCGGTCGTCGCCGCGGGATGCTGCACCCCGCCCGGCTCCGCCGTGCTGCACGGCTGGGCGCTGCTCGCCCGGGCGATCGTGGCGGCGCCTGACGGCGGTGCGCGGCTCAACCAGTTCATGGTGGACCGCACGCTGTCTCCGCAGGCAGCCGTCGACATCGCCGCGGGCGGGTTCGCGCTCGACGTCATGGACGACATGCTGCGTGAGATCGCCGACGCGGACCCCCTCGCGGACCTCGCCGAGATCGAGGTGCCGGTGTGGCTCGTCAACGGGCGCTACGACCACTTCCGCGGCCGCGAGCGTGCCTACGTGCGGGCTGCGAACGATGCCAGGCTGCGGGTCGTGCGCGGTGCGAAGCACCTCGTGAGCCTCGATGCGCCCGTACCCTTCACGCGCATCGTGCTCGAGGCGGCGGCAGAGGTGGAGGCAGCAGAGGTCGAGGCCGCGGCGGAGGTCGAGGCGCGGACCGCCGTCTCGCGCCACGAGCGTCGGGCTAGCTCTGGCGCAGGCTCCAGGCGCGCACCCCGCCGATGACACCGGCGGAGTTGGGCACGATGACGACGTCGTCCCCGAGCCGCTCGAGGATCTGCGGTGTGATGGACCGCGCGTTGCCCCCGCCGAGGTAGAGGCGGTCCCACCACACGACCGGCCGCAGCCCGTCGACGACCTTGCGCACCCGGCGCGACCAGCGACCGTCCCCGAGTCGCTCGCGCTCCGCCTGGCCGATGTACTCGTCGTAGGTGGTGCCCCAGCGCACGGGGGCGTGCGACCACTCGAGGTGCGGCCCGATGCGGCCGCCGTCGAACAGGGCCGAACCGAGTCCCGTGCCGAGCGTGATCACGAACTCGACCCCCGCGCCGGAGATGACGCCGGCGCCGTGCACCTCGGCGTCGTTGAGCACGAGCGCGGGCACCCCGAACCGGTCGACGAGCGCGGTCTGCAGGTCGAAGCCCGCCCATGCCTCCGCGACCTCGGGCACGACCTTCGTGTGCGGCCCGGAGCGGTTCACGTAGTGCGGGGTGTGCACGACGACGCCGTGGCGCACCATCCCCGGCAGGCCCACGGTGACCCGGCCGAACGGCGGGAAGTCCGCCGCGAGCGAGGCGATCTCCTCGACGAGCCGCTCCGGTGGGAGGGGGTACGGCGTCGCGATGCGCACCTTCGGCACGTGCATCGTTCCCGCGGCGTCGAGCACCGACGCCTTGATCCCGGAGCCGCCGCAGTCGACCGCGAGCGTCGTCGATCCCTGGGCGTCCACAGCATCCAACCTAGACGCTCGCGGGCGATAGCGTGGGGAGCGTGACGACCGTGCGCCTCCGGCTCGACCTGTCCTACGACGGCTCGGGCTTCTCGGGCTGGGCGCGCCAGCCGGGGCTGCGCACCGTCCAGGGTGTGCTCGAGGACGCCCTCGCGACGGTCCTGCGCACCGAGCGGCTCGGCCTGCCTGTGCCCCGGCTCACGGTGGCGGGGCGCACCGACACGGGCGTCCACGCGCGCGGCCAGGTCGCCCACGTCGACGTCGACACCGAGACGTGGTTCGCCGTCGTCGGGCGGTCCGGCCTCACCCCGGAGGAGTCGCTCGTGCGCCGCCTCGCGGGCGTGTGCCCGGCCGACGTCGTCGTGCACCGTGCCGCCGTCGCCCCCGAGGGTTTCGACGCCCGCTTCTCCGCGCTCGACCGGCGCTACGTGTACCGGTTGTCCGACGACGCCGGGACCCGCGACCCCCTGCGCCGCGCGAGCGTCGTCTGGCATCACCGCCCGCTCGGCGCCGAGGCGATGGCGCGCGCCGCGGAGCCGCTCGCGGGACTCCACGACTTCGCCGCGTTCTGCAAGCCGCGCGAGGGGGCCACGACGATCCGCACGCTGACGAGCTTCACGTGGGAACGACCGGTCGAGGGGGCCGACGGCGGACTCGTGGTCGCGACCGTCGTCGCCGACGCGTTCTGCCACCACATGGTGCGCGCGCTCGTCGGGGCGAGCCTCGCCGTGGGGGAGGGGCGGCGCGATCCGGGTTGGCTCGGCGCGCTGCTCGACGGTGCGCGCGGCGACCTGAGCGAGGCGCTCGCCCCGCCGCACGGTCTCACGCTCGAGGCGGTCGCCTACCCCTCGGACGCCGATCTCGCCGCCCGTGCCGACCAGACCCGCGCCCGCCGCGCCACCTCGTAGCAACCGCACGCCCCGGACCCCACACGCCCCCGGATCCCACCCGGGCCGGGACCCCACTCGGGCCTGCGACCCCACTCAGGCCTGCGACCCCGCCCGGGCTCGGGACCCCACTCGGGCCCGCGACCCCACCCGGGCCCCGCCAACCCGCGCACGGGAGGGACGTTGAACGGTTGCGTGCGCCACACGCACGCAGTCGTTCAGCGTCTTGTCCTGCGAGTGCCGTGGGGGGCACGGGCGGGGAGAGGTCGGGGGCGGCGAGGCGGTGGACTGACCGCCGCGGCTCGCGGCTCGGGGAGTAATCGTTCGCCGGGGCCCTCGCGGCGGGGGAGACTGGACCCCCGTGGGACACATCGACATCGCGGGCGTCGCGTTCGCCCTCCCGGACGGCCGTCCGCTCCTCGGCGACGTGTCGCTGCGGGTCGCCGACGGCGCCAAGGTCGCGCTCATCGGCCCGAACGGCGCGGGCAAGACGACGTTGCTGCGGATCGTCATGGGCGAGCTCGACCCGCTCGAGGGCGTCGTCACCCGGTCTGGCGGTGTCGGGGTCATGCGCCAGCTCACGGGGCGCGAGGGCGACGGCCGCACGGTGCGCGACCTCCTGGTCGAGCTCGCTCCCACGCCGGTGCGCGACGCCGCCCGCGAGCTCGATGCCGCCGAGCACGACATCATGACGGTCGACGACGAGCCGGCGCAGATGCGCTACGCGCACGCGCTCGCCGAGTGGGCCGACGTCGGCGGCTACGAGGCCGAGGCCGGCTGGGACCTCGTGACCGACGCCGTCCTGTCGATCCCCTTCGAGAAGGCGCAGTGGCGCGAGCTGGGCACCCTGTCCGGCGGGGAGCAGAAGCGACTCATGGTCGAGGCGCTGCTCCGCGGGCCGGAGGAGGTGCTCCTGCTCGACGAGCCCGACAACCACCTCGACGTCCCGACCAAGCGCTGGCTCGAGGAGCAGATCGTCGCCTCGCCCAAGACCATCCTCTTCATCTCGCACGACCGCGAGCTGCTCGCCCGCGCAGCCACGCACGTCGCGACGCTCGAGCCGACGGCTGCCGGGGCGACGTGCTGGGTGCACGGCGGCGGCTTCGCGACGTACGCCCGCGCCCGCTCCGAGCGCCTCGCCCGGCTTGCCGAGCTGCGCCGGCGTTGGGACGAGGAGCACGCCAAGCTCCGCACCCTCGTCGCGACGCTGCGCGTCCAGGCGGCGTCGAGCGACAAGATGACCTCGCGCTACCACGCCGCCCAGACGCGGCTGAAGCGCTTCGAGGACGCCGGACCGCCGGAGGAGACACCGCAGCGCCAGCACGTGCGCATGCGCCTGACGGGCGGGCGCACCGCCAAGCGGGCCGTCGTCTGCGAGCGGCTCGAGCTGACGGGGCTCATGCGTCCGGTCGACCTCGAGGTGTGGTTCGGTGAGCGCGTCGCGGTGCTCGGCTCGAACGGCTCGGGCAAGTCGCACTTCCTGCGCCTCCTCGCCGGGGGCGGGAGCGACCCGGCGCCGGAGCAGCGGCCCGACGGCGACATCCCGGTCGACCCCGTCACGCACACCGGCACGGTCGTGCTCGGCGCGCGCGTGATCCCCGGCTGGTTCGCCCAGAACCACACCCACCCGCAGTACGCGGGGCGAACGCTGCTCGAGATCCTGCACCGGGGCGAGGGGCGTCGCGGCGGGATGTCGCGCGAGCCGGCGAGCCGGGCGCTCGACCGGTACGAGCTCGTCGGTGCGGCGCAGCAGACCTACGACACGCTCTCGGGTGGGCAGCAGGCGCGGTTCCAGATCCTGCTGCTCGAGCTCGCCGGGGCCACCCTGCTGCTGCTCGACGAGCCGACCGACAACCTCGACCTGCACTCCGCCGAGGCGCTCGAGGCGGGCCTCGCCGCTTTCGAGGGGACGGTGCTCGCCGTCACGCACGACCGGTGGTTCGCGCGGGGCTTCGACCGGTTCCTCTCCTTCGGGGCCGACGGCGAGGTGCGGGAGACCGACGGACCCGTGTGGGACGCCGAGCGGGTGCGCCGGGAGCGCTAGTCAGCGGTCCTCGTCGGTCCCCGTGAGCTCGTCATCGTCCAGGGTCCGGCCGTCCCCGGGTGCGCCGTCGTCGTCCACGTCGTCCTCGTCCTCGGGGATGACGTGCATCGCGGCTTCCTCGGCGCTCGCGGCCCCGCCGGCGATGCCGAGGTCGTCGACGAGCAGGTGCTGAGAGCCGGCCCCCGTCGGGTCGGTGTCCTCGTCGTCGTCGACGGCGAGCCGGCCGGTGCGGTCCTCCTCGGAGCCGACTGGCGCGCGGTGCTCCGGGTCCCAGGGTTCCGGCTCCTCCTGGGCGAGGCGTAGGTCGAGGCTCTCGCCGAGGGACTCCTCGAGCGGGGTCTCGCCCCAGCGGTTGGTGCGGGGCCGGTCCGGTGGGGAGTAGCCCTCGTCGAGTAGGTCCTCGACGCCGCGCGCGAGGAGCGTGTCCTCCATCGGCAGCTGGTCGGAGCCCGGCTCGGGGGCGTCCGGGCGTGGGGGCTGATCGGCGTCGCTCATGCCTCCACCCTGGCACCCCGGGGGCGCGGTGGCGACCGGACGGCGAGCGCCCGCGTACAGTGGCTACCGGCACGAACCGCGGTTTTGACCAGGTGGCACGGCGGCAGGTACTCTAGGGGGTCGTTGTGCGCTCCCTGCTGTAGCTGCGGATCTCTTCGCGGGCCCTGCGGGAGCGGCACGCACCAGCACCGAAACCATATCGGCGCCTCAGCCCTGCGCTGATGCCCGATGTGGACCACATTCAGCAACACGACACGAAGGCAGCACCGTGCGCACGTACACCCCCAAGCCCGGCGAGGTCGAGCGGACCTGGTACGTCATCGACGCGACCGACGTCGTCCTCGGCCGCCTGGCCACTCACGTCGCGACGCTTCTGCGTGGCAAGCACAAGGCCACGTTCGCGCCGCACGTCGACCAGGGTGACTTCGTCATCGTGATCAACGCGGACAAGGTCGCGCTCACCGGCAACAAGCGGGAGACGAAGCTCGCCTACCGCCACTCGGGTCACCCGGGCGGTCTGCGCGCGGTCAAGTACTCCGAGCTGCTCGAGAAGCGCCCTGAGCGCGCCGTCGAGAAGGCCGTGCGGGGCATGATCCCCAAGACCACCCTCGGTCGGGGCCAGCTCAGCAAGCTCAAGGTCTACGCGGGCTCCGAGCACCCGCACGCGGCGCAGAAGCCCGTTCCCTTCGAGATCAGCCAGGTCGCGCAGTAGGCCCCGCGGCCACCGCGATCACCCAGAAACAGGACGCGAGGACACCCGTGAGCGACACGACCGTCGACACCGAGCTCGAGGGCGACGCCCCCACGAGCTACACCACCGAGACCGTGGCCCCCAAGGCCGACCGCGGCCAGAGCCTCACGGCTCCCGGCCAGGCGCTCGGTCGCCGCAAGGAAGCCGTCGCCCGCGTGCGACTGGTCCCCGGCACCGGCCAGTGGAAGATCAACGGCCGCACGCTCGAGGACTACTTCCCGAACAAGCTGCACCAGCAGCTCGTGAACTCGCCCTTCGTGCTCGTCGAGGTCGAGGGCCGCTTCGACGTCATCGCCCGCATCACGGGTGGCGGCATCTCCGGCCAGGCCGGTGCGCTCCGCCTCGGCATCGCCCGTGCACTCAACGAGATCGACGCCGAGCACAACCGTGCCGCGCTCAAGAAGGCGGGCTTCCTGACGCGTGACGCCCGCGCCGTCGAGCGCAAGAAGGCCGGCCTCAAGAAGGCCCGCAAGGCGCCCCAGTACTCGAAGCGCTGATCCGACCTCCTCGGTCTTTCGCCACCGATGGGTCGCCTCTTCGGCACGGACGGGGTCCGGGGCCTGGCCAACCGTGATCTCACGGCTGAGCTCGCCCTCGACCTCTCCGTCGCCGCCGCACACGTCCTCGCCACGACCGGGGCGTTCGAGGGTCACCGTCCTCGTGCCGTCGTCGGGCGTGACCCGCGCGCCTCGGGGGAGTTCCTGCAGGCCGCCGTCGTCGCCGGTCTTGCGAGCGCCGGCGTCGACGTCACGATCCTCGGCGTGCTGCCCACCCCGGGCATCGCACACCTGACGGACCGCATGGGCGTGGACCTGGGCGTCATGCTGTCGGCCTCGCACAACCCGATGCCGGACAACGGGATCAAGTTCTTCGCGCACGGCGGGCACAAGCTCGACGACGCGCTCGAGGACCAGATCGAGCAGCGGCTCGGCGAACCGTGGGACCGGCCGACCGGTGCGGGTGTGGGTCGCGTGACCGTCGACTCCGGCAAGGGCGGGGACGCCTACGTCGACCACCTCGTCGCGACGATCGACACGTCGCTCGAAGGGCTGCGCATCGCCGTGGACTGCGCCAACGGCGCCGCGAGCGAGGTCGGTCCCGCTGCGCTACGCCGAGCCGGGGCCGACGTCGTGGTCATCAATGCGAGCCCCGACGGGCGCAACATCAACGAGAAGTGCGGCTCGACGCACCCCGAGCAGCTCCAGGCCACGGTCGTCGCGGCCGATGCGGACTTCGGGGTCGCGTTCGACGGCGACGCCGACCGCTGCCTCGCCGTCGACCACACGGGCGCCCTCGTGGACGGCGACCAGATCATGGGTGTGCTCGCCGTCGCGATGGCGCAGGCGGGGACCCTGTCCTCGCGCACGCTCGTCGCGACCGTCATGAGCAATCTCGGGCTGCGGCTAGCCATGGCCGAGCAGGACATCACCGTGCACGAGACGGGGGTGGGCGACCGCTACGTCCTCGAGGCGATGCGCGCCGGCGGTTTCGCGCTCGGCGGCGAGCAGTCCGGCCACCTCATCATCGCCGAGCACGCCACGACCGGCGACGGCGTCCTCACCGCGCTCCAGCTCGCCGCACGCGTCGCCGCGACGGGATCACGGCTCGCGGACCTCGCGGCACCCGTCACGCGGCTGCCGCAGGTGCTCGTCAACGTCGCCGGTGTCGACAAGTCACGCTCCGCGAGCGACCCCGAGCTGCTCACCGCCGTGGCCGCGGCCGAGGCACGGCTCGGCACCTCGGGCCGGGTGCTGCTGCGACCCTCGGGGACCGAGGCTCTCGTGCGGGTCATGGTCGAGGCGGGCACCGGCGAGGTCGCCGAGGAGATCGCGGCCGAGCTGGCCGCAGTGGTACGGGAGCGTCTGGCGCTGTGAGCGCGGGCCAGGGGGCGGCTCGACTCCGTGACGCCGTCGCGGAGCTCGTCCAGCTCGACGTGGCCCCGATCGTCCAGGCCGGCGACCCCGTGCTGCGCAACGGCGCGCTGCCCTTCGACGGGCAGCTCGACGACACCGAGCTCGAGCAGCTCCTCGCCCTCATGACCCGCACGATGCGTGCAGCGCCGGGCGTGGGCCTCGCAGCCCCGCAGATCGGGCTGCCGCTCGCGATCGCCGTGGTCGAGGACCCGGGGCCGACCGATCCCGACGTGGCTGAGGCCCGCGAACGCGTGCCCTACCCGTACCGCGTGCTCGTCAACCCGAGCTACGAGGCGGTCGGTGAGGAACGCGTGGCGTTCTACGAGGGGTGCCTGTCCGTCCAGGGCTGGGCCGGGGTCGTCGCGCGCCCGCGCACCGTGCACCTCACCGGCCTCGACGAGCGCGGACGGCCGCTCGACGAGCGGGTGAGCGGCTGGCCCGCACGGATCGTGCAGCACGAGACCGACCACCTGCTCGGTGTGCTCTACGTCGACCGCGTCGAGACCCGCTCGCTCGCCACGGGTGCCGCAGCAGCGCACTGGGCCAACCAGCCCCACCCGCACGCCGCCGCCCGGGCCCTCGGGTTCGAGCTGGGCTGAGGCACCGCGCCGGCCTGCCGGGACACCATCGAGGCCCACGCGGCCCCGAGCGGGTCTCAGTCGCCCAGCGGCGAGGGCGGCCAGTCGGACCGGGGCCCGAGGGGTGAGGTGGTCGGCGCGACGACGGCAGAGGCGACCGCGTCGATGGCGAATGCCGTGGCCTCGGCGAGGTCGACGGCGTCCGGGTCGAGCAGCCACTGGATCTGCAGCCCGTCCATCGCGGCGAGGACGGCCGCCGAGCCGTTGGCGATCGGTCCCGGATCGGTGACGCCGAGCTCGTGGCACCACTCCTCGAAGGCGCGCGCCACCTCGCCTCGCAGCTGCTCGTAGCGACCCACGAAGTACGCGCGCCCGGGGTGCCCCTCGGTGACCGACTCCGCGGACAGCACGGCATAGGCCTGGACGATCCCGGCCCGGGTGGCGTTGAGCGCGGCGGTGCGCACCAGGTGGCGGAACAGGTCCACGCCGTCGGGGATGTGCTGGCCCTCGAGCAGGGCGACGTCCGACCTGTCACGGTAGTCCAGGACCTCGAGCAGCAGCTGATTCTTCGAGCCGAAGTGGTGGAGGATCCCGGCGTGGGTCATGTCCGCCTGCTCGGCGATCTCGGTGAGCGGTCCGTTGTAGAAACCCTTGCTGCCGAAGGTCGCCAACGCGGCCTTGAGGATCTCCTCGCGGCGCCGGGCGGTGGCCTCGCGCGGCCGAGGTGCGCCGTTCCTGGTCCTGCCGGTCGCCTTCGCCGTGCCGTTGGCCTTGCTCATGTCGCTCACTTCTCTCGGTCGTGCCCGGGTCAGGGGGCGCGGTAGGGATCCTATGCGCTGCGCACCCCTGGGGCCGGGTTGTGTCGCACCATGTCCAGGTCCCTGGACAACTTGCTGACAGGACAGTAACTTATCGTTCGAGCACCGCACCCGTGGTGGTCCGTTTCCCTTCAGGAGGAGTCAAGCAATGTCGCTCACCTCTGCTCCCCGACGTGTGTCCACGAAGGCCGCCGTGATCGCCACGGCCATCGCCCTCGGCGCCATGTCGTTGACCGCCTGTGACTCGGCGGAACCCAGCCCGTCGCCGTCGGACACCGGTACGGTCGGCTCGGGGGACCCGACCACCGACCCGGGCGCCGAAGGCGTCGACGGGCAAGGCACGGTCGCCATCACGATCGCCAAGCCCGACGGCGCCATCACCACGGAGTCGCACAACCCGTTCCTCGGAGACTCCGCGGCCTCGAAGTACAGCTACGGCTCGGTCATCTTCGAGCGCCTCGCGCTCAAGAACCCGACCGGCGACCTCGGCACCACCCCGTGGCTCGCCGAGTCGGTCGAGTGGAACGACGACTACACCGCGCTCACCGTGGTCCCGCGCGCCGGTGTCACCTGGAGAGACGGTGTCGCGTTCACCGGTGACGACATCATCTTCACCTTCGGCATGCTGCTCGACGGCTCTCTGACCGACGCGTCCGGCATCAGCTACCTGGGCTATGACCAGGACGGCGACGCGATCACGCTGAAGTTCGCGAACTCGATGTTCGTCCGTCAGACGGCCGTCCTCCACCTGCCGATCGTGCCCAAGCACGTCTGGGAGAACATCGAGGACCCGGACACCACGCCGCTGACCGGCGAGGGCGAGCTGGTGGGCACGGGACCGTACGTGCTGTCGAACTGGTCGACCGAGTCCGTCACGCTGACGGCCCGCGACGACTGGTGGGGCGGGGAGCTTGCCGTCCCGACCCTGCACTACATCTCCTACGGTGACAACGCGGCCCTGACCTCAGCCCTCATCGCGGGCGACGCCGACTGGGCGCAGGCCTTCATCCCGCAGATCGAGGCCTCCTTCCTCGCGGCCGACCCGGACCACAACTACTTCTGGCCCGCCTCGACCACCGGGGCCGCCACGGTCTTCATGAACCTGCAGACCAAGCCGTTCAACGACGTCGCGTTCCGCGAGGCGATGGCCCACGTGCTCGACCGCCAGGCCTACGTGGACATCGCCCGCGAGGGCGCTTCCGAGGCGATCTGGTCCAAGACCGGGCTCGGCGCGGTGCTCGAGGACGAGATCCTGCCCCCGTTCCAGGGCGAGGACTACACGGTCGACGTGGCCAAGGCCCGTGAGATCCTCACCGACGCCGGCTACACCTGGGCGTCCGAGAAGCTCGTCGACCCCGACGGCGACGAGGTCACGTTCTCCCTCTCCGTCCCGGCTGGCTGGTCCGACTGGAACACCCAGCAGGCGATCATGGCCGAGGAGCTGCGTGAGCACCTCGGTGTCGAGGTCACGATCGACAACCCGGACTGGGGTGGCTGGGACGCCGCCCGGACCGAGGGCACCTTCCAGGCGATCATCCACTGGCTCGAGGACTCCGGCAACGCCTACGGCCTCTACACCTCCGCCATGGACACCCGGTGGATCGTGGACGACCGTGCGGCCTTCAACTTCGGCCGTTACGACAACCCGGAGGTCACCGCGGCGCTCAACCAGTACGCGAACGCTTCGTCCGACGACGAACGACGTGCCGCTCTCGAGGTCATCCAGACGGCCTTCGTCGCCGACGTCCCGGTGATCCCGCTGGGGGCGCACCCGCTGCTTGGTCAGTACAACACTCGCAGCTACGTGGGCTGGCCGAACGACGCGAACCCGTATGCCTCGGCTGACCCGACCCAGCCGGGCTCCGTCCTGGTGCTGCAGAACCTGAGGGTTGCCGGCTGACCTGACCGGTCACCACCGTCATCGTCGGGGGGCGGGTACGCCTGACGTGCCCGCCCCCCGACCCAGCACCATGACCACGGAAGCGAACACTCGACGATGAGCGACACACTTCTGTCCGTCCGGGGCTTCTCGGTGATGTACGACGTCGACCCGCCCGTGCGGGCCGTGCGTGACGTCAGCATCGAGCTCCGGCGCGGCGAGATCCTCGGCCTGGCCGGCGAGAGCGGCTGCGGCAAGACCACGCTTGCCTACGGGATCCAGCGGCTGCTGAGGCCCCCCGCAGTCATCACCGGGGGCGACATCACCTTCCACGACGCGTCGGGGGTGGACATCGACATCGACCGGCTCGACGCGGAGCAGATGCTGCGCTTCCGCTGGGACAAGATCTCGATGGTGTTCCAGGGCGCGATGAACGCGCTCAACCCCGTCGCCCCGATCGGCAAGCAGCTCGAGGACGTGTTCGTCGTCCACCGACCGAAGCTCTCCAGGGCCGAGCGCCGGGCCGAGGTGACCGAGCTCCTCGAGATCGTCAAGGTCGGGGCCGAGCGCGCGCGGTCCTTCCCGCACGAGCTCTCCGGCGGCATGCGCCAGCGGGTCATGATCGCCATGGCGCTCGCCCTGCGCCCGCAGCTCATGATCATGGACGAGCCGACGACCGCACTCGACGTCCTGGTCCAGCGAGAGATCCTCCGCCAGATCTCCGCCCTGCGCCACCAGTTCGGGTTCACCGTCGTCTTCATCACCCACGACCTGCCGCTCCTGCTGGAGATCTCGGACCGGATCGCCATCATGCGCGAGGGCGAGATCGTCGAGCTGGGCACGTCCGAGCAGATCTGGACCGACCCGCAGGACGACTACACCAAGACGCTCCTCGCGTCGTTCCCCCGCCTCACGGGCGAGAAGGGCGTCGTGGCACGATGACCACGCTGGAGCTCAAGCACGTCACCAAGATCTACACCGTCCGGGGAGCCGGCCAGATCAAGGCCCTCGACGACGTCAGCTTCACCCTGGAGTCGGGGCGGACCATCGGCCTCGTCGGCCAGTCCGGCAGCGGCAAGTCCACGATCGCGAAGATCCTCACCCACCTCGAGACGCAGACCACGGGCGAGGTCCTCTACGACGGTGAGGTGATCCCCCGCGGGGGCAAGCGGCTGCGCCGGTACCGGCAGCAGCTGCGGATGGTCTTCCAGGACCCCTTCGCCTCGCTCAACCCTTACCACACCATCCGCCACCACATCGAGCGCCCGCTGCTGCTCGACTCCGTCGTGCCAAGGGCGGAGGTCGAGACCGAGGTGCACCGGCTGCTCGAACGCGTCCAGCTCGACTCCGCGAGCGTCATCGACCGACGGCCCCACGAGCTCTCCGGCGGTCAGCGTCAGCGCGTCGCGATCGCCCGCGCGCTCGCCTCGCGGCCCACGTTCCTCGTCGCGGACGAGCCCGTCTCGATGCTCGACGTGTCGATCCGCCTCGGCGTCCTCAACCTCCTGGCGGACTTGCAGCGCGAGGAGGGCCTCGGCGTCCTGTACATCACCCACGACCTGGCCACGGCGCGGCACTTCAGCGACGAGATCATCGTCCTGAACCAGGGGCGGGTCGTCGAGCACGGCAGCGCCGACGACGTCATCCTCAACCCGCGCCACCCGTACACCAAGAGCCTGCGTGCCGCGTCTCCGGACCCCGAACGGCACTTCGCCCAGGCGACGAGCATCCTGGGAGGTGGCCAGTGAGCCCCGTCGACCGCGCGGCCACCGGCACCGCACGCCCCCCGGCCGACGTCGACGAGACCGCCGTCGACCCGCTCGAGGTGGGTACCACCTCGACCGAGGTCCACTCCCGGCGCGTGCGCGTGCCGTGGCGGTTCCTCGGCAACCGCGCCCTGTTCTACCTGTTCACCTTGTGGGCGGCCGTCACGATCAATTTCTTCGTGCCGCGCATGATGAAGGGCGACGCCGTCAGCCAGTACCTGTCCCGCAACAGGAACATCAGCCCGGAGGCGGCCGACGCGTTGCGCTCCCTGCTGGGGCTCGACACCGACAAGTCCTTGTGGCAGCAGTACGCCGAGTACCTCCACCTCCTGGTCCAGGGCAACCTCGGGGTGGCCCTCACCCACGGTCTGCGGCCGGTCACCGAGGTCATCGCCGGCGCACTGCCGTGGACCATCGGCCTGGTCGGGGTGGCCACCGTCCTCGCGTTCTCGATCGGCACGGTCGGTGGCGCGGTCATCGGCTGGAAGCGCGGGAGCAAGCTCGACATCCTCATCCCGCTGACCACCTTCCTCAACACCATCCCGTACTTCTGGCTGGGCCTCATGGCGATCTCGATCTTCGCGGTGAACCTCGGGTGGTTGCCCATAGGCAAGGCGTTCGGCCCCGGCGTCTCGCCCGAGTGGTCGTTCGAGTTCATCGGTCAGGTCGTCAAGCACGGGACGCTGCCGGCCCTCACCATCGTCGTCGCCTCTCTCGGTGGCTGGATGCTCGGCATGCGCAACATGATGCTCACCGTGCTCGACGAGGACTACATCACCGTCGCGCACGCCAAGGGGATGCCGAGCAGGCGCGTCCTTTGGCGCTACGCGGCCCGCAACGCCGTCCTGCCGCAGATCCAGAGCTTCGCGCTCGCGATCGGGTTCATCGTCGGCGGCACTGTCGTGATGGAGATGGTGTTCAGCTATCCGGGTGTCGGAAAGATGCTGCTCGACGCCACCAACGCGAAGGACTACGCGCTGATGCAGGGCGTCTTCCTCGTCATCACGCTGTCCGTGCTGCTGGCGAACATCTTGGCCGACGTCGCGTACGCGTTCCTCGATCCCCGCACCCGCCAGACGGAGTCCTGAGTCATGAGCACAACCCCCCTCCTCGACGCGAACGCGGTGGAGCCAGAGGTCCCCGCCGGGGCCGCCCGCCCGGGCAGGCTGGGCGGCGCCTTCGCGATGTTCCGCAACGGCAAGTCCGTCGCCGGGCTCGTCATCCTCGGGTTCTTCCTCGTGGTCGCCGTGCTCGCCCCGTGGCTCGCGCCGTTCTCGGCCACGAAGATCGACGCCGCCGCCCGGCTCCAGCCGCCCTCGGCGGAGCACTGGCTCGGCACCACCCACCTCGGTGAGGACGTTTTCAGCCAGGTCATCTGGGGAACCCGCGGCGTCATGGTCGTCGGCATCCTGGCGACGGTCTTCGCGATCACGATCGCGATCACGGTCGGCGTCCTGTCGGGCTACACCTCCGGCTGGCGCAGCGAGTCGCTGTCCGCCCTCGCGAACGTGTTCCTGGTGCTGCCCGGCCTGCCGCTCATCATCGTCGTGTCCTCGCTGTTCGTGGACCCGCCGCTGTGGATGATCGCGATCATCCTGGGCCTGACCGGGTGGGCGTGGGGGGCGCGCGTGCTGCGCGCCCAGACCATGTCCCTGCGCAACCGGGACTTCGTCCAGGCCGCCAAGGCCAACGGCGAACCGTTGCGCCGGATCATCGCCGTCGAGATGCTCCCCAACCTGATGGGTCTGATCGCGGCGTCCGTCGTGGGCACCATGACCGCCGCGGTGATCGGTCTGACCACGTTGTCGTTCATCGGTGTGATCCCGGTCAGCAACTACAACTGGGGCACCATCCTCAACTGGGCGTCCGCCCAGGGTGCGTTCCAGCAGAACCAGTGGTGGTGGTACCTGCCGCCCGGCCTGTGCATCGCGGCCATCGGTGTCGCGCTGTCCCTGCTGAACTTCGGGATCGACGAGTACGTCAACCCGCGGCTGCGCTCGGCGGGGGAGCGCGCGCGGGCCATGAAGAAGCGCGGCATGGACGTCAACGCCTCGGTCACCCAGGTGCGCCGGATCGGCGGCGCCGACGAGACCGTGGCGGTGGTCGAGATCGACCGTGAGGAGTCCCCCAGGTGACGACGTCCGCCACCACCGAGGACCTCGCGGCCCTGGTTGCCGCCCTCTCCCTGCCCGACAAGATCCGGTTGCTCACCGGCGAGACCGCCTGGCGCACGCACGCGATGGCCGAGATCGGCCTGCGCGGTGTGGTCATGTCCGACGGCCCGGTCGGGGTGCGCGGGACCGGGGAGATCCCCGGGTCGACGTCGATCCTGTTCCCGTCTCCGACGACGGTCGGCGCGACGTGGGACGACGATCTCGCCTTCGAGCTCGGTCGGGCCTTCGCCGTGGAGGCTCGGGCGCACGGCGTCGACGTCGTCCTCGCCCCGCAGGTCAACATCCAGCGCACCCCCGTGGGCGGGCGGCACTTCGAGTGCTACTCCGAGGACCCGGCGCTGACCTCGCGGATCGGCAACGCGGTGGTGCGCGGCCTGCAGGCCGAAGGGGTCGGCGCGTGCATCAAGCACTACGTCGCCAACGACGCCGAGACCGACCGCACCACGGTGATCTCCCGGGTGGACCCGCGCCCCCTGCGAGAGGTCTACCTCGCGCCCTTCGAGGACGCTGTCACCGCCGGCGCCTGGTCGATCATGGCCGCATACAACCAGGTGAACACCGGTGCGGGGGCGCACCCGATGACCGCCCACCGCGAGCTCGTCGTTGACCTGCTCAAGGGCGAGCTGGGGTTCGACGGCGTCGTCGTCTCCGACTGGGAGGCGACGCGGACCACCGTCCCGACCGCGCTCGGCGGGCTCGACCTCGTCATGCCCGGGCCGTTCGGGCCGTGGCGCGAGCGGCTGCTCGCCGCGGTCGAGGCGGGGGAGGTGTCGCTCGAGGTCATCGACGACAAGGTGGCACGACTTCTGCTGCTCGCCCGGCGCGTGGGGGCGCTCGACGAGCCAGCCGTGGCGGTCCGCTACGACGGCGACCTGCGGGTGCTGGCCCGACGCATCGCCGCTCGCGGCACCGTCGTGCTGCGGGCCGAGGACCCGGTCTGGGACCGCCCCGCTCCCGCCACGATCGCCCTCATCGGCACCAACGCCGTCACCCCGCACGTGCTCGGCGGCGGCTCCTGCACGGTGCTGCCCGAGCACGTGGTGACCCCCGCCGAGGGCCTCGCCGCGCGGTTCCCCGACGCCGAGCTGACGGTCCTGCGCGGCGGCGACGCCCGGAGGTACCCGCCGGCCGTCGAGCCCGGTCGGGTCGTCGGCGGCTTCCGCGTCACCTTCCGGGACGCGGCGGGCCGGGTGCTGCGGACACAGCTCCAGGACGAGTGGGAGGGTGGCGTGGCCAACTTGCCCGACGAGGTCGACGCCGTCGACCTCGTCTTCCAGGTCACGCTCGCCGAGCCCGGCCGCCACCACCTCGAGGTGGGCACCGTGCCGGGGTACAGAGTCACCGTCGACGGCTCGCTCGCGGGAGTGTCCACCGAGCGCTGCGGAGTCGAGGTGATCCTCGACTCCTCCATCAACGTCCCCCCGGGGGTCGGCCTGGACGTGGACGTCACCGAGCCCCGCCAGGTCGAGGTCCGCGCCACGCTGCTCGTGGTGCGGGCGGAGGGCTACGGCAACCTCGTCCGCGCCGAGCTGCGCCATCGCCTTCCGGGACCGACGGTCGAGGACGAGATCGCCCAGGCCGTCCAGGCCGCACGCTCAGCCGAGCTCGCCGTCGTCGTCGTCGGCACGAACGAGGAGGTCGAGTCGGAGGGCTGGGACCGTACCGGGCTCGCGCTGCCCGGTCGTCAGGACGAGCTCGTCGAGCGCGTGCTCGCCGCCAACCCGCGTGCCGTCGTCGTCGTGAACGCAGGCTCGCCGGTGCTCTTGCCGTGGCTCGACAGGGCCGGCACCGTCCTGTGGACCTGGTTCCCCGGCCAGGAGGCCGGGCACGCCCTGGCCGAGGTGCTCGCGGGCGACGTCGAGGCCACCGGGCGCCTGCCATGGACCCTGCCGGCGTCCGAGGACGAGGTCCCGGTACCCGACGCGAGGCCCGTGGACGGCGCGGTGACCTATGCCGACGGCGTGCACGTCGGCTATCGCGCATGGGAGCGCGAGGGTGGGCACCCGGCCGCCCCCTTCGGGCACGGCCTGGGCTGGACCTCGTGGTCGTACGACCAGGTCGACGAGCCCACGTGGTCGTCCGACGGCGGGCTCACGGTGGGCGTGCAGATCACCAACACGGGCGATCGTGCGGGCCGGGAGACCGTCCAGGCCTACCTGGAGCCTGACGTGGCGGACCCGGACCGCCCGGCGAGGTGGCTGGCCGGCTTCGGAGCCGTCGAGCTGGCCCCCGGGGCCACGGGGCGCGTCGAGCTGGCGATCCCGCGGCGGCGCCTGGAGGTGTGGGACGAGACCGTCCACGGTTGGGTCCTGGCCGCCGGTGGTCTCACCCTCAGGGTCGGTAGGTCGGTGCGGGACCTGCGCCTCGCCGTCGGCGTCCCGGACCCCAGCACGACCCCGAGGGCCTGACGAGCGAGGGTCGTGCCGACACCGGGCGGATCTCAGGGTAGACCCTGATCCGCGATCGCCCCGCAGCCGCATACCCTGGCGTGGTGGGTGCGCACGGACGCGCCCGCGTCGCAACGGGAGGAAGCCGCGTGATCGAGCAGTGGGTTCATACCCTCGAGGCGTGGATCCTCGCGATGGCCGAGTCGTTCTGGGTGTTCCCGGCGCTCTACGCCTTCGCCACGATCGACGGCTTCTTCCCACCCATCCCGAGCGAGTCCGTCGTCATCGCTCTCGGCTCCCTCAACCGCTCGACCGGTGTGCCGAACCTCGGGTTCGTGCTGCTGTTCGCGGCGCTCGGTGCCTTCACGGGTGACCAGATCGCCTATCAGATCGGCAAGAAGATCAACGTGCGCGGTCTGCGGTTCATGCGGTCCGACCGGGCGCAGGCCGCGCTCGACTGGGCCGAGCGCTCGCTCGAGCACCGCGGTGCCTCGTTCATCATCGCCGCCCGGTACGTGCCCATCGGCCGGGTCGCGGTCAACATGACGGCCGGCGCCGTCGGGTACCACCGGCCCCGCTTCGTGGGCCTCACGGCCATCGCCGCAGTGACGTGGGCCTGCTACTCCGCGCTCATCGGGATCGCCTCGGGCTCGTTGCTCGAGGGGCGGCCCGTGCTCGCGATCATCGTGGGTGTGATCGGCGGCGTCATCATCGGTTTCCTCGTGGACCGCGCCATCCAGTGGTTCTCGAGCCGGTCGGACGGGGAGGCCGTCGTCGGCGAGGCGAAGGCGGACGACGACGGCGTGACCGTCGACGACGGCCTGCCCGACGACGGACCCGCGACGCCCGACGAGGAGGCGACCGCCCCGTGACCGAGACCCTGCACCGCAACGTGGCGCACATGCAGCGCGTGCTCGCCGAGCTCGGGCTGCCGGGCGAGGTGCGCCAGCTCGCCGACTCCGCGCGCACGGCCGTCCAGGCGGCCGACGCGCTCGGCGTGCCCATCGGGGCGATCTGCTCCTCGCTCGTGTTCCTGCTCGACGGCGACCCCCTGCTCGTGCTGACCTCCGGGGCGCACCGCGTCGACACCGAGCTGCTCGGTGCCGCGCTCGGTGGCACGATCACGCGCGCGGACGCCGACGCCGTGCGGGCTGCGACGGGCCAGCCGATCGGTGGTGTCGCGCCCGTGGGTCACCCGGCGCCCGTGCGGACGGTCATCGATGTCGCGCTCGGTGACTTCGACGTCGTCTGGGCCGCCGCGGGCCACCCGCACGCCGTCTTCCCCACGACCTTCGCCGAGCTGGTCCGGGTCACGGGCGGCGACCCCCGCGTCGTCGGCGCGTAGCCGCCCGCACGCCGAGCTCATCACGCGGCCAGCTCGTCGTCGGGCACGTCACGTCTTGCGCAGGCGCACGCGTTGCACGGTGTGGTCCGCACCCTTGGTGAGCACGAGGGTGGCCCGCGAGCGCGTGGGCAGGATGTTCTCGCGCAGGTTGGGGGCGTTGATCGAGTCCCAGATGTGTTCGGCGGTCGCCACGGCCTCGTCGTCGGACAGTGCCGCGTAGCGGTGGAAGTAGGACTCGGGGCGGGAGAACGCCGTCGTGCGCAGCGACAGGAAGCGGTCCACGTACCACTGGCGGACGTCGGACTCGCGAGCATCGACGTAGATGGAGAAGTCGAAGAAGTCGCTCACTGCGAGGCTCGAGGGATGCTCCGCCGTAGGGCGCGCCGGCTGGAGCACGTTGAGGCCCTCGACGATGAGCACGTCGGGCTGGCGGATCACGGTGCGCTCGCCGGGCACGATGTCGTAGACGAGGTGCGAGTAGACGGGGGCCGTGACCTCCGTGCGCCCCGACTTCACCTTGGACAGGAACCGCACGAGCGCGCGGCGGTCGTAGGACTCGGGGAAGCCCTTGCGCTGCATGAGCCCACGGCGCTCGAGCTCGGCGTTGGGCAGCAGGAAGCCGTCGGTCGTGATGAGCTCGACGCGGGGGGTCGCGGGCCAGCGCGCCACGAGCTCGCGCAGCAGCCGCGCGGCCGTCGACTTGCCCACCGCCACGGAGCCCGCGATGCCGATGACGTAGGGGACGGGGTTGCCGTTGCCGCGCAGGAAGGTCGAGGTGGCGTGCCGGCGGTGCTCGGCGGCCTCGATGTAGAGGTCGAGGAGCCGCGAGAGGGGCCGGTAGATCGCGTCGACCTCCGCGAGGTCGATGGGGTCGCCGAGCCCGCGCAGGCGCTCGACGTCGGCGTCCGTGAGAGGGAGCGGGGTCGAGGTCCGCAGCGCCGTCCATGCCTCGCGGTCCAGGTCCACCCAGGGCGTAGCCGGAGCGAGGTATGGCTGAGTCACCGGCCCATTCTGCCCCGTAGGATTACGGGTATGTGCGGAATCGTTGGTTACGTCGGCGCCCAGTCAGCAGGAGAGCGACCCCTCGAGGTGGTGCTCGAGGGGTTGCGACGGCTCGAGTACCGGGGCTACGACTCCGCCGGGGTCGCGCTCGTGGGCGCGGGCCTCGGTGGCGTGGCGACGAGCAAGAAGGCGGGCAAGCTCGCGAACCTGACCGCGGAGCTCGACGCGCACCCGCTCCCGGACGCCACCGCGGCGATCGGGCACACCCGGTGGGCCACCCACGGCGCGCCGAACGACGTCAACGCCCACCCGCACACCGCGGGCGACGTCGCCGTCATCCACAACGGGATCGTCGAGAACTTCGCCCAGCTCAAGGCGGAGATGGCCGCCGACGGCGCACGCTTCGCCTCCGAGACCGACACGGAGGTCGTGGCCCACCTCCTGGACCGGGCCTTTGCCGAGACGGGCGACCTCACCGCGGCGCTGACGGCGGTGGCGCGCCGGCTCGAGGGCACGTTCACGATCCTCGCGGTGCACGCCGACGACCCGCGCACCGTCGTCGGTGCCCGGCACGACTCCCCGCTCGTGGTCGGGCTCGGGGAGGGGGAGAACTTCCTCGGCTCCGACGTCGCCGCGTTCATCGCCCACACCCGTGAGGCGCTCGAGCTCGGCCAGGACCAGGTCGTGACGATCACGCCCGACTCCGTGGCCGTGACCGACTTCTTCGGTGCGCCGGCCAAGGCCCGCCAGTTCACGGTGGACTGGGACGCGGCCGCGGCGGAGAAGGGCGGCTTCGCGTCCTTCATGGACAAGGAGATCCACGACCAGCCGCAAGCCGTCGCCGACACCTTGCTGGGCCGCACGGACCTCGCCGGCGCGCTCCAGCTCGACGAGATCCGCATCTCCGAGGCGGTGCTGCGCTCGATCGACAAGATCGTCGTCATCGCGTGCGGGACGGCCGCCTACGCGGGCCACGTCGCCAAGTACGCCGTGGAGCACTGGTGCCGCATCCCCGTCGAGGTCGAGCTCGCGCACGAGTTCCGATACCGCGACCCCGTCGTCAACGAGAAGACGCTCGTCGTGGCGATCTCGCAGTCGGGCGAGACGATGGACACGCTCATGGCCGTGCGGCACGCGCGCGAGCAGGGCGCCAAGGTGCTCGCCATCTGCAACACCCACGGCTCGACCATCCCGCGCGAGTCCGACGCCGTGCTCTACACGCACGCCGGTCCGGAGGTCGCCGTCGCCTCGACCAAGGCGTTCCTCGGTCAGATCACCGCCGCCTACCTCCTGGGCCTCTACCTCGCCCAGCTGCGCGGCAACAAGTTCCCCGACGAGATCGCCGAGCTGCTCGCCCAGCTGCGCGCCGTGCCGGAGAAGATCCAGAAGGTGCTCGACGGCGCGGCGCACGTGCGCGAGGTCGCCCAGTCGATGAGCGCGACGTCGTCGGTGCTGTTCCTCGGGCGCCACGTGGGCTTCCCCGTCGCGCTCGAGGGCGCGCTCAAGCTCAAGGAGCTCGCCTACATCCACGCGGAGGGCTTCGCCGCCGGCGAGCTCAAGCACGGCCCCATCGCCCTCATCGAGGAGGGGCAGCCGGTGTTCGTCATCGTGCCCTCCCCGCGAGGCCGCGACTCGCTGCACTCCAAGATCGTGTCCAACATCCAGGAGATCCGCGCCCGCGGTGCGCGCACCCTCGTGATCGCCGAGGAGGGCGACACGGACGTGCTGCCCTACGCCGACGAGGTGTTCTACGTGCCGCAGGTGCCGACTCTCCTCGCACCCCTGCTCACGACCGTGCCGCTGCAGATCTTCGCGTGCGAGCTCGCGACGGCCAAGGGGCTCGACGTCGACCAGCCGCGCAACCTCGCCAAGTCCGTCACGGTCGAGTAGGCGTCAGGGCCCTAGAGTGGGCGGGTGATCGTCGGGGTCGGGATTGATGTCGTGGACGTGGCGAGGTTCCTCGCGACGCTCGAGCGGGCGCCGCGGCTCGTCGAGAAGCTCTTCACGCCCGCCGAGCGGGACGTGCCGCCGTCCTCGCTCGCCGCGCGGTTCGCCGCCAAGGAGGCGATCGCGAAGGCCCTCGGCGCCCCCGGTGACCTGCAGTGGCACGACGCGACGGTCCACCGGGTGACGGGCGGGCCTCCGGTCGTGGAGATCGTGGGTACCGTCGCGGCGCGCGCGGCCGAGCTCGGCATCGACCGCTTCCACCTGTCCCTCTCCCACGACGCGGGCATCGCCAGCGCGATCGCCGTCGCCGAACGCGACTGACCCCCTTCGCCGAGGTAGAGACAGCGGTCGCGAGATAGAGAAGCTGGTAGCGAGGTAGAGATGACGAGCCAGGTGCCGACGACGGCGGACAGCAGGCCGGTGGGCGCGCGCAGGTCGGCGCGCGGGCGGGTGACAGCGGTCGCGTGCGCCACGGTGCTCGCCCTCGCCCTCGGCCTCTCCGGGGTGCCGGCCGCCACCGCCCACGCACCGACCACGGTGAGCGCCGTCGTCGTCGGGAAGAAGCTCCCGAAGTGCCGGGTGGACGACAAGCTCACCCGGTTCCGCAAGCTCAAGCACTGGGACAAGTCCTTGCTCGACCACACGCTGCGACTGCCGAAGGCCTACGCGCCGAAGGACCTCGTGCCGGTCTCTCGCGCGGGGGTGGCGGGCTCGGGCTCGGTGCGCAAGCTCGTGGTCAAGGACCTGCGCGCGATGGCGAAGGCCGCGAAGAAGGCGAAGTCGGCGTTCGCCGTCCGCTCGGCATACCGCAGCTATGCGACGCAGCGGGCGACGTTCGCCTCGTGGCAGCGCAAGCTCGGCTACGCGGGGGCGCTCAAGGCGTCCGCTCGCGCCGGGCACTCCGAGCATCAGCTCGGCACCGCGATCGACCTCCGGGCGGCCGGCTCGACGTCGTCACGCTTCGCAGGGTTCGAGAAGACGAAGGCGGGCAAGTGGGTCGCCAAGCACGCATGGAAGTACGGCTTCGTGATCAGCTACCCCGCCGGCATGACGGCGAAGACCTGCTACAAGTTCGAGCCGTGGCACCTGCGCTACGTGGGCAAGAAGACGGCCAAGGCGGTGCGCAAGTCCGGGCTCACGCTCCGCGAGTACCTCTGGCGCACCCACGAGTCCCCCAAGGCCCGCGCGAAGTAGAGACGCAGGCCGCGAAGTAGAGCCTCGAGCCGCGAAGCAGCGACGCCGCTACCTCTATCTCGAGGCGTGCGTCTCAACTTCGGCGAGGGGTGGGTCAGGGGAGGTGGGCGGCGACCTCGCGCTCGAAGAGCTCGATGCTGGAGCGGTCGTAGGCGGCGTCGACGAAGTAGGTGATCGCGTAGCCGAGGCCAAGGCCGCGCAGCTCGGTGAGCTTCTCGGCGATCTGCTCGGGCGTGCCCACGAGCGGCCCGCTCGCGAGCTGCTCGCGGACCTCGTCCGCCTTGTGCGGCAGGAACTTCGAGTAGCGCGCGTGGACCCAGTCGAGCTTCTCCTCGACGTCGGCCGCCGTCTCGCCGATGATCACGTTGTAGTTGGCCGAGCGCGTGATCGAGTCGAAGTCGCGCCCCAGGTCGCGGCAGTGGCCCTCGAGCACCGAGGACTTGTGGGCGAAGCCTTCGGGGTCGCCGGCGATGTTGGCGTACTGCCCGTACCTCGCCACGAACCGCAGCGTGCGCTTCTCCCCACCACCGGCGATCCACAGCGGGATCCCGCCCTCCTGCAGCGGCTGCGGGCGCACGATCGCGCCGTCGACCGTGAAGATCTTCCCGGCGAACGTCGCCTCGCCCGTCTCCCACGCCTGCTTCATGATCTGCACGCCCTCGTCGAGCGCCGTGATCCGGGGCCCGACGTCGGGGAAGCCGTAGCCGTAGGCGCGCCACTCGTGCTCGTACCACCCGGCGCCGATCCCCATCTCGACACGCCCGCCCGACACGATGTCGACGGTCGCGGCAACCTTGGCGAGGTACGCGGGGTTGCGGTAGCCCATGCACGTGCACATCTGGCCCAGCCGCACGCGCGAGGTGCTCGCGGCGAACGCGGCCATGAGGGTCCACGCCTCGTGCGTGGCCTCCCGCGAGGGTTCCGGGGTGGTGTGGAAGTGGTCGTAGACCCACACCGACTCGAACGTCGAGCCGGTGTCGGCGTGCTGGACGAGGCCGTTCATGGTGGCCCACTGATCCGCCGGGTCGATGCCCACGAGATCGAAGCGCCAGCCTTGGGGGATGAAGAGTCCGAGTCGCATGTTCGGCACGTTACCCCAGGATCTCTCGAATCGATACGAGGGCCGCGCGGCTCGGGTCCGGCGCGCGAGAGCGGTAGGTGTGTCCGACGGCGACGCCCCCGGGACTCTCCCCACGCCGACCCACGGCGGAGCACAATGGCTATGTGATCCACGCCTACACCGCCGAGCAGGTCCGCACCGCGGAGAAGCCCTTGCTCGCCGTCGAGTCCGGCTATCCGGGCAGCCTCATGGAGCGCGCCTCGTTCGCGCTCGCGGGTCACTGCCTGCGGTGGCTGCGCGAGCGACGCGGCCAGGTGCGTGGCGCCCGGGTGGTCGCGCTCGTCGGTACGGGCAACAACGGTGGCGACGCCCTCCACGCGCTCGCCTACCTCGCCCACCGGGGCGTCGAGGTCTGGGCGCTCCTCGCGACCGACGGGGCTCACCCCGGTGGTCTCGAGGCGCTCCGCCGCGCGGGAGGTCGCACGGTTCCCGCGGCCGGACTGGCGGGGATCGGCCGGCGCGCGTGGACGGCCGACCTCATCCTCGACGCGCTCACCGGCATCGGTTCGGTTGGCCCCCTGCGCGGCCCGGCCGCCGACGTGGTCGAGGCGCTCGTCCGCACCGACCCCCGCGCGACGGCCGGCTGGGGCTCGCTCGTCGTGGGGGTGGACGTGCCGAGCGGGATCGGGGTGGACGACGGCGCACTCCCGGGTGCCGTGCTGCGCGCGGACCGGACCGTGACGTTCGGAGCCCGCAAGCCCGGCCTCTTGCTGCCGCCCGCGGCGCGGCTCGCGGGGAAGGTCGAGCTCGTCGACCTCGGGCTCCCGCTCGACCGGGATGCGGTGGCCCTGCGCCGCCTCGAGCCGCGCGACCTCGCCGCGCTCTGGCCGGTGCCAGGCGAGTCGGACCACAAGTACAGCCGCGGCGTGCTCGGCGTCGTCGCCGGGTCCGTCACCTACCCCGGCGCAGCCTCGCTCACCGTGCGCGCCGCGGCCCGCGCCGGCGTCGGCATGGTGCGCTACCTCGGCCCGGCCGAGGTGGCTCGAGCCGTCCTCGCGGCACGCCCCGAGGTGGTCACCACGCCGGGGCGCGTCCAGGCGTGGGTCGTGGGTCCGGGGATGTCCGACGACGACGTCGACCGCGTGGCCGCTGCGCTCGGGCAGGCGTTCGACTCCCGGGCGCCCGTCGTGATCGACGCGGGGGCGCTCGCGGTGCTCGGGAAGCTGTCCGAGTCCCTGCCGCCGAGCGCCGTCCTGACGCCGCACGCGGGTGAGCTCGCAGCGCTCCTGCGGGCGCGCGGCGTCGACGTGGCACGGGCCGGCGTCGAGGCCGAGCCGCTGCGCTGGGCCCGCACCGCCCAGGAGCTGACCGGCGCGACGGTGCTGCTCAAGGGCTCGGTCACCGTCGTCGCCGGGCCCGCGTGGGAGTACGCGCAGGCCGACGCACCCGCGTGGCTCGCCACGGCCGGGGCGGGGGACGTGCTCGCGGGGGTGCTCGGCGCGCTCCTCGCGGGGCGCGCCGCCGACCTCGCCACCGACCCGGACCTGGTCGCCCGGCTCGCCGCCGCCGCCGCGAGCGTGTGCGGGCTCGCCGCGCGCGCCGCGAACCCCGGTGGGCCGATCGTCGCCGCTGACGTCGCGGGGACGGTGCCGCGCGTCGTGGCCCGGCTGCTGGCGGGCGAGTGGTGACCGATGCCGACGCCGCGGCCGTTCCCGAGTCGCTCGTGGCTCGTGCCCGGGCGCTAGCCGCTCGCGACGGTCGCGCGCTGCTCGGTATCACCGGCGCTCCCGGTGCGGGCAAGTCGACCCTCGCGGCACGGCTCGTCGCGCAGTGGGGAGAGGGCGCCGTCGTCGTCCCCATGGACGGGTTCCACCTCGCCCAGGGCGAGCTCGAACGCCTCGGCCGCGCCGCTCGCAAGGGAGCGCCGGACACGTTCGACGCCGCAGGGTTCGTCGCCCTGCTGCGACGATTGCGGGAGAGCGGGGCCGGCCAGGTGCGCGAGACCAGGATCGGTGAGGCGCGGGAGGTCGGGGCCGATGACGACGGCGGTCGGACGGGCGCCGTCGCCGCGGGCGAGACCGTATCGGCGCCGGAGCACCGCCGCGACCTGCATCACGCCGTCGCCGTGGGCGAGACCGTGTGGGCGCCGGAGTACCGCCGCGACCTGCACCACGCCGTTGCCGGGGCGATCGCCGTCGGCCCCGAGGTCCGGCTCGTGATCGTGGAGGGCAACTATCTGTTGTGCGACGAGGCGGGCTTCGCACCCGTGCGCGGGTTGCTCGACGAGGTCTGGTTCTGCGAGCTCGACCCCGAGGTGCGCATCGAGAGGCTCGTGGCGCGGCACGTCGCGAGCGGCAAGGAACCGGGCGCGGTTCGTGCGTGGGTGCTCGGTTCGGACGAGCGCAACGCCGAGCTCGTCGCGGCGAGTCGCGGTCGGGCCGACGTCGTCGTACCGATGTCGTAGGAGCCGCCCGCGCCACCGCCAACCGTTGCCGAGAAGCGTTATCATTGCCAGATGGCGATGATGGCGGACGGAGCCCGGCGGGACGCGGCCGTGGCACCGAGCGACGACCTGGCGATCGCCGCCCTGCTCTTCCACGGCCTCGGCGACGCGTCGCGGCTCGCGATCCTGCACCACCTCCAGCTCGGTGAGCACCGCGTGGTCGATCTCACCGCGCACCTGGGCCTCTCGCAGAGCACCGTCTCGAAGCACCTCGCGACCCTGCGGGAGGCCGGCATGGTGACCGTCCGGCCCGTGGGGCGGGCCTCGATGTACTCGCTGGCGCACCCCGAGGCGGTGGCGGCGCTGCTCGTCGCCGCGGAGGGGTTGCTCGCGCTCACCGGCGACGCGATCACGCTCCGTCCGCTCGACGGAGAAGCGGCCGCCGCGGGCGAGGGGTAGCCCGAGGCCCGCCCGCGACAGGTGGCGCGGGTCCCGCCAGCAAGGTGCAGCGCGGGTTCTGCCAGCCCAGCATGGCTCGATCTTGCTAACATCGTCATTTGACGATAACATCACTCCATGCAGATTCTCATGGTGGCGCCCGGCGCCGGGGTGCGCTGATGGGCGCCGGGCACGACCACAGGCCCTCGCCCGACAAGGTCGCCGGGGCCGGAGACTTCCGCCGGAAGCTCGCCCTGGCGTTCGGCATCACGTTCGCGGTGTTCCTCGCCCAAGCCGTCGGCTCGGTCGTCACCGGCAGCCTCGCGCTGCTCACCGACACCGCTCACATGCTCACGGACACGTCGGGCCTGCTCGTCGCGCTGATCGCCGCGACCCTGGTGCTCCGGCCGGCAACCTCCCGGCGCACGTGGGGCTTCCGGCGCATCGAGGTGATCGCCGCGCTCGGCCAGGCGGCCCTGCTGCTCGTCGTCGGCGTCTACACCGCGATCGAAGGCGTCCGGCGGCTCGTCGAGCCACCAGAGATCCCCGCCACCGGGCTGCTCGTGTTCGGCATCATCGGGCTCGTCGCCAACGTCGTCGCGATCTCGATCCTGGCGTCCAGCCGCGGTGCCAACTTCAACATGCGGGCGGCGTTCCTCGAGGTGGTCAACGACGCCCTCGGGTCCGTCGGGGTCATCGTCGCGGCGATCGTGATCGCGACCACGGGGTACCAGCGGGCCGACGCGATCGCCGGCCTGTTCATCGCCGCGCTCATCGTCCCCCGCGCGTTCACGCTCATGCGGGAGACGTTGGGCGTGCTGATGGAGTTCACGCCGTCGGGGCTCGACCTCGACGCGGTGCGCGACCACCTCCTCGCGGTCGAGCACGTCACGGACGTCCACGACCTTCATGCCTCGACCGTCGGGACGGGCCTGCCCACCCTCACCGCGCACGTCGTGGTGCGGGACGAGTGCTTCAGCGGTGGGCACGCCGCGGAGATCCTCCGCGCGGTCCGGGCCTGCGTCGCCGAGCACTTCGACGTCGCGGTCCACCACTCGACCTTCCAGATCGAGACCGCGCACATCAGCCGGGAGGAGTCCGAGGCCGTGAAGCACGCCTGAGGTCCACCGGGAGTCGTCACGGGCTTGCCCTGCGGTGGAAGGATGGCCCCGTGCAGACCTACCCCGCCCGCGCCGTCGTCGACCTCGATGCCATCGCGGCCAACGTGCGCACGCTCGGCGCCTCGACCCCCGCCGAGGTGATGGCCGTCGTCAAGGCGGACGGCTACGGGCACGGGCTCGTCCCCTCGGCGTGCGCGGCCCGTCGTGGGGGGGCGACGTGGCTCGGCGCTGCCCAGGTGACGGAGGCCCTCGTGCTGCGGGCGGCGGGCGACACCGGGCGGATCCTCACGTGGCTCTACACCCCCGGCGCCCCGCTGCGCGAGGCCGTCGAGGCCGACGTCGATGTCGCGATCGCCGCGCCGTGGAACGTGGCCGCCCTGGCTGACGCCGCCCGCGCCGCCGGTCGCACCGCGCGCGTGCAGATCAAGGTCGACACGGGGCTCGGTCGCAACGGGGTCACACCCGACCAGCTGCCCGACGTGCTCGACGCGGCGCTGCGGGCGCAGGCCGAGGGGGTGCTCGACGTCGTCGGCGTGTTCTCCCACTTCGCGTTCGCCGACGCCCCGCGCCACCCGACCGTGCTCGCGCAGGCCGAGGAGTTCGCGCGGGCGGTCGAGCTCGTCGAGCGCGCCGGCGCCCGGCTCGAGGTGCGCCACCTCGCCAACTCGGCAGCGACCGTGACCAACGCGGACGTGCACTACGACCTCGTGCGCCCCGGGATCGCGGTGTACGGGCTGTCACCGGTCCCTGACCTGTCGAGCTCCGCGGAGCTCGGGCTCGTGCCCGCGATGACCTTCGAGTCCGAGCTCGCCAGTGTCAAGCTTCTCCCGGCCGGGCACGGCGTCTCCTACGCGCACCAGTACGTCACGCCGGCCGAGACCCTCGTGGGCCTCGTCCCCATCGGGTACGCGGACGGCGTCCCGCGGCACGTCTCGGGCACCGGCGGCGTGCCGGGTGCGCCCGTGCGAGTCGGCGCGCGCAACCTCGCGATCGCGGGGCGGGTGTGCATGGACCAGTTCGTGATCGACCTCGGTCCCGGGGCGCACGAGGTCGAGGGGGAGCGCGTGGAGCTCTTCGGTACGGGGGCCGACGGCGGGCCGACGGCGCAGGACTGGGCGGACGTCGCCGGCACCATCTCCTACGAGATCGTCACGCGCGTCGGCGCCCGCGTCCCCCGCACCTACACCGGCACCGACGCGGCCACCTCCCCCTCCCTCTCCGCCGAGATCGGCAACTCCGACCGAGATCGGCAGTCTGGAGGGCCGACCTCGGCCGGAACTGCCGATCTCACGGCGACGGCTGGGAGGGCTGAGGCTTGAGTGGCGTGGGGGAGGTCGGAGTGGTGCTGGCGGATGCCGCGGAGGCCCGGGCTTACGGTGAGGCGCTCGCGGGTGTGTTGCGGGCGGGAGATCTCGTGCTGCTGACGGGCCCGCTCGGGGCGGGCAAGACGACGCTCACGCAGGGGATCGGCGCGGGCCTCGGCGTGCGCGGGCAGGTGGCGAGCCCGACGTTCATCATCGCGCGGGTCCACCCGCCGCTCGGCGAAGGCCCGGCCCTCGTGCACGTCGACGCGTACCGGCTGGAGTCGCTCGACGACCTCGAGGCGCTCGACCTCGACGCGAGCCTCGACGAGTCGATCACGGTGGTCGAGTGGGGAGAGGGGCTCGCCGAGGTGCTCGCCGCCGACCGGCTCGAGATCACGATCGAGCGACCGCACGGCGGCGGCGACGGGGACGGGCTCGACCCGGAGGCCGCCGACGTCGGGCCGCGCAGCGTGCGTGTCCGCGCCATCGGGCCGCGCTGGGAAGGTGTGCCGCTGCCGTCGGCATGAGACCAGGCTGCACGAGTTTGTAAGTACGTAGTATCGTAGTTGTTCATGACGGAGAGCGAGCTGCATCGACGGCTGGACGATCTCGAGTCACGCCTCGCCTACCTCGAGTCACGGCACGACCCCAGGGTCGGCCCCGGAGGCGACGCATCGCCCACCGACGCCCTCCCCACGAGTGCGGTCCCCGCCGAGGCGCCCGAGATGGGCCACGCGAGCGTCACCTACACCGGCTCCGGCGAGTGGAACGGCGCCCCGCTCGCCTGGCGGATGGAGCACTCGTGGGACGCCGTGCGCACCCTCGCGGGCGACTCGGCGGCGCGCGTGCTCGGCGCCCTGTCCAGCGGCCTGCGCCTGCGCATCGTCGCGGCGCTGCTCGAGCGGCCGTGCACCACGGCGGAGCTCGTCGAGCGGCTCGAGCAGCCCTCCTCCGGGCAGCTCTTCCACCACCTGCGCGAGCTGCTCGCGGCGGGCGTCGTCCACCAACCGGTGCGCGGCACCTACGCGGTGCGTCGCCAGGACGTCGTCCCGCTGCTCGCCCTGCTCGCGGCCGCGATCGACGTGGGCGGTCCCGACGGGACGGGGGAGCCGCAGTGAAGGGTGCACGCCTCGACCACGGAGCCGTCGAGGGGATGCGTCGGCGGTGGGGTGTCCCGGCGCTCGGCGTCGGCCTCGTGCACGCGGACGGCGGTTTCGATCCCCTCGTCGTCGGCGCCCGGCGGCGAGGAAGCAACGACCTAGCGCTGCCCGACGACCCGTGGCACATCGGCTCGTGCGCGAAGTCGATGACGGCCGCGGTGTACGCGCGGCTCGTCGAGCGCGGCGAGGCCGTGTGGGGCGCATCCCTGGCCGAGCTGTTCCCAGACCTCGCCCCGCGCGTCGACTCCGCCTGGGCCGGCGTCACGATCGACGAGCTGTTCCGCCACCGGGCCGGCTTCCCCGCCAACCTCGACGAAGCGGCCTTTCTCGCGGCCCTCACCGACTCCCGGCCGCTCGAGCTCCAGCGCACCGAGGCGGTCGCCCGGGTGCTCGCCGCGCCCCCACAGGCGCTGGGCCGGTTCCGCTACTCCAACCTCGGGTACATCGCGGCCGGCGCGGCGATCGAGCGGATGCTCGGCGTGCCGTTCGAGCGGGCGATCGCCGAGGTGCTCCTGGAACCGCTCGGCATCACCTCGCACGGCTTCGGCCCGCCCGTCGGCCTCTGGGGGCACCGGGGGCGCTTCACCCTCGCGGGGACCGGCCTCGGTCGTGGGGTGGCGCTCGACCCGAACGACCCGGCGTCGGACAATCCTCTGATCATGGCGCCCGCCGGATGCCTCCACCTGACCATGGCGGACTGGTCCCGGTTCCTGCGGCTGTTCCTCGTGGGAGGGGGTGCGCCGGCGCTGCTCTCGACGGACTCGGTCGACCGCCTCCTGTCCGCGGACGAGCACGCCGGTGCCCCGCAGGGGATGGGCTGGGCGCCCGCGCAGGCGCTCGAGGGGGTCTCGTTCGGTCAGCAGGGCTCGAACACGGCGTGGGTCGCCACGGCCCTGCTCGACGGCGAGCGCCGACGTGCCGCGATGGTGCTCGTCAACGACGGCCGCACGGCGATGCTGCGACGCATCGCGATCTACGCGGCGGACCTGCTGCGCGGGGAGCCCGTGGGAAACTAGCGCCGTGGCCGTGCTAGCGATCGACACCTCGGCGGCGGTGGCCGTCAGTCTCTGCGACGACGACGGCGCCCTCCTTGCCGCTCGCTCCGTCGACTCCGCCAGGCAGCACGCCGAGCTGCTCGCCCCGATGATCCGTGACGTGCTGGCCGAGGCCGGGCTCACGGCCGGGGACGTGTCCGCCGTCGTCGTCGGCAACGGACCCGCGCCGTTCACGGGTCTGCGCGCCGGACTCGTCACCGCTCGCGTCTTCGCGCTGGCCCGCGGCATCCCCCTCTACGGCGTCCCGTCCCTGGACGCCCTGGCCGCGGATGCCCTCACCTCCGGCGAGTTCGTGAGAAGTGCGCGAGTTCGTGAGCCCACCCTCACGAACTCGCGCACTTCTCACGAACTCGGCGGAGCAGCTGCAGGGGTCGAGGTGGTGGCTGTGGGGGATGCGCGGCGGCGGGAGGTCTACGCGGCGCGGTACCGGGGTGTGGTGGTGAATGGGGCGATGGGTGGCGGCGGTGGTGCAGGGCCTGGGGTGGGTGCCGACGGCGGGTTCCCGGAGGTGGAGCTCGTGGCGGGACCCGTCGTGGAGCACCCGGACGCGCTCGCGGAGCTGGTGCAGGGCGCCGTCGTCGTCGGGCGTGGTGCGCAGGCCTACCCCGAGGCGTTCCCGGACGCCCGCGCGCCGCTCGTGCCGGACCCGGCCGTCCTCGCCGGGCTCGCGATCTCGCGCGCTCGTCGGGGTGTCGAGCAGCCGAGCGAACCGCTCTACCTGCGCCGCCCGGACGCCGTGCCCGCCTCGGCCCGCAAGCGCGCCACCGGATGACCGTCTCGCTGCGCCCGCTCACGCTCGCCGACGTGCCGCGCCTGCTCGAGCTGGAGCACACCCTGTTCGGCCCGGGTGCCTGGACCGAGGGGATGCTGCGCGAGGAGCTGACGGGGAACGCGCGGTTCTACATCGGTGTCGATGCCCCCGTGGCCGAGGCCGGTCGCGTGAAGGAAGCACCTGCGCTCACCGAGCGCGGGACTGCGGAGGGCTCGACTGCCGAGCACGCAGCCAGTGCGGACCCGGTTGCCGAGACCCCGGCCGTCGACTCACCGGCGACGGAGCTCGTGGGCTACGCGGGGACGTGGTTCGACGGGCAGGACGCGCAGGTCATGACGATCGGCGTCGCGCCGGAGCACCAGGGGCGCGGGCTCGGACGGCTGCTGCTCGCCGCGATCCTCGACCGCGAGCGTGAGCGCGGCGCGGAGCGGGTCTTCCTCGAGGTGCGCATCGACAACGACCTGGCGATCGCGATGTACGAGCGCGCCGGGTTCGAGCGGCTCGCCGTGCGGCGTGGCTACTACCAGCCGGAGAACGTCGACGCGCTCACGATGCGGCTCGTGCTCCAGCCCCATCCGGCGACCCGGGCGAGACGCTGAACGATTGCGTGCGTGTGGAGTCAGTGATCGTTCAGCGTGACGACTCAGCGTGACGACTCAGCGTGACGACTCAGCGGGACGGGGCAGAGCGAGGCGAGCTGGGGCAGGGCGAGGTGTCGTGAGGGACGGGTTAGGGTCGGGGCAGCTGCCGATGACCCGAGGAAGGCCCGCATGATCGAGATCTTGAGCCCCACCGAGGTGTCCCGGGCGCGGGAGACGGGCGCCCTCGTCGCGCACATCCTGCAGACGCTCAAGAGTCGCAGCACCGTGGGCACCAACCTCCTGGACATCGACCGGTGGGCCCAGGCCATGATCGTCGAGGCCGGCGCCGTGTCCTGCTACGTGGACTACGCGCCGTCCTTCGGGCGCGGGCCGTTCGGCCACTACATCTGCACGTCCGTCAACCACGCCGTGCTCCACGGACTGCCCCACGACTACACGCTGGCCGACGGCGACCTCCTGTCGCTCGACCTCGCCGTCTCCCTCGGCGGGATCGTCGCGGACTCCGCGATCAGCTTCGTCGTGGGCACGTCGAGGCCGACGGAGAGCCTCGCGATGATCGACGCGACCGAGCGCGCGCTCGCCGCAGCGATCACGGCGGCCGGACCGGGGGTGCGCATCGGCGACATCTCGCACGCCATCGGCACGGTCCTCAGCGGGGCGGGGTACCCGATCAACACCGAGTTCGGTGGCCACGGCGTGGGAACGACGATGCACCAGGACCCGCACGTCGCGAACACCGGGCGGCCCGGCCGCGGGTACACCCTGCGACCCGGGTTGCTGCTGGCGCTCGAGCCGTGGGTGATGGCGGACACCGCGAAGCTCGTCACCGACGCCGACGGGTGGACGCTCCGCAGCGCGACAGGCTGTCGGACGGCGCACAGCGAGCACACCGTCGCCATCACCGACGACGGCGCCGAGGTCCTCACGCTCGCGAGGTAGCCAGCTGTCGTGGCCCCGGGGTATGGGTCGTGGCCCGGCGGCCGAGGTCGTGGGCCGCGGCTCGGGGCGGGGTGGGTCATAGGCGAGGGTGACCGCAGTCGGCCCCTACCCTGGTGCGTATGGATCGCGCCCCCCTCGTGCTCGGTATCGAGACCTCGTGCGACGAGACGGGCGTCGCGCTGGTGCGGGCGCACCCGGACCGCTCCGAGCTCGTGGGAGAGGCCGTCGCGAGCTCGATGGACGAGCACGCGCGCTTCGGCGGGATCATCCCCGAGATCGCCTCGCGCGCCCACCTCGAGGCGATGGTGCCGACGCTGAACCGCGCACTCGAGTCGGCGGGCCTCGGCCTCGCGGACGTCGACGCGATCGCCGTGACGGCCGGGCCGGGCCTCGTGGGGCCGCTCACGGTCGGGGCCTCCGCCGCGAAGGCGCTCGCGGTCGCGCTCGACGTGCCGCTGTACGGGGTGAACCACGTGATCGGGCATGCCGCAGTGGACGAGCTCGTGCACGGGCTGTTCCCGGAGCGGCTCGTCGCGCTCGTCGTGTCCGGGGGGCACACCACCCTGCTGCGCGTCACGGACATCGTCACGGGGGTCACCGAGCTCGGCTCGACGCTCGACGACGCCGCGGGCGAGGCGTTCGACAAGGTGGGCCGGCTGCTCGGGCTGCCCTACCCGGGTGGGCCGCACGTGGACCGGCTCGCTCGCGCGGGGGACAAGACGGCGATCCGGTTCCCGCGCGGACTCACCGCGGCCAAGGACCAGGAGCGCCACGCCTACGACTTCTCGTTCTCCGGCCTCAAGACGGCTGTGGCGCGGTGGGTCGAGGCGCGCGAGGACGCGGGGGAGGCGGTGCCGCTCGAGGACGTCGCGGCATCCTTCGCCGACGCCGTCGCCGACGTGCTGGTCGCCAAGACGATCGCGGCGTGCGAGCGCGAAGGCGTGGACGTGCTCGTGATCGGGGGCGGGTTCTCCGCGAACTCCCAGCTGCGCGAGCTCGCGACCGAGCGGTGCGCCGCGGCTGGCATCGATGTGCGGATCCCGCCCTTGCGGTACTGCACCGACAACGGGGCGATGATCGCGGCACTGGGCGCCGCTGCCGTGCGCCGGGGTGTGCCGCCGTCGGCCCTCGACCTGCCTGTCGACTCCTCGATGCCGCTCGAGCTCGTGACGGTGTAGCTCCGCCCGCTACTGCTGGCGGTCGGGTGCGGGTCGCTGGTCGTTCTGCTGCTCCTCGCCGGGGACCGGGTCGGCCGTGGCGGCGTCCTCGCGGTCGGCGGGACGCGGTGGCTGCAGTCTGTTGTCCGACCCCTCGCCACCCTGCCTGCCCCCGAACGGGCGGCCGTGGTCGGCGAACTCCTCGCGGTGGAACGTGAGCACCCACTGGCCAGCCTCGATCGTGGCGCCGGTGCGCAGAGCACGCTCTGCCGGCTCCGCCGCCGAGCCGCCGCCCACGGGTCCGGAGGCGCGGACCCGGTACTCGTCGCGCTCGTCGTGGAAGATCGTGAGGTGGTGGGCGTCGATGCCCTCGAGCCGGATGTCCTGGTCCGGCCCGGAGCCGATCGTGACCTCGCGCTGGTCGAGCGGGAAGTGGTCGGGCACCGGGCTGAGCTCGGGGTGGTCCGGCACGGAGACGATCAGCTCGGGGTTCCCCGCGCCAGGTGCGGCGTGCGTCGTGCCCGTCTCGTGGCTCTGGGTCTCGTGGCTCTCGGGCGTGGATGCGTCGAGGTGCGACATCGCTGGGCTCCCATCGGCTGGCGGCGGCGCTCGTGGACCGAGTCGCGTCGTCGGTCTCCGTTCCACGCCGCAGTTCCACCATGCCCGCCGGTACCGCGCCCGGCAACAGCAGCGGGTGCCGCGGTGGCGCGGGTTCAGCCGGTGAAGACCCGCCAGAACCGTGAGCCGAGCGCGAAGCCCACGAGCGCGACGCCGCCGTAGATCGCCAGAGCAACCCACGTGCCCGTGCTCTGGGCCCAGATCTGCTGGTCGGAGAGGTGGACCCTCGTGGTGAACCCGAAGATCGACAGGTCGACCTCGCCGCCACCGAGCGCCTCGAGGGTGTCGATCGAGCCCACCGTGTACGCGAGCGAGAGGTAGACGAGGGTCGCGATGGCGAGGCTTGCGACGATGGCGCCCGTGTTCCAGCGGGGGAGCTTGCGACCGAGTCCGGCGATGTACTGGTCGGCGAGGGCGAACGGGCTGCCGAGGTCCTTGACGGCCCGCTCGCTGCCGACGTCGAGCGCCGCGGCGATGAGGCTCGCCCGCAGCTCGGACCTGATCTGCTTGTACTCCTTGCGCGGGTAGTCCTGCATGGGCCAGCTGAAGTCGAACAGGTAGCGCTCGATGCGCAGCCGGTCGCGCAGGGGCAGGCGCGTGGGGGCCGTCGTCGTCATGAGGACTCCTCGGGGGTGTCGGAGCTGTCTGCGGGGTGATCGGCGGTGTCGATGCGGCCGAGCACGGACTCGACCGTGCGGGCCAGGTCGCGCCACCCGGCGGCCGCCTGGGCCAGGTGCGCCGTGCCGGCGGTGGTGGGCAGATAGTACTTGCGGGCGGGGCCCGACGGTGAGGCCACGAGCCGCGAGCTGATGTGCCCCTCCCGCTCGAGGCGGGTCAGCACGGGATAGACGGTGCCTGCGGCGATGTCGTCGAGCCCGTCGTCCTGGAGTCGGGTCACGAGCTCGTAGCCGTAGGACTCACGTTCCGTGAGGAGGGCGATGACGAGCACCGGGAGGATGCCCTTGAGCATCTGCGGATCGCGCGGTGTCGCCGTCATGCCACTGAGGTTATGCCCGCTACTAGGTAATGTCAACTAGTAGGTATCGCCATCGACCCGAGCCGACCGCTGCCGCCGTGGCGACCGTGAATCGCGCTGGATGATGCTGATCGATTTCGTGCGTCTGGCGCACGTCATCGTTCAGCGTGATGGTGCCCGACCCCGGTGGGGCGGCGGCCGCGAAGCCCGAGGCCAGCGCGGCCGCAGGCCCGGGATCGGCTAGAGCGGCTTCCCGGCGCGCATCTCGGCCACGAGGGAGTCGACGACGGCCCCCAGGTCGCCGGCGGCGCGGCGGGTGGCGGCACGCTGGCGCTGGTACGAGGCCCCCCGGCGCAGGATCACCCGCACGGCGTCGAGATCCTCGGCGCAACCCAGCCGCTCGGCCACGGGGGCGAGCACATCGAGCCATTCCTCGACGGACTCCGTCACGAGCCGCTCGTCGCGCTCGCGGTCGAGGATGAGGATCGCGTCCATGCCGTAGCGCGCCGAGCGCCACTTGTTCTCCTGCACGAACCACGCGGGCAGGGTGGGTGGCTCGCGTCCCTCGTCGAGCATGGTTGAGAAGTGCTCCACGAGGCAGTGGGTGAACGCCGAGATGGCGCGCACCTCGAGCAGGTTGGACGCGCCGTCGGCGATCCGCATCTCGAGGGTGCCGAGCCCCGGGGAGGGCCGCACGTCCCAACGCACCTCGTTGAACTGCTCGATGACGCCGGTGTGCACCATGTCGTCGACGTACTGCTCGAGCTGGGACCACTCCTCGAACTGCCAGCCGAGCCCCGCGGTGGGCAGCTGTTGGAACATCAGGGCGCGGTTCGAGGCGTACCCGGTGTCCTGGCCCGCCCAGTAGGGACTCGACGCGGAGAGCGACTGGATGTGCCCGAACATTGTGAGCATCGCCCGCCAGATCGGCAGCACCTTGTCGCGCGACTCGATCCCCACGTGCACGTGCACGCCGTAGATGAGCATCTGGCGACCCCACCACTGCGTGCGCTCGATGAGGGTCGCGTAGCGCTGCTTGTCGGTGACCTTCTGCTGCGTCCACTGCGCCGAGGGGTGCGCGCCGCCGCCCATGAGCTCGACGCGCAGCGGGTCGGTCACCTCCCGGATCGCGGTGATCGACCGCTCGAGGTCCGCGGCGGCCTCGCCGGCGGTGCTGCGCGCCCCGGAGACCACTTCCACCGTGTTGAGCAGGAGCTCGGGGTGGATGTTCGGGTGCTCTCCCCCGTACGCGTCGTTGACGGCGGCGAGCACGGTGTCGGCGACCTGGCGCAGGTCCCCGGAGTCGGCGTCGACGAACGCGAGCTCCCACTCGATCCCGATGGACGAACGCGGGGAGTCGGCGAACGGCAACGGGTTCACAGTGCCTCCACGACGATGACGTGCTGGGCACCCGCCAGCCGGGTCAGCACCAGTGTGGCGGAATCCGCGCCCCGGAGCGAGAGCTGGGAGCGAAGCTGTTCGGGCGTGACGGCCGTCCCGCGCTTCTTGATCGTGACCCGCCCGACGTCGCGAGCGCGCAGGTAGGCGCGCAGCTTCTTGAGGTTGAAGGGCATCGAGTCGAGCACGCGGTAGCGGGTGGCGAGGGCGGGATCGGCCGACGACGGCGAGGACGCGGTGACGTACGCGATCGTGGGATCGACGAGGTGCGCACCGAGCCGCCCGGCCAGCGTGGCGACGAGTCCCGCGCGGATCACGGCGCCGTCGGGCTCGAAGAGGTAGGAGTCGAGGGGTCCGACGGCGGCTCGTGCGCCGTCGTCGGACAACGTCGCCGCGCTGTCCCCACGCAGGACGAGCGCGCTGCGCCCCGCCCCGCCCGAGGCGAGCGGCCCGAACCACAGCCCCGCCTCGACCACGGTCCCGTCCACGGAGACCCATTGCGCCTCGGCGTCCTCCGGCACGGCCGAGTGCGGGATGCCCGGGCCGACCTTGACGCCGAGCGCCGGGATGCGCTCGCGCAGTGCGAGCACGTCGTCGAGCGGTGGTGAGTACGCGGCGGGGTCGTGGCGGCGCGAGCCGGAGCGCGTGCGGCGGGCCGGGTCGGCGAAGATCGCGTCGACGCCCTCCGCGGCGAGGTCGACCGCGAGCCCGTCACCGTGGCGCACCTCCGCGTGCTCGAAGTGGCGCAGGTTGACGGTGGCGAGCGCGGCCGTGAGCTCGTCGATCTCGACGGCGAGCACGCCGATGCCCATGCCCGCGATCGCGAGCGAGTCCGCTCCGATGCCGCACGTCAGGTCCGCGACCCGGGCCGCCCCGGCGCGCCGGTAGCGCTGGGCGTGGTGGGCGGCCACGGTGAGTCGGGTCGCCTGCTCGAGGCCCTCGGGCGTGAAGAGCATCCCGTCGGCGAAGTCGCCGAACTTCTCGCGGGCCTTCGCGCGCAGCCGCGACTGCGTCAGGGCGGCGGCCACGAGGTCGGTGTCGAAGCCCTCGGAACGCAGCCGCTCGGAGATCGCCATCGCGGCGTCCGGGTGGTACGGCGGGAGCACGCCGAGCAGCGCCCACCCCTGCGGGCTGAGGAGCTTGCTGAGCGCGCTCGCGTCCATGGGGCAGATCCTTGCACGCCCGACTCGTGCGGGCAGCCCTGCACAGTTGGCACTCACCTTGACCGAGTGCTAACTGCGGCATACATTTGCCGAGGGCCCTCTTCGGAGGGCGCACCGCACGGAGTTTCTGTCGGCACCGCGACGACGGCAGCGACATCCCGTGCGCCTACTGTCCCTAGTAAGTCACTCAAACGCGAAGGGGAGGTCCGCAGTGTCGGTCTCCATCAAGCCGCTCGAGGACCGGATCGTCGTCAAGGCGGTCGAGGCGGAGCAGACCACCGCCTCCGGTCTGGTCATCCCTGACTCTGCCAAGGAGAAGCCCCAGGAGGGCGAGGTCCTGGCGATCGGTCCGGGTCGCATCGACGACAACGGCAACCGTGTTCCGCTCGACGTCGCCGTCGGCGACATCGTCATCTACTCCAAGTACGGCGGCACCGAGGTGAAGTACTCCGGCGAGGAGCTCCTGATCCTCTCCGCCCGCGACATCCTCGCGGTCGTCACCAAGTGAGCCGCCCCCTGCGCAGCGCGTAGGGGAGCCGTCGGTCAGAGCCCCCGCAGCCTTCGGGCCGCGGGGGCTCTGCCGCGTCCGGTGCCGTGGCGGCTCGAGTGCTGCGGCGGCCCGGGATCGAGGGTCCGGGCGCAGCACGAGGTGGCGGCTCAGCCCCTGGCGGCGAGCTCACGCAGGGCCGCGAGGTCGCGCTCCATGCGGGCGATGATCTCGTCGACGTCCGACGACACCGCCGGGCCGGGTTCCGCCGTCGGCGTCCCGTTCGTGCGGGCCGGGACCACCGGGTCCGACGACGGCGCACCTACGGCCACTGCATCCACGGATGCTCGACTCTCGCCTGCCGCACTCACGTCTGCCGCACTCACGCCTGCCGCACTGTCGTGCGCCACCCGTCGTGCTGCCTTCGCCTTGTCGGCCGCTTCCTCGGCGATCGCCATCTCCTGCATCGCGGTCACGATGATGCCGATGAACAGGTTCAGCACGGTGAAGCTCGTGACGACCACGAACACGAGGAAGAACGGTCCTGCCGTCGGGTCCTCCGCGACCATCGGGCGCACGATCCCGGAGAACCAGCTGTCGAGGGTCATGATCTGGAAGAGCGAGTACAGGCTCGAGCCGAGGTCCCCGAAGTACACGGGCTGGCTCTCGGCGTACAGCGTGGTGGCGAGCACGGCGCCCGTGTAGAACACGATGCCCATGACGGCGATGACCCCGAGCAACCCGGGGATGGCGTGCAGGAACGCCGCGACCACGCGTCGCAGCGTCGGGACCACAGTGAGCAGGCGCAGCACACGCAGCACCCGCAGCGAACGCAGCACGGCCCACGGACCGGCACCCGGCACGAGGGCCACGGCGACGACGAGGAAGTCGAAGACCCGCCAGCCGCTGCGCCAGAAGTGGCCCTGGTAGGCGACGAGCTTCACGGTGAGCTCGACCACGAAGATGCCGAGGCAGATCTTGTCGAGCAGGTGGATCGTGTCCGCGTGGTTCGCCATGAGCGGCTCGTGGGTCTCGAGCCCCATGATGACGGCGTTCGCCAGGATGACGGCCACGATGGTGCGGGTCACGAGGGCGGACTCGACGAGCGTCGCGAGCCGGATGCGCCAGGGTGCCACCCCGGGGCGGGCGGCGAGCGCCGCGACGTCCTCGTTCATGGCTCGGGTCCCTTCGCCGTCGTGCCCGCGGTCGCTCCGCCGACGCGGCGGACACGATATCCAAGCCGGCTCCCGCGCGGGAGGTGCCCGCCACGACTCGGGACGCCTCGGGGCACGACGAGACTCCGTCGCCACAGGACCCCGACATCACGAGACCCCCGACACCACGAGACCCCCGACGGGGACGGGTCGGGGGTCTCGTGGCACGCAGGGGAGAGGTCGAGGGGCTAGCTGGCCTTCCGGACGGGGTTGGCGAGCATCGCTGCGCGCTCGTCCTCGGAGAGGCCGCCCCACACGCCGTAGGGCTCACGCACGGCAAGCGACTGTTCGAGGCACTGCTTCATGACGGGGCACGTGGCGCAGACCGCCTTGGCGGCTTCCGCGCGACGACGGCGGGCTGTACCGCGCTCGCCCTCCGGGTGGAAGAACAGGGTGGGGTCCGCCTGCCGGCACGAACCCTCGAACTGCCACTCCCACAGATCGAGCACCGGACCGGGCAGTCGCGAGATCTCCGTCATCGCCAAGCCTCCTCGCTCTTCGTGCTCCCGGACGGTGTGTCCGGGGCGACCGGCTTTGTGCCGGTTCCTGCACAGTACAACCGCGCCAAGAGTTGTTCAACCCCTTGTTTGTCATCAAACCGTGATGTATAGGGTCGGCGTAAATCGGGAGATAGCAGACACGAGGGGCACCCGCTCCACCCGATCGGGTGAGGGTGTGCCGAGCGGTGGAGCGATTCGCCGCGCCGGGGCAGAATCGAGTCATGGCCCCTACCGACGACGCGGTTCCGGCCGCCCCCGGGGCCCCAGCTCTCACCGTGGCGGCCGCGGCTGCGCGGCTCGGCGTGGCTCCGGCGACGCTGCGCACGTGGGACCGCCGCTACGGCCTGGGCCCCTCGTCACGGCTCGCGGGCTCGCACCGACGCTACGGAGTCGTGGACCTCGCCCGACTCGTCGTCATGCGCCGCCTGACCCTCGAGGGCGTGGCCCCGAACGAGGCGGCCCGCATCGCACGCGCGGCTTCGAGCGAAGATCTCGACGACGTCGGCACGTCCATCGCCCCCGTCGTGCCGCTCACCGGGGCCGCCGCAGGCCTTGACTCCGACTGGCACCACACCGGCCCCGTCACCGTCACGGCGCTCGTCGATGCCGCACTCGCGATGGACTCCGGCAAGTGCCGCCGCATCCTGGCCGCCGGAGTCGGCGACGGGGCGGAGCGGTGGTGGACCGATCTCGTCTCGCCGGCGCGTGCCGCCATCGCCGCGCGCACGGTGCTTGCGCGCCCGGGTGACGACGCCCTGGGCCTGCTCGACGGTGCGGCGCTCGCGGTGCTGCGCAAGCGCCCCAAGGCCGCACCCGATCTCGCCAACCGCCCGCGCGAGATGGTGCTGCTCGCCCCGGCGGGGGACGGGACGGGTCGACTCGCGCTGCACGCCCTCGCTGCGGCGCTCGCCGAGCGTGAGGTCGGCGCGCGGGTCGTCACCGGTCCGGTCGACGCGCGCCACCTCGTCGAGCTGTGCACGATGGTCCAGCCCGCCGCCCTCGTGGTGCTCTCCGACCAGACCAGGGCGGAGCTGGGCATCGTGGCGGAGCTGCACGCCGCGCTCGAGGACCTCCACATCTTCGTCGGCACGGTCGACGAGGCGGCGGCGCGGGGTCTGCCGCTGCACCGAGCGGTCCAGCGCGCACGGACTTTCGCGGGTCTGTTGCACGAAGTGACGGCCGTCACAGGGGTTATCACCCCGGGCATCGCGCCGCTTGACCGCTAGGTCACCATTGCGCGATTACTTCACCCAGCGGTTAGCACTAAGGAGTGACGGGGGAGGCCGATACCCCTACCAGAGCCGCAACCCGGCGGCCAGTTTCGAGGGGTGTCCGAGTGTCCGGAATCGTGATCTGCCACGGTACGGCGGTGGTGCGCGAGCGACTCGCCGCGGCGGCGGCCGGCGTGCCCTCGCTGTCGTCCGTCCGTACGGCCGGCGACGCGACCGAGCTGCTGCGGCTCGCTCGCGTCTCCCCGCCGGGCATCGTGCTCCTCGACGCGCACCTCCCGACGCCGGGGCCCATCGAGACCCTGCGCCAGCTGCGTCAGGTGAGCCAGCGCACCGTCGTCGTCGTCCTTGCCGAGAAGGGGGACGAGGTCGCCCTCGACCGGGCCATCACGCTCGGGGCGCGCGGATACCTCACGCCCGAGGCTTCGTCGTCGGACCTCGCGGCGATCGCCGCCCACATCTTCGCCGCACCCCTCGTGCCCAACCCCGTGGTGCCCGTGGCCGTCTCGCCGGGCGCACGGCCCGTCGCGAGAACTGCCACTGGCGAGCCGGTGCGGACGGTCGAGCTGACCAAGCGCGAGCACGAGGTGCTCGTGGGGATGAGCAACGGCCGCTCCAACAGCCAGATCGGCCAGGACCTGTTCCTCTCGGAGGACACGATCAAGACCCACGCGCAGCGGCTCTTCCGCAAGCTCGGGGCACGCGACCGCGCCCAGGCCGTCGCGATCGGCATCCGTAGCGGGCTCATCTCGTAGCCGTGAGACGTTGCCCGGGCCACGCGCCCGGCCCGCGTACCATGGCCCAATGAGTCGTGAGCCTTTTTCCGGGAGCGACGCACCCGGCCCCTTCGGCCAGATCGGCCTCACCTACGACGACGTCCTGCTCCTTCCGGGCGAGACCGACGTCATCCCCAGCGAGGTCGACACCTCGACCAGGCTGACCCGCGAGATCTCGCTGCGCATCCCGCTCGTGAGTGCCGCGATGGACACGGTGACCGAGGCCCGCATGGCGATCGCGATGGCGCGCCAGGGCGGCATCGGCATCCTGCACCGCAACCTGTCCATCGAGGACCAGGCGCACCAGGTCGACATCGTCAAGCGTTCCGAGTCGGGCATGATCACCGACCCGCTGACCATCGGTCCGGACGCGACGCTCGCCGAGCTCGACGAGCTGTGCGGCCGGTACCGGGTCTCCGGGCTGCCCGTCGTCGACGAGGCGGAGCACCTGCTCGGCATCATCACCAACCGTGACCTGCGGTTCGTCGCGCCCGGGGACTTCGACCGGCTGCGCGTGCGCGAGGTCATGACACCGCAGCCCATCGTCACCGGGCCCGTGGGCATCGCGCGCGAGGAAGCGGCGGCCCTGCTCGCCAAGCACAAGGTCGAGAAGCTTCCGCTCGTCGACGACGACGGCGTCCTGCGGGGACTCATCACCGTCAAGGACTTCGTGAAGTCCGAGCAGTACCCGCTCGCCACGAAGGACTCCGAGGGCCGGCTCATCGTCGGCGCGGCCGTCGGGTTCTTCGGCGACGCGTGGGACCGCGTGCTCGCCCTCGTCGAGGCGGGAGTCGACGTGCTCGTGGTCGACACCGCCAACGGGCACGCCCGGCTCATGCTCGACATGGTGCGCCGTCTGAAGTCCGACCCGGCCACGAAGCACGTGCAGGTGATCGGCGGCAACATCGCCACCCGCGAGGGTGCGCAGGCGCTCGTCGATGCCGGCGTGGACGCCGTCAAGGTCGGCGTCGGCCCGGGCTCGATCTGCACCACCCGCGTGGTGGCCGGCGTCGGCGTCCCGCAGATCACCGCGATCTACGAGGCGGCGCTCGCGGCCAAGCCCGCGGGGGTTCCCGTGATCGGTGACGGTGGGCTCCAGTACTCCGGCGACATCGCCAAGGCCCTCGTGGCCGGCGCCGACTCCGTCATGCTCGGCGGGCTGCTCGCCGGGTGTGACGAGTCGCCGGGCGACCTCGTGTTCGTGAGCGGCAAGCAGTACAAGCGCTACCGCGGCATGGCCTCGCTCGGGGCGATGCAGTCACGGGGGGACCGCCGCTCCTACTCCAAGGACCGCTACTTCCAGGGCGACCTGTCCGACGACGAGATCATCACCGAGGGCATCGAGGGCCAGGTGCCCTACCGGGGTCCCCTCGCGGCCGTGACCCACCAGCTCGTGGGCGGCCTGCACCAGTCGATGTTCTACGTCGGCGCCCGTGACGTGCCCGCGCTGCAGGACCGTGGCCGGTTCGTGCGGATCACCGCGGCCGGCCTCAAGGAGTCCCACCCGCACGACGTGCAGATGATCTCCGAGTCCCCCAACTACAAGTCGCGGTGAGGGGCGCCGAGCCGGACCTGGACGCCGTCGCCGCACTCGTCCAGGAGGTGGCGCACGGCCTCGTGCTGCCGCGCTTCCGGGACCTGAGCGCTGGCGAGATCTCCGAGAAGTCGCCCGGAGACCTCGTGACCGCGGTCGACGTCGAGGCCGAGCGCGTCCTGACCGCACGCCTCGCCGAGATCGCGCCCGCGGTGCCCGTCGTGGGGGAGGAGGCGGTCGCGGCCGACGCGTCCTTGCTCGGGCTGCTGGGGCGCGACGGGCTGGCGTTCGTCGTCGACCCGATCGACGGCACGCGCGCCTTCGTCGAGGGCGACCCGGACTTCGCCGTCATGGTGGCGCTCGTGGACGCCGGGGTGCCGATCGCGTCATGGATCGCGCTGCCCGCCCACGACGAGCTCTTCACGGCTGCTCGCGGTGCCGGTGCCTTCGTGACGCGCGGCTCCGGGTCGCCCGAGCGGCTGCTGCGGGCCGACGACGCGGCTGTGGTCGGGGCGCCCGTCGACGGCCCTGCGCTCGCCGGGTCAGGGCGAGCGCTGCGGGGCGGGGTCGCGACGGCGTTCCTGCCCGACGCCGAACGTGAGCGGGTCGGTGCGCGCGTCGAGGCGCTCGCTCCCGAGGTGCGCGGCAGCGCGCGCCTGTGGGCCGGCGCCACCTACCGCCGCGTGCTGCTCGGCGAGGACGACTTCATCGTGTACTGGCGCACCAACGCGTGGGACCACGCCCCGGGCGCGGTGCTGATCCGGGAGGCGGGCGGCATCGTCCAGCGCTGGGACGGCTCGGACTACCGCGCCGACGACGCGCTGACCTCCCTGCTCGTCACCGCGAGCCCGGGCATCGCAGCCCGGGTCCGAACGGACCTGCTCGTCTAGTCGCGGAAGGTCTCGATGCGGGCGCCGAGGGTGACGAGGCGCTCCTGGAGCTGCTCGTAGCCGCGGGCGATGATGTCGACGTTGCGCAGCACAGAGGTGCCCTTCGCGGCGAGCATGCCGAGCAGGATGACGACGGCGGGGCGCAGTGCGGGCGGGCAGCTGACCTCCGCCCCCGACCAGTGCGTGGGGCCCTGCACGTCGAGGCGGTGGGCGTCGAGGAGTCGGACGTCCGCACCGAGGCGCGTGAGGTCCGTCAGGTGGATCGCGCGTCCCTCGTACACCCAGTCGTGGATGAGGGTCTTGCCCTCGGCGCACGCGGCGATGACGGCGAAGAACGGCAGGTTGTCGATGTTGAGACCCGGGAACGGCATCGGGTGGATCTTGTCGATCGGCGCACGCAGTGCACTCGGGAACACCGTGATGTCGACGAGGCGCGTGCGCCCGTTGTGCGCCGCGTACTCGGGGGTCGTCGCGTAGCGCAGCCCCATCTCGGCGAGCGTGGCGAGCTCGATCTCCATGAACTCGATCGGCACGCGCGCCACCGTGATCTCCGAGCCGGTGACGATGCCGGCCGTGAGCAGGCTCATCGCCTCGACCGGGTCCTCCGAGACGAAGTACTCGACGTCGGCGTCGATCTGGGTCACGCCGTGCACGCGCAGCGTCGTGGTGCCGATGCCCTCGATGCGTACCCCGAGCAGCTCGAGGAAGAAGCACAGGTCCTGGACCATGTAGTTGGGGCTCGCGTTGCGGATCGTGGTCGTGCCCGAGCGGCGCGCGGCCGCCATGATGGCGTTCTCCGTGACGGTGTCGCCGCGCTCCGTGAGCACGACCGAGCGGTCCGCGCCGTCGTCGGGAGCCACGCGCGAGTGGTAGAGACCGCCCGACGTCTCGACCGACAGTCCGAAGGGCCGCAGGGCGATGAGGTGGGGCTCGACGGTGCGCGTGCCGAGGTCGCAGCCACCCGCGTACGGCAGCTCGAACTCGCGCTCGAGCCCGAGCAGCGGGCCGAGGAACATGATGATCGAGCGCGTGCGGCGGGCCGCCTCGACATCGATCGACGCGAGGTCGAGCCGCTCGGGGACGTCGATCTCGAGATCGCGGCCGTCCTCGGACCACACGGCCCGGACGCCGATGCTGCGCAGCACCTCGACGATGCGGTCCACCTCGACGATCCGTGCGACGTGACGAAGCCGGGTGGTGCCGCGGTTGAGGAGCGAGGCGCACAGGAGGGCGACGGCGGCGTTCTTGGAGGAGTTGACCTCGATGCGGCCGGAGAGCTGGTGGCCGCCCTCGACGCGCAGGTGCGAGTGGCGGGGGCCGATCGTCACGAGCTCGGAGTCGAGCGCCTCGCTGATGCGGGTGATCATGTCGAGGGAGATGTTCTGGCCACCCTGCTCGATGCGGTGGATCGCGCTCTGGCTCGTGCCGAGGCGCTCGGCGAGCTGGGTCTGCGTGAGGCCCTCGTGCTGACGGGCGGAGCGGATGAGCGCGCCGATGCGTGCGAGGTGCTCGGGCTGCTCGGCGGCCGTGGGGTTCGTGGGTTCGAGAGTGATCGTCACGAGCCCACCGTAACTCACAGATGAGATACGGGTGGGCGTTAACTCGGCGATTCGTCCGATCAGAGCCCGACTGCCAGCACCTTCATGCTCACAGTGATGTTGATCTCACCGGCCCAGCGGCCAGTCGAGGCCCGCGCCCGCGCCCTCGTAGCCCTGACGCACGCGCCACTCGTTGAAGCTCTGCGCCCAACGCCGGTGCCCCGCCACCTGGGCGTCATGGAGCGCCTCGAGCTCGAGGGCGCCGAGCTCCGGGTAGCGACGCACGAGGGCCGCGAGCACGTCGAGGGTCGCGACGACGTCGACGTCGGCGGTGTGCAGCCCGCCGGCGTCCGGTGTGACGCCGTACACCTCGCACAGGATCCCGAGCGTGCGCTTGCCCTTGCGGAAGCGGTCGTGCTCGCGGTCGAGCACGAGCGGGTCGATGACGGGGCGCAGCGGGCCGCCGATCCGCTCGGCGATCGTCGGCAGACCGTGGCGGCGCAGCTCGGCCTCGATGAGGGTGAGATCGTAGCTCGCGTTGAACGCCACGACCGGGGTGCCGGCGGAGAAGGCCTTGGCGAGCTCGGCACCGACCTCTTCGAGCGCCTTGACCGGTGGGCGTCCGTGCGTCCGCGCGTGCTCGGTCGTGATGCCGTGCACGCTCGCCGCCGCAGCGGGGATCTCGATGCCGGGATCGACGAGCCAGGTGCTCGCCGTCGTCCCCGTCGCGTCCCGGTGCACGAGCGCGACCGTGACGATGTGGTCTTGCGCCGGGTCCACCCCCGTCGTCTCCGTGTCGAATCCCAGCAGTGCGCCGTCGGTCCAGCTCATCTCGTTTCCCCTTCGTCGTGCGTCGGTCCCACTGTGGCAGACGGCACCGACACCCGGACCCGTTGCCACACCGACGCCCCGGCCCTAGCCTCGTGCCGTGGGGGAGTCACGCCGTGGCGCGGTCGCCAGGTCTGCCGCCGTCGGCGTCCTGCTCCTGGGCCTTGCCGGCTGTGCCATGCCGGGAGCCGTCGAAGGGCCGAGCCGCACCGCTGAGGGGCCCGGCCGCACCGCTGAGGGGCCGAGCAGCTTCGCGCCGGACGAGCTGCCGGAGGTCAGCCGCGCCGAGGAGTACCGCCGGCTCAGCGAGCTGGCCGCCGACGCGAGCGACGTCGTCGTCGTCGACCTCGACCCGGACGCCGAGACCACCCGGGACGCCGCGGGCTTCCGCTTCGTGCCGATGGTCGTTGTGGACGGCCTCGCCGGTTCGCTCGCGGCCGGGGACCGCGTCGTGGTGCGGACGGACGTCCCGCTGCCGGGCGACTCCGAGGGAGCGCTGCTCGAGTCGGGTCGCACCTACCTGCTCTACCTCGCGCCGCTCGAGCTCGGGGACGGCGTGGTCCACGACGAGATGGTCGTCGTCGGCTACCTCGCGGGGTACTTCGAGCAGACCGCCGACGGCGACTTCCACAAGATCGACCCCGAAGGGGTGCTGGCCGGCGAGCGGTTCACGTACGAGGACTTCGTCGAGTCGGTGCGAGCGTCCTAGCGGCAGCACTGTCGGCCACCCCCAACGAGTAACCTTGCCTCTCGTGAGCAGTGACATCGAGATCGGACGCGGCAAGCGAGCGCGGCGCGCGTACACCTTCGACGACATCGCGGTCGTGCCCTCCCGGCGCACGCGCGACCCGGAGGAGGTCTCGGTCGGCTGGCAGATCGACGCCTACCACTTCGACCTGCCCGTCATCGCGGCGCCGATGGACTCCGTGATGAGCCCGGACACCGCCGTCGCGCTCGGCAAGGCGGGCGGTCTCGGCGTGCTCGACCTCGAGGGCCTGTGGACCCGCTACGAGGACCCGCGCCCGCTCATCGACGAGATCGCGGGCCTCGGCGCCGGGGCCATCGCGCGCATGCAGGAGATCTACGCGGCCCCTATCCAGCGCGACCTCATCACCGAGCGGCTGCGCGAGATCCGCGCCGCGGGCGTCACGGTGGCCGGGTCGCTCTCCCCGCAGCGCACGCAGGAGTACTGGAAGACCGTCGTCGACGCCGGGGTCGACCTCTTCGTCATCCGCGGCACCACCGTCTCCGCCGAGCACGTCTCCGGCCGCGCCGAGCCGCTCAACCTCAAGCGTTTCATCTACGAGCTCGACGTCCCCGTCATCGTGGGCGGCGCCGCGACGTACACGGCCGCGCTCCACCTCATGCGCACCGGGGCGGCGGGCGTGCTCGTCGGCTTCGGCGGCGGCGCGGCGCACACGACGCGTGCCTCGCTCGGTATCCACGCCCCCATGGCGACGGCGGTCGCGGACGTCGCGGCCGCCCGGCGCGACTACCTCGACGAGTCGGGTGGCCGCTACGTGCACGTCATCGCGGACGGCGGCGTGGGGCGCTCCGGCGACCTCGTCAAGGCCGTCGCGTGCGGGGCCGACGCCGTCATGATCGGCGCCGCGCTCGCCCGCGCCGGTGAGGCGCCGGGGCAGGGCTGGCACTGGGGCCCCGAGGCGCACCACCCGAAGCTGCCGCGCGGCGAGCGCGTTCACGTCGGCACGGCCGGCTCGCTCGAGCAGATCCTGTTCGGCCCGGGTCACACGGCCGACGGCACGCTCAACCTCATCGGCGCGCTGCGCCGGGCGATGGCCACGACGGGCTACTCCGACCTCAAGGAGTTCCAGCGCATCGAGGTCGTCGTCTCGCCCTACACCCCGAGCTGACATGGCGCCCGACCAGCCGCCGGTCTTCGCCGTCGCGGATCCCGAGTCGGACCCGCGCGCCACGTACGCGCTCGAGCCCGACGAGGTCGCCTCGCTCACCTCACGCCTCGTGGTCTCGACAGGCGCACGAGCGACGACGACGGCGCCCGCCACGGGTGCCCCGCTCGCCTCGGTACCCCTCTCGACGCCCGACGACGTGCACCGGGCCGCAGCAGCCGCGCGGGAGGGGCAGTCCGCGTGGGCCGCGACGTCCGTGCGCGAGCGCGCGCAGGTCCTGCTGCGCTTCGGCGACCTCCTGCTCGACGGGCAGTCGGACGTCCTCGACCTCGTCCAGCTCGAGTCGGGGAAGGCGCGGCTGCACGCCTTCGAGGAGATCTACGACCTCGCGAGCATCGCCCGGCACTTCGCCGTCCGTGGGCCGCGCTACCTCGCCCCGCGTCGCGAGACGGGCATGGTCCCCGGGCTCACGAGCGTGCGGGTGCACCACCGGCCCGCGGGGCTAGTCGGCGTCATCACGCCGTGGAACTACCCGCTCAACCTGCCCATCGGCGATGCGCTCGTCGCGCTCCTCGCGGGCAACGCCGTGCTGCTCAAGCCCGACACGCAGACCGTGCTCAGCGCGCTGTGGGGGGCCGAGCAGCTCGAGGCGGCGGGGTTGCCCGCCGGGCTGCTGCAGGTCGTCGCGGGTGACGGTGAGGTGGGGGCCGCCGTCGTCGACGCCGTCGACCACGTCGCCTTCACCGGGTCCACCGCCACCGGGCGCGTCGTCGCCGCCGCGGCCGCGCGCAACCTCACCTCGGCGACGCTCGAGCTGGGCGGCAAGAACGCGCTCTACGTCGCGGACGACGTCGACGTCGAGACCGCCGCCGAGGGTGCCGTGCGCGCGTGCTTCGCGGGTGCCGGCCAGGTGTGCGTCTCCGTCGAGCGGCTCTACCTGCACGAGGCGATCGCCGAGGAGTTCACGGCCGCGTTCGTGCGCCGGGTCAAGGCGCTGCGGCTCGGCGGCGGGCTCGACTATGCGAGCGACGTCGGGTCGATCACCACCGAGGCGCAGCTCGCCAAGGTGGACGAGCACTTCGACGACGCCGTCGCCCGCGGCGCGCGCGTGCTCACCGGGGGCGTGCACCGCACCGACGTCGGACCGCTCTTCTTCGAGCCGACGGTGCTCGACGGCGTGCCCGAAGACGCACTCCTGGCCCGTGAGGAGACCTTCGGGCCGGTCGTGGCGCTCTACCGGGTGGGGTCCGACGCCGAGGCCGTCGAGCGCATCAACGACTCGGAGTTCGGGCTCAACGTCAGCCTGTGGACCGGCTCGGTGGGCCGGGGCCGGGCCATCGCGGGGCGGGTGCGCGCCGGGATCGTCAACATCAACGAGGGCTACGCGGCCGGTTGGTCGGCCTACGGCGCCCCCGTGGGTGGCTGGGGCTCCTCGGGGCTCGGCGCCCGGCACGGCCGCGAGGGCCTTCTCGCGACGACCCGGACCCAGACCGTGGCTGCCCAGCGCCTCGCCCACCGCGGCCTGGGACTGCGCCACTTCTACGAGCTCCCCGCCGAGCAGACCTCCCAGCTCTTCACCCAGGTCCTGCGTACGCTGCGCACCCTTCGTCGGCCCTAGCGCTCCTCCCCGCAGGGCAGTGGGCGCACCGGGGCAGGTCCCCGGCGGCGCCTCCTCGCGCACTCGGACCTACGTCACGGTCGTGGCGGTCGGGACCGCGCTACGGTGACCGCGTGGCAGCCGTCGAGGCGCAGGGGCTCGAGGTCCGACCCGCGAGGGTCGGCCGGTCCGACCTGCTCGCAGAGTTCTGGAAGCACTACGTGGCCCTCTTCGTAGCGTTCGTCGTGTGGTTCGGGTCCACGACCGGCGCGGTGCTCTTCGGCTGGGGCTTCGAGTGGACCTGGGCCCTCGTGTGGGTCTTCCTCCAGATGGGGATCGGGATCGCCGTGTGTGTCGCCGTCGGACACCTCATCCCTACGTGGGTGCTGAGGCGCGTCAGCTACCTCTGGACGGCCGCGTGCCTCGTCGTCGTCGCCGGACTGGTGTCGCTCGTGGGCCAGACGAGCACGTTCGGGGTGCCGGGATCTCTCTGGTCGGTGTTCGGGCTGATGCTGCTCGCGCTGCCCGTCGTGCTGCTCTCGGTCGGGTTGCGCGCCTTGGTCCCTGCGCTGCGTCCCTCTGTCCGCCTGCGCTGGCACGCGCGGGGGGACGGGTAGCTGCTCGCCGCTCGTCGCGCGCCGACTACGTCGATGAACCAGGCTCGACCCGGACCTCGGACGGCTCCTTGTCCGGCCGCCAGCCTCGCCAGCGTGCGTGGCGCAGCCGCCCGTCCGCCGTCCACTGCGCGAACTCGACCTCGCCCACGTGGCGCGGCGAGACCCACCGGGCGTCGGAGGCGTCGAGCGCCGGCACGTCGGTCGCGGGGGACGACGTGCGCTCGATGCGGGTGAGCCGCGCGGCGATCTCGGCGAGCTGGCGGTCGCTGAAACCCGTACCGACCCGCCCCGCGTAGCGCAGCCCACCGTCCTGCGGCACGGCGACGAGGAGCGAACCGATCGATCCGGCGCGCCCGCCCTTCCCAGGGCGCCAGCCGACGACGACGACCTCCTGCATCCGGGTGTGCTTCACCTTGACCCACGCGGAGCCGCGGCGGCCGGGTGCGTACGTCGAGTCCGCGCGCTTGGCGACCACGCCCTCGAGCCCGAGCCGCCTGCTCGTCGCGAAGGCCTCGTCGAAGTCGCCCTCGAAGGCGGGTGGCACGTCGATCACGTCGCCGGTCGTGACGAGCTCCTCGAGCGCGGCCCGCCGCGCGGTGTACGGCTCACCGAGCAGGGACCGCCCGGCGACCTCGAGCGCGTCGAAGAGCAGGAGCCGCACGGGCACATCCTGGGCCGCTGCGGCGACCTCGCGCGGGTCGTCGAGGTTCATGCGCCGCTGCAGCAGGCCGAAGTCCGGCCGACCCCGGGCGTCGAGGGCGACGATCTCGCCGTCGAGCACCGCGCTTCGGTGTGCCGCGCCCACGCGCGCTGCATCGCCCCGGACCGCGTCCGCGAGCGCCACGAGCTCGGGATACTCCGGCGTGAGGTCGCGCCCGGACCGGCTCGTGAGCCGCACCGAGCCGTCGCGCACGGTCGCGATCGTGCGGATGCCGTCCCACTTCATCTCGACCGCCCACGGGCCGTCGTCGTGCAGGACGTCCGTGCGGGTCCCGGTCGTCGCGAGCATCGGTGCGGGCGTCTCTCCGGGGGCAGCGAGGGGCAGGGCCGACGACGGCGCATCGCCCGCGGGTGCGCCGTCGTCGGACGGTGTCTCGTCAGACCCGGCGCTCTCGGATCCCGCTCCCTCGGACTCCGTTCCTCTTGACTCCGCCATCTCGGACCCCGCCCCTTCGGACCCCGCCCCTTCGGACCGCACGGTGCCACTCCCTCCGTGCGGCGCCATGAGGTGCGCGAGCCACTGGTCCCCACCGGTGCGGATGAGCGCGATGCGGCGTGTGCCACGGCGGCCGTCGAGGGTCACGATCACCTCGTCGTCGCGCCACTTCTCGAGCTCGTACAACCCGGAGTCCCAGATCTGTACCTCACCGGCGCCGTACTCGCCCTTCGGGATCGTGCCCTCGAACGTCCCGTACTCGAGCGGGTGGTCCTCGGTCTGCACCGCGAGGTGGTTGCGCTTCGGGTCGGTGGGTTGGCCCTTGGGCAGCGCCCAGCTCACGAGGACGCCGTCGTGCTCGAGGCGGAAGTCGTGGTGCTTGCGCCGCGCGTGGTGCTCCTGGATGACGAAGCTGCGCCCGCCGGGCCGAGGTACGGGTGCCGCCTCGGGTACCGGTTCGCTCGTGCGCGCGGCGTCGCGCTTGGCGCGGTACTCGGCGAGCCGGTCCGGTCCGGGTGTGGCGAGCGCCGCGAGCGGGTCGCCGCGGCGGTGCAGCGCCTCGAGCACCTCGTCCATCTCGAGCTGCACGAGACCCGGAGCCTCGAGCTCCTCCCACGTGCGCGGCGCGGCGACCCACGGCCGCGCCCGCCCGCGCAGCGAGTACGGCGCGACCGTCGTCTTCGCCGCGGAGTTCTGGGACCAGTCCACGAGCACCTTGCCCTCGCGCAGCGACTTGCGCTGCTCGGAGACCACGAGGCGCGGGTGGTCCGCCTGCAGGGCGCGGGCGAGCTCCTTGGCCACGGCCGAGACCTGCTCGCTCGACGCGGTCCCGTCGAGCCCGGCGTACAGGTGGATCCCCTTCGAGCCGCTCGTCACCGGGACGCTTGCGAGGCCCATCCCGTCGAGCAGCTCACGCGCGAAGTGCGCCACCTCGACGCACTGCTCGAGACCGGCGCCGGGGCCGGGGTCGAGGTCCACGACGAGCCGGTCCGGCGGCCCGGGCACCCCGTCGGGCCCGAAGCGCCACTGCGGCACGTGCAGCTCGAGCGCCGCGACCTGCGCGAACCACACGAGCGTCGCCTGCTCGGTCACGAGCGGGTACTCGGTGACGCGGCTCGAGTGACGGATCCCCGCGAGAGCGACCCACTCCGGCGCCCCGGGCTCGAGCTGCTTGGCGAAGAACGACTCGCCCGCGGTGCCGTCGACCCACCGCTTACGGGTCACGGGCCGGCCGCGCAGGTGGGGGAGCATGACGTCCGCCACCTCGGCGTAGTAGGCGATGACGTCGGCCTTCGTGGTGCCGGGCTCCGGGTAGAGCACCTTGCCGAGACTGCTCAGCCGCAGGCGGCGCCCGTCGACGACGACATCGGTCGTACCGGCCACCGCGCACCTCCGCCCCCACGCCACCACAGGACAACCGCGTGCGCCAGCGGGAGACTGGGGTGATGAGGGCGATCTGGTCGGGCTCCGTGGCGTTCGGTCTCGTCAACGTGCCCGTCAAGCTCTACTCGGCGACGCAGAGCCACGACGTCGACCTGCACCAGGTGCACGACGCCGACGGCGGGCGCATCCGCTACAAGCGCACGTGCGAGAAGTGCGGCAAGGTCGTCGCCTACGAGCACATCGACCGCGCCTACGACGACGGCACCAACACCGTCGTGCTCACCGACGAGGACTTCGAGCGGCTCCCGGCCGAGCGCAACCGCGAGATCGAGGTGCTCGAGTTCGTGCCGAGCGAGCAGGTCGACCCGATCCGCTTCGACAAGAGCTACTTCCTCGAGCCGGACCCGCGCTCGGTCAAGGCCTACGTGCTGCTGCGGCGCACGCTCGAGAGCACGGACCGTACCGCGATCGTGCGGTTCGCCCTGCGCCAGCGCACCCGGCTCGGCGCGCTGCGAGTCCACGACGACACGCTGCTGCTGCAGGGTCTGCTGTGGGACGACGAGGTTCGCACCGCCGAGTTCGACTCGCTGTCCACCTCGCCCAAGATCTCCGCGAAGGAGCTCGAGCTCGCCAAGGCCGTGGTGGCCCAGCTCGAGGACGACTTCGCCGCCGACGAGTACGTCGACGAGTATCAGGCGCAGCTGCGCGAGCTCATCGACGCGAAACTCGAGAAGGGCGACGCGATCGAGTCCGCGGCTCCCGAGGACGAGGGCGAGGACGCGGAGGTGCTCGACCTCATGGAGGCGTTGCGCCGCTCGGTCGCCAAGAAGCGCGGCGGCTCGGCGGCCGCGTCGTCGTCGGGCACGTCGTCGGCCACGAAGAAGCCCGCGAAGAAGGCGACGAAGAAGGTCGCTGGCCCGACCGCGGCCTCCAGGAAGCCGGCGTCACAGACCCGCAAGCGCAAGACGTCCTAGCTCCCGACGTCCCCGCACCCGGAGCCGAACGTCCGACAGGCGTGCCCCAACCGGCCGCCACCCGCCTCGCCGCCGCACCCTCACGTGGCCGTCTGCGCACTCCTTGTGGCCAGAGTGAGTGATGTGAACTTCCCGGCGGCGTGTCGCCCGGCGTGTCGCAAGTGTTATGTCACTTGAGTACCAGGGAGTGCGCGGACGGATCAGGGGTACGTCCCCGGGGGAGCTGGGGACGGCGAGCGAGTCAGAGGCCCACTTGCTGGGGGCTTGACAACGGACACGAACGGAAGTAAACAAAGACATAGCAACATTCGATCGGGCAATGGAGCGGTCTGTGTACGCGACGGAGCGGCAGCAAGAGATCCTCGCCAGGGCACGCCAGGACGGGCGGGTCGAGGTGCGTGAGCTCGCCGAGAGTCTCGATGTCACGCCCGAGACCGTGCGCCGGGACCTGACCCTTCTCGAGCGCCGCGGCCTGCTGCGCCGCATGCACGGTGGTGCGATCCCCGTCGAGCGCCTCGGCATCGAGCCCGCCGTCGCCGACCGCGAGGGCCGCATGTCCGGTCAGAAGGAGCGCATCGCCAAGGCCGCGATCGACGAGCTGCCCGACGGCGGTGCCGTCATCCTCGACGCAGGCACCACCACGATCCGCCTCGCCGAGATGCTCCCTCCCGACCGCGAGTTCACGGTCGTCACCCACTCCCTCCCGATCGCCATGCTGCTCGCGACTCGTCCGCACATCACGCTCCACCTGCTGGGCGGGACGGTGCGCGGTCGCACGCTCGCCGCCGTCGGCGCCTGGACCACCAGGGAGCTGGGCGACATCTACGCCGACGTCGCGTTCCTCGGCACGAACGGCATCACGGCCGAGCGCGGCCTGACCACCCCGGACCTCGGCGAGGCCGGCGTCAAGCGCGCCCTCGTCGCCGCGGCCCGGCGCACGGTCGTGCTCACCGACCACACGAAGTTCGGGCGTTCCGACTTCGCCCAGGTCGCCGCGATCGAGGAGGTCGATACGGTCATCACCGACGTCGGCCTCGAACCCGCCTTCGCCGAGGAGATCGAGACGGCCGGTCCCCGGGTGGTGCGCGCATGATCCTCACCGTCACGCTCAACCCGAGCCTCGACCGCACGATCGAGGTGGAGTCCCTCGTGCCGGGCGCCGTGAACCGCGCGCTGCGCACTCGCCTCGACCCGGGCGGCAAGGGCGTCAACGTGACGCGCGCGCTGCTCGCCAACGGCCACCCGTCGCGCGCCGTCGTCCCCCTCGGCGGCCCCGACGGCGCGGAGCTCGCCGCGCTCCTCGAGGCGGAGCAGGTCGACGTCACGGCGGTTCCCGTCGCCGGGTCGACGCGGTCCAACGTCACGGTCGCCGAGGCCGACGGCACGGTCACGAAGCTCAACGAGCCCGGCGCGAGCCTCTCCGAGCCCGAGCTCGTCACGATCCTCGGGCACGTGCTCGACCACTCGCGCCCCGGCGACTGGGTCGTGCTGTGCGGGAGCCTGCCGCCCGGCGTCGACGACGGGGAGTACGCGGCGATGACCAAGCTCTTGCAGTCGAGCGGTCGCCGGGTCGCCGTCGACACGTCGGGGCCGGCACTGCACCACGCCGTCGGGGTCGGGCCCGACCTCGTCAAGCCCAACCGGGTCGAGCTCGCCGAGGTGGTCGGCCGAGACCTCGGCTCGGTGGCCGAGGTGCTCGTCGCCGCGCACGAGCTCCATGACCGCGGCGTCGGCCACGTCCTCGTGAGCCTCGGGGGCGACGGTGCCGTTCTCGTCGGGGGAGGGGTGGCCGACGACGGCGACCCCGGTGCCCCTGATCTCGTCGGCACCTCGATGGTCGTCGACCCCCGCTCGACGGTCGGTGCCGGCGACTCCTTCCTCGCCGGGTACCTGTCCGCCATCAGCTCGACCGGCATCGCCCCACCCGGTGACACCGGCCGCTCGCGAGCGCTCCTCACGGCGCTCGCGTGGGGCGCCGCCGCCGTGCGGCTGCCCGGAAGCGTCATGCCCACGCCGTCGGACATCGACCTGTCCGCGGCGCGGATCCTCACCACGCCTGATCTGCACGCCCCGCTAGCCCCCGCCAGTTAACGAGCAACACCCCTCACTGGAACGAAGGAGTCCCAGCAATGAGTGAGTACACACCGAAGGTCACCGGCACCGGTGCCCGAGCCGCCGTCCAACGCTTCGGCGGCTACCTTGCCGGCATGGTCATGCCCAACATCGGCGCGTTCATCGCCTGGGGCCTGATCACGGCACTCTTCATCGACGTCGGGTGGACGCCGGTCGCCGAGCTCGGCGGCTTCGACGGCCACACCGGACTCGTGGGCCCGATGATCACCTACCTCCTGCCGTTGCTCATCGGCTACACGGGTGGCCGCATGGTGCACGGCACGCGCGGCGGGGTCGTCGGTGCGATCGCGACCGTCGGTGTCATCATCGGCGCGGAGGGCACGCCGATGTTCCTCGGCGCGATGATCATCGCCCCGCTCACGGCATGGCTGCTCAAGAAGTTCGACGAGCTCGTCGAGGGCCGGGTCGCCTCGGGCTTCGAGATGCTCATCGACAACTTCTCTTCCGGCATCCTCGGCGGCGCTATGGCGGTGGGTGGCTTCTACACGATCGGCCCCGTGATCCGGACCCTCATGAACTGGGCCGAGGCCGGTGTCAGCGCCCTCGTGGACAACCGCTTGCTGCCCCTCGCCTCGATCCTCGTCGAGCCGGGCAAGGTGCTCTTCCTCAACAACGCGATCAACCACGGGGTGTTCACACCGCTCGGTGCGGCGCAGTCCGCCGAGAACGGCAAGTCGATCCTCTTCATGATCGAGACCAACCCCGGCCCTGGCCTCGGCATCCTCGTCGCGTTCATGCTCTTCGGCCCGATCGCGCTGCGCGCCTCGGCCCCCGCCGCGATCATCATCCACTTCTTCGGCGGCATCCACGAGATCTACTTCCCCTACATCCTCATGAAGCCGCGCCTCATCCTCGCCGCGATCGCCGGTGGCGGCATGGGCGTGCTGACCAACGTCGTCCTCGGCAATGGGCTCGTCGCCTCCCCGGCGCCGGGGAGCATCTTCGCCTACATGGCGATGACACCGCGTGGCGCCCACCTCGCCGTGCTGCTGTCGATCGTCATCGCCGCCGTCGTCGCGTTCTTCGTGGCTGCCGCCCTCATGGGCTTCGGTCGCGGGGCCAAGGAGGAGGCCGCCGCCGGCAACCTCTCCGACGCGGAGCTCGCCACGAGCAGCTCGCCCACCACGACGAAGGAGTCCGCATGACCACCATCGACGGTGGCGCCGTCAACAAGCTCGTCGTCGCGTGCGACGCGGGCATGGGATCGAGCGTCATGCTTGCCGGCACGCTGCGCAAGCAGCTCAAGAAGTCCGGGGTGGAGGTCGTGCACTCGCCGGTCGCCGAGATCCCCAAGGACGCCGACGTCGTCGTGACCCACGCCGGTCTCGCGGATCGAGCCCGCGGGGTGGTCCCGGACGTCCCCGTCGTTCCCTTCCAGCTGTTCCTCGGCGACCCCGCCGTGAACTCGCTCGTCAAGGCGATCCAGGACAAGGCGACGATCGATGTCTGACCACGACCTCGCGGCACTGCTCGACGAGCGGTCCGTCAACTTCACGGCGGCCGCCGCCGACCGGGACGAAGCCATCGTCCTGGCCGGCGAGGCCCTCGTGGCGGCGGGCGCCGTCGAACCCGGCTACGTGGTCACGATGCTCGAGCGCGAGCTGTCGGTGCCCACGTACATCGGTGAGGGAGTCGCTATCCCGCACGGCACCCTCGCCGGCAAGGAGCTCGTCCACCGCGACGCCCTGAGCTTCGTGCGCTTCCCCGACGGCGTGGACTGGGGCGGCCAGACCGCCACGATCGCCATCGGGATCGCGGCGAAGGGTGACGGGCACGTCGAGCTCCTCTCCCGCCTCGCCGTCCTCCTGCTCGACGCCGACACGGCTGCCGCCCTGCGTGACGTCACGGACCTCGACGCGTTGCGGACCCTCCTCGCCCAGACGGACGACGAGGACGACGACGGCGAGTAGCCCCACCGGCTCTCGTCCCCCCGACCCAGCACGACCCACCCAGAAGAACTGAGGAAGACATGCGAGTAGCACGGTTCTACGCGCCGGAAGACATCCGGCTCGAGGACATCCCAGAACCGCAGCCGGGACCCGGCGAGGTCAAGATCAAGGTGCGCGCGTGCTCGACGTGCGGCACGGACGTGAAGATCTCACGGTTCGGCCACCACCACATCCACCCCCCGCGTGTCATGGGGCACGAGATCGCCGGCGAGGTCGTCGAGGTCGGTGACGGTGTCGACGGCTGGGCGCCGGGCGACCCGGTCCAGGTCATCGCGGCCATCCCGTGCGGCGAGTGCGAGTTCTGTACGCGCGGGTCCATGACGATCTGCCCCAACCAGGTGTCCATGGGCTACCACTTCGACGGCGGGTTCGCCGAGTACATGGTGGTACCGCGCAACGTGCTCGCCGTCGACGGACTCAACCGCATCCCCGAGGGGGTGAGCTTCGCGGAGGCGTCGGTGGCCGAGCCGTTCGCGTGCGCCATCAACGCCCAGAACCTCGCGCAGGTGGGTGACGGGGACGTCATCGTCGTCATCGGATCCGGACCCATCGGATGCCTGCACGTCCGCCTCGCCCGCGCTCGCGGCGCCTCGCGGGTGTTCCTCGTCGAGCTCTCGCGCGAGCGGCTCGACATGGCGGCCGACCTCGTGAACCCCGACGCCGCGATCGCCTCGGGCGAGGAGGACGCCGTCGCACGGGTCCTCGAGCTCACGGACGGTCGGGGCGCCGACGTCGTCATCACGGCTGCCGCGTCCGGCGCCGCGCAGGAGCAGGCGATCCTCATGGTCGCGCCGCAGGGGCGGATCTCGTTCTTCGGCGGCCTGCCCAAGGACAACCCGACCATCACGCTCGACTCGAACGCGGTGCACTACCGCGAGCTCACCATCGTGGGCGCGAACGGCTCGAGCCCGCAGCACAACAAGGAGGCCCTCGCCCTCATCGCGGACGGCTCCGTGCCCGTCAAGGACCTCATCACCCACCGGCTCCGCCTCGACCAGGTGCTCGACGGGATCGGCATCGTCGCGCGCGGCGAGGCCATCAAGGTCACGATCGAGCCGTAATCCACCCGAAGCGCCGCCGGCGGCGTTCTCCCCCGAAAGCCGCCGGCGGCACCCTTGTCCCCAGGAGGACTCCGTGCCTGAACGTACTGTCACCATCGCTTCCGCCGTCGGCCTGCACGCCCGTCCCGCATCCCTGTTCACGCAGGCCGTGGGTGCGAGCGGGGTCGCCGTGACGATCGCGAAGAACGGCGGGGCCCCCGTGGACGCGGCGAGCATGCTGCGCGTCATGGCGCTCGGCGTGAAGCACGGCGAGCAGGTCACGCTCGCGGCCGAGGGCGACGAGGCCGACAGGGTGCTCGACGAGCTCGTCGAGCTGCTCGCCACGGACCTCGACGCCGAGCCGGAGGGCTGACATGGCGGGCTCTGGCCGGGAGTTCACGGGGATCGGAGTGGGTCGGGGCGGCGCCGTCGGCCCCGTCGTGCTCGCCCACGCGGCGCCGCGCGTGCCCCCGGGGGAGCCGAGCCCCACCGATCCCGAGGCCGCGAAGGCGCGCGTGGCCCAGGGCTTCGCGGACGTCTCCGCCTCGCTGCTCGCGAAGGCCGACGCCGCGGGCGAGGCGGGGATCACGACCCTCGCGGACGTGCTGCGGGCCACCGCCCAGATGGCGCAGGATCCGGCGCTGCTCGAGGAGGTCAACTCGTTGATCGACTCCGGGACCGGCCCGGCGAACGCCGTCGAGCAGGTCGTGGACACGTTCGCGCAGATGTTCCTGTCCGCCGGCGGCTACCTCGCCGAGCGGGTCACCGACCTGCGCAGCGTGCGCGACCGGGTGGTCGCGAAGGTGCTCGGCGTGGCCGAGCCCGGGGTGCCGACGCTCACCGAGCCGTCCGTCGTCGTCGCCGAGGACTTCTCCCCGGCCGACACCGCGACGCTCGACCTCGCCAACACGGCCGCGATCGTCACGAGGCTCGGCGGGCCCACCTCGCACACCGCGATCATCGCCGCCCAGCTCGGCATCCCGTGCGTCGTGCGCGCCGACGGCGTGGGCTCGCTGCTCGACGGCGACATCGTGGCCGTCGACGCCGCGCACGGCACCGTCACGAAGGACCCGTCGCGCGAGGTGCGCGAGTCGATCGAACGGCGCGTCGCGGTGATCGCCGAGCTGGCCGACGACGACAGCCCGGCCGCGACGGCCGACGGCACGCCGGTGCAGCTGCTCGCCAACATCGGCACGGCCGACGACGCGGACCGTGCCGCCCCGGCCGCCGTCGAGGGTGTGGGACTGTTCCGCACCGAGGTGCTCTTCCTCGACCGTGCCACGGCACCCACCGTCGAGGAGCAGGCGGGGCTCTACGCCCGGGTGCTCGAGGCGTTCGGCGGGCGCAAGGTCGTGATCCGCACCCTCGACGCGGGGGCCGACAAGCCGCTCGCGTTCGCGACCCAGCCCGACGAGGACAACCCGGCGCTCGGGGTGCGCGGCTACCGGCTCGTGCGCATCGACGACTCGCTGCTCGACACCCAGCTCGCGGCGCTCGCCCAGGCGGGCAAGGCGACGGGAGTGTCGCCGTGGGTCATGGCCCCCATGATCGCGACGCCCGGCGAGGCCGCGGAGTTCGCCGCGCGTGCCCGCTCGCACGGCGTGGCGACCGTGGGTGTCATGGTCGAGATCCCCGCCGCGGCGTTGCGCGCCCGGGAGATCCTCGACGAGGTGGACTTCGTCTCGCTCGGCACGAACGACCTGACGCAGTACACGATGGCGACCGACCGCCTGCGAGGCGAGCTCGTGGATCTGCTCGACATCTGGCAGCCCGCCGTGCTCGACCTCGTCGCGTCGACGGCGCTCGCCGGCATCGAGGCGGGCAAGCCCGTGGGGGTGTGCGGGGAGTCCGCCGGGGACCCGGTCATGGCGCTCGCGCTGCACGGGCTCGGCGTGACGAGCCTGTCCATGTCGACCTCGGCCGCCCCGCTCGTGCGCTTCGCGTTGCGCAGCCACACGTCCGACCAGTGCCGGCTCATCGCCGAGGCCGCACGGTCTGCCTCCGACGCCACCCAGGCGCGGGCGGCGGCGCTAGCCCTCGTGTCCCGGGACGTCAGGGAGGCGCTGGGCCTGTGACGAGCTCTTGATCTCGGCGCCGGCCATGATCGTCGTGATGTAGACGACGAGCTCGGGTGCGTTCGGGTCCAGCGGATCGACCGTCTTGTCCTCCCAGCCGCCGAGGATCGGCAGGCCGCGCACCGTGACCCGCCACGTGGGCGGGACCTTGACCTCGACCCCGCCCCAGAAGCTGAAGATCGAGATGTCCGCCCGGTGCTCGATGTCGGCGCGGCGCAGGTCGAGCTCGATGCCACCCATGACGGCGGTGAGGGTCGCGCTGCGGAAGCGTTGCGACGTCGTCGAGCGGGACGATCCCCACCAGAAGACGGTCGAGCTGATGACCTCGGCCGAGTCCGAGCGGGGCCGGCCGAACCTGAAGAGCAGCATGAGCCCGACCACGATGAGCAGGGTGGGCCACAGCAGTGTGAAGAGTCCGATGTCGAACACGTCGAGCCGGTCGAGCTGGAGCAGCACGCCGATCGTGATCAGCACGACGGGCCCGGGCCATGCGCGCGGCACGGTGAGCAGCGCCGAGAGGCCCACGAGGATGATGGCGAGGGGCCACCACGTGCGAAGGAGCTGACCGAACGAGAGGTCGACGACGTCGAGCCGGTTCAGCAGGAGGACGGCTCCCGCGGCCACGAGCAGGAGGCCGAAGAGCAGCTGGGGTACGCGGACGTTGCTCGACGAGTTGTGTGCCATGCCCCCGACGCTAGCGGCCCCCGCGCCCGAGCTCCATGCCCCAACGTCCCGCGACGTAGAGACGTGCGCCGCGAGACAGAGCCGCTACCTCGGAGCGTGGGTCTCTACTTCGGGGTGGGGAGGTCGGTGACGAGGGCGAGCGACTGGCGGGCGATCGCCAGCTCCTCGTTGGTGGGGACGACGACGACCGTCACCGGGCTGCCGTCCGGGGAGATGATCGTGGGCTTCTTGATCCGCCCGGCGTTGCGCTCCGGGTCGACGGCGATCCCCAGCCGCTCGAGCCCCACCAGGGCCCCCGCCCGCACGATGTCGTCGTTCTCGCCCACACCGGCCGTGAAGGCGATGACGTCGACGCCGCCCAGCACGGCGAGGTACGCCCCGACGTACTTGCGCAGCCGGTGCAGGTACACGTCGAGCGCGAGCCGAGCCGCCTCGGACCCGTCGGCGATGAGCTGGTGAAGCTCGCGGAAGTCGTTGACGCCCGAGAGCCCCTTGAGTCCCGAGCGGCGATTGAGCAGCTCGTCGAGCTCGTCGACGGACATCCCCGCGGTGCGCGCGAGGTGGAACACGATCCCGGCGTCGATGTCGCCCGAGCGCGTCCCCATGACCAACCCCTCGAGAGGCGTGAGCCCCATCGACGTCTCGACCGCGACACCCCCGCGGACGGCGGACACGGACGCACCGTTGCCGAGGTGGCACACGATCTGGTTAAGCTCGCCCAGCGGCCGCCCCAGCAGCTCGGCCGTCGCGGTGGCGACGAACTGGTGGGAGGTGCCGTGGAAGCCGTAGCGACGCACCCCGTGCTGCGCCGCGACCTGGGCGTCGATCGCGTACGTCGCGGCGGCCTCGGGCAGCGTGTGGAAGAACGCCGTGTCGAAGACGACGACGTGCGGCACGTCCGGCAGCAGTTCGCGCGCGACCTCGATGCCGCGCACGTTCGCCGGGTTGTGCAGCGGGGCGAGCGGGACGAGCGCATGGATCTTGGCGACGACGTCGTCGTCCACGAGGACCGGTGCCCCGAAGTCGGGCCCGCCGTGGACGACGCGGTGCCCGACCGCGACGATCCCCGCCTCGTCGAGCGGCCCGAGCGCGTCGAGGGCCGCACGCAGCGCCTCGCCGTGGTCGGCGACCCCGCCGGGCTCACCGATCCGCTCGACCAGGCCGGACGTGACGGCCCTCCCGGTGACGGGCTCGACGAGCTGGTACTTGAGCGAGCTCGACCCGGAGTTGACGACCAGGACGCGGGGGGACGACCCCATCAGATCTCTCCTTCTGCGGCCGCGCTCAGGCCTTGCGCCTGGATCGCCGTGATGGCCACGGTGTTGACGATGTCCTGCACGAGCGCCCCGCGTGACAGGTCGTTGACCGGCTTGCGCAGACCTTGCAGCACGGGCCCGATCGCGACCGCGCCCGCGGAACGCTGCACGGCCTTGTACGTGTTGTTGCCCGTGTTGAGATCGGGGAACACGAGCACGGTAGCCCGCCCTGCCACGGGGGAGTCGGGGGCCTTCGCAGCGCCGACGGCGGAGTCCACGGCGGCGTCGTACTGCATCGGGCCGTCGACGACGAGATCCGGGCGCCGTTCCCGCACGAGCGCCGTCGCCTCGCGGACCTTGTCGACGTCCGCGCCGGAGCCGGAGTCGCCCGTCGAGTAGGACAGCATCGCGATGCGCGGCTCGATGCCGAACTGCGTCGCCGTCTCGGCCGACGAGATCGCGATGTCCGCGAGCTGCGTCGCCGTCGGGTCGGGGATCACGGCGCAGTCGCCGTAGACGAGCACGCGGTCCTCGAGGCACATGAGGAAGACGGACGACACGACGCCGACACCGGGGGTGGTCTTGATGATCTCGAACGCGGGCTTGATGGTGTGCGCCGTCGTGTGCATGGCCCCGGAGACCATGCCGTCGGCGAGGCCCAGCTCGACCATCATCGTGCCGAAATAGGAGACCGAGGACACGATCTCCCGGGCCCGGTCGACCGTCATGCCGCGGTGCTCGCGCAGCCGCGCGTACTCCTGCGCGAAGTGCTCGGACAGCTCCGTCGACGCCTTCGGGTCGATGACCTTCGCCGCCGAGAGGTCGAGCCCGAGCTCGGTGCCGCGCGATCGGATCGGGGCCTCCTCGCCGAGGATCGTCAGGTCCGCGACACCGCGCTGCAGCAGCGTGAACGCGGCCCGCAGGATGCGGTCGTCCTTCCCCTCGGGGAGCACGATGTGCTTGCGGTCCCCGCGGGCCCGGTCGAGGAGCCCGTACTCGAACATGAGCGGGGTGACGACCTCGATGCGCGGCACGTCGAGCGCCGCGAGCAGGGCCTCGCCGTCGACGTGCTTCTCGAACAGGGCGAGGGCCGTGTCGACCTTGCGCTGGGAGTCCGCCGTGAGTCGGCCACGCGTCGCGGCCGCGGCGCTCGCGGACCGGAAGGTGCCCACGTTGGTGCGGATGACGGGCAGCCGCTGCCCGAGACCTTCGACGAGGCGGGCGACGGCGGGCGGCGGGTAGAAGCCGCCGTTGAGCACGATGCCCGCGAGCGACGGCGAGCCCGGGGCGGCGTGCGCCATGACAAGGCCGAGCAGGACGTCGGAGCGGTCACCGGGAGTGATGACGACGGCGCCGTCGGACAGTCGCGGCAGCAGGTGCTCGACGGACATCGCGCCGATGAGCACCTCGAGCGCCTCGCGGGACAGCAGCTCCGGGTCGCCCATCGCGAGCCGCCCGTCGACCGCCTCCATGAGCGCGCCGACCGTGGGCGCCACGAGGAACGGCTCCTCGGGCAGCGCCCACGCGGGCACGGGCCCCTCCAGCGCCCGACGTACGTCCCCGAGCGGGTTCGCCGTGCAGCGGTTCGCGATGACGCCGATGGTCTGGGCGTGATGGGAGGCGAGCTCGGCGAGCGCGACGTCGACGGCGTGGCGCACCTCGCTCGCCGTGCGCGAGTTGCCGGAGACCACGAGCAGCACTGGCGAGCCGAGGTTCGCCGCGACGCGCGCGTTGAAGGACAGCTCCGTGGCGCCCGCGACGTCGGTGTAGTCGGAGCCGACGATGACGACGGCGTCGCACGAGTGGGCCATCGCGTGGTACCGCGACACGATCGTGGCGAGGGCGGCCTCGGGGTCGGCGTGCACGTCGTCGTACGTCACCCCGACGCACTCCTCGTACGACAGGTCGACGCCGTCGTGCCCGAGCAGCAGCTCGAGCACGTAGTCGCGCTGGTCGGTGCTCCGGGCGATCGGGCGATAGACGCCCACCCGCTGGACCCGGCGGGTCAGTAGGTCGAGCAGCCCGAGGGCCACGGTCGACTTGCCGGTCTCGCCCTCCTGGGCCGAGACGTAGATGGACCGCGTGCTCATTCGTTGTCTCCTCCGGTGGCGGCCGTCGCCGTCTGCGGCCCGCCTGTCGTGGTGGCGGTGTCGCCCGCGTCGGGCCACACCCACGCGGCGACCTCCGGGATGTCCTCCCCGTGGTCGCGCGTGTACTGCCGGGCGCGCAGCCGGGCGTCGACCATCTCCTGACGCAGCTCGGCGGCGCGCGTGCCGAGCGAGGGTACGCGGTCGATGACGTCCATCACCAGGTGGTACCGGTCGAGGTCGTTGAGCATGACCATGTCGAACGGCGTCGTCGTCGTGCCCTCCTCCTTGTAGCCGCGCACGTGCAGGTTCGCGTGCCCGTGGCGGCGGTAGGTGAGGCGGTGGATGAGCCACGGGTAGCCGTGGTAGGCGAAGATGATCGGCTTGTCGGCCGTGAACACGGTGTCGAAGTCGCGGTCGGACATGCCGTGCGGGTGCTCGCGCTCGTCCTGCAGCCGCATGAGGTCCACGACGTTGACGACGCGCACGTTGAGGTCGGGCAGGTGGCGGCGCAGCAGGTCCGCGGCCGCGAGCACCTCGAGCGTGGGTACGTCGCCGGCGCACGCGAGGACGACGTCGGGATCCTCGCCCCGCTCCTCCGTGCCCGCCCATTCCCAGATGCCCACGCCCCGGGCGCAGTGCGCGACGGCCTCGTCCATGGACAGGAAGCACGGCGCCGGCTGCTTGCCCGCGACGACGACGTTCACGAGGTTGCGGCTGCGCAGCGCGTGGTCGTACGTCACGAGCAGCGTGTTCGCGTCCGGCGGCAGGTACACCCGCACGATCTCGGCCTTCTTGTTCACGACGTGGTCGATGAAGCCCGGGTCCTGGTGGGAGAAGCCGTTGTGGTCCTGGCGCCACACGTGGCTCGACAGCAGGTAGTTGAGGCTCGCGATGGGGCGGCGCCATGGGATCTCGCGCGTGACCTTGAGCCACTTCGCATGCTGGTTGAACATCGAGTCGACGATGTGGATGAACGCCTCGTAGCAGTTGAACAGCCCGTGGCGACCCGTGAGGAGATACCCCTCCAGCCAGCCCTGCGACTGGTGCTCCGAGAGCATCTCGACGACCTGCCCCTGTGGGGCGAGGTGATCGTCGTCGTCCGTGTCGAGGTACTCCGCGTTCCACTGCTTGGCCGTCGCCTCGTAGACCGGCTGGAGGCGGTTGGACGCCGTCTCGTCCGGGCCGAAGATGCGGAAGTTCTCCGGGTTGCGGCGCACGACCTCCGTGAGCCACTCGCCGAGCACGCGCGTCGCCTCGGCGATCGTGCCGCCGGGGGCGGGGACGTCGACGGCGAAGTCCCGCACGTCGGGCAGCCGCAGGTCCCGCAGCAAGACACCGCCGTTGGCGTGCGGGTTGTCGCTCATCCGCAGGTGGCCGGCCGGCACGAGGGAGGTGATGTCGGCCACGGGTGCGCCGTCGTCGTCGAACAGCTCTTCCGGTCGGTAGGACGCGAGCCAGCCGCGCAGCACCTCGAGGTGCGCGTCCGTGTCACGGGCGTCCGCGAGCGGCACCTGGTGGGAGCGCCAGGAGTTCTCGACCTGCTTGCCGTCCACGACGGGCGGGCACGTCCAGCCCTTCGGCGTGCGCAAGATGATCATGGGCCACGTCGGGCGGGTCGTCTCGCCGTCGGCGGCCCTGGCCTTGATCGCGGCGATCTCGTCGAGCACCTCGTCGAGGAGCGCGGCGAAGCGCGCGTGCACGTCCAGGTGGTCCTCGCCGTCGAACCCGCCCGTGAAGAGGTACGGCTTGTGCCCGTAGCCGCGCATGAGGTCGAGCAGCTCGTCCTCGGGGATGCGCGCGAGCACGGTGGGGTTGGCGATCTTGTAGCCGTTGAGGTGCAGGATCGGCAGCACGACGCCGTCCGTGGCGGGGTTGACGAACTTGTTGGAGTGCCAGCTCGTCGCGAGGGGTCCCGTCTCGGCCTCGCCGTCGCCGACGACGGCGGCCACGAGCAGGTCCGGGTTGTCGAACGCCGCCCCGTAGGCGTGCGAGAGGGAGTAGCCGAGCTCGCCGCCCTCGTGGATCGACCCCGGGGTCTCGGGTGCGACGTGGCTCGGGATGCCGCCGGGGAAGGAGAACTGCCGGAACAGCCGGCGCACTCCCTCGGTGTCCGGCGTGACGTCCGGATAGACCTCGGAGTACGTGCCGTCGAGGTAGGCGCCCGCGACGAGCCCGGGGCCGCCGTGGCCGGGACCGGTGATGTAGACGGTGGGCTGGGAGCGCTCCGTGATGGCCCGGTTGAGGTGCGCGTACAGGAAGTTCAGACCCGGTGTGGTGCCCCAGTGGCCGAGCAGTCGCGGCTTGACGTGCTCGCGCGTGAGCGGCTCGCGCAGCAACGGGTTGTCGAGCAGGTAGATCTGCCCCACCGAGAGGTAGTTCGCGGCGCGCCAGTAGGCGTCGATGCGCGCGATCGTCTCGGGGGAGACGTCGCCGTCGGTCCGGGTGCTCCAGGCGGCGTGCTCGCCGTCGGCGGACCGGCCCGTGGCTGACCCTGTGGTGGCTGACCGGGCCGTAGCGGACTCGGCGCTCGTGGACCCGGTGTTGGTGGACTCGGTGGTAGAGGACTGGGCGGTAGCGGACATGGCGCTGCTCCTCGAGTACCCGCGCCGTGCCCCTCCGACGGGCGACGGCTTCTTTGACATCCTCACCCTGCCACGAAGTAGGCCCCTAGGACTTCCGACTTGTGCCCCGGCACTGGTCCTGTGCGTCCGCGCACTCCTTGGTGCCAGAGTGACGCGGGAGAGTGGCGCCTTGGCGTGTCGCCCGGTGTGCCGGGTGAGTTATGTCATCTGAGTTCCAGGGAGTGCGCGGACGGACGGGACGAGGGTGATGTGCGCGGTCGAGGGGCTAGTTCAGCGGGGTCGGTCGGGCACCCGGGATCCCAGAGAACTGGGACGGGCATCAGCGAGCGCCGGGGTCGGTCGGGTACCTGGGGGCCCGCGGAGTCGGTCGAGTGGCTGGGTTCTCGCCCGGTAGCGTGGTGGTGTGCCCGAGTCCGAGCCTGCGCTGGTCGATGCTGCGCCCGAACCGGTGCCCGGAGTGGCGCCGGAGGTCGCGCACGGGGCTGAGCCCGGGGGGGACGCTGAGGTTCCGTCCGGGGCTGCGTCCGGGGCGGCTTCCGAGGTCGTGTCCGACCCGGCGCCCACGCGGAGCTTCTGGCAGGTAGCGACCACCCCACGGATGCTGACCTTGCTCGTGCTGCTCACGGCGGCGGCGCTCGCGTGCGGGCTGCTCGGCTCGTGGCAGCTCGACCGCGCGGAGCTGCGCGGTGCCCAGGCGGCGCAGGAGGCCCGCGAGGCGATCCTCGGCGCTCCGCCCCAGGCGATCGGTGAGCTGCTCGGCCCGCAGGAGACGTTTCCCGGGGAGCTCGTCGGCCGACGCGCGACGGCAGTGGGAGTGTTCACCGGCGAGCAGCTTCTCGTCGAGGGGCGCGCTCAGGGCGGGGAGGTCGGCTTCCTCGTGCTCGCCGAGCTACGCGTGCTCGACGACGGGGCGGGCAGCACCGTCGGCGAACCTGGCGACGTCCCGGTGCTCGCCGTCGTCCGCGGCTGGGTGCCGGGCGCCGGCGCCGCACCGCCCGCCGTGCCCGAGGGTGAGGTGACTGTGACGGGCTACCTCCAGTCCGCCGAGGCCGCCGGGACCGGGCTGGGGGCGGACGGCGCGCCGCTGCCTGAGGGGCAGACCGACGCGATCTCTGCGGCCCAGCTCGCGGGTCGGTGGGGCACCCCGATCTACACGGGCTACCTCGTGCAGTCCGAGCCCGTTCCTCCCGCGCCGCTCGTCCAGCTCGACCCGCCCGCCCTGCCCGGTTCGGGCTTCGCGTGGCGCAACCTGATGTACGCGATCCAGTGGTGGATCTTCGGCGGCTTCGCGCTCGCGATCTGGATCCGCTCGGTCCGCGACGAGGCGCGCGAACCCACCGTGGCTGCGGCCTAGCTCGACTGCGCGGCCCCGAGCGGCTGGATCACCGCATGCCCGTCTGCCCGAGATCGGGCGTCTCGGTGCGTCGTCGTGCCTTGCGCGCGGCGGAGTCGGTGCGCACCTGGTTGAGCAACCTCGCCGTCAGGCCTTCCGAGCGGTCAACGAGAACGTGACGGGCATGCGCGCGCGATCGGGCTCGGGCCAGGCGAACCCGCCCTCCACGGCGACCATGCGCGGGCTGAACTGCCAGGGCACCACGGTGCCCTCGTCGAGACGCTCGACGCGCAGCCCGGCACCGATGACCGCGTTGACGACCTCCGACAGCGGATGGGGCCACTCGTAGGTGCGGGTGCTCGTGATGGTGCCCTCACCGGAGTACGTCCCGGCGTCGTCCCACTGCTGGGCGGTCCCGTCGCCGAAGTACCGGTACACCGTGCGCAGCTCGGGGGCGTTCTCGTCGAGCGCGTACATCGCGGGGTGCCCGTCGCGGACGTAGAACAGGCCACCGGGCCGCAAGAGCTGGACGACCTGATCGGCCCAGCGGTCGAGGTCGTCGAGCCAGCAGATCGCGCCGATCGAGGTGTAGACGACGTCGAAGTCGGTCGCGGTCGCCACAGCCTCGCGCACACCTGCCCCTCGCTCGACGCCCCCACGCTCGACGTCCCCACGCCCAGCGGCCGCTCGCACAGCCGCAGCCGCGTCGAGCACGTCCGCCTCGACCCAGGTCGCCTCGAGCCCTCGCCGCCTCGCGAGGCGGGCGGCCGAGGCGAGCGCCGCGGGAGAGAAGTCGACGCCGGTCACACGAGCACCGGCGCGCGCGAACGACAGCGTGTCGGTCCCGATGTGGCACTGGAGGTGGCAGAGGTCCAACCCGTCGACGGTGCCACCGGGAAGGTATGGCGCCATGGCGGCGAGGTCGTCGAGCACCACGCGGGACAGCGCCTCGGGGTGCTCGTCGTCGGCGACGCCGTAGCCGACCTCGTGGATCGGCACCCGCTCCTCCCAGTTGGCGAGGTTGGCCGCTCGGGCCTCTTCCCACGGGATCTGCACCGAGTCACCGTTCTCCGTCATGGCGCTCACGGTACCGAGCGAACCGTCGCCGCGATCACTCCGCAGCACGATCACTCCGCGGCCCCAGCACTCCCGGCCGCGACAGCCCCGCGCCCGCTCGGCCGCCCGTCCACGAGCTTGAGCCCCAGCGCGCACGCCACGAGCCCCGCGATGAGCGCGACTTGCCCCCAGTGCAGCGGCTGCGCTCCCGTCGCCATGGCCCAGATCACGGTGAGTGCCGCGCCGAGGCCCGTCCACACCGCGTAGGCGGTCGAGATGGGGATCGCGCGCATCGCCCGGCCGAGCCCGAGCATGCTCGCGGCGAGCGCGACGAGGAACACGAGCGTCGCGACGGGACGGGCGGGGCCGACGCCGGATCCGAGCGCGGTCGCCCACACAGCCTCGAGCACGGCCGAGCCGACGAGGAGCGCCCACGCCCGGTTGGCGCTCGAGCCCGCGCCACCCCGGCCGGCCACCGCGTGCCCCGTCTCGGCGCGCCTCATGACAGCACCTTCAGACCCACGACGCACGCGACGAGCCCCGTGATGAGGGCGATCCGTAGGACTGAGACCCGCTCGGCCCCGCTCACCATGGCCCACACGGCCGTGAGCGCGGCACCGATGCCGACCCACACGGCGTACGCCGTCCCCGTGGGGATGAACCGCATGGCCCAGCCGAGCCCGGCCATCGAGGCGATCATCGCGACGAGGAACAGGGCGGTGGGTTTGCGCCGCTTGAGTCCGTCAGAGCGGGCGAGCGCCGTCGCCCAGACGGCTTCGAGCGCGCCGCTCAGGATGAGGACGAGCCATGGCATGACGGGCCTTCCCGGCCAGTCTTGTCATGTCCGGGTACTGATCCGTCGTCCGGGGCCGCACGAGTCGCACTCGCCGAACCCATACCTATCACGCCCGGTCAGCCCGAGCCACCGCGCGGTGCGGGGCTACTCGGACTGCCAGGAGTGCCAGAGGCGCGCGTAGTCGCCGTCGGCGTCCACGAGGTCGTCGTGCGGACCGATCTCGGTGATGAGGCCGGAGTCGACGACGGCGACGCGGTCGGCGTCGTGCGCCGTGTGCAGCCGGTGCGCGATCGCCACGACGGTGCGCCCCGTGAGGACGGCGGACAGCGAGCGCTCGAGCTCACGCGCGGCACGCGGATCGAGCAGGCTCGTCGCCTCGTCGAGCACGAGCGTGTGCGGGTCGAGCAGCACGAGCCGCGCGAGCGCGATCTGCTGCGCCTGGGCGGGTGTGAGCGTCACCCCACCCGAACCCACGAGCGTCTCGAGCCCCTCGGACAGCCCTTGCACCCAACCACGCGCGGCCACGGCGTCGAGCGCCCGCAGCAGGGCGTCGTCGCTAGCGGACGGGTCGGCGAGCCGCAGGTTCTCCGCGAGCGTGCCCACGAACACGTGGTGCTCCTGGGTCACGAGCGCGACGTGCCCGCGGAGCTCGTCGAGCGGCAGGTCCACGAGCGGGACGTCGCCCACCGTGACCGACCCGCCGGTGGGCGGGTGGATGCCGGCGAGCATGCGCCCGAGCGTCGACTTGCCCGCACCGGACGGGCCGACGACGGCGAGCCGCTCGCCCGGTCGCAGCGCGAGGTCGATGCCGTGCAGCACGTTGTGACCCTCGCGGTAGGCGTAGGTCACGTCGCGGGCGTCGACCCGCTCGTGCTCCGGCTGGGCGTCCTTCGCCTCGCGGTCCGGCTCGACGGCCGCGACACCGATGATCCGCGCGAGCGAGGCAGACCCGACCTGGATCTCGTCGAGCCAGAAGATCAGCTCGCCGATCGGGTGGATGATCTGCGACGCGTAGAGCGCGACCGTCGTGACCGCGCCGATCGTGACGCTGCCGGTCGAGGCGAGGTAGGCGCCCCACACGAGCACCGCGAGCACCGGCATGAGGAACGAGGTGTCGATGATCGGGAACAGCACGGTGCGCAGCCGAAGGGTGTACCGCTCGGCCTCGAAGGACTCACGGATGTCCTCGTCCAGACGCCGACGACGGCGAGCCCCGAGACCGAGCGCGTCGATCGTCCGTGCACCCTCGACCGTCTCGGTGATCGTCCCGAAGATCGAGGCGTAGGACGCGGACTCGCGCAGGTAGCCCGCGGTCGCGCGCTTGAGGTACCAGCGCGTGACGACGAGCAGGAGCGGCAGGCCCGCGAGCAGCCCGATCGCGACGAGGGGGCTCGTGAAGACCGCCGCCACGGCCGTGAGCACGATCGTGGCGCTCGTGACGAGCACGCGCGGCACGCCGAAGCGCACCGCGTACTGCACGCGGTCGATGTCCGTCGTGGTGCGCGCGACGAGGTCCCCCGTGCCGGCTCGCTCGACGACGGACAGCGGCAGGCGCGTCACCCGCTCGAGGAACTCCTCGCGGAGCTGGGCGAACACCGTCTCGCCGAGCACCATCGCGGAACGCTGGGCGTAGCGCACGAGCACCGTCTGGCTCAGCACCGCGACGAGCAGGATGAGCACCGTCTGGTCGATGATGCTCGCGCCCGTCCCGGCGACGACGGCGTCGATCATGCGCCCGAGCAACCACGGGCCGGCGAGGCCGGCGGTCGCGGCGAGGGCGTGCAGGGTCACGACGACGGCGAGCGGACGCTTGTACTGGCGCAGCAGGCCGAGCGTCTCGTCGCGCAGCATGCGCGAGTCGGCGACGGGGAGCTTCACGCGACACCTCCTGCGACTGGGGACGGCTCGGTGGCCGGCTCGGTGGGCTTGGTCTGGGGTTCCGCCGGGGTCTCGGCGGGGGTGTCCGCCGCGGCACGCGAGACGACGCGGCGGTACTGGTCGCCGTGCTCGTCGTCGCGGCGCAGCAGCTCGCGGTGCGTCCCGGAGAACCGGGCGACACCGTGCTCGACGAAGACGACCTCGTCGACGCGGTCGAGCACGAGCGGGCTCGTGGTCACGATCACCGTGGCCCGGCCCGCGCGCGCGGCGGCGAGCCGGTCGGCGATGCGTGCCTCGGTGTGGGCGTCGACGGCGCTCGTGGGCTCGATGAGCACGAGCACCTCGGCCTGGGTGAGCAGGGCGCGCGCGAGGGCGACCCGCTGGCGCTGACCGCCGGAGAGCGAACGCCCCTTCTCCTCGACACGCCCGTCGAGCCCGCCGGGGACCGAGTCGAGCACGTCCGCGGCGTCGGCCACGTGCATCGCCTCGAGCATCTCCTCGCGGCTCGCGTGCCCGCGTACGTCGAGCTCGAAGTCGAGCACGCCCGAGAACAGCGTGGGCGTGGACTCGGCGACCACGAGGCGGTCGCGCACCTCGACGAGGTCGAGCTCGTGCAGCAGGTTGCGTCCCCACCGCACGGTGCTCAGGGGCGGGTCGGCGAAGCGCGTGGGTCGGTTCCACGCGTCGTCCTTCTTCTCGGCGGGCTTGCCCCACAGGCGCCACCACGGGCGGCGCGCGGGTGCGTCGTCGTCGGACTCGTCGTCGTGCGGAAGAGCCTCGGCGCTCACGAAGTGCCCGAGGCGCATCGCGATGGCCGCCGTCTCGTCCGGATCCGCGCCGACGAGCGCGACCGTGCCGCTCACCGGTACGCGCACGCCGCTCGCCTCGTCGACGAGCTCGGTGCCGTGCGCAGGCCCGGAGACGGTCTCGGTCACGACGCCGTCGGTGCGCTGGCCCGTGGTCGGCACGGAGAGGACCTTGATGATGCGTCGCACGCCCACGGTGGCGCGCGCGAAGATGCGCATCGTCTCCGAGGCGGACCACAGCGGCTGGGTCAGGAACGCCGCGAAGCCGTAGAACATGACGAGCTCGCCCGGCGTGATGTCGCCCGCGATCGCCATGCGCGCACCGGCCCACACGAGCACCGTGAGGAACAGGCCCGGCAGCAAGGTCTGGGTCGCGTCGAGCAGCGACTGGGTCTGGGCGACGCGCACGCCGGCCTCGCGCACCTTCTGCGACTGCGTCGCGTAGCGGCCCGCGAAGATCTCCTCGCCGCCGATGCCGCGCAGGATGCGCAGGCCGGAGACGGTGTCCGCGCCGAGCGTCGTGAGCCGGCCCTGTGCCTCGCGCTGCTCCGCCTGGCGCTTCTGCAGCGGCTTGACGAGCAGGGCGAGGACGCCGACGACGAGCGGGAGGCCGAGGAGCACGAGCAGGCCGAGCGGCACCGACATGCGCATCATGAGCACGGCGACGACGCCGTACGCCACGACGCCACCCACGAAGCGGGCGGCCACGGCGAACACCTCACCGACGCGCAGCGCGTCCGAGGCGACCGTGGCGACGACCTCACCCGTGGGCATCTCGGCCGTGACGGCGTCGCCCGTGCGCGTCGAGTGGTAGCCGACGAGCTGGATCGAGTTGTAGGAGGCGCGCAGCCAGTTCTGCACGTCGAAACGGTGCCCCCACACGTTGGAGCCGACCTGCACCATGCCGATCGCACCGATGAGCGCGCAGCCGACGAAGAGCTCGCGCGAGAGCCCCGTGTCGAGCCCGGAGTCCACGACCGAACCGAGTGCCCACGGCATGAGGGCGCCGCCGACGTTGCTGATGATGCCGAACACGAGGGAGGCGAGCAGGATCGCGCGCTGGCGACGCGCCTGCCACCACAGGAAGGCCCGTGGTGTGGTCAGGGGTGGGGTGCCGGGGTCGGCAACAGGAAGGGGAAGCACGGAAGACAACGCTAACCCTGGCTACTGACAAGTTCGAATCGTTTTTCTGCCCGGCGGGGGCCGCAGCCCCGCGGTGTAGGGTCCGGCGCGAAGGCACGAGCACGAGGCACGGCGCGAGGAGAGGTCAGGCAGTGACGAACGACACGCGGACGACGGCGGAGAAGACGGCGGCGTCCCTGCGGCGGTACCGCGTCATGGCGTGGATCACGGGTGTGTTCCTGCTGATCCTCGTGGTCGAGATGATCCTCAAGTACGTGGTCCAGGTGGGCGACGACGTGATGCGTTGGATCGAGTGGATCCCCTTCGCGCACGGCTGGATCTACGTGCTGTACCTCGTCACCGTCGTCGACCTGTGGGGCAAGGTGCGCTGGGGCTTCGGACGGCTCGCCGCGCTCGTGTTCGCCGGCGTCGTCCCCGTGCTCTCCTTCGTCGTCGAGGCGAAGGTCCACCGCGAGGTGACGGCGAGGCTCGCGGCCACCACGCCCTAGGTCCCTTCGCCGTGACTCTGCCGGCTGCTTGACTCGCCGAGTGCGAGGGGTCGACGGCGGGCAGAGCAGCTGGCTCGACCTCTACTGGCTCCCGCTCGGCGCGGGCGGGCACGTCGTGCGTCTCAACGGGCGCGTCTACGAGTGGCTGCTGGCGCGGCGAGAGGGCCGGGAGGCTCTCGACCTCTACCACGCCGGACTGATGCTGCGACTCGACGGGGTCACGCACGCGGTCGAGATGGGCCCCGTGTGGAACGTCCCGGCGCCGGACCGCGGCGTGGTCCGCGAGGGCCCGGTCGGGGCGAGATGGCTCGGTCGTTCCCGAGTGTTCCGCTACGAGCTCCGGTGCTGGCCGGGCGGCGTGATCCCCGACGTCGACGAAGCGGTGGACAGCCCGGTGCGCACCACCGGGGACCCGGCCACGGTGCGCGAGGTCCTGACACTCCTGCAGGGAGCGCCGCGGCTCACGTGGGGTCGCGACGAGCTCGGCACGGGAGAGATGTGGAACTCCAACTCCGTGGTGTCGTGGGCGCTCGCGCGTTCCGGTCACGACATGGACCGCATCGATCCCCCGCGCAGCGGGCGGGCGCCGGGGTGGAACGCGGGCCTGGTCCTCGCGCGCCGAGAGCTCGAGGCCAGGAGCTAGCGCGAGGGCCCGCCGGCGCCCCACCGAGCTCCTGCACCGGAGCGACTCTCCTCCTGTCGTGGCCGGCGCCCGTGGTCACGAGGACCGTGGAACGGCGCTCGCCCACTACCCTGGGCGCGTGACAGCAGCGCCCGCACACCGCCCCGTCCTCGTCGTCGACTTCGGCGCGCAGTACGCCCAGCTCATCGCGCGCCGCGTGCGCGAGGCCGGCGTGTACTCCGAGATCGTGCCGCACACGTGGACCGTGGCCCAGATCCTCGCGAAGGACCCGGCGGCCGTGATCCTCTCCGGCGGTCCCGCGAGCGTCTACGAGCCGGGCGCCCCGTCCGTCGACGCCGCGCTCTTCGAGGCCGGCGTGCCCGTGCTGGGCATCTGTTACGGCTTCCAGGCGATGGCGCACGCGCTCGGTGCGGGGGTCGACGCCGCGGCCAAGGGCGAGTACGGCCAGACCGGCGTCGAGGTCGACCGGGTCGGCGCGCTCCTCGCGGGATCACCCGCCCAGCAGAGCGTGTGGATGAGCCATGGTGTGGCCGTCACGTCGCCCCCGCCGGGCTTCGAGGTGCTCGCGAGCTCGCCCGGTGCGCCCGTCGCCGCGTTCGAGGACCACGAGCGGCGGCTGTACGGCGTGCAGTGGCACCCCGAGGTGCGGCACACCCCGCTCGGCCAGCGGGCCCTCGAGAACTTCCTGTACCACGGGGCCGGGCTCACCCCGGACTGGACGCCGGGCAACGTCGTGACCGAGCAGGTCGAGCGCATCCGCGCCCAGATCGGGGACGCGCGGGTGATCTGCGGCCTGTCTGGCGGCGTGGACTCCTCTGTCGCGGCGGCGCTCGTGCAGCGCGCCGTGGGGGACCAGCTCACGTGCGTGTTCGTGGACCACGGTCTGCTGCGCGCGGGCGAGGCCGAGCAGGTGGAACGGGACTTCGTCGCGGCCACCGGCGTGCGGCTCGTCGTCGTCGACGCCGCGGACCGGTTCCTCGCCGCCCTCGCGGGCGTGAGCGACCCCGAGGAGAAGCGCAAGATCATCGGCCGGGAGTTCATCCGGGTCTTCGAGGAGGCCGCGCGGGACGTCGTGGCCGACGCCGGGGCCCACGGCGAGGAGGTCCGCTTCCTCGTCCAGGGCACGCTCTACCCCGATGTCGTCGAGTCCGGCGGCGGCGAGGGCGCGGCCAACATCAAGTCCCACCACAACGTGGGCGGCCTGCCGGACGACCTGCAGTTCGAGCTCGTCGAGCCGCTGCGCACGCTCTTCAAGGACGAGGTGCGCGCCGTCGGCCTCGAGCTCGACGTGCCCGAGGCGATCGTGTGGCGTCAGCCGTTTCCCGGACCCGGCCTCGGCATCCGGATCGTGGGCGAGGTGACGCGCGAGCGACTCGAGATCCTGCGGGCGGCCGATGCGATCGTGCGCGAGGAGCTCTCCACCGCGGGCCTCGACCGCGAGATCTGGCAGTGCCCCGTGGTGCTGCTCGCGGACGTGCGCTCGGTGGGCGTCCAGGGCGACGGGCGCACCTATGGCCACCCCGTGGTGCTGCGTCCCGTGTCGAGCGAGGACGCGATGACGGCCGACTGGTCGCGCCTGCCCTACGAGCTGCTCGCGACGGTCTCCAACCGCATCACGAACGAGGTGCGCGAGATCAACCGCGTGGTGCTCGACGTGACGAGCAAGCCCCCGGGCACCATCGAGTGGGAGTGAGCTACCGCCCGTAGCGCCGCTGCGCCAGGTCGTAGACGGCGTCGTGGGCGGCGACGACGGCGTCCCACGACGTCTGGGGTGCGACGGTGCGGTTGTGCGTGACGATGCGGGCGAGGAGCTCGGGCTCCCGCACGAGCCGGGTGAGCGCGATCGCTAGCTCCTCGTCGTCGTCGGCGAGCAGGCCCTCGACGCCGTGGGTCACGAGCTCGGCCGCACCGGACTGGGACCGGGTGAGGATCGCGAGGCCCGCCGCCTGCGCCTCCTGGCTCGCGACGGAGAAGGCGTCGAGCACGCCCGGGGCGAGGTAGACGTCGGCCCGCCGGTACAGGTCCTTGAGCTCGTCGCGGCTGAGCCTGCCGGGCAGTGACACCCAGCCCGACATCCCGTGCGCGTCGAGGAACGCGTGCGCCTTGCCGAGCTCTTCTCCCTCGCCCGCGATCGTGACGTGCACGGCGGCGCCGTCGTCCGGCCCGAGCAGCTCGCGCGCCCGGCGCAGCGACTCCAGGAGCGGGAGCACGCGCTTGCGCGGGGCGAACCGGGCCGCATAGACGGCGTGCACACCGGGACGGTCGCGGGGGAGCGGCTCGCCGAGCCACTCGGACGGGTCGACGCCGTTGCGCAGCACGTGGATCGGCGCGCGGTCGCCCGCCACACGCCGCAGGGGGGCCGCCGCCATCTCGGAGACCGTCGCGATCTCGACGGGGAACCGCGACCAGCCGGTCAGCCGGTCGAGCAGCCGCAGTCCTCGCTCCATCGGCCCCCACACGCTGTGGACGGTCACCACGGCGGGCAGCCCGAGCCGGCGCACCACACGGAACGTCGCCTGCGTGGTGGGCGCGAGGATCCCCATGTGCAGGTGAACGACGTCGGGCCGCTGGCGGCGCAGCGCCGAGGCGACGTGCCGACCCGCGCGCGGGTGGACCGGGTAGCCGCCGGGGATGCGGGCCGCGATGCGGTAGACGTCGAGCCCGTCCTCGACGGCGCGGGACAGGCCGTGGGCGCCGGGGGAGGCGGGGGTCGTGGTGATGACGCCGACGGCGTTCCCCGCCGCGAGCTGCTGCCGACCCAGGTGCGCGATCTGCGCCTCGATGCCGCCGAGCCCCGGCAGGTAGGAGTCGGAGACGTGCACGATGCGGCGGGTCACCCGGCGATCTTGCCACGCGCGCACCTCGCACCCCAGATCAGGCGTGTGACGGGGGTCACGGAGGGCGTCGAGGCGCGCGGTGACCTAGGTCCCGAGCAATAACGGGTCAACCTCGGCAGGATGGTGCTCACGGGAACGGAAGAACCCGCCGGGCCAGCGGTCACCGATCGGTCCGGATAAGTCGGAGAATCTGGAAGGAACCGCTGCCATGTCTACTGCTGTCACCACACAGCGCTCGAACGGCGTTCGCGTCATCGGCCTGCTCACCATGATCGCTGGCCTCGTCCTCATCATTGCGGGTGGCGTCACCTGGGGGGCCGTCTCCACGCAGCTCGCGTCGGAGAACATCACCGTCCCGGGTGACGCGGCGTTTGCGGCCGGCACCAAGGTCAACAACCCGATCTCGGCGTTCGCCCAGGCGGACATCATCAACACTCACGCCCTCAACGGCTCGGGTGGCCTGACCTACGCCGAGCTCGGCGCCAAGGCCAACGAGCTCGAGGCCGCCGGTGCCTCGGAGGAAGAGGTCGCCGAGGTCCGGGCCCAGCGCACGAGCGTCATGAACGGTTCGTTCCTGCGTGCTTCGCTCTTCACCTCGGTCGTCGCCTTCGGCATCGCGGCCCTCGTGATCGGGCTCGGCGTGCTCTTCATCCTCGTCGGTTGGGCGCTGCGGCGTCTGGTCGCCCCCGCGACCGTCGTCGCCCCCGCCGTTGCCACGGAGTGAGGCAAGGACGCTGAGCTAGCACCACGTCGACCCACGAGGCCGGCGACACGACCCTCCGTCGTGTCGCCGGCCTCGAGCCGTTCCCGGGGTGGTCGCCCCCGGACGAAGGGCTACCCGGAACGCTGCCGGGTGCGGACGAGGGAGCTGACGACGAGCAGCACGCCGGCCGCTGCCAGCACACCGATCGCGGCGAGCTGGACGTCGAAGCGCAGGCCCTGTCCCCAGGCGAGGATGCCGGTACCGATCAGGGCGACGATGAGCCCCCACACGATGGTCCCGACCCGCAGGGGGTCGCGCGTCGCGGTCGGGGGCGCGTCACCCGGCGTCGTGCCGGGGCCTGTCGACTCGTAGCCCGTGGGCAGCACGGTCGTGGCGTCGTCGTCGCGCTCGGGGTCGTGCGCGGTGTTCGGGGTGCTCATGTCAGTTCTCCTGGGTGATGTCGATGTTGCCGAGGCCGACGTTGACCTGGATGTCGAACGTGGGGTCCTCGTCGGCCGTGACGGCCGAGTTGGCCACGGTCCGGCGGACGCCGAGCCCCGAGCTGCGGCCGTCGGCGCCGTCGATGTCCCACGTCGCCTCGCCGGCCCCGATGCGCAGCTCGAGCCGTGCGGACTCCTCGGGCGGGAGGATGAGCTCCACCGAGCCCGTCCCCGTCTGGATGGCGAGGTCGACGGTCTCCCCGTCGGGGATCTCGAGCTCGGTCAGGTCCACCGTGATCTCGCCCATCCCGACGGCGAAGCCGCCCGTGGTCTCGGCGACCGTCTTGGGGGTGTAGCTCGTGGAGCCGACGCCGTCCCAGCGGTCGACGGTGCGCCACGGGCCGAAGTGGGTGTCCGACGCGGCGGCCGCAGGGAACGACAGGATGATGCTCATCACGGCGATGAAGCCGAGCACGCCTGAGGAGCGGCCGCGCAACCCCGCCACGATGATGCCGAGGCCGAACACGACGGCGGTGATGCCGAGCGTCGTGAGCAGCACGGGGCCCGTGAACAGTCCGGCTCGTTCGAACAGCAGGAGCGCCGCGAGGGCGAGGAGCGTGATGCCGGTGCACACCGCGAAGAACCGGGCGCCGGCGCCGGGCACGGGGGGCGTCTTGGGGCGGGGAGGCTCGGGCGGCGGGCCTGGCGTGTGACCCGGTGCGTGCTGGGGACCCTGCGCGTACTGCGGCGCGGGCGGCGGCGGGGTGGGGGTGCTCATGGGGGTCTCCGGTGAGAGGGGCGCTGCGGCGGTCGCCGTCGCGCGGGGCGTGGAGCGGTAGGCGGGGGCGGGCGGGGGTGGCGGCACCGCGCCGGGGGCGGGCGCACGCGGCGGTGACATGCGGGCGCCGGAGATGACGATCGCGACGACGACGCCGACGACGGCGAGCCACAGCACCCCGTTGATCCACCCGAGACCGGCGGCGTTCCACCAGCCCGCGAGCGTCCACCGGCCGTCTCCCGCGACGAGGCCCGCGAGGACGAAGCCCGCGGCCCCGAGCAGGGCGACGTCGGAGTTGCCGCGGCCCAGCTCCTGGGCGTGGATGCGGCCGTCGGACTCCTCGGGCAGCAGGGCCCACCCGACGCCGTAGAGCACGAGGCCGATGCCGGCGAAGAACACGGACGCGACGAAGAGGGCGCGCACGATGAGGGGGTCGATGCCGAGGCGTCGGGCGACGGCGCCGCTGACGCCGCCGACCCAGCGGTCCTGCGGGCGGGCCATGTCCGCCCGGCGGATCGACGTGAAGAACCCGTGCTCCGCGGGAGGCTCGGGCGCGGGCCCGGCGGGGTCGGCCGCGGGGGGTGTGAAGTCAGGTGTCTCGCTCATGACTCGATCGTGCCCCCGCCGGGGGTGGCGGGGCTATCGGGCACCACCCTGAACGGACCCTGAATCACCCCGGACCTTGGTGCGTGGCGACCCTGGTTCCGACCCGCAGGGGTGTGCCACGAGCCCGCGAGCAGGGATGATCGACCCATGAGCGCCACCGGCACCACCACGCGCGACGGCCCCCCGACGTCGCGCCTGCCGCTGCTGCGCCCCCTCAAGGGCCGGTGGGTCGGCGGGGTGTGCGCGGGGCTCGCCGCGCACCTCGGCATCTCCCTTCCCCTCCTGCGTGCGCTCGTCCTCGTGCTCGCTGCCACGGGGGCCGGCGTCGTCGTCTACGTCTTCCTGTGGGTCACGGTGCCCCCGGGGGACCCCGCGCGGGCCGCGGCCGAGCAGCTCCCGGCCGACCAGCGTCGCCTCGCCTCGCGCCCGCGTCTCGACCCGAGGAACGTCCCCGTCAAGGACATCGCGATCGGGCTCATCGCGCTCGCGGGTGCGGCGATGCTCGTCGCGGACCGGCTCGGCGCGACGATCGAGGCCCGCTGGGCGTTCCCCGTGCTCGTCGCCGTCGCCGGCCTCGCCCTCGCCTGGAGCCAGCTCGACCGCACCGCACGAGCGCGCTGGGTCTCGAGCGGTCGCACCCCCGTGAGCGTGCTGCGCCTCGCGGGCGGGGTCGTGCTCGCCGCTGCGGGCGTGCTCCTGCTCGTCTCGCAGGGAACTTCCATGACGACGACGCTCAACGCGGCCGTCGCGGCGCTCGCGGTGCTGCTCGGGGTCGCCCTCGTGCTCGCCCCGTGGTGGCTGCGACTCGTGCGCGAGCTCACGGAGGAGCGTGCCGCCCGCGCACGTGAGGCTGAGCGCGCGGACATCGCCGCCCACCTGCACGACTCCGTGCTGCAGACCCTCGCCCTCATCCGCAAGCAGGCGGGCAACGCCGAGGAGGTCGCGCGCATCGCACGGGCCCAGGAGCGCGAGCTGCGCACGTGGCTCTACGACGACCGCTCGGCGCCGGGCACGTCGCTCGCGGCGGACCTCGCGGCCGTCGTGGCCGAGGTCGAGGACCTGGAGGCGATCGCCGTGGAGACCGTCGTCGTCGGCGACCGCACTCCGGACGAGGACACCGCCGCCCTCCTGCTCGCCACGCGCGAGGCCCTCCTCAACGCCACGCGGCACGGCAAGCCGCCCGTCACGGTCTACCTCGAGGTCATGGAGGACGGCGTCGAGGTGTTCGTCCGCGACCGGGGCGAGGGGTTCGATCTCGACGACGTGCCCGTCGACCGGTTCGGGGTGCGCGAGTCGATCCTCGGGCGCGTGCGGCGGCGCGGCGGGACTGCGGAGCTCGTCTCGACCCCGGGTCAGGGCACCGAGGTACGGCTGAGCGTGCCCGTGCGTGCCGGTGATGAGGAAGGCTGAAGCCATGACAGATCCCGTCGACGTCGTCCTCGTGGACGACCACCACATGTTCCGCACCGGCGTGCGGGCGAGCCTCGACGAGCGCGTGCGCGTGGTCGGTGAGGCGGACTCGGTCGAGTCGGCGATCGCCGTCGTGCACGCTCAGCGTCCACCCGTCGTGCTGCTCGACGTGCACCTGCCCGGGGGCGACGGCGGGGGAGGGGCCGAGGTGCTCGCGCGCTGCGCGGACCTGCACGGCGAGGTGAAGTTCCTCGCGCTCTCGGTGTCCGACGCCGCGGAGGACGTCGTCGCCGTCATCCGGGCCGGTGCCCGGGGGTACGTGACGAAGGCGATCTCGGGGCCCGAGCTGTGCGACGCCGTGCTGCGCGTGGCGGGCGGCGACGCCGTGTTCTCCCCGCGGCTCGCCGGCTTCGTGCTCGACGCGTTCGGCACGGGCGCGGCCGACGTCGCGACGGGGGACGACGAGCTCGACCGGCTCTCCGCCCGCGAGCGCGAGGTGATGCGGCTCATCGCCCGTGGCTACACCTACCGCGAGGTGGGGGGCGAGCTGTTCATCTCCGTCAAGACGGTCGAGACCCACGTCTCGGCCGTGCTGCGCAAGCTCCAGCTGTCCAACCGCAACGAGCTCACCCGCTGGGCGGCCGCGCGTCGGCTGCTCTGAGTCCTCCCGGCGACGGCTCCCCGCGGCGACTCACCCCACGACCGCCAGGGAAATGACGAGCGCGTCACCATAAGGCGTGCCTTCGTTGCCCCGCCGGGTGCGGACGCCTAGCGTGACGCGCATGGACATCGTCTACGGAATCCTCGTCGTGCTGCACCTGCTGGGCTGGGCGATCGTGCTCGGCGCGGCGCTGGCCACCATGAAGTCGCCCAAGATCACGCCGGGCATGCTGCACGGCGTTCTCACGGCCCTCGTCACCGGAATCGCCCTCGTCGGCATCCGTGAGGCGGGGCTGCTGGACAGCTCGCGCGAGCTCGACATGACCAAGATCGCGATCAAGCTCGGGATTGCCCTCGTCGTCACCGCGCTCGTGATCTTCGGCAGGCGCCGCGAGAGCGTCTCGACGGGCTACCTCGGGGGCATCGCCGGCCTCGTCGTCGTCAACGTCGCGGTCGCCGTCCTCTGGTAGTCCTTGCCCACCGGGGCACGCTCGAGACCGAGCTCCGGTCCGACGACGGCCCCCCGCGGTCCGCTGGCATACTGACGCGCCATGAGCCCGGGTGGAGAGGTCGTCGTCGGCCTCGTCATCGCGCTCGGGCTCGTGGGCGTCGTCGTCCAGGTCCTCCCCGGCAGCGTCTTCGTGCTCGGCGCGATCGTCGTGTGGAGCGTCATGACCGGGGGAGCGCCGGCCTGGATCGTGCTCGCGGTCGCCGTGATCGCCGTCGTCGGCGCGAATGTCGGGAAGTACTTCCTCGCCGCGCGGCACCTCACCCGGGCGGACGTGCCGAGCTCCACGCTGTGGTGGGGCGGGCTCGGCGGGATCGTCGGGTTCTTCGTGATCCCGGTCGTGGGGCTGTTCGTCGGCTTCCCGCTCGCCGTCTTCCTCGCCGAGCTCGCCCGACGGCGTGAGGCTCGGCCCGCGTGGCGCGCGACCGTGGTCGCGCTCAAGGCCACCGGACTGACGATCCTCGTCGAGCTCGGTGGTGCCCTGATCGCGACGGCCGCCTGGATCGTCGGCCTCCTGCTGACCTAGCGCCTGGTGACCTAGCGCCCGGCGACCTTCTTCGTCTTCGGAGACTTCACGGTGATCTTGGTGAAGTGCTTCTTCGTGGCCGTCACGCGCACCGAGATCTTCTTGCCGCGGTGCTTGGCCGTCAGCTTGAGCTTGGCCTTCTTCGCCTTGGCGATCTTCTTGGAGCCGGCGTACCACTGGTAGGAGAGCTTGACGCCCTTCTGGGCGAACTTGGGCTTGACGGCCGTCAGGGTCTTGCCGACGCGTGCCGTGCCCTTGACCGCGGCCTTCTTCGTCACGGTGAGCCGGCCCGTGATGGCGACCTTCTTCGTCGCCACGGTCCGCGGCGCCGCGCCGATCGCGTGGGCCGTGACGCGAGCGGAGACCTTCTTGCCGAGCAGGGCATCCGTCACGTTGAGCGTGGTGCCCGTCGCGCCCTTGATCGCTTTCGACCCGGCGTACCACTGCACCTCGAAGCGCAGGGGCGCCGGGCTCCACGTCCCGGTCTTGACCGTCAGCCGGTTGCCGGGGCGCTTCGTGCCCGTGACCGTGGGCGCCTTCGTCGCCGTGAGCCTGAGGTCCGCCTGGCGCGTGTCGAGGTAGTAGATCTTGCGGTCGGCGGCACCGTACCGGCTGCCGGCCGACTGGGCGAAGCGCGAGGTGTAGATGAGCCGCGAGCCGAGCGCGGTGATGTTGGAGACGATGGGGAACTGGCCCGGGACGTGCTTCGAGAAGCCGCCCGTGGCGATCGGGAACGTCGTGGCCGGGGTGCCCGACGAGCGCCACAGCACCGTGCTCCACGGGTGCTGACCGGCCTCGAGGTAGAGCTTGCCGAACGCGGACGTCAGGTTGTAGGCCGCGGAGTCGAACGCCTTGAGGTGCCGCGTGCCCGCGGCCGTGCCGTTCGTGGCCCACAGGTTGTGGTATCCGCGCAGGTAGTACACCGTGCCGCCGACGGCGACGAGCTCGCCGACGCCCCCTCCCGTGACCCCGGGGTCGATGTCCTTGACGACCCGGGTCCCGGCGGCGGTGCCGTCCGTGCGCCACAGCTCGACGCCCGTCCGGTAGTCGTCGACGAGGTAGTACAGGACGTTGCCGACCGACGTCGTCACCGTGACCTGGGCGTGCGTCGTCCCCGGGCGGTGGTCGCGCACGTTGCGGGTGCCCGCTGCGGTCCCGTCGCTCGTCCAGAGCTCACGGCCCTTGAAGCCGTCGTCGGCCACGAAGTAGATGCGGTTGCTCGTCTTCGTGAAGTAGCCCGGGTTCGAGGAGCCGCTGCCGGCGGCGATGTTGTGGACGAGGGTCGTGCCGGCGGCCGTGCCGTCGGTGCGCCACAGCTCGTAGCCGTACTGGCTCGAGCCGCCCAGGTTGGTGTCCATCGCACCGAAGTAGGCGTGGTTGCCGAAGACGACCGGCCGGTTCGGGTGCGCCGTGGTGTTGACGTCCGCGCGGATCACGGCCGCGGACGTGCTGCCGGACGCCACCCGGAACCACGTGTGCCGGCCCACGGCGTGCGTGTACCCGATCCCGATGAGCGAGCTGCCGACCGCCACGAGGGTGCTGAGCGCTGCGGCGTCACCGGTTCCCGAGTACGTGATCGCCTTCGGCGCGCTCGACGGCGAGTCGAAGACCCACAGGCCCACCGGCGTCGAGGTGCGGACGAACAGCCGGTTGCCGACGACGGTCAGCTCGTGCGGGTTGGAGCGCGAGTGCGCGTTGCCGACGTTGAAGTCCTTGACGAGCGTGGTGCCTCCCGGGGTGCCGTCGGTGCGCCACAGCTCGGTGCCGCGGACGCCGTCGTCCGCCGCGAAGTAGACGAAGCCGCCGTAGACGACGGTCTCGTTGCCGATCTGGGTGAACACCTTGTTCCCGCCGGGGTCGACGGCTCGGTCGGCCTGGGCCGGCGGGGCCAGGAAGGCCGCGGCCACGAGGGCGACGACGGCGACGACGGCGGTACGGGCGCGCGCGTGCATGGGGTGCCTTCCTGTGGGTCGGCACGCACGGTAGACCCGGCGGCTAACGGGCCACTAACGAGTAGCCCGAACGGGTGACGCCGCCCTCACAGCCCCCACGGCTCGAGCTCGCGGGCGAACACGGGAGCCCCGAGGGACTCGCAGAGTGCCCGGGCGCGGGCGGCGATGGCCGGGGCGTCGTCGTCGGACCTCGCGGCGGCGAGCTGGGCGAGCGGCACGGCGACGGGACCATAGCTGCACGTGCCCTGCCAGCACACGAGGTCGGAGTGCGGGGCGAGGCGGCGGGCGTACTCGTCCTGGATCTCGCGGCTCGCGCCCCGGGCGGCGGCTCGCGCGCCGATCACGTGGCCGGCGAGCCACGTGAAGTCCTCCGTCGTGTGATCGAGGGCGAGCCGCAGGTGCTCGTCGAGCTCCGCCGTGGGCACCGGGTCCGCTGCGCTCAGGCACAGGGCGAGCGCGGCGTGCCACGCGGGGATCGCCGACTGCTCGGCGACGAGGGTGCGCATCGTCGCCGTGAGCTCCGCGACCCGGCCCGCCGAGAGTCGCAGCACGAGCACCTGGGCGTGGAAGGCGGCTGCGGCGCGGGCGGGCGAGACGGGTGCGAGGAGCTGCAGCGCGCGCCAGGCGTGGTCCTCGCAGCGGTCGAGGTCGCCGTCGAGGTGGGCCAGGGCCGCGGAGAGGTACAGAAGCTGCCAGCGTCGGCCCACGTCCCCGACCAGGTCGATGAGGCCGTGCATCCGTTCGAGCGCCTCGCGGGCCGCGGTGCCGTCCGCGAGGGCGACCCGGGTCGAGACCTCGAGCTGGAGCCCCTCGAAGAGGGCCACGGGGTCGTCGGCGGCCTCCGCGAGACCCACGAGCTCGCGCGCCAGCTCGGCACGCCGCGGCACGTCACCGGGCAGCCCGAGACCGAGGTACGCGAACGGCAGCACGGCCCGGCGGGCGCGCTCGCTCGTCGCCGCACGTTCGGCCGAGACGAAGAGCTCGCGGGCGCGGGCGGGCTCGCCCGTCATCGACCACGCGAGGCTCGCCGCCGCGCGGATGCCCGCCGTCTCCTCGTCCTCCCCGAGCACCTCGATCGCCCTGCGCGTCACGCGGGCCACGCGCTCGTTGACGGCGCCGACGTCGCTCGACCCGCCGAGCTGGAGCAGCGCGAACGTCGCATCGGCGAGGAGGTCGACGTGCCCGGCGTCCGCCGCCTCCTCCGCGCAGTCGAGGAGCAGCTCGAGATGGGCGGGGATCCCCGCGAGCCGCATCGAGTCCCCGAGGGCGATGCGCACCGTGAGTAGCTCGCGCACCCCGAGGCCCGCCGCGTGCTCGACGACGCGCACGAGCCACTCCACGGCGTCCGCATGGGCCCCCACGGTGCTCGCCGCGCGTGCCGCGTCCTGGGCGGCGGACACGGCGGCGCGACGGTCGAGCGCGGCGGCGGCGAGGCGGTGGTGGGCGACGACGGCGGGCGGCAGGTGCAGCCGGTGGGAGGCCTCGGCGACGGCGTGGTGCAGCTCCTCGCGGCGGCCGGTCGATATCCCCTGGTAGACGACGTCGCGCACCGCCGTGTGCCGGAAGGCGACCGTGCGTCCGTCCGGGCTCAGGGTGAGGAGCGAGTCGAACGCCGCACGCGCCTGTCCCGTGAGCGCCGAGAGGAGCTCGACGGGCACGGCGTCACCGATGACGGCCACCATCTCGAGGACGGAGTCCTCCGTGCGCGAGAGTCGCGACCGCCACCGGTCCACGAGCGCCGCGAGGCCGTCGCGCGAGCCGGGACGGCCGCCGTGCCCCACCCCGTGCGGGTCCGTGGCGGGCAGGGCGTCGGCGAGCAGCTCGACGACGAGGGGGTTGCCTCCCGCGCCGCCGACGACGGCAGCGACGGCCTGGTCTCCCGCCACCACGTGCCCGGAGGCCTCGAGGCGGTGGCGGACGATCGCGGCGAGGGCATCGCCGTCGAGCCCTTCGAGACGCACGTCGAGCCCTGCCGGCTCACCGGGAACGGCGGGCCGCCCACCGAGCAGCACCGTGACCCCGGGCAGCTCGGCCGCGGCGACGAGCGCCGCCAGGGTCGTCGGTCCCGCGAGGTGGGCGTCGTCGACCAGGATCGTCACGGGTGCGCCGCGGACGGCGAGCGTCGGACCGAAGTCGGCGAGGACGCCCGCCTCGCCGCGGGGGACGTCGAGCTCGTCGAGGATCTCCTCCAGGACGGTGAGCGCCGTGTCGGAGTGGGCGGGGCAGCGCACGAGGACGACGCCGCCGTGGGAGTCGGCGCCGCGCACCGTGGCGAGCCGGCGGCGCAACTCGCGCAGGAAGCGGCTCACGCCGACGCCCGGCTCGCCGGTCACACGGACGAGCCCGCCGTCGTCCGTCGCGGCGAGGCACCGCGCGAGCTCCGCCTGCCTGCCGACGAACGGGGCGTACCGCGTCTCCTGGGCCCGCGCGTGGCCCGCAGCGCGGTCCTCGGCGGCGGGCGCGAGGATCTCGGCCTCGACGGCGGCGAGCTCCGCGCCCGGTTCGATGCCGCGGCGTGTGCGCAGGATGCGACGGACGGCCGTGATGACGTCGAGGGCTTCGCCCCGGCGGCCGCTGCGGTGCAGCGCCTGGGCGAGCAGTGCGGCGCGGCGCTCGTCCTGCGGCGCCGCGGTCGCGAGCACGTGCGCCTCGGACAGCGCCCACGGCAGCCGCCCGAGCTCGACGGCGGCGGCGAGTCGCGTGGTCTGCGCGGTGTAGCGGGCCGACTCGAGCCCCTGGCGCTGGGGTGCGACGTCGGGCACGTGGTCGAGGTCCGCGAACGGCGTGCCGCGCCACAGCCCGAGAGCGGCGTGCGCGGCGTCGAAGGCCTCGGCGGGCCTGCCCGCCTCGAGGAGCTCGTGGGCGCGGCGCGCGCCGGTGACGAACTCGCGCACGTCGATGCGGGCGTCGAGGGCGTAGTGGGTGCCCTCCGTGCGGATGGCGTCCGGGCCGGCGATGCGCCGCACGCGGCTGATCTGGTTGTGCAGGGCGGCGCGGGCCGTCGCAGGTGCGCCGTCGTCCCACACCGCGGCGGCGAGCGTCTCCGCGTCCACGAGCGCCGGTGCGTCGAGCGCGAGCCGCGCCACCACGCGTCGCTGCGTGGCCGTCAGGTCGACCGGCTCGGTGCCACCGGGTCGCAGCCGGCAGTGGCCGAAGACGTCGACGTGCACGATCGCCACCCGGCCCTCCCTCCCACGGTGCCCGTGAACCTACCGCGTGACGGGGCCGCCGGTCCGCGAATCGGGGTGTGGGTGGTGCGAACTAGGCTGGGCGCGATGTCTACGCTCTTCGACAACCTTCCCCTGCCCGGGCCCCGTCACGACCCGACGGCGGCGCTGCCGCGGCTGGGTTCCGTGGCCGTCTCTGCCGCCGACGACGAGTCCTGGGTGCCCGGGGAGGCCCCCGACGACCCGGAGCTCCTCGCGCCCGAGGCGCCCACCCGCGAGCCGCTCGATCCCGCCTCGCTCGTCGAGGGCCTCAACCCGCAGCAGCGCGAGGCCGTGCAGCACCACGGTGGGCCGCTGCTCATCGTCGCGGGAGCCGGCTCGGGCAAGACCCGGGTGCTGACCCACCGCATCGCCTACCTCCTCGCGACGGGTCGGGCGCGGCCGGGCGAGGTCCTCGCGATCACGTTCACGAACAAGGCCGCCGCGGAGATGCGCGAGCGTGTCGAGCGCCTCGTGGGCCCGGCCGCGCGCTCGATGTGGGTCTCGACGTTCCACTCCGCGTGCGTGCGCATCCTGCGTCGCGAGGCGAAGACGCTCGGGCTGCGCTCGTCCTTCTCGATCTACGACGCCGCGGACTCCTTGCGGCTCGTCACCCTCGTCTCTCGTGAGCTCGACCTCGACCCCAAGCGCTACGCCCCCAAGGCGATCGCCCACCGCATCGGCGCGCTCAAGGACGAGCTCGTCGACCCGGAGGCCTTCGCCGCGCACGTCGGCAGCATCGACCCGGACGCGAAGCCGGGTCACGGTCACTCCGACTTCGACAAGGTCGTCGCGCAGGTCTACACCCGCTACCAGGAGCGGCTGCGCCAGGCGCACGCGCTCGACTTCGACGACATCATCATGACGACGGTCAACCTGCTCCAGGCGTTTCCCCATGTCGCCGAGCACTACCGCCGTCGCTTCCGCCACGTGCTCGTCGACGAGTACCAGGACACGAACCACGCGCAGTACATCCTCGTCCGGGAGCTCGCGGGGGCGGCCGGGGACGCGACGACGGGCGAGCTGACCGTCGTCGGCGACTCCGACCAGTCCATCTACGCGTTCCGTGGCGCCTCGATCCGCAACATCCTCGAGTTCGAGGCGGACTACCCGAACGCGCGCACGATCCTGCTCGAGCAGAACTACCGCTCGACGCAGAACATCCTCTCGGCGGCCAACGCCGTCATCGCGCGCAACGAGGGACGCCGGGCAAAGCGGCTCTGGACGGACTCCGGTGCGGGCGAGAAGGTCGTGGGCTGGGTCGCGGACTCCGAGCACGCCGAGGCGCAGTACGTCGCGGACGAGATCGACCGGCTCGCGGCCGACGGCGTGCGACCGCGCGACGTCGCCATCTTCTACCGGACGAACGCCCAGTCCCGCGCGCTCGAAGAAGTGCTCATCCGGGTGGGGCTGCCGTACCGCGTCGTCGGCGGCACGCGGTTCTACGAGCGGCGCGAGATCAAGGACGCGGTCGCCTACCTGCGCGCGATCGCCAACCCGGACGACGACGTCAACCTGCGCCGCATCCTCAACGTGCCACGCCGCGGGCTCGGCGACCGGGCCGAGGCGCAGCTCGCCGTGTTCGCCGAGCGCGAGCGCATCTCGTTCGGGGCCGCGATCGACCGCGTCGACGAGGTGCCGGGGCTCGCGACCCGCTCGCTGAACGCCGTCGAGGGCTTCGCCGAGCTGCTGCGCGGGCTGCGCGAGCTCGCCTCATCCGGTGCCGGCCCCGCCGAGGTGCTCGGCGAGGTGCTCGACCGCACGGGCTACCTCGCCGACCTGCGGGCGAGCGACGACCCCCAGGACGCCCAGCGGGTCGAGAACCTCGCCGAGCTGCACGCCGTCGCGGCCGAGTTCGAGGAGGCCGAGCCCGAGGGCGACCTCGCGGACTTCCTCGAGCGTGTCTCGCTCGTCGCGGACTCCGACCAGATCCCTGCGCCCGACGACGAGGCCGACGACGGCGGAGCGGCCCAGGCGGCCGCGGAGGCCGGTGTCGTCACGCTCATGACGATCCACACGGCGAAGGGGCTCGAGTTCCCCGTCGTCTTCGTCACGGGGCTGGAGGACGGCACCTTCCCGCACCAGCGTTCCCTCGCGGACTCCGACCAGCTCGCCGAGGAGCGCCGGCTCGCCTACGTCTCGATGACGCGGGCGCGTGAGCGGCTCTACCTGACGCGGGCGGCGGTGCGCACGGCGTGGGGGGTCCCGAACGAGTTCCCGCCGAGCCGCTTCCTCGACGAGGTGCCGGGCGACGTGCTGGACTGGCGACGCGCCGAGTCGAGCATGCAGACGTTGCGCTCGGGTTGGGGCTCGGGCGGCTCGCGCTCCGGGGGCGGCTGGTCCGGCTCTCGTGGCGGTGCGCGCGGCGGCTCCGCGGTGCGCGACTCCGAGGTGTCGACGCGCAAGCTCCAGCCCACGGGTGCCACGTTCGGCTCGGCGACGCCGCGGCCCGCAGGGGCGGTCCCGGACCTCGACGTCGGTGACCGCGTGACCCACGACGCCTACGGGCTGGGGACGGTGGTCGCTGTCGAAGGGGCGGGCCAGAACGCCGTCGCCAAGGTGGACTTCGGCTCCGAGGGCACCAAGCGGCTGCTGCTGCGCTACTCGCCCGTCACGAAGCTGTAGCGCGGCGGGGTCGCTGGTGGTGCGCTGTGCGGCCGGTCGGCTTGACTTCAGGTTGACCTGAACCAGCAGGGTTGAGCGACAGCCAATCCGAGGAGGCCCGTCGTGCCGTTCGTCGACCGCATCGTCCACCGCGTCATCCACCGTGCAAGACGGGGCGAAGCCGGCCGGCCGCGCGACGATATCGGGCGGGACGGCGGGCACGGTGTCAGCGGTCACGGTGCCAGCGGGCACGGGCGTGGTGATCGCGAGCACGATCACCACGAGCCGGGACGGTTCGCCGGCGAGCAGGCGGAGCGCTATGACCGGCGCTCGCGGTCCAAGGCGCGCTTCTACCGGCGCACGGCGCGGGACGTGGTGGCCGTGACCCCGCCGGACGGGCACGTGCTCGACGTCGGCACGGGGCCTGGGCGCCTGCTCGTCGAGATCGCCCGCGCGCGGCCCGACGTGCGCGCGACCGGCGTCGACGTGGAGCCGGACATGGTGGCGTTCGCGGAGCGGGCCGCGCACGAGGAGGGGATCGCGTCCCGGGTCCGGGTGGTGGTGGCCGACGTCGGATCCCTGCCCGTCGAGCCCGCGAGCGTCGATGTCGCCGTGGCCACCCTGACCGCGCACCACTGGCCCGACGTCGCCGTCGGCGTGCACGAGCTGGCGCGGGTGCTGCGGCCCGGCGGCGCGCTGCTGGTCGTCGACTTCCGCTCGGCGGTGGACCGCCCGCTGCGCGAGTCCGTGGCTGCGGCGATGCCGGGCGCCACCGTCCGCCGCAGCATCTGGTGGGCGTGGGGGCTGCCCGCGCTCTCGACGTGGGTGGTCCGGCTGCCCGCCGTCGCCTGACCCGCCTGCGCCGAGTTCGTGAACCCAGCTCGAGTTCGTGAGTCAGTCCCCACGAACTCGCGCCTTTCTCACGAACTCGACGTTGACGCGCGGGCTGCGCTGCCTTAACCTTACGTTGTACGACTTACAACGTAAGGGCACTTGTGCCCGTCGACGAAGGGCGCAGCGCATGGACCAGCTCAGAAGGGACGCCCGCTCCACGGGCCTCGCCTACCTCGCACTCGGCATCACGGGGATGCTCGGCTTCCTGGTGATCCGTCCGCGGCTCTTCGTGGCGGGCGACCCGGCGGCCACGCTCCTCAACCTCGCCGAGAACACCGGGCTCGCCCGCTGGGGCGTCGCGCTCGAGCTCGGCATCGTGCTCACCCAGGCGCTGCTCGCCGTCGCGTTCTACCGGCTCTTCCGCACGGTGAGCTCCACCGCAGCGGGCACGCTCGCCGCGTTCGGCCTGGTCAACGCCGTCGCGATCCTCGGGAGCTCCGCGATGCTCGCCGGTGCGCTGCGGGTGGCCACGGCGCCCGAGCTCGTCGCGGACCCCGCGGGCACCGCGCACCTGCTGTACGTGCTGAGCGAGGGGTTCTGGGCGAGCGGCAACCTGTTCTTCGGGCTGTGGCTCATCCCGATGGGCTACCTCGTCGTCGCCTCGGGCTGGATGCCGCGGCTCCTGGGTCGGATCCTCGTGGTGGGCGGCGTCGGCTACGTGCTGTCCGCGTTCGTGCCCGTGCTGCTCCCGGGCGCACCGGAGATCGTCTCGGCGGGACTGAGCCTGCCCGCCACCGTCGGCGAGTTCTGGATGATCGGCTACCTGCTCGTGCGCGGCGTCCGTCGCGGTTCCACCGTGGCGCTCCCGGAGCGTGAGTCGGTCACGGCGTGAGCGAGGCTGCGGAGCGCCCCGTGGTCACAGACCGCCCGACGATGCGCCGGTGGACGCGGGACTCCTACCGCGGACTCGACGCGCTGCGGGCCGAGACGGTCCCCGTTCCCGAGCCGGGTCCGGGCCAGGCGCTCGTGCGCGTCGTCGCGTCCTCGGTCAACACGGCCGACCTCGAGCACCTCGAGGGCCGGCCGTGGCTCAGCCGGATCGGGACGGGACTGCGCACGCCGCGCGACCGCGTGCCGGGGTTCGACGTCGCGGGCGTGGTCGAGGCGGTCGGGCCGGGAGCAGGCGGGACCGAGCCTGCTCGGCCCGGTGCGGGCGGCGCGGTGTCCCGGCATGTGGCAGGTGCGGGTGCTGGCGCGGGCGCACCGCCGCTGCGGCCCGGCGACCGGGTGTGGGCCGACCTCTTCTCCCGTGGCGCCGGCGCGTTCGCCCCCTTCGTGTGCGCACCGGCCGCGGCATTCACGCCGTTGCCGGACGGCGTGCCGCTCGAGGCGGCCGCGGGTGTGCCTCACTCGGGCGTGCTCGCCCTGCAGGCGCTCACGGCGGGCGGTGGGGTGAAGGCGGGCTCCCACGTGCTCGTCAACGGGGGCGGCGGCTGCGTGGGTCCGTTCGCGATCCAGCTCGCCAAGCACTTCGGCGCCGAGGTCACCGCGGTCGACGACGGCGTCCGCGCAGAGCTGATGCGCGCCGCGGGTGCCGATCACGTGGTGGACCACACCCGGTCCGACGTGACGCGCGGCACCGAGCGGTACGACGTCGTCGTCGACATCGCCGCGAACCGTGGCTTCCTCGCGTTCCGCCGCATCCTTGCGCCCCGCGGGCGGTACACGCTCGTCGCACGCGACGTGCGGGGGTTCGCCGCGGCCGCGCTGCTGGGACCCGTGCTGGGTGGGCGGCGCCGCATCGGTGTGTTCGGCTGGGAACCGAACCGACGGCGGGACCTCGACACGCTCGGCACCCTGCTCGCGAACGGTGCGCTGCGCACCATCACCGACCGCACCTTCCCGCTCGCCGAGGTGCGCGACGCCCTCGAGCACGTGCGAGAGCGGCGGGCCGTCGGCGGCAAGGTCGTGCTGCTCGGCGAGGGGGGCGGCTCGTGGTGATGCCGCGGTGGGTCGCCCGCCTCAACCGCCGGGTGCTCAACCCGCTCGAGCTCGAGCGGGGGCGCTGGCCCGTGCTGCACCACGTGGGCCGGGTCTCGGGTCACGAGTACCGCACACCCGTCGGCGTGGTGCGGCTCGCGGACGGCTACGCGGTCGTTCTCGTGTACGGGCGGCGCACCGAGTGGCTGCGCAACGTGCTCGCGGCGGGGGAGTGCGTCCTCGAGATCGACGGGCGACACGTGCCGCTCACCCACCCACGGATCCGCCCGCTCGCCGAGCTCGAGGCGCTGGGCGCCGTCGACGCGCCGTCGGGCCGCACCGAACGTCTCCTCGCCATCACCGAGTGCCTCGTCCTCGACGCCCGGCCCGGCTGGGCCTAGAGGGCGCGGCGGCGGGCGGACTCGAGGCCGTCGAGCAGCACGTCGATGCCGAACTCGAACTCGGCCTGGTCGTCGCACCAGCCGAGGTTCGAGTCCGGGTCGTCGTGGCTGATCGCCTGCAGCATCCCCATGAGGTGCGGTAGCTGCTCGGCCATCTGGGCGAGCACCTCCTCGGAGACGTCGGCCGCGGCGTCGTCGGGGGCGAAGAGCTCCTGCGAGAACCCGATCGCCCGGCTGCCGAGCGCGTGCATCGCGTGGTGGGCGTGGTCGTAGGAGAAGCCGCCACGCAGCAGGATGGCGAGCACCCCGTCGAAGTAGAACGCGACCGAGGGCCCGAACGCCCCGGGCCGGGTCAGCAAGGCGGGCGCCCACGGGTGGCGCAGCAGGACGGCGCGGGCGATCAGGATCCGGCGCCGCAGCGCGTCCCGCCAGTCGAAAGCACTGGCCGACGGCGGCCCACCGTCCCCCGTGCCGCTCCCCACAGAGCCGGCCGCGGCTCGATCACCGGATTCCCCGCCGTCGTCGGCCCCCTCGCCCTCGGCGGCGAGCACCTCGGCGAGGATCTCGCCGACCACCACCTCGGCGACCCCGTCGAGCAGCGCCGCCTTGTTGGCCACGTGGTAGTACAGCGACATCGCCTCGACACCGAGATGCTCGGCGAGCGCGCGCATCGTGAGCGCCCCGATGCCCTCGGCGTCTGCGATCTCGACGGCGGCCGCGAACACACGCTCGCGGCTCAGCGGGGTGCGCGGCCTCGCGTCGGACGACGTGGTCACGCGGCGACTCCTCTCCTCGCAACCGGTCCCGGAACCTGCCCCATCTTACGCTGTATGGTGCGTCCTCATCGTGGAAGCGGGACGCCGGTGAGCTCCGCAAGAGCCGCGAGCAGCGCCTCCTGCGCGGCCTCGTCGCGAGCCACGGGGTTGGGCGTCTGGATCTCGAACCGCTTGAGGTACTCACCGCTCACGCGCGCACCGTCGTCGTCGGACACGGCGAGCCAGACCTGCGTCGCGGCGCCGTCGGCCACCTCGTCCCACGCGTTCGGGCCGCCGAGCCTCGTCTTGATCCAGCCCGGGTCCACGGTGGTGGACAGGGTGCCCGGCCACAGCCGCGCGACCGCGAACGCGATGAGCACGTCGTGCAGCTTGGAGTCGGAGTAGGCCTGCATGCCCTGCCACTCGCGCGCGGTCCACTGCAGGTCGTCGGCCGTGAGCCGTCCGCCCGCCTCGAGGCCGGACGTGAGGTAGACGAGTCGCGCCGGTCGCGCCATGAGCGCGGTGAGCAGGTACGGCGCGACGGTGTTGACGTGGAAGATCCGTTCGAGGCCGTCCGTCGTCTGCTGCCGCGGCCCGCCGCCGCCCACCCCGGCGTTGTGGATCACGGCGTCGAAGGGTCCGGCGGCGTCCGCGGCCGCGGCGAGGGCCTTCGTCTCGGCGAGGGAGGCCAGGTCGCCGACGACGACGGCCGCCACCCCGGGCGCGGCAGCATGCAGGTCCTCGGCCCGCTCCGGGTTCCGTGCGTGCCCGACGACGCGGTGTTCCTGGTCGAGCAGCTGGCGCACGGACTCCAGCCCGATGCCGTCGCTCGATCCGGTGACGAAGACGCTAGCCATGAAACTCCTCGAGAGGGTGAGAGCGATGCCAGGGTGCATCGTTTCGAGAAGTATCCCCGCGCGGGCGGCCCGGACGTGGCGAGAGCCACATATCTCGACGTGAAGATATCCGCTCGTGGCGGCTACCATCGCTGCAGGACGTGGCGCGCGCGAGGCGGCACGGAACTCAGTCCGACGAAGGGTGGAGCAGGGTGGACCTGTTCGAGTACCAGGCACGCGACGTCTTCGAGAAGTACGGGGTGCCCGTGCTCGGCGGCATCGTCGCGAGGAGCCCGCAGGAGGCCCGTGCGGCCGCGGAGCAGCTCGGCGGCGGGACCGTCGTCGTCAAGGCGCAGGTGAAGACGGGCGGCCGCGGCAAGGCCGGCGGCGTCAAGCTCGCCCACAGCCCCGACGAGGCCGCGGCGCGCGCCGAGGAGATCCTCGGGCTCGACATCAAGGGCCACATCGTGCAGACCCTCATGATCGCCCAGGGCGCGAAGATCGCCCAGGAGTTCTACTTCTCCCTCCTGCTCGACCGGGCCAACCGCTCGCTGCTCGCCATGGCGAGCGTCGAGGGCGGCATGGAGATCGAGCAGCTCGCCGTCGAGCGCCCCGAGGCCCTCGCGAAGGTCGCCGTCGACCCGCGCACGGGCATCGACGCCGCGAAGGCCGCCGAGATCGTCGCCGCGGCCGGGTTCGCCCCCGAGATCGCCGACGACGTCGCGGCCGCGCTCGTCAAGCTCTGGGACGTCTACCAGGGTGAGGACGCGACGCTCGTCGAGGTCAACCCGCTCGTGCTCACCGAGGACGGCGCGATCGTCGCCCTCGACGGCAAGGTCACGCTCGACGACAACGCCACGTTCCGCCACCCCGAGCACGCCGCGCTCGAGGACTCGGCAGCGACGGACCCGCTCGAGGCCAAGGCCAAGGAGCACGACCTCAACTACGTCAAGCTCGACGGCTCCGTCGGGGTCATCGGCAACGGCGCGGGGCTCGTCATGAGCACGCTCGACGTCGTCGCCTACGCCGGCGAGGCGCACGGCGGGGTCAAGCCCGCCAACTTCCTCGACATCGGTGGCGGCGCGTCCGCCGCGATCATGGCCGCGGGGCTCGACGTCATCCTCGGCGACGCCCAGGTCAGGTCCGTGTTCGTCAACGTCTTCGGCGGCATCACCGCGTGCGACGAGGTCGCCAACGGCATCGTCCAGGCCCTCGCCACGCTCGGGGACACCGCGAACAAGCCGCTCGTGGTGCGACTCGACGGCAACAACGTTGAAGAGGGTCGGCGCATCCTCGCCGAGGCCAACCACCCGCTCGTGACCCTGGCCGAGACGATGGACGGTGGAGCCGACAAGGCCGCCGAGCTCGCCCACGCCGCCGCCTGAGACCTGACGAGAGAGATCACACCACCATGGCCATCTTCATCAACGCCGACTCCAAGGTCATCGTCCAGGGCATGACGGGCTCGGAGGGCACCAAGCACACCACCCGGATGCTCGCGGGCGGGACCGCCGTCGTCGGCGGCGTCAACCCCCGCAAGGCCGGGACGAGCGTGACCTTCCCGGTCGGCGACGCCACGACCGACATCCCCGTGTTCGGGACCGTCGCCGAGGCCGTCGCCGCGACCGGCGCGGACGTCTCGGTCATCTTCGTGCCGCCGGCCTTCACCAAGGCCGCCGTCGTCGAGGCGATCGAGGCGCAGGTGCCGCTCGTCGTCATCATCACCGAGGGTGTGCCCGTCGCGGACACCGCCGAGTTCTTCTCGCTCGCCGCCGAGCGCGGTGTGCGCCTCATCGGCCCGAACTGCCCCGGCATCATCAGCCCTGGGAAGTCGAACGTCGGCATCATCCCCGCCAACATCACGGGGCCGGGCAAGATCGGCCTCGTCTCGAAGTCCGGCACGCTGACCTACCAGATGATGTACGAGCTGCGGGACTTCGGGTTCTCCACGGCGATCGGCATCGGCGGCGACCCCGTCATCGGCACGACGCACATCGATGCGCTCGAGGCCTTCGAGGCGGACCCGGAGACCGAGGCGATCGTCATGATCGGCGAGATCGGCGGCGACGCCGAGGAGCGGGCCGCCGCGTACATCGCCGAGCACGTGACGAAGCCCGTGGTCGGGTACGTCGCGGGCTTCACGGCGCCCGAGGGCAAGACGATGGGTCACGCCGGCGCGATCGTCTCCGGCTCGAGCGGCACCGCTCAGGCGAAGAAGGAAGCCCTCGAGGCTGCTGGTGTCAAGGTCGGAAAGACGCCGTCCGAGACAGCCGACCTCATGCGGGCCATCCTCTCCGCCTGACAGCCGCCCGGCCCAGCCTGGAGCGGTGAGCGGTGTCGCCCCGGGCGGAGCGGTGTCAGACGGCGGCGTTTTCGGGGACGGCCCGGCGCCGGTCCGACGCGCGACGCCAGAGCACGCCGACCACCGCGGGCACGATCGCGACGACCAGCACGCGCACCGGCCACGGCTCGACGAGGCGTGCCTGCAAGGCGATCACCAGCACGAACGCCGCGGCCACGCCGAAGATGTAGCGCGGGTCGAGGAACGTCCCTCCCGCCTTGAGGTCGGGATCGCCGGCACGGTGACGTGGTGGCCAGGGACCTGCGAGGAGGAACGCGGCGAGTCCGACGAGCCCGACGGCGAGCAGTGTGGCGGCGATGTCCATGGTCCCCCCGATCAGCTCGCCGAGACGGGCAGCGTACCGCCCGGCCACCGTGCTGTCTCTGCCTCCGGGTCCGGGTCTCAGCACGTGTACGGGTGCGGAGCCGGGCGGCGTGGCGGGTTCGGGTCGGGGAGCGGGCGAGTGAGGATGGGGGAGTGACCCAGACCCCTGCCCGCGAGCGCGCCGACGACGCCGCCGTCGCGCGGGGTGCGCCCGGTGCGCGCGACCTGGGCAAGGACGGCGTCGACGACGGACGCGGGGCCGACGACGCGCGGTCGCGCGCGACCGTGCTCGTGACCGATCTGCGCTCCGACCTGGCGAGCGCGATCGAGGGCGCCCCGAGGTGGCTCACGGGCGCGGCGGCCGGGGTGCAGGCCGCGCTGCTCTCGCTCGTCGTCGTCGTCGTTCCCGTGCTCGCCGCGTACGTCGCCGGCTCGGCCGATGCGACGGGCTCGGACGTCGGCTGGCTACGTGCAGCCGCCCTGGGGACGGACTTCTGGCTCCTCGCCCACGGGGTGCCCCTCGGCACGGCGATGGGCACGGTCACGATCGTCCCGCTCGGAGTGAGCGCCCTCGCCGTCTTCTGCGCCTACGCCTCGGCCCGCCGCTCGGGCAACCCGAGCCGCGCCGGGTTCACCGGCGCGCTCGGCGGCTACGTGCTCGCAGTTCTCGTGGTCGCGGCGCTGGCTCTGCCGCGGGGGCTCGACGGCGGGCCGTCCCTGACGCGGGTGCTCGTCGGTGCGGGTCTGGGTGCCTTCGTGATCGGCGCGATCGGTCTCGGCGCCGGGCTCGCCGCGCGCCCGGACGCTCCTCGGCTCGTCGCCGCCCTCGCGCCGCTGCGCCGCCGGGTGCCCCGCGGGTTGTGGCTCGGCGCGGGTGGCGGGCTCGCGACGTTCGCCGGTGCCGTGGGCCTCGGGGGCATCGTCGTCGTGACGTGGCTCCTGGCGGGCCAGGCGCAGATCGCCGAGATCGTGACGAGCCTGCACCTCGACGCCCTCGGTGGTGTCGCGCTCGCGGTCGCCGAGCTCGCCTTCGTGCCCAACCTCGTCGCGTGGGCGATCTCGTGGCTCGCGGGGCCGGGGTTCGCCGTCGGCGCCGGCTCGCACTTCGCGACGACGGGCGTGCTCGGCACGACGCTGCCGGCGATCCCGCTGCTCGGTGCGCTCCCGAGTCCGGAGTCGGTGACGCCGACGGCGGCCTGGTGGCCGGTGAGCGTCGTCGTGCTCGGCGCGGCCGTCGGGCTCGTGCTGCGTCGACGCCTCGGTGACGTGGGGCCCGCGACGGCCCTCGGGTGCGCGCTCTCCGCGAGCGTCGTGGCGGGGCTCGGTGTCATGCTGCTCGTCGGTGCGGCCGGTGGCGCCGCGGGACCGGGTCGGATGGCTCAGGTCGGCGCGTCCGGTTTCGTGGCCGGCGTGGCCGTGGCCGTGGCGGCGTCGCTCGGACTCGTCCTCGTGCTCGTCGGTGGTAACGCGCGGCTCGTCGCCCGGGTGCAGGCGCTCGTCGGCACCGGCGTCGCGCGCGTCCGGGCCCGCTGACCCCGCGCTGTCCCGACGCCCGGTGGCCCGGTGGCCCGGGGCAGTCTCGCCGAGAGACCGCTGACCACGGGCCGTCTGGCGGCGTGAGCGCTAGGCGCGACCCCGCTCGCCGCGAGCCGACTCAGTCGGTGCCGGTGCCGCTCGTGCGCGAGGACAGCCCCATGATCCCCCGCAGGTGTGCTTCGAGGTCCTGGCGCTGCTGCCGGTCGCACCGCTCCACGGCCTCGACCGTGACTGCGCCTGCCCGGCACTCCTGCCACGCCTGCTGCACCGGCCACACGAGGAGCACCGTGCCGGTCGAGACCACGAGCATCACGGCGCTGAAGATCCCCACGACGAGCAACGGCACCACGACCCCGCCCGTCCTGGCGCGCCGCACGTGGCGCAGCGTCATGATCCCGATCACGAGCGCCCATCCCGCGAACACGATCGTCGCGAGCGAGTAGGGCAGCGGCAGCCAGCTCGTCACGAAGCACGCCACGAGGAGCGTCGCGAACAGCCCGAGCCGGCGCCGCACGAGCGGGTCGGTCACCTGGGCCAGGTTCGGGCGCTTCGTGCGCTGGGGGTCGCTCACCCGAGCCATTGTGCCGTGCCGGGGAGGTGTCCTCGTGTGGCAAGGTATCCGCGTGCACACACCGTCCGGCGAACCCGTGCCAGCCCGGCCCGGCAAGCGCGCCGTCGTCCTCGTCTCGGGGACCGGTTCGAACCTCGCGGCGCTCCTCGAGGCTCACGACGATCCTGCTTACGGGGTGCGCGTCGTGGGCGTCGTGAGCGACCGGCCGGGCATCCGTGCGCTCGATCTCGCGCGGGAGGCCGGCCTGCCGACGGCGGTCGTGCGGCTCGGTGACTTCGACTCGCGCCCCGAGTGGGACGTCGCCGTGACCCGCGCCGTCTCGGTGTTCGAACCCGACCTCGTGGTGCTCGCCGGCTTCATGAAGATCCTCGGCGCAGCGTTCCTCGACCGCTTCGGCGGGCGGACCATCAACACCCACCCGGCGCTGCTGCCCGCGTTCCCCGGGGCGCACGGGGTGCGCGACGCGCTCGCGCACGGGGTCAAGGTCTCGGGCTGCACCGTGATCCGCGTGGACGCGGGCGTCGACACGGGGCCGATCCTCGCCCAGCGCGCCGTCGACGTGCTCGACGACGACGACGAGCCCGCCCTCCAGGAGCGCATCAAGGCGGTCGAGACACCCCTCCTCGTGGCGACCGTGGGCCGCATCGCGCGCGGCGAGCTCGCCCTGCCCTGAGCGCACGCGAGGGTAGCGGTGGCCGACGGCGGCTCACCGGTACTCTCCCTGCCATGGCCATTCTGCGGACCGTGGTGCTCTTCGCTCTTGCCGCCTTCGCCGAGATCGGCGGGGCCTGGCTCGTGTGGCAAGGCGTGCGCGAGCACAAGGGTGCGCTGTGGATCGGCGCCGGGGTGATGGCACTCGGGCTCTACGGCTTCATCGCCGCGATGCAGGCCGACCCGAACTTCGGCCGGGTGCTCGCCGCGTACGGCGGGGTGTTCGTGGCCGGCTCGCTCGCGTGGGGCATCGTCGTGGACGGCTTCCGGCCCGACCGCTGGGACGTGATCGGCGCGGCGATCTGCCTCCTGGGCGTCGCCGTGATCATGCTCGCACCACGCCCTGCCGGTTAGCCGCCGCCCAGCTCACTCCGGCTCGCGGAACGTGAAGACTTGACGCCCTGTGAGGGAACAAGGTCTTCAGGATGTGTGCGCAGGGGCCCGCCACCACGCCAGCGTGGTGTCCACGATCTCGTCCCACGGCGTAGGGGCGACGGCGAGCACCCGCTCCGAGGCGCTCGAGTCCACCTCGAACGGCTGCGTGAACTGGTAGGACACCCGGCGCACCTCGCGCATCATGGGCGATACTGTGGCCGCGGCCGCGAGCAGTGGCCCGGGCAGCCGGGAGATCCGCGGCTCGTCGACCCCCGCGGCCGCCGCGAACCGCCGTGCGACCTCGCGGAACGTGGTCGCCGGGTGATGTGGCGCGAGCCACGCCTGCCCCCACGCGGCCGGCGCCGTCCCCGCCGCGGCGAGGGCACGGGCGAAGTCCGGGAGGTAGACGACGGCGTGCGCCTGGTCCGGGTCGCCGATGACGCGCAGCGTGCGCCCGGCCAGGAGCGGGACGACGAGCCGCGAACCGTAGTGGGCCTGCTCCGTGGCGAGCGGGCCGAGGTAGTCGGACGCCCGCACCTCCGTCGCGCGCACGCGGCCCGCCTCGTGTCGCGCGCAGGCCTCGAGCCACATCTCGGCCCGCACACGCCCCTTGATCTCGTTGCTCGCGAGCGGCGTGTCCTCCCGCATGAGACCGCTGCCCGCACCGTGGCCGTAGAGGTTGGACGCCGTCACGAGCACGGCGCCGCTCGCCTCCGCCGCATCGAGGAAGGCTCGGTGCAGCGGCGGCCAGTCGGTGGCCCAGCGGTGATAGGGCGGGTTGACGCAGTTGTAGAGCACGTCGGCGCGCCGAGCGGCCTCGATCAAGGAGCCGGGTCGGGAGATGTCCAGAGCCTGGTGCTCGACGGCCGGGGTCTCAGCGCCGGAGCGCTGCTCCACGGCATTGCGGGGATCCGCGGGCAGCTGCTTCGGCGTGTCCGACGATCCGGGCGCACCGGAACGGGAGACGACGACGACGTCGTGCCCCTGGTCGGCCAGCTCGCTCGCGAGCGTCGTCCCGACGGCGCCCTTCCCGACGACGACGTGTCGCGCCATGATCTGCTCCTCAAGAGGTAAGAGAGAGCGGCGCTCTCGAATGTCACCCATGCTCGCATCACGGATCCTGCCAAGTCAAGAGCGGTGCTCTCGTTCGTGACTCACGCTCTCCGCTGGGGCATCATGGACCAGTGACGACGCCTCCGACGCAGCCGCCCTCGCCGTCTCCGCAGACCCCAGCGGCGGGTGCCGCACCGGTGCCCGCCGCCGAGCGCGAGGACCCGGCCGAGTCCGGTGCCGCCTCCGCGTCCGAGTCCGCCTCCGCCTCTGGCGCAGCTGCCCGCGGCTCAGCCGCCCGTACCGGCGGTGGCGTGCGCGCCCGGGCCCGCGCCCAGTTCATGGCCGACCTGCTCGCCGTGGCACGCGAACGACTCGCGGCCGACGGCCCGGCGGGTCTCTCGCTGCGCGCCGTCGCCCGCGAGCTCGGGGTCTCCTCGTCGGCCGTGTACCGCTACGTGGACTCGCGCGACGCGCTGCTGACTGCCCTCATCATCGAGACGTACGACGAGGTCGGTGCGGTGTGCGAGTCCGCGATGACCACGGCGCTCGCCACCGACGACGACGCGGGCCGGGCGTGGCTCGCCGTCGGGCACGCGTTCCGGCGCTGGGCGCTCGACCATCGCTCGTCCTTCGAGCTCATCTACGGCACACCCATCCCCGGCTATGCGGCCCCCCGCGACACGGTGGCCCACGCGAGCCGGTTGTGGGCCGTCATCGAGCACCTCCTGCTCACGGCAGGCGCCGCGGGCACGCTCGACCCCGCGGGCCCCGACTTCGACGCCACGGGGCTCGTCGCCCCCGAGGTCATGGACTTCGCCCGCGCGGGCGCGGCGGCGGCGGGTCCAGGCGTGGCGCCGCCCTCCGAGCGGGACGTCACGCGCTCGGTGACGCTGTGGGTCAGCCTCGTGGGGACCGTCTCGGCCGAGGTGTTCGGGCACCTCGTCGGCATCGCGGTCGACTACGAGCGGACCTTCGAGATCACGCTCGCCACGGCCGCGGCCGGCGTGGGACTGCGCGTCGAACTCGACTAGGATCGACCCCGGACGCGACTGGCGAGGGTGGATGACCACCGGGGAGCGGCCGAGAGCACGTCCCGCAGCGCGCCGCCCGCCTGGGTGCCTGGGTCCGTCCCGACAGACCCGTCCAGCACAGATCCGCCCAGGAGGCCCGAGTGTCCGCCACCGTCCCCACCAGCCCCACGGCCCAGCTCGCCGACGACGCACGCCGGCCCGTCCGCCGCGCCCTGCTGAGCGTCTACGACAAGACCGGGCTCGTCGAGCTCGCCACGGCCCTGCACGGCGCGGGCGTCGAGCTCGTCTCGACCGGCTCCACGGCCGCCACGATCGCGACCGCGGGCATCCCCGTCACGAAGGTCGAGGACCTCACGGGCTTCCCCGAGTGCCTCGAGGGCCGCGTCAAGACCCTTCACCCCCGCGTGCACGCCGGGATCCTCGCGGACTCGCGCAAGCCCGAGCACCTCGCCCAGCTCGACGAGCTCGGGGTCGAGGCCTTCGAGCTCGTGGTCGTCAACCTCTACCCCTTCACCGCCACGGTCGCGTCGGGCGCGAGCCCCGACGAGTGCGTCGAGCAGATCGACATCGGCGGGCCGTCCATGGTGCGCGCGGCGGCGAAGAACCACCCGAGCGTCGCCGTCGTCGTCGACCCCGCGCGCTACGACGCCGTCGTCGCCGCCGTCACTGCGGGCGGCTTCACCTACGCCCAGCGCAAGGCACTCGCCGCCGCGGCCTTCGTCCACACCGCGACGTACGACGTGGCCGTCGCGAGCTGGATGGGCAGCGTCGTCGCGCCGAGCGACGAGGGCACGGGCTTCCCCGCCTGGATCGGCGGCACCTGGGAGCGCTCGGACGTGCTGCGCTACGGGGAGAACCCGCACCAGCGCGCCGCGCTCTACGTCAACGGCCACGGCCCCGCGGGTCTTGCGCAGGCCACGCAGCTGCACGGCAAGGCCATGAGCTACAACAACTACGTCGACGCCGACGCCGCATGGCGGGCCGCCCACGACCACGACGGCCCCGCGGTCGCGATCATCAAGCACGCCAACCCGTGCGGCATCGCCGTCGGCTCAGACATCGCCGACGCCCACGCGAAGGCCCACGCGTGCGACCCCGTGAGCGCGTTCGGCGGGGTCATCGCCGCCAACGGCATCGTGACGAAGGCGGCCGCCGAGCAGATCGCGCCCGTGTTCACGGAGGTCGTCGTCGCGCCGGGCTTCGAGCCGGAGGCGATCGAGATCCTCACCGCGAAGAAGAACATCCGCCTGCTCCAGGTCGACGGGGCACCGAGGGCCGCCGTCGAGACCCGGCCTGTGAGCGGCGGGCTGCTCATGCAGGCCGTGGACCGCATCGACGCCGACGGCGACGACCCGAGCGGCTGGGCCCTCGCGACCGGGGAGGCCGCCGACGACGCGACGCTCGCCGACCTCGTCTTCGCGTGGCGGGCCGTGCGGGCCGTGAAGTCGAACGCGATCCTGCTCGCGGACGCTGGCGCCGCGGTGGGCATCGGGATGGGACAGGTCAACCGGGTGGACTCGTGCCGCCTCGCCGTCGAGCGCGCCAATGCGGGCGACGTGGAGCGAGCCCGGGGATCGGTCGCGGCGTCCGATGCCTTCTTCCCCTTCGCGGACGGGCTCCAGGTGCTGCTCGACGCCGGGGTCCGCGCCGTCGTGCAGCCCGGGGGTTCCGTACGCGACGAGGAGGTCGTCGAGGCGGCGCGGGCGGCCGGCGTGACGCTCTACCTCACCGGCACGCGGCACTTCGCGCACTGAGCACGTCGAGGTGGCGCGGGCGAGTAGTGTGCCGGGCGTGACGAAGCAGCCAGCGCACGACGAGCCGGCGCCCTGGGGGCGGTCGGGGACGGCGTGGTTCGTCGTCCTCGGCGTCGTTGCCGTCGTGGTGGTGAACTTCGTGGTCGGCCCGATCGCGGCCGCGGGCACGTTGTCCGCCGTCGCGGTCACGGGCGGGGTGCTGCGGCTCGTCCTGCCCCGCGCCTCGGGGCTCTCGGCGCGCTCTCGGGCCTTCGACGTGACGGCGATGCTCGGCTTCGGGGCCGCGATCGCCGTGCTCGCCGCCGTCGTCCCGCAGTAGACGTCCAGCAGTAGACGTCCAGCAGTAGACGCCGAGCAGTGGACGTCCAGCAGTGGACGCCCAGCAGACGCACTAAGGCCCCGGGACCGTGCGCCGGTCCCGGGGCCTTCGTCGTCCTTACGGCCGGATCAGGACTCGGCGTGCTCGACGGCGAGGATCTCGATCTCGTCCTCGTCCTCGTCGGCGGCCTCGACCTCGTCGTCGGCGGACCGGAACAGCCCGTAGAGCAGTCCTGCGATCGCCGCACCGAGGAGCGGTGCGACCCAGAAGACCCACAGCTGGCTCAGGTGCTCGCCACCGAGGAAGATCGCGACAGCGGTCGAGCGGGCGGGGTTCATCGAGCCGTTGGTCACGGGGGCCGAGATGAGCAGACCCACGGTGAGCGCGAGACCGATCGCGGGAGCGGCGAGGAAGCGTGAACCCTTGCCGGTCACCCCGAGGATGACGGCGACGAAGACGCCGGTCACGACCACCTCGATGAGGATCGCCGCAACGAGGCCGAAGCCGGCTCCTGCGATCGCGAAGAAGGGCGAGAGCTCACCGTAGCCGTTGGCTGCGCCGCCCAGGATCTGGCTGGAGATCTCGGGCGTCACGGTCGGGACGGTGCGCAGGCAGATGACGAGCACCGTCGTGGCGAGCGCGCCTCCGACGAGCTGGCCGAGCCAGTAGGGGAGCACGTCGCCCCAGCCGATTCGCCCCGCGATGGCCGCACCGAGGGTCACGGCGGGGTTGTAGTGCCCGCCCGAGATCCACCCGAAGGCCGCGACGAGCACGAAGAGGCTCAAGCCGAAGGCGAGAGCGACGCCGAGCACCCCCACCTGGTTGAAGGCCGCATAGAGTCCGACGCCGACACCGGCGAGCACGAGGCCGAAGCTACCGAACGCCTCCGCGCCCACGCGGGACAGGAGGCCGGGACCCGAGTCAGCCGCCTCGACGTGCTCGAGGTACTCGACATCGGTGCGCTCCTCGAGCAGGACGCCGGCGGGCTCGAGGTCGTCCTCGGGAGAGGTGCTCTCCTCGAGCACGATCTCATCCTCCAGGGTGATCTCTTCCTCGAGCGGCGTGACGTCCTCGGGATCCGGGGTAGTGGGGTCGGTGGGCGTGGAGCTCATGTGTCCTGCTCTCGGGAGATGATGGTGTCGTGCCTGACGGGGCGCGTTGCCGCTCACGGACCGGGGCAGGGTGCGCCATCGGAAAGACTACGGCGCGACGTCGTCACAGTCCCGTGATCGTCCACGCCGGTGTGGCGTATCCGCCCGCGCCGACCCGTGGATGCCCAAGTCTCTTGATATCAAGTAATCTTGCCTGCGAGCCCAGTCCCTCCAGTGCAGGAGATGCCCGCATGTCCAAGATCAAGGTTGTCGGTCCGGTCGTCGAGCTCGACGGTGACGAGATGACACGGATCATCTGGCAGTTCATCAAGGATCGCCTCATCCACCCCTACCTCGACATCGACCTGCGGTACTACGACCTGTCGATCGAGAACCGCGACGCTACCGACGACCAGGTGACGATCGATGCCGCGCACGCCATCAAGGAGCACGGTGTGGGCGTCAAGTGCGCCACGATCACGCCCGACGAAGCGCGCGTCGAGGAGTTCGGCCTCAAGAAGATGTGGCTCTCGCCCAACGGCACGATCCGCAACATCCTGGGCGGCGTCGTGTTCCGCGAGCCGATCATCATCTCGAACATCCCGCGCCTCGTGCCCGGATGGAACAAGCCGATCATCATCGGTCGTCACGCCCACGGCGACCAGTACAAGGCCACCAACTTCAAGGTGCCCGGCGCAGGCACGCTGACCCTCACCTACACGCCCGCGGACGGCTCGGAGCCGATCCACCAGGAGGTCGTCACCTACCCTGAGGCGGGCGGCGTCGCGATGGGCATGTACAACTTCAACGAGTCGATCCGTGACTTCGCGCGCGCCTCCTTCGCCTACGGCCTGCAGCGCGGATACCCCGTGTACCTCTCGACGAAGAACACGATCCTCAAGGCCTATGACGGCGCGTTCAAGGACATCTTCGCCGAGGTCTTCGAGGCCGAGTTCGCGGAGCAGTTCGCCGCGGCCGGGCTCACGTACGAGCACCGCCTCATCGACGACATGGTCGCCGCCGCGATGAAGTGGGAGGGCGGCTACGTCTGGGCGTGCAAGAACTACGACGGCGACGTCCAGTCCGACACGGTCGCCCAGGGCTTCGGTTCGCTCGGGCTCATGACGTCCGTGCTCATGACGCCTGACGGCAAGACGGTCGAGGCGGAGGCCGCGCACGGCACCGTGACGCGCCACTACCGCCAGCACCAGGCGGGCAAGCCGACGTCGACCAACCCGATCGCCTCGATCTTCGCGTGGACCGGCGGGCTCAAGCACCGCGGCAAGCTCGACGCCACGCCCGAGGTCACGACCTTCGCCGAGGCGCTCGAGGACGTCGTGGTGAAGACTGTCGAGAGCGGCAAGATGACCAAGGACCTCGCGCTCCTCATCGGCCCGGAGCAGCCGTGGCTGACCACCGAGGAGTTCCTCGCCGCCCTCGACGAGAACCTCGCCGCGCGCCTCGCGGCGTGACCGGCCGGATCGGAGACCCCAGCATGAGCGCCACCCCCGTCAACGTCACCGTCACGGGCGCCGCGGGCCAGATCGGCTACGCGTTGCTCTTCCGTATCGCCTCCGGGCAGCTCCTCGGGGCCGACGTGCCCGTGCGGCTGCGACTCCTCGAGATCCCGCAGGCCGTCAAGGCCGCCGAGGGTGTCGCCCTCGAGCTCGACGACTGCGCCTTCCCGCTGCTCGCCGGCGTCGACATCTTCGACGACGCCCGCGCGGCGTTCGACGGTGTCAACATCGCCCTGCTCGTCGGGGCGCGCCCCCGCACCGCGGGGATGGAGCGCGGCGACCTCCTCGAGGCCAACGGCGGCATCTTCCGGCCGCAGGGCGAGGCGATCAACGCGGGAGCCGCCGACGACGTCCGCGTGCTCGTGGTCGGCAACCCCGCCAACACGAACGCGCTCATCGCCGCCGCGCACGCCCCCGACGTGCCGGCCGCGCGCTTCACGGCCATGACCCGCCTCGACCACAACCGCGCGCTGACCCAGCTCGCCCAGAAGGCCGAGGTGTCCGTCGCGGACATCGAGCGGCTGACGATCTGGGGCAACCACTCGGCCACGCAGTACCCGGACATCTTCCACGCGTCGATCTCCGGGCGGCCCGCCGCCGAGGTCGTCGCCGACCAGGCGTGGCTCGAGAACGACTTCATCCCGACCGTCGCCAAGCGTGGCGCGCAGATCATCGCCGCACGCGGGGCGTCGTCGGCGGCCTCCGCGGCGAACGCCGCGATCGACCACGTCTACTCGTGGGTCAACGGGACGCCCGACGGCGACTGGACGAGCGCCGGTGTCGTCTCCGACGGCTCGTACGGCGTGCCCGAGGGACTCATCTCCTCCTTCCCCGTGACGTCCGACGGCGGCGAGTGGCAGATCGTGCCGGGGCTCGAGATCGACGAGTTCTCCCGGGCGCGCATCGACGCCTCCGTGGCCGAGCTCGCCGAGGAGCGCGAGGCGGTCAAGGGCCTCGGGCTGGTGTAGCAGCCACCCACGGTTGGTCTCGCGGCCCCGGGCCGGGCACACTTCGTGGTCGGGGGCACCGTCGCCGACCTGGAGGAGTCCGTCATGACCCTGAACGAGTTCCTGCTCTTCGTCCTGCTCGTCGCCGCGGCCACGTGGTACGGCGGCTCGATCGCCGGTGCGGTCATCGGCGCGCAGGTCGCGCGCGGGGGAGACGAGCCCGCGCTCGGCCGGTTCGCGGCTGCCTACTCCCAGGTCGCCGCCGGCCTGTTCGGCGGGTCCGGCTTCCTCGCGCTCGCGGCGGGCATCTGGCTCGTGGCCATCAGTGACGAGCTCGCGTTCTCCGACGCCTGGATCGTCATCGCGCTCGTGGGCTGGTTCGTGTCGATCGTCTTCGCCGCGACCGCCGTCGGCCTGAGCTGGACGAGGCTCGCGATCGCGCTCGGCCACGGCCCGCACGAGGGCGGCGACAAGGCGAAGGCGCGGGCGGCCGAGGCGGGACCCGAGGCGGGGACAGCGGCACTCGTCGCGCGGGCGCTGCGCCTGAGCTGGGTCGACATCGCGCTGCGCACCGTCGTCGTCCTGCTCGTCGTGTGGCAGCCCGCGTAGTGGCACGTGTCCCGCTACGGGTGCGACCGGGCGCGTCGCGCACCGCCGTCGGCGGCTCGTACGGCGAGGGCGAGGGTGTCCGGCTCGTCGTGGCCGTAACCGCGCGGGCCGTGGACGGCGCGGCGACGAGGGCCGTGCTCGGTGCGGTCGCGAAGGTGTTCGGAGTGCGCCCCCGTCAGGTCGATCTCGTCAGTGGCGCGACCTCGCGCGACAAGGTGGTCGACGTCGACCTCCCCGCCGCCGAGGTCACCGCACGCCTCGCCGAGCTGCTCTCGCGCGCGGGATAGAGCTGCTGGCCCGGGGCCTTTACCGGTCTCCTGCGGCGGACTCGGACGCGCCGTGCGAACGGAGTCGGGCCCATCGGCCCGGTTCCGCTCAGCAGGGGGTGTTAGCGTGACGAACAGCCGGCTCTGCGCCGGGGTGCCATGGAGGCCACCGTGCGCTTCGTCTCTGCTGTCGCTGCCGCTCTCGCACTCGCTCTCGGCGGCCTGGTCGGTGCCTCGGGCGCCGCTGTCGCCGCCGATTCCGCGGCCATCACCGTGTGGACCACCACCACGCAAGGCATGAAGGTGACGCACAGCTCCGTGGAGCTCTGGCCGGTCGGCACGGGCGAGCGCATCGACATCCGCCGCATCCGCGCCGACGGCAGCACCCGGTTCACCGGTCTGGCTGCGGGGGACTACGTCGTGGTCGTCGCCACGCCGTACGGAAAGCCTTCCGAGCGGAGCGCGGCGGTCTCGGTGGCCGACGGCGAGCACGCCGAGGTGACCCTGACGCTGACCGCCGACCAGACGTTGAGCGGCACGCTCAGGCTCTCGGGCGAACCCGTGGCCGGCACGACGGTGACCGTGCTGCGCGACAACAAGGGGAAGCGCCCGGGCAAGGTCATCGCGGTCAAGACGGACGCTTCCGGGACCTGGGGAGCGATCCTGGACCCGGGGCGCTATCTCCTGCGGGTGGACCCCGTCGCCCGTTCGCCCTACCTGAGGACCTACTCGGGTTCTGTCGGCAGCTGGCGCAACGCGACGGTGATCGAGGTGACGGCTGGGAAGCACGTCACCCACACGCTCGACCTCATCGCGACGGCGAGCCTCACGGGCACCCTGCGCGACCATCAAGGGCGCCCGCTGGTGGGTGCCCGGCTCGACGTGACGGGTCGCTTCCACGAGGCCACGGGCAAGGCCGTGACGGACGAGTCCGGGAGCTTCGCCGTGCACGGCCTCCCGGCGGGACAGTTCGTCATCTTTGCCGCGGACGCCGACGGGATCGCCCTGACCCCTCGCACCCTGACCAAGAACGTCCGAGGGGGAAGCACTCTGGACCTGGGCGACGTCACCGTCGCCACCGCTCAACCCAAGGGCACCGCGCGGATCACGCTGCGGCTCGGCGGGGCGGTGGGCGACGACGAGAACCCGAGCGTGGTCTACGTCAAGGATGCGCGCGGCCGGGTGCTCGCCCGGGAGGTTGCGAGCTCCGGCGAGGAGTACGGCCGCTCGGTGCGGCTGAACCACCTGCCGGCCGGCAGCTACCGGGTGTACATCGCCGGGACCGGCTGGTCGAAGAAGGTGAGGCTCGCCCAGGGCCAGACCCGCGCGCTCGGCACGGTGAAGGTGCCCCGGCTGCGTGGCACGACGCCGATCACCGGGGTGGTGCGCAAGGCCGGGGGCTCGGCGATCAAGGGCTTCTACGTCTCCTTGTGCGACGAGCGCAAGGTGTGCTTCACCGAGCAACGCACGAACGCGCGAGGTCGGTTCACGTTCAAGGGCATCGCTCGCGGGAAGTACACCGTCATCACCACCCCCGGAGGACCGCACCTGGCGACCAAGCCCCGCACGGTGCAGGTCCGTTCGGGCAGCACGGCTCGCGACCTCACGCTCACGAGCCCGCGCGGTGGCACCGTGACGGGCAAGGTGAAGCTGCCCGCGGGAACCTCGCCGACGACCGTGCTGGTCCGGCTGGTCAGGACGAACGGCGCGAACTACCACGGGGGCGCGGAGCACGTGCTCGCCGACCGTGCGAACGCCAAGGGCGTGTTCGTCGTCAAGAACGTGCCGGCAGGCACCTATCGCGTGGTCGCGCGAGACACCCAGATCGGCGGCTACAGCGATGCCTACCCGAAGGGCGCCACGTTCAAGAAGTCGGCCAAGATCAGGGTCACGGCGGGCACCAAGGTGAAGACCCCCACCATCAGGTTCACCGGCTCAGGGCGCGGCTGAGCCCTGCGCGGTGTTAGCGTGACAAGAATCCGGCCTTGCGCCGGGGTGGCATGGAGGCCGCCGTGCGAACCATCTCTTCCATCGTTGCTGCTCTTGCACTCGCACTGACCGGTCTCGTCGGCGTCTCGAGCGTCGCCGTCGCTGCCGACCCCGTCCAGACGCTCGGCGGAACCCTCCGGCTCTTGGGCGAACCGGTGGCTGGTACGACCGTGACCGTGCTGCGCGAGAACGAGGGCAAGCTCTTCGCAGTCAGGACGGACGCCGCCGGGAACTGGCGGGCGGACGTGGACCCTGGTCGCTATCTGCTGCGAGTGACCCCCGCCGCCGACTCGCGCTTCCTGAAGACCTACTCGGGTTCGGTCGGCAGCGAGCGTGAGGCGACGGTGATCGAGGTGGAGGCCGGCGAGCACGTGACCTACACGCTCGACCTCATCCCTGCGGCGAGCTTCACGGGTACGCTGCGCGATCCGCAGGGCCGCCCGCTCGCGGGTGCCTGGCTCAGTGTGACGGGTCGCTTCCACCAGGCCACGGGCCAGGTGCAGACGGACGAGTCCGGGAACTTTGCCGTGCACGCTCTTCCCGCGGGACAGTTCGTGATCCTCGCAACGGACGCCGACGGGATCGCGCTGACCCCCCGCATCCGGACCAAGCACGTTCCTGCGGGAACCAGCCTCGACCTGGGCGATGTCACCGTCACGACGAGCCAGCCCAAGGGCACCGCGCAGATCACGCTGCGGCTCGGCGGGGCGGTGGGCGACGACGAGAACCCGAACGTGGTCTACGTCAAGGACTCGCGCGGCCGGGTGCTCGCCCGGCAGTATGCGAGCAGCTTCGAGGAGTACGGCCGCTCGGTGCGTCTGAGCCACCTGCCGGCCGGCAGTCACCGGGTGTATGTCGCCGGGACCGGGTGGTCGAAGAAGGTCAGGCTGACCAAGGGCCAGACCCGCGCGCTCGGCACCGTGAAGGTGCCACGGGTGCGCGGCACGACGCCGATCACCGGTGTGGTGCGCAAGGCCGGTGGCTCGGTGATCGAGGGCTTCTACGTCTCCCTGTGCGACGCGCGCAAGGTGTGCTTCGCCGAGAAGCGCACGAATGCGCGAGGTCGGTTCACGTTCAGCGGCATCGCTCCCGGCAGGTACACCGTCATCACCACCCCTGGCGGGCCGCACGTGGCGACGAAGGCGCGCACGGTGCACGTCCGCTCCGGCAGCAAGGCCCGCGCCCTCACGCTCACGAGCCCTCGCGGTGGCACCGTGACGGGCAAGGTGACGCTGCCCGCGGGAACGTCGCCGAAGTTCGTGCTGGTCCGGCTGGTCAAGCCGAACGGCACCGACTACCACTGGGGATCGGACTCCTACCTTGCGGACCGGACCAACGCCATGGGCGGCTTCGTGATCAAGAACGTGCCCGCGGGCAGGTATCGGGTGGTAGCGCGACACGGCGGTGGTGTCTTCAGCGACGCCTACCTCAAGGGCTCCACGTTCAAGAAGTCGGCCACGGTGAAGGTCGTGGCGGGCAAGAAGAAGAAGATCGCCACGATCAGATTCACCGGCTGAGGACGGGCCCCCGGGCCGGAAGGTGCCGGGGGGCCTGGGTGTAGCGTGACGAGCATCCGGTACCCGCCGGCTCGAGGTGGAGCACGCGATGAGCAAGACTCTGTCGGCCGTTCTCGTAGCACTGCTCGCGCTGGCCGGCGTGACCGTGGCACCGGGTGCCGCGCTTGCTGCCGACGGCGCGTCGGTGACCCTCTGGCTGCGGACCGACGACGGCATGCCGGTCACGCAGAGCTACGTCGACCTCTTCCACGCCGGTACGGACGAGGTTGCCGGTTCGACCGCGTCCGACGCGGACGGCGCGACCCGTTACACGGGACTTGCCGCAGGTGAGTACGTCGCGGTGGTGCGCGACGCGATCGGGCTTCCCGCCGAGCGGTCCAGCGCCGTCACGCTGGCGCCCGGCGAGCATGCCGAGGTCACCATGACGCTCACCGCAGCCCAGACGATCCGTGGTTCCGTCCTGTTCGCCGGGAAGCCGCTCGAGCGCGGGAGCGTCGACGTCTACCGGGTACGCGAGACCGGCACCCCGGCCCACGTCACGTCGGCGACCATCGCGGGCACCGGCGTCTGGGGAGCGCTCGTAGCACCCGGTCGCTACATCCTGCGGGTGGACCCGAGCGACAGCCCGGACACCCGGTACCTGCGCACCTACTCCGGCTCCACCGTGCGGCAGGAGGAGGCCACGGTGATCGACGTCGCCGCGGGTACCCACGCGACGCACACGATGCACCTCGTCGGCACCGCGAGCGTCACGGGTTCCTTGCGCGACGCCCAGGGGCGTCCCGTCGTCGGGGCCGTCGTCTCGGTACGAGGGCGGTTCCACACCGCGGCGGAGTCCGGGGCCACCGGAGCGGATGGCGCCTTCACCGTGCACGGGCTAGCCGCCGGCAGCTATGTCGTGGTCGCGGCGGACGCCGACGGCATCGGGTTCACCCAGCGCGTGCTCACGAAGGCGGCGGCGCCTGGGGGCACCTTGCGCCTCGGGGCCATCACCGTCTCGCGGGCGCTGCCCAAGGGCTCGGCCCAGATCACTCTGAGGCTGAGCGGTGCGGTCGGCACGGACGACAACCCCAGCGTGGTCTACGTCAAGGACACCCGCGGGCGCGTGCACGCCCGCGGCTACGCCGGCGGGGAGCATGGCCGCTCGGTCCGGCTCATGCACCTACCGGCGGGCACCTACCGCGTCTACGTCGCGGGGACCGGCTGGTCGAAGAAGGTCAAGCTCGCTCCAGGAGCCACGAAGGCTCTCGGCACTGTCAGGGTGCCCAGGGTGCGCGGCACTACGCCGATCAGGGGAGTGGTCCGCAAGGCGAACGGCGTGGCGCTGTCCGGGGCCACCGTCCGGCTGTGCGACGCCCGGAAGCAGTGCTTCTTCGAGACCACGACCACGGACCGCGGCCGCTACACGTTCAGCGGTGTCGCCCGAGGCAGGTACACCGTCTCGACGAACGCCTGGGGCAACCAGGTCGCACCGAAGGCCCGTTCGGTCACGGTGAAGGCGGGACGGGTCGCCCGCATCGCTGACCTGCGCACCCGCTTGGGTGGCACGGTCACCGGCACGGTGCGTACGCCCTCGGGCAAGGCCGCTGCCCGTGCGCTCGTCTGGCTCGTCAAGCCGAACGGGAAGGGGTACCACACGGTGCCTGCCCACGTGGACTGGGCGAACGCCAAGGGCGTCTTCACCATCAAGGGCGTCCCACCAGGCACCTACCGCGTCGTCGCCCGCGACGAGGTGACGGGTGGCTACCGCGACGCGTACCCGAAGGCCGCGTCCTTCAAGAAGTCGGCCACGGTGAAGGTCGCCGTCGGAAGGACGAAGAAGGTCCCGGTACTGAGGTTCGTCGCCACCAGCTGATCACGGGCCGCCCACGCGACGCGCCAAGAACCACGCGAGCCGCAGGTCAGGCTCACCGTGGTGGTGAGCTGCCTGCGGCTCGCGTGTTGGGGGCTCAGCCCTGCGGGTCGCTCATCGGCGAACCTGGACCCTCACCTTCTTCGACCAGGTGCTGTTCGCGGTCACCTTCGGGTTCTTCGGCAGGAACCGTGCCTGCACCGTGATCTTCTTGGAGTAGGTGCGAGGCAGCCTCACAGTCACCTTGCCCTTGTCCTTCGCCCGCAGCTTCGCCATGGTGACGGTCTTGCCGCCGACGCGGATCCGGAACTGACCGACGGCGTGCTTACCGTTCGTCAGCTTCGAGACCCGCACTACGATCACGGGCCTCGTGCGCGCGCGGAACGGCTTGGCGCTGACCTTCGGCTTCGCCGTCTTCAGCGCCGCCTTCACCACGGTGAACGTGGCGCCCGATGCGACCGACGAGACGGTCTTCTTGTCGCTGGTGCGCAACGTCGCCGTGATCGCCCGGTAACTGCCACGCGGGAGCAAGCCCCTGATGCGCAGCGTCGCCTTGTACTCCTTGCCGACCTTCCGGACCTGGGCGGAACCCAGCGTCGTCTTGCCGGAGGCGAACGTCACCTTGCCCGACGTCGCTCCGGAGACGGTCACCGAGACCGAGGCACGCAGCTTCGCGATCGAGCTGTACGCGTGCTTCGACTTGCTCAGCACCGGGACAGAGACCGAGACGGGCTCAGGCTCGGGCTTGGGACCGGGGTCGACGGGCGAGGTGATGACCGTGATCGTCACCGGGGACGTCGAGCTGGGCAGGAACAGGTCCTCGCCCAGGTAGGTCGCCGTCAGGTTGTGAGCGCCCTTGGCCAGCGGGTCCACCGTGAACGTGACACGCGCCTGGTTGTCCAGCGCCCGCTTCGCAACGACCTTGCCGTCGACCGAGAGCTCCACGTCACCGGTGGCGCCGTTGCTGACGCCGACGACGACCTGGACCTTGTCGCGGTCAACCGCGGTGGCCGGTACGCCCAGGAACGAGGTCTCGGTGACCACGTACAGGTCCATGCGCTGGTACTCGGTCGTGAGGCCGGCCAGAGCCGTGACGAACTGGGCGTGCGACGCGGACGCGGGATCGAGCGCCTTCGCCGCCGCGAGCACGGCTGCGATCTTCGCGTAGACGGCGGGGTGCACCGTGTCTGCGTCGATGGCCTCGAGGGTGGCGATCCAGTTGTTGAGCTGGCGCACCACCTTCCACTCGAGCTGGCCGGCGGCCAGGGTGAGCTGTCGGAGCGACGCCGCGACCTGGCCGGCTGTAGCGTCGGCGTCGGCTGCGAGCGCCCGCGCGTCCTCCAGGGCGCGCTCGAACACCTTGAAGTCCGAGGCCACGTAGAGCGACTTGTCCGCCACCAGCTCCCCGAGCTCCGAGATCGCGTCCCGGAGGGCCGACTTGTCGATCCCGTAGAGCAACGCGAACGAGTCGAAGTTGCCGACGTTGTTCTTGCCCGGGACGGGAACGCTGCGGAACTCGAGGTAGAGCGTGTTGACGCCCGTGAGCTCCGTCGGCAGGTCGACCGAGATCGTGCCGAACGTGTTCCAGTTGGTCGCCTCGACCTCGGTGTTGGGCAGGTCGGCCACGACGAGGGGATCGCCGTCGCGGGAGCCGACGTAGACCGCGAGGCTCGCCTCGTTGACCCGGTGATCGGGTGCGGCGTACGTGACCAGCAGGCGGTTGGCGAAGTTGTCACCGAGGTCGACGTCCTGGTAGCGGACCCAGTTGCCGTTGAAGGTGCCGGCGAGCACTCCGCCGCCGTTGCCGCCCTCGGTCTTCAGGTCGTTGCCGGAGAAGTCCTCGCCGGAGACGAGGCCGGCGGATGCCAGCGTGCCGTTCCCGGCGCGGATCGACTCGAACTCCACCGTGTGACGGGTCGTGTCGCCCACGGCGGTGGTGTCGTCGAACCTGAACCAGCGGAAGTTGCCCACGTAGGGAGCGTCCGAGGTGTGTGCCAGATCCATCCGGAAGACGATGTACACGTCTTGCGTGCCCGTGAACACCCCGGGGTCGACGGTCGTCTCCCACTGCACGTAGTTGCCCCAGTTCGTGCCCGGATCGGTAGCTGGCAGCATCACGCTCGACGCCGCACTCGGACCGCTGGGAGAACCGAGTCGGACATCGATCCACGTGTTCGCGGTCGACCGCCCGGCTGGCTTGGAGTACGAGAACTTCAGGGTGTCCGCGCCGTTGGGACCGAAGTCCACGTCGGCGAAGTGGATCCACTCCTCGTTGTGGGTGTTGCCGAAGTTGGTGTAGGCACCGGCTGAACCGTCCCGTCCCATTCCCGGGTGCATGTCCGTCACGTTGTTCGGGCCGAGCTCTGCGAACTCGAACGTCGGCTCGTCCTCGTCGACCACGGGCACGAACTCGAAGAAGTCGAGGTTCGCGACCCAACGCCGGCTGGTGTCGTCGCCGGCCCGGAACACGAAGAACACGTCGTTCCGACCGTCGAGCGACGCCAGCTCCTCCGAGGTGAACTCGTGCGTCTTCCCGACGTAGTTGCCCCATCCGCCGGTGGTGGGCAGGGCGATCGTCGTGACGAGCGTCCCGTCCGCCGAGCCGGTACGGATCTCCATCGTGGAGCTCGCCGAGGCGGAGCCCGGGTTGTGGGCGTAGTTCACGACGAACGACTTCAGCGGCGCTTCGGAGAAGTCGAGACCCAGGAACCCGAGCCACGAGTCGCGCTCCACGCCTCCGACATTGATGCCGGTGCCGCCGCCTTCGGTCTTGAGCTCGCCGCCGGACCAGACGTCGTTGGCCTCGGCCTCGAGGCGGCGGTACCCGCCGTCGGCGATCACGAGTCCGTCCAGTGCTCCCTGCAGGACGGCGACGCCCTGTCGCAGCGCGGCGTCCGATGCGGCCGGGTCGCCGAGCAGGCTCTCCGCGCCGTCGATGGCACTGCGCAAGGCAGCGATACCCGCCGCTGAGTAGTTGCCGGGCACGACGAGCTTGGCCTCGTCGACGAGCTCGGCGAGCTCACCACGCAGGTCCGAGCGGACCGAGATGGTGACCGGGCTGATGCCGGACAGGCCGGCGCCGGTGACCAGTGCCGCCGTCACGCCACCGACGAACGCCTCGTCCTGGAAGACGAGCACGAACGTCGACGACGTGACCTCGTCGAGCGTCCCTGTCAGCGAGATGTCGACGCTCGTGTCGGAGGTCTTGAAGACGCTCGCCGACACGCCGCTGGCCAGTCCGGCCAGCTGCACGGCCGACGAGGTCAACGTGCTGCCGTCGGCTCCGGCGAAAATCGCCCCGCCCGTCAGCTCGACGGCGATCGTCGAGTCGATGGCACCGTCGGTGTCCGCCGTCACGGTGGTGGAGGAGAGCTGTGCCCCATAGCCCTGGAAGGAGACCTTCAGGCCGAGGGCGCGATCCTGCGCCGCGGGGACGTCGGCCACGAACGCGGCCTCCGCCAGTGTCACGACGAGGTTGTCGGTCGAGTCGGCGACCGCATGGCTCGAGGCCTTCCCCTCGAGCGCCAGCGTCAACGTGGTGCCCGACGTCTTCGTCGCCCTGACGCTCAGCCCCGCAGGCAGGCCTGCGACCTGCACGTGTGCCGAGACGTCCGCGCCGTCGGCTCCCGCGAAGGTCGTACCGTCGGCCGTGAGGGTGATCGTGTCGTCGACCGAGCCGTCGTTGGCGGCGGCCTCGGTGAACACCTTCCTGGACGTGGAGACGGGCTGCGCCGGGTGGTAGGTCCGCGAGTCCACCTCGTCCGAGAGCGAGTACGCCATCGGGCTGTCGTCGCCCCACGTCGACGCCTCGTCGCCCATCGTGAAGCGGGCGACGCCGCCGGCGGTCAGCTCGTCGAAGGTGAGCCACGTCCGGTTCAGCGGCGCACCGTTGAGGCTCGCGTCCTGGATGTAGAAGTTGTCGGCGTTGACGCCGTCGGCCTCGATGACGAAGCTCTTGCCGCTCGGGTAGTGGATGGTGGCCTTCTCGAAGATCGGCGAACCGATCTGGAAGGAGTCCGCACCGGACGTCACCGGGAACAGCCCGAGAGCACCCGCGACGAACACCGCGGACATCGTGCCGGCGTCGTTGTCCATCGTGGGCAGGAACCCCTGCGGGTGGTTCTTGTAGACGTAGACCTTGGCGGGGTTGTTGTACTCACCGTTGCCCGAAGGCACCTCGCTGCTCGAGCCGGTGGCGATGTAGCGGTTGCAGCTCTCCTCGGTCAGGATCTGCCGCGCCCAGTACTGGGTGTGGCTCGCCGCGCCGACGTAGTTGAACAGGTACGGCGCCTGCAGGTCGATCTCGTTCGCGTTCGAGTGGAGCATGCGGCGGCAGTTGTCCGGCTCCTGCTCGCCGAAGTGGAAGCTCAAGGCCCGCTTGGCGGCCTCGCGGCCACCCATGAGCTCGATGATCCCGCCCATGTCCTGCGCGGTGTACCAGTGGTACTGCCACAGCGTTCCCTGGTACAGGCCCGCACCGGAGACCTCGAACCGCTCGGGGTCGGCCGAGACGAACGCGCCCGAGCCGTTGCGCGGCACGATGAGGCCGACGTCGCTGACTCCGGCCGTGACGGCAGGAGCGTTGGACGTGAGCGCGTCCTTGTTGAACAGGTTCACGTAGTTCGTGGAGCGTGCGCGGAAGCTGTTCGCGTCCGCCGTCTTGCCGAGCGCGTCGGCGATGACGGCCATGCCCCAGTCGTCGTACGACGTGCCCACGGTCTCGGCGACCCTGCTGGGGATGTAGCCGAGCGCCTCGTTCGTGCTGTTGTACTGCCCGTTGGAGTGCGTGACGAGCGCGGGATAGGCGAGGTCGAGGCCGTCGAGGTGGGCGCCCTTGGAGATGGCGTCCGCGATGACCACGGCCGCGCGCTCCCAGCGCACGGTCGGGACCGAGTGCGTGAGCTGGTTGAGCGACGTCTTTCCGGAGTTCGCGAGCTCGGCGAACAGGTCGACGAGGGACTGCGCGATGTCGCCGTAGACGTCGGGGTAGATCATCGCGATCGACGAGTACTTGCGGAAGTCGTCCCACAGCGCCCACGAGTCGTAGTGCGTGTAGCCGTCCGCGCGGTAGATGACCCCGTCGACCCCGCGGTAGGTACCGTCGGTCGACGTCGCGTTGATCGGGGACCCGTTCATCCGGAACAGGTGCGTGTAGAGCTGGATCTTGAGGTCACCCGTCGGGTCGTCGTCGGCGCCTTCCTCGATCTCGACGGCGCCCAGTGCCGCGTTCCAGGCGTCGGTCGCCGCGGCACGGACGTCCTCGAACGACTTGCCGCCGACCTCCGCGGCCATGTCGCGCTTGGCCTGCGCCACGCTGATGGGGGAGAACGTCACCCGCATGCCGACCTTGCTCCCGGCAGCGACGTTGAACGTGAGGACGGCCCCGATGTCCGTACCGTTCTGGGATCGCGCGGAGATGCTGAGGTCGTTCTCGTTCCACGTGTTGATGGTGGACGCAGGACGGGTCGTCTCGGCGTAGTAGTACAGCTGGTAGTTCGCGTTGTAGAAGAAGCCGTCGAGGCGGCCCGAGAGCGAGGTGTTGCCGTCGGTGGTCGTGCCGACCTTCAGGGTCGCTCCGTTGCGGTTTCCGAAGTTGTTGCGCAGATCCACCACGAGCGAGCCCTTGCCCGCCTGGTCGAAGGCGTACTCGTGCACACCGGTGCGGGTGTCCGCGGTCACCTGGGCGTCGATCGTGCGGGTACCTTCGGTCAGGTTGTCGATCCGGTAGTGCCCCGGGGACGCCGACTCGTTGGCGTGCGAGTAGCCCTTGAGGTAGGAGCCCGTGCTGGGCCGCGACGTGTAGTTCTGGTACGTCGGGACGACGAGGAAGTCGCCACCGGCCCCGTTGCCGCCGACACCGTCGAGCGTGATCCCGGTGAAGCCAGCCATCTGGGTGGAGTTGTAGTCGTAGCCGACGTGCGAGCGCGGGCTGGTCAGCGGAGTGACCTTGGCAAGACCGTGCGGGGTGAAGGCACCCGGCCCGTCCTGCCCGAAGTCGTCCTCCGTCGCGATGAAGGGATTGACGAACTGCGTGTAGTCCTCGGTGGTGGGAGCAGCGGATGCCGCTGCTGCGGGGAGCACGAGCTGGGCGGAGACGAGCGCTCCGGCCGCGAGAGCAGCGACGGCGCTCCTGGCCTTGGCGCGCGGTCTGCGCACCGGGGACGACGAGACGGGCGGGTTCACGTGTACCTCCAGTTCAGGGCGTCTGACTGACACCGTTGTCATCGACTTGCGTTACTTCGTTCAACTCAGTAACTAACGTGGCCGAACGCAGTCCCAGTGCGACGAGAGGCAGCGGGAGTGCGATCGGGGCTGAGCCGTGTCGAGCTGTTCAGTTGTGGTGCGAGGCCCCGGGCCTTGGCCCGGGACCCCGCACCGTGGTGCGGGCCTGTTCCGTCGGTGGGCGCTAGCCCTTGACGGAGCCGGACATGAGGCCGCCGATGAAGTAGCGGCCGAGCAGGATGTAGACGAGCAGCGTCGGCAGCGAGGCGAGCAGTGCTCCCGCCATCGAGATGCCGTAGTTGGTCAGCAGCGCACCGTTCGCGAGGTTGTTCAGCGCGAGCGTCACGGGGCCGTTCTGGCTCGAGGAGAAGAACACCGCGAAGAGGAAGTCGTTCCAGGCCGAGGTGAACTGCCAGATGAGGACGACGACGAAGCTGGGGATCGAGATCGGCAGCACGACCCAGAAGAACGTGCGGAGCATGCCCGCCCCGTCCACGCGTGCCGCCTCGATGAGCTCCTCGGGTACGGACATGTAGTAGTTGCGGAAGATGAGCGTCGTGATCGGGATGCCGTAGATGACGTGCAGGATGATGAGCGAGGGCACGCCGCTCGGCACCCCGGCGCCGTTCATGAGCTGGAGCAGCGGGATCATGACGGCCTGGTACGGGATGAACATCCCGAACAGGATCAGCGTGAACACGAGGTCAGCCTTGGGGAAGCGCCAGCGTGCGAGCACGAAGCCGTTCATCGCGCCGAGGAACGAGGAGATGACGGCCGCCGGGACGACCATCTGCACCGTGCGCCACAGGGCCGGCGAGAGGGCCTCCCACGCGCCCTTCCAGTTGTCGAGGATCCAGACCTCGGGCAGGTTCCAGGCCCGGACCGCGGCCGCGTCGCCCGAGCCCTTGAAGCTCGTCACGAACAGCACGTACACAGGGATGAGCACGATCACGAGGAAGAAGAGCAGCGCGAGGTACTTCAGGGTGCGCGAGACGCGGAACCGGGACGGGGCGCTGCTCGACGGCTTGACGGCGGCCTTAGCCGGGGCGCCGAACGTGGTGTCGGTGCGTACGGCGCTCACTTGACCTTCTCCGTCCGCGTGGTGTGGATGAGGTAGGGGATGATCAGCGCCGCGACGATCACGAGCAGGATCGCGCCGACGGCGGCCGAGTTGGCGTAGTCGAAGCTCGACTTGAAGACGTACATGTCGATCGCGGGCACCTTGGTCTGGTAGTTCGAGGGCTTCGAGATCGCCATGATCAGGTCGAAGGCCTTGAGCGACATGTGACCGATGATGATCACGGCGGACAGTGCTACGGGGCTGAGCTGCGGGAACAGGACGTGCCGGTAGAGCTTCCACTCGCTCGCGCCGTCCATGCGACCGGCCTCGCGCAGCTCTTCGGGAATGCCCCGGAAGCCGGCCAGGAAGAGCGCCATGACGTAGCCGGAGAGCTGCCAGATCGCGGGGATCGCGATCGCGGCGATGCCGACGTTGACGTTGTTCCACCAGTTGTTCTGCAGGAAGTCGAGGCCGACGATCTGGAACAGCCGGTTGAGGCCCGAGGCCTGCTCACCCTGGTTCGAGTTGAGGAGCCAGCGCCAGACGACGCCGGACGCGACGAAGGACACGGCCATCGGGAACAGGTAGATGGAACGGAACACGCCCTCGAACCGAACCGGTCGGTCGAGCAGCCACGCCCACAGGAACCCGAAGAGCATGGTGCCCGTGAGGAAGACCACGGTGTAGAGCAGGAGGTTCTTGAGCGAGTGCTGGAAGGCGTCGCTGCCGAGCAGCGCGATGTAGTTGTCGAGCCAGACCCATGACGACGGCTCGCGGCCGGTCGCTTGGGCGGCCGTGTGGATGTCGGTCATGGACGTGCGCGCGTTCGCGGCGAGCAGCCCGTAGACGAAGACGGCCATGAGGATGGCCGAGGGTGAGATGAGGAGCAGGGGGGGTCCCCAGCGGCGGAGCTGGCGAGGCACCGTTGCCTCCTTGGGTCGGCAGACGAGTGGGGCAGGGGAGCACGCGACGCTGGTGCGGTCCCGTCGAAGGGGGCGACGGGACCGCACCGCGTCAGGTGGTCGACCTAGCCCATCGCCGCGGCAAGGTCGGCCTGGAAGCTGGCCAGGTCAGACCCGCCGGTGGTGAACTTGCTGGTCGCGTCGCCGATGGCGTTGAGCGCAGCGATCGGCGTGGCCGCACCGTGGGCGAGCGAGGACACGATCTGGTCCTGACCGAACGACTCGATCGCCGTCTGCTGGTACTCGGAGAACTCCGCGGGGTCGGCGTCCGTGCGGGCCGGGATGGAACCCTTGGCCTTGTTGAACGCGACCTGACCCTCGAGCGAACCCACGGTCTCCAGCCACGCCTTCGCACCGTCGGGGTGCGGGGCACCCACCGGGAGCGTGAACGCGTCGGCGAGGAAGTCGAAGACGCCATCCGTGCCAGGCACCGGGAAGTAGGTGAAGTCGGTGCCTGCGACCTTGCCGGCCTCCTCGAACGCGGCCACGGCCCAGTCGCCCATCACGTTGAAGGCGGCCTGGCCGTCCATGACCTGCTGGGTGGCGTCCGGCCAGTCCAGACCGTCACGGTCGGTGTTCGTGTAGGAGATCGCCTTCTCGAAGGTGGCGAGCGCGTCGGTGACGTCCGAGCCGGTCCAGTCGGTGGTGCCGTCCCACAGGCCCGAGTACGCGTTGACGCCGAGCTCAGCGAGGAGCACGGTCTCGAGGAGGTGGACCTGCGTCCACGTCGTCGCGACCGAGAGGGGAGTGCGGCCGGAGGCCTGGATGGTGTCGAACGCGTCGAACCACTCGTCGAACGAGGCGTAGGTCGCGTCGGGGTCGAGGCCCGCCTCGGAGATGACCGAGGGGTTCGCCCAGACCACGTTGGCGCGGTGGATGTTCGACGGGATCGAGTAGATCTTGCCGTCGACCGTCATACGGGCCACGAGGTCGGGCGGGAACGCGTCGCGCAGCCCGAACTCGTCATAGAGGTTGGCGACGTCCTCGACCTGACCCGCGTTGATGTAGTCGGTCAGCTCGGCGCCGGCGTGTGCCTGGAAGGTGTCCGGCGGGTCGTTCGCCTGCAGGCGGGACTGCAGGAGGTCCTTGGCGGCGGAACCCGCGCCACCGGCGACGGCCCCGTTGATGAACTCCACGTTCGGGTGCTGGGTGTCGAACACCGAGACCATGGCGTCGAGGCCAAGCTTCTCGGAGCCGGAGGCCCACCAGGTGAAGACCTCGACCTGGGTCGCCTCACCGGCGTCGTCGCCGCCAGGGGTCGTCGTCGGGTCCGTCGGGCTGCCCCCGTTGCTGCATGCGGCCAAGGTCAGGCTTGCGGCCACGAGGCCAGCTGCCAGCACGGGGCGTGTGCGTCGAATGCGCATCTGTTTTCTCTCCTACGTCGTCATTGCCGTGGATAACGGTGAGACCCTGCGCCCCGCGAGGTGCGGGGTGCGGTGCCGAGCGCGATGCCGCGCCCGGGTGGTGCAGGGCCCATACAAGGGCACCGCGCACCTTGGCGTCAAGAAGTAAACTCAAGAGTAGCCAATTCGTGATCTTTGCTTGATTAGATGAACGCAGGTCACGGGCATGCCCGCGCTCCCACCGCTGGCAGATCAGAGACTTGGGCCGTCGAGGTCGAGCGCTTCGCTATGCTGCGCGCGTGGGATCGGACCGGGTGACACCGGGTTCGCAGACTTCACTGCGTGAAGCCAACCGAGCCAGGATCGTGAATGCCGTCCAGCAGCGTGGGTCGCTCACGCAGGTCGAGCTGGCCGGTGTCACTGGGCTGTCTCCGGCCACGGTCTCCAACATCGTCAAGGAGCTCGTCGCCAGCGGTGTCCTGCACACCTCGCCCACCTCGCGCAGCGGTCGACGCGCGCAGCAGGTGACCCTCGCCCGGAACCTCGGGCTCATCGCCGGGATGCACTTCGGTTCGCGCTCGCTCCGCGTGGCGCTCTCGGACGTCACCCACCGCATCGTGGCGGAGCAGCGCATGCCGCTGCCTCCGGACCACCGGGCCGACGTGGGCCTCGACCGCGCGAGCCTCCTGCTCGCGGAGATGGTCGAGTCGGTCGACGCACGCAGCGACGAGGTGCTCGCCGTCGGCGTCGGGGTCCCGATTCCTGTGGACGTGCAGACGGGCCGGGTGTCGTCCCACGGGATGCTGCGCGGCTGGGACGGTGTCTCCGTCACGGAGATGCTCGGCGGCCGGCTCGGGGTGCCCGTCTACGTGGACAACGACGTCAACCTCGGTGCCCTTGCCGAGACGCGGCTCGGCGCGGCTCGGGGGAGTCAGCACGTGCTCTACGTCCGGGTCTCGCACGGGGTGGGAGGCGGGCTCGTCCTCGGTGGCCAGGTCTTCCGTGGTCGGATCGGGGCGGCGGGCGAGATCGGGCACGTCTCCGTGGTCGAGCACGGTTCGGTGTGCCGGTGCGGAAACCGCGGTTGTCTCGAGACGGTCATCGGCGCGACGGCCCTCGTCGAGACGCTGCGACACTCGCACGGCCCCCTCACGCTGCGCGACGTCGTCACGCGGGCCGGAGCGGGTGACGCGGGTTGTCGTCGCGTGATCTCGGACGCCGGGCGCTATCTCGGCATGGCGGTCGCGACGGTGTGCAACATCATCGACCCGGAGCTCGTCGTGGTCGGCGGTCAGCTCGCCGAGGCGGGCGAGCTCCTGCTCGAACCCATGCGTGACGCGATCGAGTCGCGTGCCATCCCGAGCGTCGCGGGTCCGGTGGGCATCGTCGAGGGGGAGCTCGGCGCTAGCGCCGAGGTGCGGGGTGCACTCGCCGTGGCCCTCGACATGGTCTCCATCGCGGGCGCCTCGCAGGTGCCGGTATGAGGCGCGCGTCGTGGGCCGCTCCTGGCGCCCTCATGGTCGCGGCGAGCCTCGCGCTCACGTCGTGCGTGGCACCACCGACGCGCTCGGTGCCGTCGGACGAGGTCATCGGACTGCTGCTCCCCGAGTCGAAGGCAGCGCGCTACGAGGCGGTCGACCGTCCCGCTTTCGAGCGGGTCGTCGCGGCGCGCTGCCCGGAGTGCACGGTCCTTGCCGCCAATGCGGACCAGGATGCGGCTCGGCAGCAGCAGCAAGCGGAGTCGATGCTGACCCGGGGCGCGGGCGTGCTCGTGCTCGACGCCGTCGACGCAGTGGCTGCGGTGAGCATCGTGACCCAGGCCCACGAGCGTGGAGTGCCGGTCATCGCGTACGACCGGTTCATCGCCGACGCCAACCTCGACTTCTACGTCTCCTTCGACTCCCGGCACATCGGCCGACTTCAGGGTGAAGCGCTCGTGCAGGCGCTCAACGCCTTGCGACAGGGCCCGTCCTCGCCCGCGCAGGGGGTACTCCTCGTCCATGGATCGCCCACGGACCCCAACTCCGCGGCGCTGCGCGCGGGAGTCCACCGAGCGCTCGAGGGCACGGACATCGACGTGCTCGCGGAGTACGACACCCCCGACTGGAGCCCTGACAAGGCCCAGGAGTGGGTCACGGGCCAGCTCGCCCAGTTCGCCGGTCAGGTCGACGGCGTCAACGCGGCGAACGACGGCATGGCCGGGGGAGTCATCTCGGCGTTGCGCTCCGCGGGTTACGACCCCGTCCCGCCCGTGACGGGCCAGGAGGCCGAGCTCGCCGCGCTGCAGCGCATCGTGGCCGGCGACCAGATCATGACGGTCTACAAGGCGCTCGACCAGCAGGCTCGCACGGCCGCCGAGCTGGCCGTACGTGTGCTGCGTGGCGAGAATCCCGTCACCACGGCGACGGTCGACGGCGTCCCCGCCCTGCTGCTGGCCCCCGTGGCCGTGAACCTCGGCAATCTGAACCGCGTCATCGTCGACGGCGGTGTCTACTCCGTGGAGGAGATCTGCGTGCAGCCTTACACCCACGCCTGCATCGAGGCAGGCCTGCTTCCTGGTGGCGAGTCGTGAGCCCACCAGTCCTGTCCCTGCGCGGCGTGGTCAAGGGCTACGGTGCGGCGCGTGCGCTCGACGGTGTCGACCTCGACCTGCACCGGCACGAGGTGCTCGCAGTCATCGGCGACAGCGGCGCGGGCAAGTCGACCCTTGTCGGCGTGATCTCGGGCAACCAGCGGCCCGACGCCGGCGAGGTCATCGTCGACGGCAAGCCCGTGACGCTCGCGAGCCCTGCCGTCGCCCGGGCGCACGGTGTGGCGAGCGTCTTCCAGGATCTCGCCCTCGCACCGAACCTCGATGTCGTGGAGAACTTGTTCCTCGGTGCTGAGCTGACACGCGGGCGGTTGCTCGACGAGGTGGCGATGGAGAGGCAGGCGTGGGAGCTCCTCGGGCAGCTCGCCGTGCGTGTGCCCTCGGTGCGGGTCCCGGTCGGGGCACTGTCGGGAGCGCAGCGCCAAGGCGTCGCGATCGCCCGCTCGCTGCTCGGCGATCCCAAGGTCATCGTGCTCGACGAGCCGACGTCGTCGCTCGGCATCCGGCAGACGGCGGAGTTCCTGACGCTCGTGGAGCGGCTCCGGGAGCGGGGCCACGGCGTCGTCGTGACGAGCCACTCGCTCGTGGACGTGCATGCCGTCGCGGACCGGATCGTGGTGCTGCGTCTCGGTCGGGTCAACGGCCAGTTCGACGCCGCGCTGGCCACGCAGGAAGAGCTGCTCGCCGCCGTCACCGGGGTCGACTCCCCGGGATCCGGTGGCGGACGCTGGGGAGGTTCCCGATGATCGCCAACCTCGGTCTGTACTGGCAGCGGCTGCGCGCGGGCGACCTCGGTGTGCTTCCCGTCGTCGTGCTCCTCGCCATCGTCTGGCTCGTCTTCCAGGCGCTCAACCCCGCGTTCCTGTCGAGCGACAACCTCGTCAACCTCACACAGCAGTCCGCCGTGCTCGGGGTCATCGCCCTCGGTGTCGTCGTCACCCTCCACGTGGGACAGCTCGACCTGTCCGTCGGTGCCGTCAGTGGGCTCGCAGCCGCAGTGACGGCGGTGACGTCCGTCCAGTGGGGCTGGTCGCAGTGGCTCGCCGTCCTCGCTGCGCTCGCCGTCGGTGTCGTGGTCGGCCTCGTGTACGGCGCCGTCCACACCCGGCTCGGCGTGCCGGGAGTCGTCTTCACGCTCGCCGGGCTCCTGCTCGTGACGGGGCTGCAGCTGCGGGTCCTGGGGCCCACGGGTTCGGTCAACGTACCTTTCGAGACGTGGCTCGTGTACCTCAGCCAGCGGGCCTTCCTCGCCCCCGCCGTCTCGTGGACCGTCGTCGGGGTCGTCGTCGTCGGCTACGCCGCCGCGCGCTTGGTCGAGAGGGCGCGTCGGCAGCGGGCCGACCTTCCCGTCGACGCTCCGGGCACCTTGGCGGTGCGACTCGTGGTCCTCGCCTCCCTGCTGACGCTCGTCGTGGCCTATCTCGGCACCAATCGCGGCGTCGGGGTCGCGTTCGCGTCGTTCGTCGCCCTCGTCGCGATGACCGACTTCGCGCTGCGCCGCACGCGGTGGGGACGGGCCGTGAGGGCCGTGGGTGGAGATGCCGACGCCGCGCGCAAGGCGGGCGTGCCCGTGCGCCGAGTGTTCGTGTCCGCCTTCGTCTTCTCGTCCACGATGGCCGCGCTCGGTGGCGTGCTCGCGACCGGTCGGCTCGCTGCGGCGAACCAGGGCACGGGGGCCGTCGACCTCGCGCTCACCGCCATCGCGGCCGCCGTCATCGGGGGCACGAGCCTGTTCGGTGGGCGAGGCTCGGCGTGGTCCGCGCTGCTGGGTGTGCTCATCGTGCAGTCGATCTCCACCGGCGTCCTCCTGATCGGTGGTGACTTCTCGCTGCGGCTCATCGTGACCGGTCTGGTGTTTGCCGTCGCGATCTCGCTCGACGCGATCGCGAGGCGCGCCCGGCAGGCTTAGGCGGGGACTCCGCATCGGCTCGCCGGGCAGCACTGTCCGCTACGACGAGTTCTGCCGCGTTGACGTGCGAGTTCGTCGCACCCCCTCCGCCACCGGTTGCTGGAAGTTGCTGTAAGCGTTTACATTCGCCTTGATCGGACAGATCGGACACCCGAACAGGCGACAAGGAAGTCACCATGAGCGCGCACGCCCGCCGTCCCGTTGCCCCCGTCAGCCGCGCCTCCCGCCGACGGCGCGCCCCCAGCGCCCGAGCCGCCGCGGGTTCGGACCGTGCCCGCAGTGCCACCAGCGCGCGCCGCGCCCTCGGCGCGCGGCGCCCGGTCGGCGTCCTCGCCACGATCGCGCTCGCGTCCGCGGGGCTCGTCGCGATCGCCGCGCCACCCGCGGCCGGCGCAGACCGGACGGTCGCGCTCGTCGGCGACCTGCAGAGCGAGCTCGGCTGCCCGGGCGACTGGCAGCCCGAGTGCGTCGAGACGGAGCTCGCACCGACCAGCACCCCGGGCGTGTACGCGGCGGACTTCACGATCCCGGCGGGCTCGTGGGAGTACAAGGTCGCGATCGACGACTCGTGGGACGAGTCCTACGGCCACGAGGGCGAGAACGTGCCGCTCGTCCTCGCCGGCCCTTCGCCCGTGCGTGTCACGTACGACGACGCCACCCACCGCATCGCCCTGACCCCGCTCGCGCTCGCGGGGGACTACTCGGCCGCCGACGACGTGCTCGTGGCGGACCCCGTGCGCCAGGCGGGCGACGGCGAGCAGTTCTACTTCGTCATGACCGACCGCTTCGCGAACGGCGACCCGTCCAACGACACGGGCGGCCTGGACGGGGACCGCCTCGTCACGGGTCTTGACCCCACGGACAAGGGCTTCTACCACGGCGGTGACCTCGCGGGCCTGCACGCCAACCTCGACTACGTCGAAGGCCTCGGCGCGACGGCGATCTGGCTCACGCCGAGCTTCCTCAACCGCCCCGTCCAGGGCACCGGCGCGGACGCGAGCGCGGGGTACCACGGCTACTGGATCACGGACTTCACTCAGATCGACCCGCACCTGGGCACGAACGCCGAGCTCGAGGCACTCGTCGCCGACGCCCACGACCGCGGCATCAAGGTCTACTTCGACATCATCACCAACCACACCGCGGACGTCATCGACTACGCGGAGGGCACCTACGGCTACATCGACCAGGCGACGAGCCCCTACCGCGACGCGAACGGCGACACCTTCGACCCGGGCGACTTCGCCGGCACGGGCGCGTTCCCCGACCTCGACGCCGCGACGTCCTTCCCCTACACGCCCGTGATCGCACCGGACGACGTCGACGTCAAGGTTCCCGCGTGGCTCAACGACCCCACGCTCTACCACAACCGCGGCAACTCGACGTGGACGGGCGAGTCCGTGACGTTCGGCGACTTCGACGGCCTCGACGACCTCATGACGGAGCACCCGACGGTCGTCGAGGGCTTCATCGAGGTGTACCAGGACTGGATCGACCTCGGCATCGACGGCTTCCGCATCGACACGGCCAAGCACGTGAACTTCGAGTTCTGGGAGGAGTGGACCACCGCCGTCCTCGACTACGCCCACGCGCAGGGCAAGCCGGACTTCTTCATGTTCGGCGAGGTGTACGACGCCGACGCCGCGAAGACCGCACCCTACGTGCGGGGCTCGGACATGAGTTCGGTGCTCGACTTCTCCTTCCAGTCCGCCGCCGCCAGCTTCGCCCGAGGTTTCACGCCGGACGCGCTCTCGAACCTCTTCGCGAGCGACGACTGGTACACGACGCCGACGACGAGCGCCTCGGCGCTGCCCACCTTCCTCGGCAACCACGACATGGGCCGCATCGGCTACTTCGTCAAGGACTCCGGCTCGGCCCTCGACCGCTCCGGGCTCGCGCACTCGCTCATGTACCTCACGCGCGGCCAGCCCGTCGTCTACTACGGCGACGAGCAGGGCTTCGTGGGCGACGGCTCGCTCGGCGGCACGGACAAGGACGCCCGACAGTCGCTCTTCGCGACGCAGGTCGCCGAGTACGCCGACCAGAACCTCCTCACGGGCGAGCAGGCCGGTTCGCAGGACCGCTTCGACACGGGCGCGCCGCTCTACGAGCACATCGCCGAGCTCGCGGCGCTGCGCTCGAGCACGTCGGCCCTCGTGGACGGCGCGCAGCTCGAGCGCCCCGACACCGGTCCCGGCGCGGGCTCCGTCTACGCCTTCTCGCGCGTGCTGCGCCAGGACAAGGTCGAGCACCTCGTCGCGCTCAACAACGCCGACTCGGCGGCCGAGGTGGAGGTCACGACTCTCACGCCCGGCGCGACGTTCACCGGCCTACACGGTGGGCACGCCGCCGTCACGGCCGACGACGACGGTCGCGTCTCGCTCACGATCCCCCCGCTGGGCGTCGTCGTCCTCGTGGCCGATGCGCCCGTGGCCCCCGCCGTCGGCGGCCCGTCCGTCGACGTCTCGTTCCCGACCCCGGGCGCGGCCCTCACCGGCAGCGCGCCCGTCGCCGCGACGATCCCGGACGCCTGGGCCGAGACCTCGTTCGCCTACCGCGTGGTCGGCGACGACGCCTGGACGCCGCTCGGCACCGCGGAGACCACGAAGCCGCGCGTGTTCCACGACGTCGACCTGCCGCGTGGCGCACTCGTCGAGTACCGCGCCGTGACGACGGACGCCGCAGGGGAGCGCGCCGCCGCCTCGACCTACGCCTCGGTGGGCGTGCCCGTCGACGGCGCCGAGCCCGTCGAGCCCGGCCCCGGGCCGGGTGGCGCGCTCGTGTCCGTGCCCGGCAGCTTCAACGCCGCCGTGGGCTGCCCCGGCGACTGGCAGCCGGACTGCGCGCAGATCGTGCTCGCCCACCAGGGCAACGACATCTACGCGGGATCCTTCGAGGTCCCGGCCGGCTCGTGGGAGTACAAGATCGCGATCGGCGGCTCGTGGGACGAGAACTACGGCGTCGGCGGCGTGCCGGGCGGACCGAACGCAGCGTTCACGCTCGAGACGACGACGGCGGTCACCTTCGTCTACGACCACCGCTCGCACCTCTTCACCTCGAGCGCCGAGGGCGAGCTGGTCACGCTGCCCGGCTCCTTCCAGTCCGAGGTGGGCTGCCCCGGTGACTGGGCGCCGGACTGCCTCGGCACGTGGCTCGCCCCGCTCGGCGACGGCACGTACACCTTCACGACCGACCTCATCCCCGCCGGGGCGTGGGAGGTCAAGGTGGCCCACGGCCTGAGCTGGGACGTCAACTACGGGGCCGACGGCGTCCGCGACGGCGCCAACATCGCGTTCGCAACCCCGGGAGACAAGCCCGTGACGTTCACGTACGACGGGACGACGCACCTGTTGACGATCGAGGTCACCGACCCGCCGCTCGCCGGACTCGGCCAGTTCCGGGCGCACTGGATCGACGCACGCACGATCGCGTGGCCAGGTGCGCTCGCGCCGGGCGGCACCGACGGGCTCGAGTGGTCGCTGCACCACGATCCGGGGGGAGTGCTCGACGTCGCGGAGGGCGCCGTCGTCGGCGGCGAGGCCACCCCGCTCGAGCTGGTGCCGGACGGACTCACGCCCGCCCAGGCCGAGCGCTTCCCCGCGCTCGCGGGCTTCCACGCGCTGCGCTTGCCCGACGGCGTGACGCGGGCCGACGTCGAGTCGTGGCTCACCGGTGAGCTGCTCGTGGGTCAGTACGACGAAGCGGGCGTCGCGAGCGCGCTCACGGGGGTGCAGATCCCCGGCGTGCTCGACGACCTGTTCGCCGCCCGTGCCATGAAGCGCGCCCTCGGGGCCTCGTGGCGGGCCGGTGCGCCCACCGTCGCGCTGTGGGCGCCGACGGCCACCGACGTCGACCTGCTGCTGTGGCCGAACGCCACGGGCCAGGGCACGCCGAAGCGCATCGAGATGAAGCGCGGGGCGGACGGCGCGTGGGCCGTCGCCGGGTCGAGGTCCTGGCGCGGCAAGGCGTACCGCTTCGAGGTGGACGTCTACGCCCCGAGCGTCGACGCGCTCGTGACGAACGAGGTCACCGACCCGTACTCCGTCGCGCTCACCACGAGCTCGACCCACTCGGTGCTCGTGGACCTCGCGGACAAGGCGTTCGTGCCGAAGCAGTGGGCGAAGGCCCGGCAGCCCGTCGTGCGGCCCGTGGACCAGACGATCTACGAGCTCCACGTGCGCGACTTCTCGATCTCGGACGCCTCGGTGCCGCGTGCGCTGCGCGGGACGTACGGCGCCTTCGCGCACCAGGGCAACGGGACGAAGCACCTCAAGGCGCTCGCCAAGGCGGGGCTCACGACGGTGCACCTCCTGCCGACGTTCGACATCGCCTCGATCGAGGAGGACCGTGCGGCGCAGGTCGAGCCCGCGTGCGACCTCGCGTCGTTCGCCCCGGACTCGAGCGAGCAGCAGGCGTGCATCGACCCGGTGCGCGACCTCGACGGCTTCAACTGGGGCTACGACCCGTGGCACTTCACGGCGCCCGAGGGCTCGTACGCGCGCAACCCGCAGGGCGGTGCGCGGGTGAGCGAGTTCCGGACCATGGTCGGCGCGCTGCACTCGATGGGGCTGCAGGTCGTGCTCGACCAGGTGTTCAACCACACGGCGGCCGCGGGGCAGGGCGAGAAGTCCGTGCTCGACCGCGTGGTGCCGGGCTACTACCACCGGCTCAACGCCGTCGGGAACGTCGAGACCTCGACGTGCTGCCAGAACCTCGCGACCGAGCACGCCATGATGGGCAAGCTCATGGTCGACTCCGTGGTCACGTGGGCGCGCGACTACAAGGTGGACGGCTTCCGCTTCGACCTCATGGGCCACCACTCGGTGGAGAACATGAAGGCCGTGCGCAAGGCGCTCGACCGGTTGACCCTCAAGACGGACGGCGTCGACGGCAAGCGTGTGTACCTCTACGGCGAGGGCTGGAACTTCGGCGAGGTCGCGGACAACGCTCTGTTCCGCCAGGCCACGCAGGGCCAGCTCGGCGGGACGGGCATCGGCACGTTCTCCGACAGGTTGCGCGACGCCGTGCGCGGCGGCGGACCGTTCGACGAGGACCCGCGGCTGCAGGGCTTCGGATCGGGCGGGTTCACCGACCCGAACGGGGCGCCCGTGAACGGCTCCGAGGCGGACCAACGTGCGCGGGCCCAGCACGACGCGGACCTCGTGCGGCTCGGCCTCGCGGGCAATCTGCGCGACTTCTCGTTCCTCGCCGCCGACGGCTCGGTGCGTGCCGGGAGCGAGCTCGACTACAACGGCCAGAGCGCGGGCTACGCGGACTCGCCGGAGGAGATCATCACCTACGTCGACGCGCACGACAACGAGACGCTCTTCGACTCGCTGACGTTCAAGCTGCCGCAGACGACGTCCATGGTGGACCGCGTCCGCATGAACACCGTCTCGCTCGCGACGACGGCGCTCGCACAGACGCCGTCGTTCTGGCACGCGGGGGCCGACCTGCTGCGCAGCAAGTCGCTCGACCGCAACAGCTACAACTCGGGCGACTGGTTCAACGTGCTCGACTTCACGAAGCGGGACAACGGCTTCGGGCGTGGGTTACCGCCGGCGGGCGACAACCAGGACAAGTGGCCGTTCCAGCAGCCGCTGCTAGCCGATCCGGCCCTCAAGCCTTCGTCGTCGGACATCTCACGCGCGACGGCGAACGCGCAGGACCTGCTCCGGCTGCGCTTCTCGACCGACCTGTTCCGGCTCGGCTCGGCGCGGCTCATCGAGCAGAAGGTGAGCTTCCCCGGCAGCGGGCCCGATGCGCAGCCCGGCGTCGTCGTCATGCGCATCGACGACACGGTGGGCCGCGACGTGGACCGCAGGCTCGACGGGGTGCTCGTCGTCTTCAACGCGACGGCCGAGGCCGTCTCCGTGCCCATCGCCGGGCTCAAGGGTGCGACGTACGCTCTGTCGCCCGTGCAGGCGAAGGGCTCCGACAAGGTCGTCAAGCAGACCCGGTGGGACGCGCGGACGGGCACGGTGACGGTGCCCGCGCGCACCGTGGCCGTCCTCGTCGACGACCAGCGTGGTGGAGGGTGGCACCCCAAGCCGCCGCGGGGATGGTGCCGGATCAAGGTGTGACGTAGGCCACGCGTGGGACCACGCTGGGTTCGAGGTGCAAACACACCAGGGCGTAAATCGGGCAGCAGGCCGCCAAGAAGTCGCAAGACACGGTTTGGTAACGGCCCTTGCGTCCACCTTGCGTTAGGACCTTGAATACAAGCGACACCCACGACGACCGGGTCACCCAGAGCGCCGATGACGGCACGACGGGCCGGCCGACGGGCATTGCAGCCCCTCGACCGCCGGCGTCGACCACGTGAACAAGGAGCGGACAACGATGTCTTCGACATTGAAGAAGGCGGCTGCTGGCTTTGCCACGGCTGCACTGCTGGTGGGTGGCCTCGCCGCCTGCAGCAGCGAGCGCGGCGGTACCACCCCCGAGAGCACCCCGACCGACACGAGCACCGAGACGGCCACCGAGGAGGAGCCGGAGGCTCCTGCGGCCGAGATCACCTCCGTCGGCATCGCGATGCCCACCAAGAGCCTCGAGCGCTGGAACCGTGACGGCGCGCACCTCGAGTCGCTGCTCAACGACGCCGGCATCGAGACGTCGCTGCAGTACGCGGACAACAAGGTCGATCAGCAGATCACCCAGTTGCAGAACATGGTCAACGCCGGCGTCGACGTCCTCGTCGTCGCGTCGATCGACGGCACGGCGCTCGGCCCCGTGCTGCAGTCGGCCGCGGACAACGACATCATCGTCATCGCCTACGACCGCCTGATCAACGACACGGAGAACGTCGACTTCTACGCGACGTTCGACAACGAGCGCGTCGGCACGTTCCAGGGCGAGTTCATCGTCGAGCAGCTCGACCTCGACAACCAGGACGGCCCGTTCAACCTCGAGCCGTTCGCCGGCTCGCCGGACGACAACAACGCCAAGTTCTTCTTCTCCGGCGCGTGGGACGTCCTCAAGCCGTACATCGACGAGGGCAAGCTCCTCACCCCGTCCGGCAAGGCGCCGGCGACCAACGACGAGTGGACCTCGATCGGCATCCAGGGCTGGAGCTCCGACACGGCGCAGTCCGAGATGCAGAACCGGCTCAACTCGTTCTACGCGGGCGGCGAGAAGGTCGACGTCGTCCTCTCCCCGAACGACTCGCTCGCACTCGGCATCGCCCAGGCGCTCGACGGCGTGGGCTACACCCCGGGCGAGGACTGGCCGCTCCTGACGGGCCAGGACGCCGACCAGGCGAACGTTCTCAACATCCTCGCGGGCAAGCAGTCGATGAGCGTCTGGAAGGACACCCGCACGCTCGGTGACCGCGTAGCGACGATGATCGGCCAGCTCGCCGCGGGCGAGACCGTCGAGGTCAACGACACCGAGACGTACGACAACGGCGTCAAGGTTGTCCCGAGCTACCTGCTCGACCCGACCGTGGTCGTCGCGGACACCGTCGAGGAGATCCTCGTCGGGACCGGTTTCTACTCGGCCGCCGACCTCGGTCTGTGACGCTGCACACCACGCGGTAACGATCACGGCGTCACCGGCGGGACGAGCTCCGTCTCGCCGGTGGCGCCGCACCGCGGGTACTACAGTGCGCACCGACCCCTCCCAGAGCAGCGAGGAACTATGGAGCACGGCCACATCCTTGAGATGCGGGACATCACCAAGCGCTTCCCCGGCGTCGTCGCCCTCAAGGACGTCACGCTGAGCGTGAGTCGGGGCGAGGTGCACGCCATCTGCGGCGAGAACGGCGCCGGCAAGTCGACACTGATGAAGGTCCTGTCCGGGGTGTACCCCCACGGGACCTACGAGGGCGACATCCTCTTCGAGGCCGAGCCCGTCGAGTTCCGCAACATCCGGGACTCCGAGGAGCTCGGCATCGTCATCATCCACCAGGAGCTCGCGCTCTCGCCGTTCCTGTCGATCGCGGAGAACATCTTCCTCGGCAACGAGCAGTCCACGCGCGGCGTCGTCGACTGGCACCGCACCAACGCCGAGGCGGCCAAGCTGATGGCCCGCGTGGGACTCACCGAGAGCCCCGACACGAAGATCAAGGACATCGGCGTCGGCAAGCAGCAGCTCGTGGAGATCGCCAAGGCGTTGTCGAAGCGCGTCAAGCTCCTCATCCTCGACGAGCCCACCGCGGCGCTCAACGACGAGGACTCCGCCCACCTGCTCGACCTCATCCGGTCGCTGCAGGGTCAGGGCATCACGTGCATCATCATCAGCCACAAGCTCGGCGAGATCGAGGCGATCGCGGACACCACGACGGTCATCCGTGACGGGCTCACGATCGAGACGCTCGACATGCGCGAGGGCAAGGTCTCGCAGGAGCACATCATCCGGGCCATGGTGGGTCGCCCGCTCGACCACCGCTTTCCCGAGCACACGCCGTCGATCGGCGAGGAGGTGCTACGGATCGAGGACTGGACCGTGCACCACCCGATCGACCAGGAGCGCAAGGTCGTCGACGGCGTGAGCCTCAACGTGCGGCGCGGCGAGATCGTGGGACTGGCCGGACTCATGGGTGCGGGCCGCACGGAGCTCGCGATGAGCGTCTTCGGCCGGGCCTACGGGACGCGGATCAGCGGGCGGGTCTTCAAGGACGGCAAGCGCGTCGAGCTGCGCACCGTGGGCCAGGCGATCCACCACGGCATCGCCTACGCGACCGAGGACCGCAAGCGCTACGGGCTCAACCTCATCGACTCGATCCGACGCAACGTCTCCGGGGCCGCCCTGGACAAGCTCGCCCGACGCGGCGTCGTCGACCACAACGCAGAGGCGCAGGTCGCCGAACGGTTCCGGCGCGAGCTCAACATCAAGACACCGAACGTCGAGGCGCTCGTCGGCAAGCTGTCGGGCGGCAACCAGCAGAAGGTCGTGCTGAGCAAGTGGATCTACGCCGACCCGGACGTGCTCATCCTCGACGAGCCGACCCGAGGTATCGACGTGGGGGCCAAGTACGAGATCTACCAGACCATCAACCGGATCGCGGACGCGGGCAAGGGCGTCATCGTCATCTCCTCCGAGCTCCCGGAGCTCATCGGGATCTGCGACCGGATCTATGCGATCAGCGAAGGCCGCCTCACCGGTGAGGTGGCACGCGAGAATGCGACCCAGGAGCACCTCATGCACTTCATGACGATGGACACGAGCAGCAAGGACAAGGCCACGCGATGACCACCGACACCACTCTCCAGCCGACCGAGCCGCCACGCGAGTCGCTCTCCCAGCGCATGGGCGCCGTGGGCGGCAACATGCGCCAGTACGGCATCTTCGGCGCGCTCATCGCGATCGTGATCCTGTTCCAGGTCCTCACGGGCGGCAAGCTGCTCCAGTCCAACAACGTGGCGGCGCTCTTCCAGCAGAACGCCTACGTGATGATCCTCGCGATCGGCATGGTCATGGTGATCGTCGCGGGGCACATCGACCTCTCGGTCGGCTCCGTCGTGGCGTTCATCGGTGGCATCGTCGCGCTCGCGATGCGAGATCTCGAGCTCGGATGGCCCGTCGCGGTGCTCATCGGTCTCGCGGTCGGCGTGCTCGTGGGGATGTGGCAGGGCTTCTGGGTCGCGTACGTCGGGATACCCGCGTTCATCGTGACCCTCGCGGGCATGCTGCTGTTCCGCGGTCTCGCGATCGTGCTCGTCGGCGAGACCGTCGCCGGACTCCCGCAGGGCTTCATCCGCATCGCGAACGGCTCGCTGCCGAGCGTGCTCGGATACTTCGACAGAGCCGACGTCATCACGCTGCTCATCGGTGCGCTCGCGATCGTCGCGATGCTCGTCTCGCAGCTGCGGTCCCGCGCCTCGCTGCGCAAGCACGAGCTGCAGACCGAGCCGCTCGGACTGTTCATCGCCAAGGTCACCATCATCGGCGCGAGCATCGCGGCGCTCGCCACGGTGCTCTCGCTCTCGGCCGGCGGCACCCCGATCGTGCTCATCATCATCGGTGTCCTCGTCGTCACCTACAGCTTCGTCATGGGCCGCACCGTCTACGGCCGGCACATCTACGCGATCGGCGGCAACCGCCTCGCGGCGGGCCTCTCGGGTGTCAACACGCGCCGGGTCGACTTCTGGATCTTCGTCCACATGGGGATCCTCGCCTCGATCGCCGCGATCGTGACCACCTCGCGGGCCGGCGCCGGCGTGGCCGCTGCCGGCACCATGTTCGAGCTCGACGCGATCGCCGCGTGCTTCATCGGTGGCGCCGCCGTCACGGGTGGCATCGGCCGGATCTCCGGCGCGATCGTCGGCGCCCTCATCATGGGCGTGCTCAACATGGGGCTGTCGATCATGGCCGTCGACTCGGCGTGGCAGCAGGCGATCAAGGGGCTCGTGCTCCTGGCTGCCGTCGCGTTCGACCTCATCAACAAGCGACGCGCCGGGGGCAGATAGCGCGGCGGGCCTCGTGACGCCGGGGCGTGGCTAGGCTGACCGCGTGACAGAGCGAGCAGCGGCTTCGGGTTCGCTGTCCTCGTTGCGGGAGGCGAACCGCGCCCTCGTCGTGGAGACCGTCCGTCGCTACGGCGGGCTCACGCAGGTCGAGCTCGCCGCCGCGACGGGACTGTCCACGGCGACCGTGTCGACGCTCGTGCGGGAGCTGCTCGCCGCGGGTGTCGTCGAGACGACGACGACGACGCGCAGCGGGCGCCGCGCCCAGCTCGTGACCCTCGCCAAGCGGGTCGGTCTCGCGATCGGCGTCCAGATCGGGCACCGGCACATGCGGGTCGTGCTGAGCGACTTCGGCTACGACGTCGTCGCCGAGCAGTCGTTGCCGCTCCCGCCGGACCACCGGGTCGACACGTGCCTCGACCGGGCCGCCCTGCTCGCGGTCGACATGCTCGAGCGGGTCGGCTCGGCGCTCGACGACGTGGTCGCGATCGGCGTCGGTGTCCCGGCGCCCGTGGACGCGAGCACGGGCATGGTCTCGGTGCGCGGCATCATGCGCGGCTGGGACGAGGTGCACCTGGGGCACGTGCTGCACAAGCGGCTCGGCCGCCCGGTGTTCGTCGACAACGACGCGAACCTCGGGGCGCTCGCCGAGTCGATGCTCGGTGCCGCCAAGGAGTACCGGGACTCGATCTTCGTGCGTGCCTCGCACGGTGTCGGGGCGGGGATCGTCATCGCGGGGCGGGTGCACCGCGGGTTCGCGGGAACGGCGGGGGAGATCGGGCACGTCCAGGTGGACCCGGCGGGCGACATCTGCCGCTGTGGTTCGCGCGGCTGTCTCGACACGATCGTCGGCGCCCAGGCGCTCATCGAGCCGCTCCGGGCGAACCTCGGCAGCGTGGCACTGCGCGACGTGATCCAGCTCGCCGTCGACGGGGACCCCGGCTGCCAGCAGGTGATCGCCGACGCGGGCGCCCAGATCGGCGCCGTCGTCGCGGGGCTCGGGATGGCGGTCAACCCGCAGTGCATCGTCGTCGGCGGAGAGCTCGCCGAGACGGGAGAGGTGCTGCTCGGTCCGTTGCGGGACGCGGTGCGCCGGCGGGTGCTGCTCAACCAGATCGCCCCGCTCGAGGTCGTCCCTGCCGAGCTGGGCCAGCGGGCCGAGGTGCTCGGTGCGGTGCTCCTCGCGATCCAGTCGAGCGACTTCGGCGGAGGTGGGGCAGGTTGACGACTGACGGCCCGGGGGCTTCACTGCAGGTATCACGTACCCGACGGGGAGTAGGTGAGTGGCGTTGAACGCACGGACAAGGGTGCCGCTGCTGTCGCTGAGCGGCATCACGAAGCGGTTCAACGCCGTCGAGGCGCTCGTCGACGTCGACTTCGAGGTCAACGCGCACGAGGTCGTCGCGCTCGTGGGCGACAACGCCGCAGGCAAGTCCACCCTCGCGAAGATCATCGCGGGCGTGCTCTCGCCCGACGCGGGGCTCATGGAGATCGACGGTGAGGCCGTGAGCATCGCCAACCCCTCGGCGGCGCACGCGCTCGGCATCGCGACCGTGTTCCAGGACCTCGCGCTGTGCGAGAACCTCGACGTGACCTCGAACATCTTCCTCGGGCGCGAGCTGCGCGCGAAGCTGGCGATCGACGACTCCCGCATGGAGAACGTGGCCCGCGGCATCCTGCGGGACCTGACGAGCCGCATCCCCTCGGTGCGCACTCCCGTGTCCACCCTGTCGGGTGGTCAGCGCCAGTCCGTCGCGATCGCGCGCACCCTCGTCGGTTCCCCGCGGATCGTGGTGCTCGACGAGCCGACGTCGGCCCTCTCGGTGGCGCACACGGCCGAGGTGCTCACTTACATCGAACGGCTGCGGGACCTGGGCCTCGGCGTCGTGCTCATCAGCCACAACATGAACGACGTGCGCGCCGTCTCCGACCGCATCGAGGTGCTGCGCCACGGCCGCAACAACGGTTCCTTCAGCGCCGACGCCGTCACGCACGAGGAGATCCTGGGCGCGATCACGGGCGCCTCGGTCACGGCCGCCCACGCCCGAGCCCTGGCCATCTAGCCCTGCCCCCGTCCCGCCCTCTGCCTTCCCTGGTTCTGCGGCACGTGAGGGCATCGCCGGAGGGCTGGCCGGCGCGCGGGGCTACCGGAAGACGACCGTGCGGTGACCGTCGAGGAGGATCCGGTGCTCGGCGTGCCAGCGCACCGCGCGGGCGAGCGCACGCCGCTCGACGTCCTGCCCGAGCGCGACGAGGGCCTCGACGGAGTGCGTGTGGTCGACCCGCTCGACGTCCTGCTCGATGATCGGGCCCTCGTCGAGGGCCGCCGTCACATAGTGCGCCGTGGCGCCGATGAGCTTGACGCCCCGGTCGTGCGCCTGCGCGTAGGGGCGCGCGCCCTTGAACGAGGGCAGGAACGAGTGGTGGATGTTGATGATCCGCCCCTCGAGCGCGCGACACAGGTCGTCGGAGAGCACCTGCATGTAGCGGGCGAGCACCACGAGCTCGACGTCGAGCACCCGCACGAGCTCGAGCAGCCGTGCCTCGGCGTCGGGCTTCGTGGCCGCCGTCACGGGGATGTGGTGGAAGTTGATCCCGTAGAAGGCGGCGAGCTCGGCGAGCACGGTGTGGTTGGACACGACCGCGACGATCTCGATGGGGAGCGACTCGGAGCGCTGCCGGAAGGCGAGGTCGTTGAGGCAGTGGGCCGCCGTCGACCCCATGACGAGCGTCCGCACGGCGCGGCCGGCGACGTCGAGGTGCCACGTCATCGAGAACTGCTCACCGAGCGCGGCGAGCGCGGGCTCGAGCTCGGAGCGACCCGCCGCGGACTGCACCTGGACCCGCATGAAGAACAGGCCCGTGTCCGGGTCGCCGAACTGCTGGGACTCGGTGATGTTCCCACCGTGCTCGGCGAGCAGCCCGGCGACGGCGTGCACGATGCCGGGGCGGTCGGGGCAGGAGAGCGTGAGCACCCAGTGGGTGGCGGGGGAGTCGGTCACGAGGACTGAGGGTACTCGGGTCCCCCGGACGGCGAGTCGCTTGATCCGCGGGGCGTGCCGGATCGCGGACGCGCGCGGGGTCTGCCTAGGAGGATCGGCGGCCCTCTGACACCATGAAGGCATGGTTGCTCCCGAGGTTGAGATCCGCCGCGTCGACGTCGAGCACGCCGGCGAGCTGTTGACGCTGCGCCGTGCCGCGTTCGTCACCGAGGCGCAGGTCACGGGGGACCCCAACATCCCACCCCTCACCCAGACGCTCGACGAGCTCGTCTCGGACCTCCAGCGCGAGGACGTCATCACCCTCGGCGCTTGGTCGGGACACCGGCTCGTCGGCTCGGTGCGCGTGCTCGTCGAGGGTCCCAAGGCGACGCTCGGCCGGTTCGCCGTGGCCCCGGACGTGCAGGGGCTCGGGCTCGGCACGCAGCTCATGTTCGCGGTCGCCGGCGCGCTGCCTGAGGGCACCGAGGAGATCTGGGTGTTCACGAGCCAGGACTCCGTGCAGAACATCGCGCTCTACAACAAGCACGGCTACTCCCACGAGTACGACCAACGCACGGGCGACCTCACGTACGCCTACCTGCGCAAGATCATCGGCGAAGCCGGCTGACCCCTCCCGCGAGCACGATGGGCGCCGGGGCGGGACTGACGCCCGCGCCGCCTCTGTCCCGCGCGCCCGCTCCACTCGAGCGCTCGCGCGCCTCCGCCCACGCCAGGGCAGCCTTGCATCTATAACGCGAGCGTTATAGATTGAGCCGCATGCACGCACTCGACGTCCTGGGCGACCCGGTGCGACGGCGGCTGCTCGAGCTCTTCGCCTCGGGGGAGCGGCCGGCCGGGGATGCGTCCGACGTCGTCGAGCGGGAGTTCGGCATCAGCCAGCCCGCCGTCGCGCGCCATCTGCGGGTGCTCCGTGAGGCCGGTTTCCTCACCCGCCGCGCCGAGGGGCGCACGCGCATCTACCGGCTCGAACCTGCGGCGCTCGACGAGCTCGAGTCCGCCGTCGGTCGCTATCGGGCGCTGTGGAACCAGCGGCTCGACGCGCTCGGCACCGAGATCGCCCGGGGCGCCCGCGACCGCCGCAGGTCCGAGAGTGACAGGACCAGGGTGTCCGACGGCGGCGACCCGCATCCCACGACCACCACCCGTGACCGCTCGTGACATCCCCAGGAGGAGATCCGCCATGACAGTGAACCCCACGACGTTCGGCCAGGTCACCCGCCGCGGCGACCGCTTCGACCTGGACTTCGAGCGCATCTACGCCACGACCGTCGAGGACGTCTGGGACGCCGTCACGAACCCCGAGCGCCTCGCCCGGTGGATGGCCACCTACCGCGGCGACCTGCGCCTCGGCGGCCGATGGGAGGCGCTCGGCTCGGACGGCGAGGTGTTCTGCTTCGGCACCGTGACGGCGTGCGAGCCGCCCCACGGCTACACGACCACGTGGGAGTACGAGGGCGAGCACGAGACCAGGATCGTCGTCACGGTCGCTGAGCACCCCGAGGGGGCGGTGCTGACGCTGCGGCACGAGAACCTCGCCGACACCGGCTACGGGGCAGGCTGGCAGACCTACCTCGAGGTGCTCGACGAGACGCTCGGCGCGGCGCCGTCGTCCGCCGTCGACCCGCACCGCACCCCCGGCGTGGCGTGGGACGAGCGCTTCACCCAGCTCACCCCCGCGTGGCGCGACCGCCTCGCCGCCCCAACTGCCTGACCGTCGCCCACCGCCCTGCCCACC